>Ga0172380_10000030_pt1 | contig 312056 bp, 278 predicted proteins | sample Leawe162metaG_FD_119747 | JGI IMG/M metagenome (GOLD analysis project Ga0172380, IMG submission 119747) | Leachate microbial communities from a municipal landfill in Southern Ontario, Canada - Leachate well 162 metaG | ecosystem: Engineered > Solid waste > Landfill > Unclassified | place... | reverse complement strand
GCGGCACGCGAGCTGGGTTCAGACCGTCGTAAGACAGGTCGGTCTCCTATCCACTGTGGTCGTGGAAACTTGAAGAGGCCCTTCCTTAGTACGAGAGGACCGGGAAGGACGAAGCTCTAGTGTGCCAGCTGTCCCACCAGGGGCACTGCTGGGTAGCTACCTTCGGTTAAGATAAGCGCTGAAAGCATCTAAGTGCGAAGCTGTCTCTAAGATTAGGTTTCATAGACTGGTTAGAGAATATGACCTTGATAGGCCGTACGTGTAAGTCCAGTAATGGATTGAGCGGAGCGGTACTAATAAGTCGTTTGATTTTCCCACACTTTTATTTTTAAGGTTGGTATTATAATCTATTGATGATTAAGTTGATTCTCCTCTGACATTACCTATCATGTACCGTTTTGCTGGCTCCGGCTGGCACTTCGGCACGATAATGAAAAACGCCATTGTTCTGGTGGTTTGAGCGGAAGGGTCATACCTGATCCCATCCCGAACTCAGAAGTCAAGCCTTCCAGCACCGATGATACTTGGGCCTGAGCCCTGGGAAAGTAGGTCGCCGCCAGAACTATGGCGTTTTTTAGTTGGTAAAATTGTATTGCTTGCTACAAAATTTTATCTTATATTAATTAAATTTTTTGACATTATTATACTTGCTATAAGGGTCTTGAGGTGTTAAAATTAATAAGAATTTATTGATGTATCGGAAGTAAAAATAGTTTTAAATATAAAGATTATATGACTAGGATTATTATATTAGCGGCCGGTAACGGTACACGCATGAGTAGTAATCAGCCGAAAGTTCTGGTCCCTTTAAGTGGTCGGCCGATGATTAAATATTTGTTGGAATCTATTTTAGTTTCTGGCATTGACTCTAATCCGATTATTGTCGTATCTCCAACCAATCAGGATATAATAAAAGGAGAATTAGATGATTTTTCCCTTAATTATGTGGTGCAGGCTGAGCAGTTAGGAACTGGTAATGCGGTGGCGTCTGCCATGAATAGTTTAGGAGATGATACCAATCGCGTGTTAGTTCTTTATGGTGATCATCCCTTCCTTAAAGCAGAATCAATTATTAAGATTGCTTCTAGTAATCCGCAACCACTAGCCATGATGACCACTGAATTACCAGACTTCGATGATTGGCGTCATAATTTTTATCATTGGGGTCGAATAATTAGGGATGAAAATAAACGGATAATTAAGATAGCAGAATTTAAAGATGCTGGTCCGGAAGAAATAATCGTTACCGAGGTGAATCCCGCCGTTATGTGTTTTGATAAGGATTGGTTAGTTCAGCATTTATCGAATATAGATAACCATAATAATTCTAAAGAATACTATCTTACTGATTTGGTTAAAATTGCTTTTAGTGAAGAAAGAGAGATTTCATCAATTGGTATTGAGCCCCATGAGGCTATGGGTATAAATAGCCAAGACGAGTTAGAAATAGCTGAGAGATTATTAACGGCCCAATAGTTGTGGGCCGTTTTGGTTTATTATGTCTACTATATTAGATTTACATATTCATTCCCGTTATTCTCGAGCCTGCTCACCTCAGTTGACTTTAGAAAATATAGACGCTACTTGTCGAGTTAAGGGGGTGGACATAATTTCCTGTGGGGATTTTACTTTCCCTGGTTGGTATCGCTCGTTAAGAGAGGAGCTAGAAGAAACATTTCCTGGCTCTGGGTTATATAGACATAAATCAGCTTCTGACAATAAAGTAAACTTTTTAATTGGCACAGAAGTATCCTTAGTCTATAAGGATGAAGGAAAAGCTAGACGCATTCATTTAGTGGTACATGCCCCGAATTTATCATCAGCCGGGGAGTTAAATCGTCAGTTAGATAAAAATTTTAATATAAGGTCTGATGGACGCCCGATTCTTGGCTTGAGTGCGCCCGATTTTGTTAAGTTAGTGTTAGCAGTTAATCCAGAATTTTTAGTTTATCCAGCGCACATCTGGACTCCCTGGTATTCTGTGTTCGGCTCTAAATCTGGTTTTGATTCTTTGGAAGCCTGCTTTAAGGATCAGGTAGAGCATATTTATGCCTATGAGACAGGATTATCCAGTGATCCTCAAATGAATTGGCGGGTTTCCGCCTTAGATAAGCTAACCCTGTTATCTAGTTCTGATGCCCATAGTCTGGCTAACATAGCCAGGGAGGCAACGATAATGGACTTAACTGAAGTCCCTAGTTATGAGCAGATATATAAAAATATTCGTTTTCATCAAAATATAGCAGGTACTATAGAATTTTATCCGGAAGAGGGCATGTACCATATAGACGGGCACCGAGATTGTAATTTTAGTTGTTTACCAGAAGAAAGTCGTCGTCGACAGGGAATTTGTCCTGTTTGTAAAAAACCCTTAGTAATAGGAGTATTAAGTCGAGTAGAGGATTTAAGCGATAATCCAGTCGGTCATAAACCAAGTTGTGCCCGCGACTTTAAAAAAATTGTAGAATTAGATAAAATAATTGCAGACGCTATAAAAGTTAAGAGTAGGTCGTCTAAGGCTGTTCAGATAGAGTATAAAAGATGGATAGATTTATTTGGATCAGAATTAAACATATTGCTTAATCTGGACTTATCTTTAGCCGTTGGACAAAATATAGATCAAAGAGTGATTGAAGGCATTAGACGTGTTCGTTTGGGGAAACTAGGAATAACCCCTGGCTTTGATGGTCAGTATGGTCATATTTCAATTTTTACTGACAAAGACTATCCAATTCAACAAACTAGTTTATTATAATAAAATGTTTGCCAAAAATTCAATCTTTAGTTTAATCAGTCTAGTGGTTTTTATAGCTTTAGCGGCGGTAAGCTCTTATTTGTATAATGGTAGCTCAGAAAAAAGTGCTGAGCTCGATGAAACTGCTTTGGTGGGAAAAATAAAAGTTGTAGCAGAAATGGCTTGGCAGGCCGGAGGGAGTTGGTTGGTTGATGTTTCCGAATTTGAACAGGAGCCAGATAGTTCACGAGTAACTGATGAAAATAGCGAGTCTTGGTCAGAATGGCGATCCAAATTACAAGAAGAGTGGGATAAAAGTGGAGCTGAGCAACAAGATTTTTTATCTTATATTAGTGAAGAAATAGAAAAAATAAGAAATAATATACAAGACCTTTTAGCTAATTATTAATTGATATTTAATATAAATTAGTTTTAAGGTTTTTTGTATAATATTGTGCTATAATTAAGCTGTTAACAATTAAGATAATAATTATGTCTAAGGAAAAAGATAAAAAGGCTGCTCCTGGAGCTGATCGAGAAGCTAATAAACATCGCAAGGAGGATGCCGCTATAAGTGCCATTGAACAGATTCGTAGCCGTTTTGGTGACGGGGCAATTATGAAATTTGGTGATATGCCAAAAACAAATATTGACGCCATCTCAACTGGTTGTCTGTCTTTGGATATGGCTACTGGTGTTGGTGGCGTGCCGCGTGGTCGTGTTATTGAAGTCTTTGGACCGGAGTCATCTGGTAAAACTACTTTAGCCCAGCACATTGTTGCTGAAGTCCAACGAGCCGGTGGTATTGCCGCCTTTGTGGATGCTGAACATGCCCTTGATCCTGAGTATGCGACTAAAATAGGGGTGAACATAAAAGAGATGCTCCTTTCTCAGCCAGATAGTGGAGAACAGGCTTTAGAAATTGTAGAAACCTTAGTTCGGTCTAATGCCGTTGATGTCGTGGTGGTTGATAGCGTGGCTGCACTTGTGCCCCAAAAAGAAATAGAAGGTGAAATGGGAGATCAGCACATGGGGCTTCAAGCTCGTTTGATGAGCCAAGCTCTACGTAAATTAACTGCTATTATTTCTAAGACTAAAACTGTAGTTATTTTTATCAATCAAATTCGCAATAAGATTGGAGTTTTCTTCGGCAGTCCGGAAACAACTACTGGTGGTAATGCTCTAAAGTTTTATAGCTCTGTGCGTATTGAGGTAAGGCGCAGCGCCCAAATTAAACAAGGAGACAAGATAATAGGAAATAGAGTTAAGGTAAAGGTAGTTAAAAATAAGGTAGCCGCTCCGTTTAGAACCTGTGAGTTTGATATTATGTATAATGAGGGGATTTCCGTGGCTGGTGATTTAGTTGATTTAGGCGTTGAACATGGTATTTTAAAAAAGAGTGGCAACTCTTATTCTCTTGGTGAGGTCAAACTTGGTAACGGTCGTGAAGCGGCCAAGAAGACCATTAAAGATGATAAAAAATTGGCTGATACTATTCGCAAGGCAATTCTGGCTGAAGTGAAGAGTAAGGATATAGAGGAAAGTAAATAGATTATTACTAATAGCTTCGCCCCCGGATAACCGGGGGCGATTTTTAAAGAGTTAAAATATGAATAAAAAAAAGCCAGAAACTTTTGTTTTGTCAGTTGGCGGTTCTCTGATAGTAACTAAAGATGGTATAGATATTAAATTTTTAAAATCTTTTCGGGCTTTTATATTAAAACAAATAAAAAGCGGTCGTAAGTTTTTTATGGTAGTTGGCGGAGGACAGACAGCTCGTACTTATATGCAAGCTGCTTTAGCGATAACATCTGTTCCGGCCCAAGAAAGAGATTGGGTGGGCATTAGATCGACGCGTCTTAACGCCCAGTTGCTTAAAGCAGTGTTTGGCCGTCAGGCTCATCCTGAGATAATCACTAACCCCTCAGACCAAATAAACACAAAAAAGCCTTTGGTGTTTGCTGCTGGCTATCAGCCAGGACACTCTACTGATTATGATGCGATTTTATTAGCTAAAGCCAACGGCATTAAGTCAGTAGTAAACTTGTCTAATATTGACTATGCCTACGATTGCGATCCCAATAAATATCCCGACGCTAAAAGACTAGAAACTATAACTTGGCTTGACTTTCGAAAAATCGTGGGTAATCGTTGGCAGCCTGGTTTAAATGTTCCGTTTGATCCTGTTGCTTCACGTGAAGCAGCTCGGCTTGGCTTAGAGGTGGCGATTATAAACGGACGGAAGCTCGCTAATTTAGAGGCTTATTTAGAAGGTAGGAATTTTCACGGGACCTTGATTAGTTAGTTTGTCCACAAATAAATACTTGACCAAGTTTTTTCATTTGCTATAATTATTTATTATGAATAATCGCCAAACGAAGCGCAACTGGTTTATCGTAGTAGATCTGATTACCATCAGACCGGTTTTCGTTTGTGTATCTGTTTCATAGGAATTATAAATAAACACACAGACAAAAAGCCGGGCTAAAAAGTCCGGCTTTTTTGTAAATTGTATCTTAACAATCAATAAAAATAATCAGTATCCAGGAGGATCACATGTCAGAAAGCATCGTTGCCCCCATTCTCTCTAGCCAGATTAAAAAAGGAGAGAAAAAAATAGAAATAACCGTCGTCCCCTCTGTTAGCGGGTGGTTCCAGGTTGGGAAAATTTTATCAACATCTGACGGAATTCCGGTTTCCTATACATCTCCTGAATTTCAGGAAGAGTTTAGTGAGTATAGGGAATATGTAGATAAAAAAGAAAAAAATTGGGCTTGTTATCTTGAGTACATAGACAAAAATGTACCCAAAGTTAACACTAGAATTTCGAATCCTATTTCTCTGTCATTACTATTTTTTATAGCGACAGATAGTAAAATAGGTTTAGATGGGAAAATAATAGTTGCGCCAGTTATAGACGCTAATAAAAATTTACGTTTTGTAACAATGCGTTGGAGTGGTAAAGGGTGGGTTTTTCGATCATATCCCCCGGATTTCCCTCGAGTTTTGAGGAGGGACAGAAAATTAATTTTTTCAGCTGACACAATTAGCTGAGGCGAATAATATTATTCATTCGCTGCCGCTTTTTTCCTAAAAGGAGAGAAGCGGTTTTTTATTATTTCAGATATTTGTTGGAACACAGATTTGATAGCAGGACTTCCGTCTATATTTTTTAGTTTGTTTTGTGTCTTATAATACTCTAGTAAGGGGGTAGTTTGTTGGCGGTATACTTGCAAACGGCTAGCTATTATTTTTTTATTGTCATCAGATCGGCCCGATGTTTTACTGCGCAGCAAAATTCGTTCAGTTGCAGTTTTGGAATTTAACTTTAGGTTTAATACGATTTGTATATTTTTTCCTAGAGTTTTTAAAAAACGATCCAAAGCTTTAGCTTGGTGAAGATTGCGAGGATAGCCATCAAAGATAAAACCATTACCGTTTAAATCTTTTTTTATAGCCTCTTCAATCATTTTAATAATCAAACTATCTGGAACAAGTTGCCCAGCATCTTGATATTTTTTTATTTTTACACCCAGAGGTCCATTCTCTCTTTCCTGACGTAAGAGTTCGCCACTGGAAAGATGGTTTAGGGTGTACTTTTTAGCCAGCAGAGATGCCTGTGTTCCTTTGCCGGCCCCTGGTGGCCCGAAAATCAGTAGATTTAGCATAATGTGTATATTACTAATTCATTATAACGTTTACATCGAGAATGGTAAATATTTGGCATATATTTAGTAGCCACGAAATTAAAAGGACTGGATATACCAGTCTTTTTGGTGCGCCCAGTAGGATTCGAACCTACGACCGTTTGCTTAAGAGGCAACTGCTCTACCAACTGAGCTATAGGCGCATATATAGTTTTAAGCTTTATTCTGTGGTGGCGGGGGCGGGGATCGAACCCGCGACCTTAGCGTTATGAGTGCTACGCTCTAACCAACTGAGCTACCCAGCCGCATTGCCATTTTAATAGTTCGTGACTTGTTTGGCAAGCCCCCACTAAGTGCGCCCGGCAGGGTTTGAACCCACAACCTCTTGGTCCGAAGCCAAGTGCTCTATCCAGTTGAGCTACGAGCGCTAAATAGCCCTATATTAAAAACCTATATCCCGCTCGAGAAACTCCTCGGCTTTCAAGTCGGGCTGGTATGTTTAGAGGTAGTAAGAGGGGGGTTACTACCGTTTTCCTTTTAAGGCCTGCTTTAGATGGTAGCCTGTTTTAAATTTCGCCACCTTAACAGCCGGAATGGTAATCCGTTCTGTTGGTTTTTGAGGATTAACTCCGCCTCGGGAGTAACGCACACGAGATAGGAAGGTGCCGAATCCGGCAATGGTTACCTCCCGATCACTTTTGAGTTCCTCAATGATGGTGTCGGTTAAAACATCCAACATTTTTTCTGCCTGTTTTTTGTTCAGGCCCTCGACGCTGTGATAGACCTTGTCTATTAGTTGCGCTTTGTTCATATATTTTAAGCGTTATTTTATTAAAATTAACTGCTTAAGATTAGGCTTTATCGCGCGTATTCAATAGCCCTTAATTCCCGGATAACATTAACCTTTATCTCTCCTGGGTATTTTAACTCATTTTCTATCTTTTTTGCAATATCTCTAGCCAAATTATATGACTGGAAGTCATTTATATGATCAGGTTGGACAAAAACCCTTACTTCGCGACCAGCTTGAATAGCATATACTTTTTCTATGCCATCAAAACTTTGAGCAATCTTTTCCAGCTCTTCTAGGCGGTGGACATAATTTTCGTAGTTATCGCTACGAGCTCCAGGACGAGCAGAAGAGATAGCATCTGCAACTTTTACTATAACCGCAATCAATGTCGGTGGGTGGTCTTCGTGATGACCCTCAATAGGAGCAATAACTTCTGGCGAGACATTATATTTCTTCGCTATATCGCGGCCAATTTCTGTGTGATTACCCTGAACTTCGTGATCTACGGCTTTACCGATATCATGGAGTAGGGCGCCCTTTTTGGCGGCGGTAACGTCAGCTCCTAACTGTTGTGCTAACATACCGGCTAAATGAGCAACTTCAACAGAATGTCTTAGTACATTCTGACCGTAGCTGGTGCGATATTTTAGACGACCTAAAATAGAAACTAGTTTTGGATCAAATCCAGTTACGCCTACTTCATACATCGCCTCTTCTCCAGCTTTTTTAATATCTAGAGCAATATCTTTTTTAGCGTTTTCTACCGCTTCCTCTACTTTAGTAGGGTGAATGCGCCCGTCTTTTATCAGATATTCTAGGGCTTTTTTGGCAATATGACGGCGGATTAGGGAAAAGCAGGATACAGTAATAGCATTAGGAGTATCATCAACAATTATTTCTACCCCGGTCATCTGTTCTATCGCTTTAATATTCCGGCCTTCTCGACCAATAATACGTCCCTTCATTTCATCATTAGGGAGATCAACGGTGGTGGTGGTAAGCTCTACAGTATAATTTGACACCATGCGTTGCATGGCTAGTCCCAACATGTCTTGGGCTTTTTCATTGATTACATCCTCAGAGTTATTCTCTAATTTACGGACGCGGACCATTAAGTCATCAGCCGCTTTTTCTTCTATAGTTTTTATTAAAATGTCTTTGGCTTGATCTTGATTTAGGCCGGCTATTTCTTCTAGCTTAGCCTCTTGTTCTACCTTGATGCCTTTTATCTTCTCTTTAATATCTTGAACTTCGCTTACCTTGTCGTATAGTTTCTGTTGTTTTTCCTGGAGGTCAAGTAGCTTTTGTGAAAATGAAGTTTCTCGCTGTTCAAGTCGTTTTTGTAAATCATTCAATTCGCCTCGTCTAGAGGTTTCCTCGCGTTTTGATTCTTCGACGATCTTAATTGCTTTATCTTGAGCCTTGATAAGTAGTTCTTTTTCTTTAAGACGAGCCTCATTTAAAATTTTGTCCGCTCGATCGGCGGCGTTAGCAATTTTAGAATTGGCTGATTTCTTATAGAAAAGGTAGCCAACAAAAAAACCACCCGTAGCCAGAACTAGATACAAGACATAGCTTAGATAATTCATATTAGCTGAGCTGTCCTTAGGAATTAAGGTGGAGTAATTTCGTTATTGAGTTTTGAAAAACCTTATACCTTTTTGGGTATTAGCTATTTTCCCGATCTGAACCGGAGATTGGGTACTTTTTCTCTAGTTTTAGATTAAAAAATAAGCTTAACATAAACAGAGACGAAACTAATAAAATCAGTATTTGGACGTAAAGGTCAGGTCTTTCAAAATATTCCTAAAAACAAGTCTTTTAGTTAATTATATTTTTACTCTAGCATTATTAATTGAGTTTGTAAAGATTGATTGTGGTACTTCCTAACGTTGACTTAGGGCTAAAAATGAAGTAATATTAAAAAATATGAACATAACAGAACTAGCTAGAATACTTAGAATATCTCCTCAGGAACTGCGCGATTTGTTGCCGCAGTTGGGGTTTGCTATTGGTCAGAAGGCTATAAAGGTAGATAATAATACCGCCAAGAAGATAATTAAAGATTGGCATTTTTTGCGGCGCCAATGGGAACAGAAGAAGTTAGCCGCTGCAATTAAGAAACAAGATGAGGTCTTGCCTAAGGAGAGGAAGACTATTTCTGTGCCGGCGGTCATGACTGTGCGTACTTATGCCGAAATTGCTGGAATTCCAGTCAATCGAGTTTTAATGGAGCTCATGAAAAATGGAGTGTTTACTTCTATAAATGAAAAAATAGATTTTGACACGGCTTCAATTATTGGTGAAAATCTTAACCTCGATGTTCAGTTAGCTGAGGTTGAAGAAGTAGTAGATTCTAAAGAAGATAAGAAATTATCAGAGATTATTGCTGGTGAAAAGGAGAAAGATCTATCACAACGCCCCCCGGTTATAGTAGTAATGGGACACGTTGATCACGGTAAGACTAAGTTGCTTGATAGTATCCGTAACACTGATGTTGTGGCGGGCGAAGCGGGCGGGATTACTCAACATATTGGAGCTTATCAGATTAATCGTAATGACAGAATATTAACTTTTATTGATACTCCTGGGCATGAAGCTTTCACGGCTATGCGTAGTCGAGGAGCTAAAGTAGCCGATATTGCTATATTAGTGGTGGCGGCTGACGATGGTGTAAAACCCCAGACTGTAGAAGCTTTTCGGATTATTGAAGCAGCTAAAGTTCCATATTTGGTAGCTATAAATAAAATTGATAAACCTAGTGCTGATGTTAATAGAACTAAACAAGAATTATCTAGTCAATTAAATATTACTCCTGAGGATTGGGGAGGAAAGACAATCTGTGCCCCTATTTCCGCCAAAGACGGAACGGGGATAGAAGAGTTGCTCGATCTAGTTTTGTTGCTAGCTGATACTCAGGGGTCTGGTTTGAGGGCTAACCCCAAGTCAGCGGCGGCAGGAACGGTTGTAGAATCTAATGTAGACAAGGCAGCTGGTCCAGTGGCCACGATATTGGTTCAAAATGGGACTCTCCGGGTTGGTGACCAATTGTGCCTGAATGACGTGTTGTATGGTAAAGTAAAGTCTTTAAAGAACTATAAAGGCGAAGAAGAGTTAGGGGCTGGCCCCTCTACTCCGGTTAAAATATTAGGACTTAAGATCTCGCCGGCTGTTGGTGATATTTTACATGTAGGTGAGGGCGAGAAAGTTAAAGCTAAAAAGATTAGAGCTAGCTCTCAGGCGGCTGATGTTCGTGTTGCAGTCTCTTCATCTTCTAGCGATCAGGCAGAAGACGATATACCAAGAGTTCAGGTTTTGATTAAAACAGATTATCTTGGTTCGGCTGAGGCGATTGAAGAATCTTTACTTAAATTAAATAATGAGAAGGTTAAGGTAAGTATTATTTCCAAAGGTTTAGGATATATTACTGAAGGAGATGTAAAAAGAGCAGAAGACACTGACGCCAAGATTCTTGGTTTTAATGTCCGTATTTCCCCTACTATCGAAACTTTGATTAGGGAGAGACGAGTGACTGTGCGCATTTTTTCAGTAATTTACGATTTGATAAAATTTGTTAAAGAGGAAATGCAGCTGCTCGTTAAGCCGGAAATTAATCGAGTTGAGTTGGGACGACTCAAGGTTATGGCAGTTTTTCGTACTGAATCGGGCAGTCAGATATTGGGCGGGAAAGTATTAGATGGCTCAATAAAAAATAATAGCCTAATTGATGTTAAACGCGGTGACGATTATATTGTTTCCGGCCGCCTTACCCGTTTACAATCAGGAAAACAAGATGTTGAAGAGGTAACGAAAGATCAGGAAGCTGGCCTTAAATATGAAGGACGACCGGTGGTCGCGGTAGGTGATATTTTATCGGTCTTTAGGGAGGAGAGAATAGTTGATAAGCTTTAATTATGCCTAAAACTGGACGAATTAATGATGAGCTGCTCCATGGTCTAGCAGAAGTTGTAAATCGAGCAGTTGCCTTGCCAGAGGCCCTGGTAACTATTGCCTATGTTGATTGTAGTCCAGATCTTAAGAGCGCCAAAGTAGGTTTTTCTGTTTTACCAGATAAACTGGCGGGAACGGCTTTACGCAAACTTCAATCTTCCACTGGGGAAATAGTTAGTTTATTGCGCGGACGTCTTAGGTTACGGCGGTTTCCTCATTTGGTTTGGGAGTTTGATGCCACAGAAAGAGAGGCTGAGAAGATCGAACGCCTGATTGCCGACATAAATGATGACGAGGGTTAGTTAGTTATTGTTAGTATATAATTTTACTTAGTCCAGACACTACTGGACTTTTTTGTTTTTTTAGACTAAGATGACCAGTTATGAATTTAACTGAAAAACTTCAACTTGCTTACTATAAAATTAGGTCATCCCGTCGCATATTAGTAGTCGGTCATACTTCACCTGATGCTGATGCCATTGCTTCAGTGGGGGCAATTATTGATATTGGTTTAACTTTGGGTTTAGAAGTATCGGCTTTTGCGGAAAAGAAAATGGATAAGGTTTTTGATTTTATACCGCATTCTTCGCTAGTTTCATCGGTTCCTCCTAAAGAACTTAATATTTTTGACGCTATTATTATTTTAGATTGTGGTGCTATTTCGCGTACCGCCTTAGAACATCAGATCAGGGAATTAATAAAAGAAAATAGCCGACCTTATATCATAGAAATAGATCATCATGTACCACAAGATGCCTATGCAGATTTAGAGATAAGGTTACCGGACAAAGCATCCACAACAGAGATAATATACCATTTATTAATGGCTAACCAATTACCAGTTACTAAGATTTTAGCTGATTGCATATTGATTGGGCTAATGACTGATACCGGACATTTTCTTCATGCCAACTCCTCCCGTGAAGCTCTTTCAGTTGCCTCAGAAATGTTGTTATATGGAGCTTCTTTGTCTAATATCATAAATAATACAGTAAACAATAAAAGCTTTGTGTCTTTAAAAGTTTGGGGGCAAGCTTTAGAAAAAATGACATTGGACAAAAAAACAGGGCTGGCCGCTACTGCACTATCTAGCCATGATTTAAAAGATTTAATAGAAACATCTGAAGAAGTTTTTGACCCTGAAGTTTTTGGTGATATTGTTTCTTTTATGAGCCGTTTAGATGGAGTTAGGGTTAGTTTATTGTTGCGAGAGAATGGAGGAATAGTTAAGGGTAGTCTGAGGACCACGCGGGATGACATAGATGTTTCAAAAATTGCTGGTAATTGGGCCGGAGGGGGACATCAAAAAGCCGCCGGGTTCGCTTTACCTGGGCGGCTAGCTAAAACAGAAAATGGTTGGAAAGTAATAAGAAGTATAACCTAGTCTTTTTTCATTTTTTTGTTTCTCCACTCTTTAATTTTTTTGTGATTTCCAGAAAGTAGAATTTTAGGAACTCGATATTTTTTTTGGTTTGCTAAGAATACTTCTGGCCGGGTATATTGAGGGTACTCTTTAAGTCCATTTTCCGAGTGTGACTCTTCTTCTAGGCTGACTTTATTCCCTAATACTCCAGGTAAAAGACGGGTGATTGAATCAATCATCACAAGAGCCGGTAGTTCACCGCCAGTTAAGACGTAATCTCCGATGGATATTTCTTCATCGATAAACTTTTTTATTCTGGCGTCTATCCCTTCGTAGCGTCCGCAGATTAGTATGATGTCATCTAGTTTTGAATATTTTTTAGCTAAAGATTGATTCCAGTTTTTACCAGAAGCAGATAGCAAAACTATCTTCTTTTTGTTTGACTTGGTTTTTTTGATGGCTTTTTTTATATCTTCTAAGGCAGAATATAGGGGGGCAATATTCATTAGCATGCCAGCCCCACCACCATAAGGAGTATCGTCAACGCTGCGATGTTTATCATGTGTCCAATCACGTAGATTATATTTGTTTATTTTTATTATTTCCTTATCCTGAGCTCTTTTAATGATGCTGTCATTTAAATAAGAGTCGATGATATTGGGAAATATACTAAGAAGATGGAATTTCATATATTCATTATAACAAAAAAACCCGATTTTAGCTCGGGTTTTTTAGACTGTTTGTTATAGACTTTAAATTTTTAAGTCTTCCAGAGCAGAAGTATCTACTTCTTCGCGAGACTCGTGAGTTTCGGAGTGAGTTTCACGACGGTTAGAACCTTCTGGATCGTATATTTTTAGATTAACGCGGGAGTTATTCTTGGCACCGATAATCTTTAACAGAGTGCGAATAGATTGAGCAGTCTGTCCCTTACGTCCGATAACATAACCCATATCAGCTGGGTTGGTCTTAAGAGTTAACAGGACGCCCCTTTCGTCGATTGTACGGTCGACCATTACGTCATCCGGATTGGCGACGATGCTTTTTACGACCATTTCTAGAAACTGTTTGTCTTGTTCCACCATAGTTTTCATTCGTCTTTCCGATTTGATGCAAATAAGGCATCACAAAAACGGGAAAGAAATTTATTAAATTACTGCCAAATCAGCAGTTATATGTTATTAATCCTAATACTTTTGCTCTAGATTTGTCAAGTTATTCTTGAGTGGTTTCTACAGCTTCCGCTGTGGCCTCCTCTATAGGTGCAGCTGCTGCTGGAGTTGTTTCTGGTGTTGCCTTTTTATCAGCCTTGGTTTTCAGTTGGGCTTGGCGTTTAGCACTTTGCTTACCTGCCTTAGAGGCGGCTACCTTTTCACCGCTGATTATTTGTTTTTGAACTAGAAGGTTATTTACAGTCGCTGTCATTTGAGCACCTTTAGACAACCAATATTTAACCCTTTCTTCCTTAGAGGCTAGATCTTTAGTGTGAGGGTTATATGAGCCCAATATTTCTAAGACTTTACCATATGGATCACGACTTTTTTCGGAGACTATTAACCGAAACATCTTTTTATTAGTTTTGCCGGTTTGCGCTAGTTTTATTGCTAACATAATTTTTACCTTTATTTATTGTAGATATGGGAAAATATTAGCCCATGAGTTAATAAAAGTCAATATTCTTTACCGATTGCTCCTTCCGCCAAATCGGCTGGGGCGGCTAGGACCAGAGCCACTACTTCTACCGCCAAAAGATGGACGTCCAGAGCCAAAGCTGCTACCAGTGGACTTGCCTTTTTCATCTTTCCAGAGAGCAGCGTTTTCTTCTAGGCCCTTCATGGTCAGGTTAATTCTTCCTTGATCATCGATTTCTTTTATCTTAACTGTTACCGTATCACCAATGTTTAAGAAGTCTCCTGGTTTTTCTACTCGATAGGGAGCTAGTTCGCTAACATGAGCCATACCATCTTGACTAGCGTTTAAAGAAATAAAAGCGCCGAAATCAAGCATGCGAACAACCTTACCAGTTACTATTTCACCAGCCGCAAAGACATGAATAATTTCTTTGACTTGGCGGGTGGCTTCTTCTACCATAGCAGCATTAGTCCCACAGATAACAACTAGACCATCGTCTTCTATATCAATACTGACTCCAGTTTCATCAATAATTTTATTAATGACCTTTCCGCCCGGACCAATAATTGCTCCAATCTTTTCTGGATCGATGTTAAAGCTAACCAGACGAGGAGCATAAGGAGATAGCTCGGGGCGGGGGGCTGGAATAGTCTCTTTAATTACCTCAATAATTTGGTTCAATGCTTGGCGTCCCTGAGTGAGAGTTTTGGCTATTATTTCTGTAGTTAAACCAGTTGTTTTAGTGTCTAATTGAATAGCAGTTAGGCCATCAGTAGTTCCCGTAATCTTGAAATCCATGCCACCTTGGCCGTCTTCTAGGTCTTGGATGTCAGTTAAGACTTCCCAACGGCTCATATCCTCATTAGAAGCTAAGCCCATGGCAATGCCAGCCACTGGCTTCTTGATTGGCACACCAGCATCCATAAGAGCCAAAGTAGAGGCGCAGGTTGAAGCCATGGAAGATGAACCATTAGAACCCAGGGTTTCGGAAACCAGCCGCACTGTATAGGGAAACTCTTCTTTAGTTGGTATAACCGGAATAAGAGCTTTTTCGGCTAATGATCCGTGTCCTATTTCACGGCGTCCAGTGCCACGCAAAGGAGAGGCTTCCCCAACTGAATAAGGAGGGAAGTTATAGTGGTGCATATAACGCTTTTTGCTCTGTCCTTCTAACCCTTCCAGAGATTGTTCCATTCCCGGAGCCCCGAGAGTTACAATAGTCATAACCTGGGTTTCGCCGCGGGAGAAGAGAGCTGTTCCGTGATCACGAGGAAGAATGGATACTTCAGCTGATAAGGAGCGGATTTCATCTAGGGCGCGCCCATCTACTCGATGTTTATCTTCGATTATAGCTTTAGTAACTTCCTTGTCTACTGCCTCTTCGACTAATTTTTTAATTATAAAACTACGCTTAGCGCCATCCAGTCCTTGAGTCACTAAATATTCTTCCAGGCCCTGCTTGATAGCCGCTACTGCCATTTTTCGTTCACCTTTACTGTAGTATTCTTTATTAAAAAGTATTTTTTTAACATTATCAGTCAACCAAACAGAACCCATTTTAAGTAATTCTTGTTTAGCAGCAGCTGCTTCTAGCTCTTCTGAGGTACCAGTCTTTTTTATAGTCATGGTTCGGCGAGGAGGGACTTCTTTTTGCAGCTCTTTAATGAGGTCTATAGCCGGTTGTAATTTTTCCTGTCCTTGAGTAATAGCCTTTAGCATGGTGTCTTCGGGTATTTCTTGAGCGCCCGCTTCAATCATTATAACCTTTTTGTCTGTGCCAGCGACAACTAAATCAAGAGTACTTTTAGCTTGTTCTTCGTAAGTTGGGTTAAATATAAAATTACCATCGATTAGACCAACTCTAATTCCGCCCAGCGGTCCGTCCCATTTTAGTCCAGAAATAGCCAAAGCAGCTGAAGCAGCTACCAAAGAAACAATATCATGATCATTTTCTTGATCAACTGCTAAACTAGTTATTATGACTTGCACATCGCGCTTGTCGTTTTGATCAAAAAGAGGGCGGATAGAGCGATCAATCATACGCCCAGCCAAAACCGCCTGGTCGCTTGGCCGTCCTTCGCGTTTAATCCAGCGGGATCCTTTTATAATTCCTGCGGCATATAGTTTCTCGTCAAAATCAACCATTAAAGGGAAAAAATCAACCCCATCTCGTTCCGAACGTGATTGTACGACCGTGGCTTGAACAACGGTTTCGCCGTATTGGACCCAAACAGCTGCATCAGCTTGAAGGGCAATTTTGCCTGTCTTAATTGTGAGAGGGCGGCCCAGCCACTCTCGAGTAAATACTTTTTCCATATTTTTAGGCTGGCCGCTAAATTACAGGACTGTATTTATAATACAGCACTATCTATTTAGCGGTCAGTATTTATTTGCGGCAGATCTTTGTATCTGCCGGAATTTATTAATTTATATATATTTATTTTTATCGGTTGATGCAGAATGTTGAATTAAGAATTTTTTACTACCACCTAGATCGATAAAATCATCTGCCTCCTCGATTAATCGAGAAGAGCAGGTTTTACGGAAAGCCATTACTTCCACCAAACAGCCTTTAGTATTCTGCACATAAGAAACCATGGGCAAGTAATCTCCGTCGCCGGAGACCAACACTAAAACATCTAATTTTTCCGCTAGTTTGATAGCATCAACTGCTATGCCAACGTCCCAATCAGCTTTTTTAGCTCCACCAGCAAATATTTGTAGATCTTTCATCTTTACTTCAAAGCCCAATTGTTCTAGGGCCTCAATGAAAGGAGATTCTTCTTGATTCTCCGTTCTAATAGCATAAGCCGTGGCCCGGATAAGTTTCCGGCCGGCCACGGCTTTGGCTAAAATTTCTTTGAAGCTAACCTTTTTGCTGTATAGGTTTTTGGCGGAATGATACATGTTAGAAACATCTACCAAAACACCTACTCTTTGTTCTTTATGTTTGATCATAGTTTATTTTTCCTCTTCATCCTTATTTTCCAAACCATCCTCTTCTGGTTCAATATAATTTTTTTCTTTCTTTTTTTCTTCTTCCTCTTCTTCTTGAAGTTTTTGAGCGATTTTTAGCTTGAGCTTAATAGCTAATTCTTGGAAAGCCGAGGAGTCTTCTTTTTGTAGATATTTTAGAAGCTTACGGCGCTCACTAACCTTTTTTAATAAACCGCGACGAGAAGAAAAATCATGCTTATGTTGCTGAAGATGACCAGTAAGTTCTTTAATTTCTTCGGTTAGAATTGCAATTTGAACTTGAGCCGAACCAGTATCGGTTTCATGAACCCGGAACTTTTTTATTATTTTTTCTTTAGATTTTTTATCTAACATTTGATTAGCGCTTGATCCGAGAAGCGGTCCAGTGTTTGATTAGACAGGCCACATCCCAGAAGAAGTACATTAATTATTAAATTATTTTATTTTATTAATCTTAGACATGAGGCGAGACTTTTTGCGAGCGGCTGTATTTTTCTTTATTACACCTTTTTTAGCCGCTTTATCTATAGCTTGGATGGTTTTTGTATAATCTTCCTTAACTTTCTTGTCGTCAGCTTTAATTTGCTTAAGACTACCCTTTACCAGGGCTTTAAGCTTGGTGGCGGCTTTTTTGTTAGCAACATTCCTTTTTACGGCTTTCCGGAGTTCTTTGGCCGCAGATTTCTTATTTGGCATAGGATCTTCCTATAATATTATTTTAATAAAAGTGGCAGCAAGCCAGTTATAGCGCTGCCATATAACGGTAATATAGTAACAGAATAGTAAATAAAAATCAAGGGTTAAGGCAATTTTGAGGAATTATCGATAAGTATATGAAAAATCCGCTAATTATAGCGGATTTTTAGTCGGGGTGGCGAGATTCGAACTCGCGATCTTCTGGTCCCAAACCAGACGCCTTAGACCAACTGGGCCACACCCCGGATATGTTTTGATAAAAAGCAGACCCGGCATTGTTCATTATCACGGGTCCGTTTTTTTACGAAGCTGTGCCGCGGGAGGGAATTGAACCCCCGACGCCAGCCTCTTCAGGGCTGCGCTCTACCACTGAGCTACCGCGGCGATAAAGATGTTGCGGGGGTCGGACTCGAACCGACGACCTCCAGGTTATGGGCCTGGCGAGCTGCCAACTGCTCTACCCCGCTACGATTGTTAACTACTTTTACAGATAAAGTGGGCAATGGAGGATTCGAACCTCCGACCTCAACATTATCAGTGTTGCGCTCTAACCAACTGAGCTAATTGCCCGACCTGAGCAGAAAAAATTCTGACAAGACTATAACAGATAAAAAATAAAAGCGCAAGCTGTATTTTATGGCTATTTATAAACAGAAAGGCCTATAGATGAGATATAAGTAATACCAGTTCAGTCTTAATGTCGCCATGTCCAGTTTTATTTTTTTTATCTAGATTGATCAGTTGGTTTAAATATGATTTAAGCGCTAGTAGTTCAAAATTTTTCGCTTGTTCTGTGCCTTTTTTAATGACAAAAGGATGGAGTTTAAGCTTGGCTGTTAGCTCGGAATTAGACAAGTTAGCTTCTAGGCCAGATTTAATTTGTAAAAGAATTTTAAACTGTCTAATTAACATGGATAGTATGTATTCATCGCTGAGACCAGCTTGATATTGTTCTTCTAGTCTTAAGGCAGCTATTTTTTTGTTTTTAGCACTCAAGGCATCGGTTAAGCTAAAAATATTTTCATCATATGACCCGGGAACCATATTTTTAATATTGGCAATTGTTATTTCTGTTTCCGAAGTAGCAAAACTGAGTTTTTTGATAGTTCGAGAAATTAACCAGAGATCCTCGCCGGTCCTCTCACTTAACTCTTTAGCGGCCGGGAGGAAAATTTGTTTTTTATAAAGCTTAACTTCGTTTTTAATAAAAGATGCGATTTGATTTTTATTTAGTGGCTTGAATTCTTGAGTATAAGGTTGTTTCAGAAGGAGGGACATTAATTTTTTTGGGCCAGTTTTAAGCGAGCCGGCTTCTTCATCATGAAAAAGTATAACGTTATCAGTATCAGTCTTTTTCTTGTCGATTTTTTTTAAATAATCTGTTAGTTCTGTAAAGATTTTTTCTTTTTTGTTTTTGAATATATCTTCAATAATTACTAAGCGTTTTTTAACAAATAAGGAGCCAGACCCCAATTGATTGGTAATCTCAGACAAACTAGCTGTCTGGCCGTTAATTATACTAAGGCTAATAGTACCAGGGTCAACATCCCGTTTAAATTTGTCTTGTAGTTCTTGGCGAAAGCGTCGAGAGCGGAAAGTATCGGCGCCGTATAAGAAAATAATCATTTAAGATTGGTTTATTTTTACTAGCTCAAGCTGTTTTATTGTTTGTTCTAAAAATATTTCACCTAAAGCATGAAAACTATTATTATCATCGGTGGCTAGGTACTGTCGTTGTGGGTTTTTAGATTGAGATACTAATAGTTCTGGGTGGCGGATTAAATAATTTTTTAGACTAGTAGCAATTATTTCCCCTGGTTCTGGTATGTATGTTGATTGTGGCATGATGTGTTTTATTTCCGGGAGGAGAGAAGAGTAGTGAGTACAGGCTAGCAGTAAAGATGAAACGCGTTTTTCTTTGAGAGGGCGGAGATATTTTTTTAGAATCATTTTGGTCTCTGGTTTTTTACCCCAGCCCTCTTCGATTAAAGGGACAAGGAGCGGCGTAGCTGTTTCTATAATTTTAAGGTCTGGCCGCAGTTTTAATAATTCCATCTGGTAAGCGTGTGAATTGACCGTTGCTTTAGTGCCAATGATTCCTATTGGATTCTGATTTTTGCCGCGGTTAGCTTTTTTAGCCACCTCTTCAGCTAATGGTCTAATGACGCCCAGTACTCGTCGTTCTGGCCACGCCTGAGGTAGATATTCTTGCTGTAGTCGCCGTAAGGCCTGGGCTGAAGCTGTGTTGCAAGCGATGATGATAAGATGGCAGCCCGATTGGAATAAATATTCTACCGCTTCTTTAGTGTAAGCGTAAATTGTTTCCGGAGATTTTTCACCATAAGGTAGGCGAGCATTGTCTCCTAAATAAAGATAATCATACTGAGCTAGTTCGCGTAAGAAATATTTAAGAATCGCTAAGCCGCCCAGACCAGAGTCGAAAACACCAATAGGATGTTGACTAATTTTTGACATATTTTTCAAAAAGACTCCCTCGTTCTTTGTAGTTTTTAAACAGACCGAAACTTGCGCAGCCGGTTGATAAAAGAACAATATCTTTTTTGATAGCTAATTTTTTAGCAGCCTTGACGGCTTTTTCCATGTCAGTTGCTAACGTTATATAATTCGGTCTATAGCCAACTTTTTGTAGAGCTTTTTTTATTTTTATTGTGCCTGCCCCTGGTAATAAGATTAGATGCTTTACCTTAGCCTGTATGGTTTTAGCAAAGCCGGAAAAATCCGCGCCCTTGTCGGCTCCTCCGGCAATCAAAATAATAGGAGAAGAAAAAGAATCTAAATCTAAGGTCGAGCTTTCTGGAGTGGTGGCAAAGCTGTTATTATAATAAAACACATCACGATAATGTCGCACTAATTTTAGACGATTTTCTAAGTTATTAAAGTTAACGATAGTTTTTTTGTAGCTCAAGGTGGGAATTTTTAAAATTTTTGCGATGGATACAGCCGCTCCAACATTTTCTTGATTATATTGTCCTACTAAGCGGGTGGGTAAATCGCTGGCCGAGAAGAAGACTAGGCGCCTGACTATTTTAAAAGTAGATAAACGACGCTTAAGTTTAACGTTGGCTATTAGCCAACGATTTTTAGGATAGCGAGCGATGTTTAATTTAGCCTGCCAATAAGCAGATAATGACCGATGAAAATTAGGATTATTAGGATCAGCTGGAGCCAAGTGCTCTGGAAAAAAATTTGTAATAACAGCCAGAGAAGGGGACTTTTTCAAGTCTTCTAGTTGAAAACTAGATAATTCCAAGACTACATAGTCTTTAGTTTTTATCTTATCTAAGAAGGTTAAAGGCGATAACCCAATATTTCCTCCGAGCCAGCTGTTATGCCCAGCATCTTTTAGTATTTGGTTAATTAAGGTAGCAGTCGTCCCTTTTCCTTTAGTACCAGTTATGCCAATAATTTTCTGGCTAGGACATAAGTCAATAAATAATTGGATAGAACTGGTAATCTCCCGACCTGCTTGTCGGGCTGATTTTAGGCTAGATTCCCATAGTGGCCAACCCGGAGAGCGGAAAATTATATCAAAGCGATTAAGGTTGTTGTTATATTTTTTCCCCGTTTGCCATGTAATAGATAAGTGGTTACTAGCTATAGTTGGTAAATTTGTTTGTTGTTTTTTATCACAAATAGTTATTTCCGCTTTGACATTATATTTTGCAAATAGAGTAATTAGAGCCTGATGGTCTAGACCTAGTCCCAGAAGAGCAATCTTTTTGTTGTTTAGAGAAGAAAAATATTTTTTTATAGTCATATTTTTATTTTAACTGACCCCAGTTAAGACCTTCTTTTTGATCTACAATAATGGGTACGCTAAGTTTTATTGTTTGCTCCATTATCTCCTTAATTTTGCTAGAGTATTGTTTTATCTTATCGGGTTTTATTTCGAATATTAATTCATCATGTATTTGTAGAAGTAGGTGGATATCTTTTTGGTTTTTTAATTCGTGAAAAATGTTAATCATGGCTAACTTTATCATGTCAGCCGCCGTACCCTGGATCGGAGTATTGATTGCCATTCTCTCGGCTGCCCGGCGAACAGAGGGAATCGTGGAATTGAGTTCGGGGAGCTGTCGGCGACGTCCGAGCAGAGTAATGGCGTAGCCTTGATGGCGAGCGTCAGAGATTGATTTGTCCATCATCTTTTTTACACCCGGATAAGCCAAAAAATATTTTTTAATGAAATCTTGGGCGGCAGAGTAGGGAATGCCAGCTCCCTGGCTTAATCCGTGTGGACCCTGTCCGTAAATAATGCCAAAATTAATTGCTTTAGCCTCACGACGCATTTTAGGTGTCACGGCATCTGGTTTTATGCCATTGATAGCTGCTGCCGTGGCGGTGTGAATGTCTTGTTTATTTAAAAAGGCGGCGACCATGTTCTTATCTTGCGACATGTGAGCCGCTATACGTAATTCTATTTGAGAATAATCAAAAGCGACAAGACGCCAATCTTGTTCAGCTATAAAAGCTTGCCTCACCTTTTGTCCTTCGGTCGTTTTAACGGGAATATTTTGTAGGTTCGGTTCAGTTGAAGATAAGCGTCCAGTAGCCGCGACTGTCTGGCGAAAATTGGTATGGATGCGACCAGTTAGGGGGTTAATCATTTTAGGGAGCGCCTGAAGATAAGTGCTAGATAGTTTGCTTAATTCTCGGTACTCCTGAAGTAAAGGAATAATAGCGTGTTGTTCTTGGAGTTTAGCTAGTTCATCTTCGGCAGTAGAAAGTCCAGTTTTAGTTTTTTTTATGTTGTTACTGGGCAGATCTAGAACAGTAAATAGAATTTCTTGGAGTTGCTTGGGCGAGTTAATATTAAATTCTTGCCCGGCTTGCTGGAAAATATTTTTTTCTAATTTTTTCAAACGATCTCCAGTCTGTTTTTCCAATTTATCTAATATTTTAGGATCCACTTTAATACCCCAATTTTCCATTTCTCCTAAAACCCTGATCAGTGGCATCTCAATCTGGTTAAAGATTTTTTCTAATCCGGAATCTTTAAGGCGGGGCGCTAACTTTTGTTTAAGTTGATAGATAATATCAGCGTTTTCCGCTACTGATTTTTCTGATTGTTTTTGGTCGTGGCTACTTAGATTCAATATTAATTGTCCGCCCGAGTTGTTGTCTTCATTCTGTTTTTCTTGGCCCAGTTCTAGAAAAGATAATGAGGCTAAATCATATTGTCGGTTAGCCGTATCCAAGAGATAAGCGGCAATCATCGTGTCGAATTCCAAGCCTTCAAGACAGATTCCTAAATTTTTAAAGTTGCGCCAAACTGATTTTAAGTCATGTCCGTATTTTTTTATATGACTATTTTCTAATAAAGGTCGGAGGGCGTTTAAACGTTCTTTAGAGACCATTAAGGAGATCGCTTGCCCTGTTTGCCAAGAAATTCCTAGATAGAATTGCTTATTATCAGTCAGCGATGGTTCAAGTGCGAGGGCAAAATTTTCTTGGTTTTTTATTTTTTTTAAAAATTCAGAAAATTCCTTATCGTCGGATACAGTGAAGTAATCCTTGTTGGTTTTTTTAAGGATGCTTGGCTTGTCTGATTTTTCTGTTTTTTTGTTGTTTTTTTGTAATTTGTCTCTTAAGTCTTTAACTTTAATTAGCAGAGAGCGAAATTCTAACTTTTGAAATATGTTTATTACTGGTTCGAGTGAGAAGGAATTAAAATAAGCATCATCCAGAGAAAATTTTAGAGGAGCTTGGCAGTTAATGGTAGCTAGTTGTTGGCTGAGATAAGCATTGTCTCGATGTTCAAGTAGCAAAGAGGCAATCCGAGGCTTTATATTATGGCCGACTTTACTGGCGGCGCGATAGACGCCATCGAGATTTTCGTATTCCCCAATTAATTCGCTAGCGGTTTTTTCACCAATACCGCGCACTCCAGGGATATTATCACTGGGGTCTCCGCGTAGAGCCTTATAGTCTATTATTTGATCGGGACGCAGGTTGTATCGATTTTTAACCTCTTCCTCTTTATATAAGATGCTATCAGATAATCCTCGGCTCATGCTATAGACGCTAGTTTGGGAATCTACTAGTTGCAGAGTATCCATGTCGCCGGTAATAATAATTTTCTGCAGGTTTTTGTTATCAGCAGTTTGTTTACAAATTGTGCCGATTAAGTCATCAGCCTCATAACCACTTAATTCATAAATAGGTATACTAAAAGAGCGAGCGATTTCTTTGACTAGAGGAATTTGTTCGTATAATTCGTCTGGCGCTTTAGTTCTGGTTGCTTTGTATTCTGAATAGCTTTCATGTCGGAAGGTTGGTCCGGCCATATCTAGGGTCAGAACTACATATTCTGGCTTAAACTCGTTAAGAGCTTTTAGTAAAAAAGACGTGAAGCCATAAGCAGCATTGACTAAAACTCCTTCTTTAGTCCGCAAAGTAAGAGGAAGGGCGTGAAAACTGCGGTGAATAAGGGCGTTTCCGTCGATTATTATTAGTTTAGATTGGGTTTTAGACATGGCTTAATCTTATCATTTTTACCGAGTACGAGCAAAAGATAAGATAATAATAAATAAAAAAAGAACCGTCTAACATATAGCTAGACGGTCCACCAATTACCAGTTAATCATATGTCAGTTGGGTTTTTAAGACCCTGTGGCACAAAAATGTTATTGGTAATGGTTATTACCCCGTCTGGTTCTTCTGGGATTAGTTTAATAGAAGAGAATAGTGGGGTAATGGGTAAGCTTTTAAGACAGTAAGGAAGTGGAATTAAATTCCTGAAATTTTTCATATTTTACCTCTGTCTGGTGTTTCTTACCACCATTGGATTAAGTTGTTTAAAAAGAACGTTCGGCCTGCCTCGCTTGGGAGATGATCATTGCATCACCAAGCTTTTCTAGGGAGGTAGGCCAATTGCCGGTCAGCGCAGAAACTTGTAAAATCGACATTCTTTGCGACAACAAGCTTCATGGCTCTATTTTCTGTTTGCCCGAGGACTGGATATTGAGAACACTGGTGGGCTCCAAACGCGCTATAGAGTGAGCGACCGACGAAGGAAAAGAACTTCATAAGAGATGTAATCATAACACACTCCTCCGTTGATGTTTCAGATATTAGCACTAGTAAATTTATTGTCAAGAGGTTTAATTGTTGATAAGATTAACTCATATTTTCTTAAGATATATGAAAACCATAGCTTTATTTTTTGGTGGTCTTAGCAACGAAGCAGAAGTGTCTATCATGTCTGCTCAAAATATAGTCAAGCATTTTGATTATCGACGTTATAATCTTGTTTTGATTTATTGGCACAACTCTGATCGGCGGTTTTATCTAATAGATAACATCAATAACATTGTGACTCGTCAATCAAAACGGATTGCAGTAGAAAATTTTTCTAGTTTATTTGATGTTGCCCTACTTATGACCCATGGACGATATGGTGAAGATGGAGTTTTACAAGCAATTTTACAAGGGCAAGGAGTTCGTTATTGCGGTTGCGGAGTATTATCTTCAGCTTTATGTATGGATAAAGTGGCGCTGAAAGCTATGCTTAGCGGACAAGGAATCAAGCAGGTTCGACATGAGTTTATAGATTTAGACGGTCTTAAAAATAAAGAATTAGAGTATCGTCTTGGTGATATCAGAAAAAAGTTAAAATTGCCGTTTTATATTAAGCCTGCTAACTCGGGGTCATCGGTAGGAATAACTAAGGTGGAAGATTATGCTGATATAACAAAAGCGATTCGCGTTGCTCGTTGTCATGATAATAAGATTTTATTTGAAGAAGGTCTGATAAACCCAATAGAGCTAGAAATTGGTATTATTGGGAATAATCAGCTATTAGTGTCTCGCCCTGGCCAATTACGTTTGGTCAAAGATTTTTATGATTATAATGATAAATATAAAAAGGGTGAAGCCCAAACTATAGTGCCAGCTAAAATTAGCACTAAGCATATAAAACAAGCGCAAGCTATGGCGATTAAAGCATATCGTTTGGCTGGTTGTCGCGGATTTGCTCGGGTAGATTTTTTTCTATCTAATAACCGTCTTTATTTAAATGAAATTAATACTTTACCGGGATTTACAGATATTTCCATGTTTCCTTTGGTTATGATGGACCAGGGAATGAGCTACCGTCAGTTGATTAATAGGATTATTTCTCTGGCTTAAGTTGATTTATTAATTAGAAAAATAAAATCCACCTTCTAGATGGATTTTGATTTAGTGGACCCTAAGGGATTCGAACCCTTGGCCTCCGGCTTGCAAAGCCGGCGCTCTAACCAACTGAGCTAAGGGCCCCTAAAAGACAGACTATTTAACTTGGTTATATTTAAGTAGTGGCGACAGTAACCATTCGATAAAGTTTGGGCCACCACCGGTCATAGTTATTATACCAATAAACAGGAAAGCCGCTCCCACCAGCTTATAGCCTAACCGTGAGCCTCCATCTGCTCCTAGCTTTTCTTCAAACCAGGCGATACGTCCGAAATTATTAATAAACCATTCAGTGTATATAACAAGTAGCGCCCCTACGGCAGTGATAACTATTCCTATCAAAATAGACATATTAATTATCTTATATAATTAAGAGGATTTTTTCTAACACCATTAACTAAGACTTCAAAATGAAGATGCGATCCGGTTGATCGTCCGGTCGATCCCATAGCTGCGATATTATCTCCTTTTTTTACTTGATCACCGACTTCTACAAATAACTTGGAAGCATGCCCGTAACGAGTTTTAATTCCCCCCCCATGATTTATAAGTATGGTATTTCCATATCCGCCATTATATCCTCCAGCGGCAATTTCTACCACCCCATCATCAGCGGCGTAAAGAGGTGTCCCTATTTTATTAGCTATATCCACACCGGTATGGCGCCAAGAAAAATATTGGGTGATACGCGAACCGACTGTTGGCCAAGCCATTTTATCGCCAGTTGTCTTAGCAGCAGGAGCTTGAATGAGATCTCGAATAGCTGATATACCAGTATAACTGGTGGTTGTTTTAGCAACAACTGGAGCAGGGGTTGGTCGAGAAGCGCCTGGTAAGATAATTTTTTGGCCAGCTTTTAAATTATTGCCTAGAGAATTAACGCTGGCAATTTTATCAACTTCTACGGAATATAGACTAGCTATTCTAGATAATGTATCTCCCGATTTTACAGTATATAAAATGCCACTGTATGGTAAAATAGTCAAGCTGTCACCGGGTCTAATAAGGCTATAAGCAGTTAGATTATTAGCCCATAATATTGTATTGATACTAATACCAAAATAACGAGCTATAGAACTTACAGTATCACCAGCCTGAACAACATATTTTTCTATCTCAGTTCTTTGATTAGTTGTGTCGCCATTGTTAGTTAAAGGGTTTTGATTATTACCAATTGGTTTAAAGACTAAATCTCCATTTTGATCGAAGACAGGTAAATCATCAGATCCAGTTTCAATAGCCTCTAAGTTTTCATTTTTTTCGGCAGTAGCTGGCTCATTTTGGTATTTTTCGTGTCCGATTGCCAATAAGCTCTCTGGCCCCATAGTTTCTTCTACTAACTCTTCTTGGGGTAAGAGAAACTCGGAGTCGGTATAGATTAAATCAGCCATCACGGTTTGGGACAGCTGACTACTAGCAGCGTTAGCCTTATTTTGATTAGTTAAATTGACAAAGACAAAGCCGCTAGTAAAAGCTAAAAGTAAAATATATACTAGCCGATTATGGATTACTTCTTGGACAGCTCGGGAGGTTAATTCATTTTTTTTAAGACGGAAGATTTTGTAATATATTTTTGCTAATATACTATAGATTATCCCTCCGAAGAAAAAACGAAAAAAGCCGGAGAATATCCGGAACATTTGCAATAGGAGCTGGCCCCCGAAACGGAGGATTTTTATCGTTAATAAGCCAATTTCCACTCCCAGTTTCTTGATTTGTTGCTTTAAGATTTTACTGATATAGTTAGAGTAGGCTTAAAGACATACTATCAACTCAATATTTTAACGTCAATTATGTATAAAGTTGTTCTCCTTAGGCATGGCGAGAGTACCTGGAATAAGAAAGGCTTATTTACAGGGTGGACCGATGTCGATTTAACTAAAAAAGGCGAGGCCGAAGCTCGGTTAGCCGGTCAAGTACTTAAAGAAAGGGGTTTTGTTTTTGATATCGCTTACACCTCTTATCTTCGACGTGCTCAGAGGACTTTACGTTTAGCACTTCAGGAGATGAAAACCAAAAATTTGCCGGTTATAAAAGATTGGCGTCTAAATGAACGTCACTACGGAAATTTGCAGGGTTTAAATAAATTAGAAATGGTAGAAAAATTTGGGGAGAAGCAAGTTTTGCTGTGGCGTCGTAGTTATGATATCCCCCCTCCAAAAATATCTAAAGACAATCTTTATAATAAATCCAATGACTCGCGTTATCAAGGAATTATTGTGCCAGAAACTGAGAGCCTTAAGGATGTTGTAGTTCGCGTTAAAGTATTGTGGCTTCATGATATAGCTCCTCGCATCAAAAAAGGAGAAAGATTATTAATTACTGCAAGCGGCAATAGCTTGCGGGCTATTGTTAAGTACTTAGATCAACTTTCTCCTAGTAAGATTGCAGCTGTTAATATTCCGACCGGTATCCCATTAGTCTATGAATTAGATGATAAATTGCATCCAATAAAAAGTTACTATTTAGCTGATAAAAAAGTTTTACAAGAAGCTATTAGTAGTGTAAAAAATCAGACCGTTGTAAAAAAATAGTTAGGTTTTAATAAAAAATCCCCCATTTTTTGGGGGATTTTTATTTTTACTCAACTATCAATTTAAATGGTTTTTTCTGCCCATAGGCCAATGGACCCTCTAGACAATAGCGTTCGATGTTGCGTTGAAAGTATGGAGGTTTTATTTTTTGGATGTGGCCAATTAGATAATAAGAAAGGGCCATGATAAAACCATTATCTGCCCAGCGGGGAATGGTTATTTCTTGTCGGCTTAAAGGCGAGCCAAAATAACGGTTAGGCCCAAAGCTAATAACTAATTCCTTATCCCAGACGTTAACGAATTTAGCATGTCGGGCTTCACCTTCACTAAAAGCACGAAGTGACAGGTGGGGACCAAATAATTCATGCCTTTTTATTTCTAACATGGGAGCGATATTGGCGAAACGATCAGGTAGAATAAAAGAATAGGCAGAATAATCTTGCAAACGAGGGAGTTTAAGTTTTTTTAAAAAATTTATAATTTTATCCGCCCTTTCTCCGCTAGCCCCTATCATCATTCCTAGATAAGTAGAAACATTATATGTATATGGTTCTGGCAAGCGATCATAGACGGTAATTTTATCGGTTAATTTTGCTGCCGATGAGTCTGGGGAGCAGGTAATCAGATGAGTGCTTAGTCCATATTTTTTAGCTAGCTTAATTTCCCAGATTGAGTCTTTTTCTCCGGAAGCAGAAATAACGACAACCTGATTGATATCACCTCTTTTTATTAATTTTTTGTAGCCGATTAAGACATCTTTAAAATTACTTTCGTTGGTGATAATAGCTGGCTGCTTGCTAAAAATAACCAAGCCAGTATTATAAGCATTACCACTCCCTACTACTAGTGGTCGGTGAAAACTATTAAGTTTTAGGGTTTTGGGTTTTTGGACGGTGAAATGTTTTAGTGCGGATAAGACTGTTTGGTCTAAATTAACAAGAGAAAAAATTGCCATAATTTGCTTTATTTTATTATATTTTCAATTATAATTCATCTTGATTTTTATTTCAATTTTTGTTACGATTTAAGGTAATTAAAAGTAATAATTATGTCTGGACATTCAAAGTGGGCGACTACCCATCGTCAAAAAGAATTAGTAGACGCTAAACGTGGTGCGGCCTTTACTAAGTTAGCTAATATAATAACTATTGCTGCTAAAAAAGGTGGTGATCCGGAGGCTAACCCTTCTTTACGAGCGGCGATTGATCGAGCGCGTGATGCCAGCATGCCCAAGGACAATATTGAACGGGCCATCAAGAAAGGAACCGGAGAGTTGGCCGGCGAGCAGGTTGAAGAGCTTTATTATGAGGGCATTATACCGCCAGGTGTTCAGGCCGTAGTTAAATGCCTAACTGATAATAAAAATCGGAGTGGCTCATCGGTTCGTCATCTTTTTACTAAAAATGGCGGTTCGTTTGGGGCTGTGCTGTGGAATTTTAATCAGTATGGTGTAATACGTATTGCCAGCGAAGAGTTAAAGGATAAAAAAATTGGTAATGAAGAATTGGAGCTGGAATTAATAGATCAAGATGTTGTAGATTTTCACAAAGGAGATGAGGGTATTAGCGTGCACACTGAAGTGAAAGATTTTCAGCGTGTTCGTGAGTGGCTAGAAAATAAAGGTTTGAGATTAATTGGGGCGGATATTGAATATGTAGCCAAAGAAGGCGTTTCTTTAGAAGCAACCGATCAAGATAAAATAGATAAGTTTTTTGAGGAGTTGGAGGCCAATGAAGATGTGAGTGACTATTATACTAACATCAATGACTAAAATTGTTTTAGGCATAGATCCTGGTCTAGCCGACACGGGATATGGCATTATTAAAGTCGACGGCTCTCGTTTGAATTGTTTGGCTTATGGCTCTATTAAAACTCCAGCCAAGATGGAATTGTCTGCCAGATTACAGATTCTTCATTTTGAGCTTGATAAGATAATCAAGAAGTATCGTCCGCAGACGGTAGGGATAGAGCAGTTATTTTTTAATAAAAATGTTACATCTGCCCTGGCGGTCGGGCAGGCTCGAGGGGTTGCTCTTTTAACTTTATATCAAAATGGGCTGGTGGCCCATGATTTTACTCCCGCTCAAGTAAAGCGGGCGGTTTGTGCTTATGGTCAAGCAACTAAACAACAGGTTCAGAAAATGGTTCGCTTGACTCTTAATTTACAAGAAATTCCTAAGCCTGACGATGCGGCTGACGCCTTAGCTGTCGCGCTGGCTACTTTAAATAAATAGTTATGGCTAAGAAGTTAAAAATAGTACAAATTACTTCTGAAGTCGCTCCCTTTTCTAAAACTGGGGGGCTTGGTGACGTAGCGCGCAGTCTGCCCAAAGCTTTGAGCCGACTAGGACATGAGGTTATAATCATTACTCCGCTTTACGGACGGCTGATAGATATTCAGGCTAATAAATTGCAACCAGTAGCTACCGATGTCAGTTTGCGTATTAATTCAGAGGAGAGAGTTAGCGTTAATTATTGGCGTGGTTATCTTATGGATGGACTTCCAGTCTATTTTGTGGAATGTAAAAAGTTTTTTTCTAAACATAAGAGTCTGTATGGGTCTACCAGGGAAAATGCCCGATTTATGGTGTTTAATGTGGCTGCTTTAAAACTTCTTTCACTTTTAAAATTTTCTGCCGATATTATTCAATGTCATGATTGGCAGACCGGGCTCATCCCTTATTATCTAAAAAAAGATTTTCGTTATTCGAAAACTCTTAAGCGAGCTAAGACAATATTTACTATTCATAATTTGATTTTTCAATTTGGACATAATTGGTGGGAAGTTCCATTAGAAGAAAAGGATTATGGTCGTGGACGCTTACCTCATTTGGATGATCCTCATTTAGAGAGAATAAATTTTGCCAAACGCGCTATTTTATCGGCTGATTTTATCAATACTGTTAGTGAGCAATATCGAGAAGAAATAATGACTAAAAAATTTGGTCAGGACTTACACCGTATCTTGCAGAATCGGTCAGAACGATTGGTGGGAATTGTTAATGGCATAGATTATAATACCTATAATCCAGCAATTGATCCTAGCGTTCCGCAGCATTATTCTTATGTTGATCATTCTCCTAAGCAGGAAAATAAGCGGTACATTCAGAAATTGTTTGGTCTTCCTTTAGATCAAAATAAGCCAATATTCTGTATGACTTCTCGAGTTAGCTTTCAAAAAGGCTTTGGGCTGATTATTAAGGCACTCCCCCCGTTACTTCAACTCAATGCCCAGTTTATAATTATCGGTACTGGCGACAAAAAATATTTAAATGAGTTAACTAAGATTGCCCGGCGCCACCCAGACCGGTTGGTAGTTATCCCGTCGCATGAAGCTAATCAAAAGTATGAGACGGCAGTTTATGCTGGTTCTGATTTTTTCTTACTACCCTCCAATCATGAGCCTTGCGGTATAAATCAATTAATTGCTATGCGCTACGGCTGCATCCCAATTGTTCGAGCGATTGGTGGTCTTTATGACACGGTGGATGATTTTTCTCCTACCGCTCGATCGGGAACCGGTTTTACTTTTGTTAATGAAGACGAGTTTGCTTTGTTTGGGGCAGTAGTGCGGGCTCTGGAGAATTATAAGCATAAAGCTTCTTGGCGTAATTTAGTGAAAAGAGCCATGAAACAATCTCACGGTTGGGAAATTCCTGCCAAAAAATATGTTGAACTTTATAATCGAGTTTTGAAGAATTAAATATGTTGTGGTTAAACTTTTTACATTTTTATCAGCCGGCTAACACAGAATCATATAATATTCATAAAGCTTTAGACAAAAGCTACTGGCGCTTGCTGCGTTTAATGGACGAGCATCTAACCTTAAGAATGAGCTGGAATGTTAGCGGTTGTTTATTAGATAGGTTGGAAGACGAGAAAGAAAAAGCCTGGACTGACCGTTTGAAGTTTCTAGTTAAGAAAGGAAGAATAGAGTTAGTTGGTTCAGCGGCTTATCATGGTTTTTTACCTCTTTTACCAGAGGCTGAGGTTATTTCCCAGATAAGAACTAACGAGAAAATATTGCGTCGCCATTTTGGCCGCGGGTTTAAGCCCACGGGATTTTTTTTACCGGAAATGGCTTATTCGCCATCTGTCGCTAAGGTGATAAAAAAATTAGGCTATACTTGGTTGATTTTAGATGAAATATCTTATAATCGTGATTTACATCACCATCCAGAAAATGGTCGTGTGTATCAGGACGAAGCAAGCGGGCTTAAAGTTATATTCCGGGAACGTGCTTTGTCTTCTACTTATCCGCCGGACAGTCTGTTGTCAATTTTAAAAAAAGACAAATCTTCTCGCGATGTTCATCTGACAGCCACCGATGCCGAGTTATATGGCTTGCGTCATGAAGATCCAACAGCCGAACTGGAAAAGCTAGTTAAAGTGTCTGAGCTAAAAACGTCTACAATTTCTGCCTGGATTAAGAAACAAAAAACTAAGCCAGAAAAAATTAAGGTTTGGCCCAGCACTTGGGAATCATCTCCAGCTGATTTGCGGGCTAACCGACCCTATTTCCTTTGGCAACAGCCTAGAAATAAAATTCAGGCAGACCTTTGGCAGTTAGCTAATTTGGCGCTTTCGCTAGGTGATAAGTTTCCTAAGGATAAAAATAAATATTGGTATCGTTGGCATTTGGTTCGCGGTTTAGCTAGCTGTACGTTTTGGTGGGCGAGTGCTCATGATTTTTCTAAAGTTTTTGGTCCTTATGCCTGGAGTCCGGATGATGTTGAACGTGGTTTAGAAGATATGATAAGATCGGTTCGTTCTTTAGAGGATGTGCATAGTAAAAAATATAAATTAGAAGCAGAAAAATACTATTTGCGTATCAAGAAACTGCTTTGGCAGAAACATTGGCGCAAGCATTGGCAAAAAAATATATGAATAGAATTAAGCAACTGTTTGATGAACAGTTTGTGATTGATTTATTCCGTCAAGAAGTCTTGCCGCATTATCCCGCCTTTACTTCAATTAGTCGAGTAGTCATTCGTCCGTATAAGGATATGGTGTGGGAAACGACTTATCATGTTGTGATTGCTTTCGATACCTATTTTCTTAAAGCTGATGGCGAAGAAATAAAAATTCCTATTGTCTGTTCTGCTCATAGCAGTGAACCACGCGAGAATGTTTATCAGGCGCTTAAATATCTGTGGGCTCAAGGTTTTCCTACTGAAGGTATAGATTTGCCCGACCCGATTTTTTATTCGGAATATTTTAGGGGCACCTTTTATCGAGGTCTTAAGGGAGAGAATTTGCTCTATTATATACAAAAGAGAGATTATCCAGCAGTAGAAAGAATAGTAGTTTCAGCCGCTCGGTTGTTTGCTCGCCTGCATTCTTTGCCGGCGACTACAGCAGCTAATTTTAATCCCGATAATTCTCGCATTAGAACAGTTACGCCTGGGGTAGATAGAATATTAATTGAGATGAGCCAGCGCTATGGCAATAAATATAATGATGAATTGAGAAGACTTTATGGCTACTTTATAAGGCAAGAAGAAGAATATTTTTCGGCTACTGATCAGCTACTATCTCTTATTCATGGCGATGCTCATCCAGAAAATATTATTCAAACCGCGGAAGATAGAATCGGATTGATAGATTTTACAGATTTTTGTTTGGGAGACTTCGCTCGTGATATTGGGACTTTTTTACAACAACTTGACTATAAGGTTATTACTAAAGCAGGAAATCCTACTTATGCTAATGAGTTAAAAACTACTTTTTTAAATACTTACTGGGAGTCCTCGGGCCAACGCCCAACAGCTGATATATTGCGGCGCATAGATCTTTATTATAATTGGACTTCTATTAGAACTGCCACCTACTGGTTTATGAAATTTAATCATGATGAAATTCGAGCAGCTGAATTATTGTCGACAGTTAAAGACAGAGTAAAGTCTGGGGATTTAGATATAATATGAAAATAGCTATTGTCTCTAAACTTTGGGAAGCGACTAGCCCCGACTCAACCGGCGGGACAGGGGCGGCTGTTGGCTATTTAGTTAAAGAGTTGCGTCACCGTGGTCACAATGTCACTCTATTTGCTACCAGTGATTCTATGGCTGATGGAGAGCTGGTGTCTTCTGTTAGTTCACACAATTTTCGACTTCAATATAGCGAAACACAGGAATTTTTTAATATTGCCTCAGCTTTCGATCGCCAACGATCCTTTGACATTATTCATTGTCATAATGAGTTTAAGTCTTTGTTTTTTGGCGCTGCCTCTAATACTCCCTCACTCCACACTGTCCGTTATGGCGAATTTTTTTCTGATGAATTAAAAGTATTTAATTCTTTTAAGCATTTAAATTTTGTGGGCATATCACAAGCAGTACGTGATATGTTGCCAGATTTAAATTGGCAAGGAGTAGTCCATAATGGTCTTGATTTAAAACGCTTTCCTTATCTTGAACAGAAAGAAGATTATCTTCTATTTTTAGCTCGATTGTCGCCTCAGAAAGGGCCAGATGCCGCTATTCGGATTGCTAAGAAGCTAGGCAAGCGCCTGGTTTTAGCCGGTAAACGGTCTGAGCGTGACTCTGAATATTTACATAAGATGGTTGATCCTTATATCGATGGCGACAGGATAAAGTATTTAGGAGAGGTTGATTTTTCCGCTAAGACTGAGTTACTATCCAGGGCGGCTTGCTTACTTCATCCTATAATTTGCCCGGAAGCTTTCGGTATGACTATTATTGAGGCTATGGCTTGCGGCACGCCAGTAGTTTCTTACCGCCCGGGTGCCATTGGAGAAATTATTATAGACAATAAGACAGGTTTTATAGTTGACAGTGAAGAAGAAATGGCTGGAGCAATAGGTAGGTTATCAGAAATTAAATCTGTCGATTGCCGACAACAAGTTGAGAATAACTTTACCGTTGCTAGAATGGCCGATGGTTACGAGAAAATTTATCAGAGTATTATTAATTAATATATTTTTTGATTTCGTGCTCGTTTGGGCTTGATATGATATAATGATTTTGGTATTTAAGAAATTATTAGCCTATGTCTCGTAGAAAAAAGAATAGCAATCCTTTGGATTATGTAAGTTTGCCTGAATTTAATCTTGATAGCCGAGCTAAGCGTAGCATTGGCATAGTTTTTTTGATATTTCTTGGTTTACTCAGCCTGCTAGGATTATTTGATTTATCCGGTCATTTTGGCGGCTGGTTATCAAATTGGCTTACCTTAGTCTTTGGCTATGGAAAATGGCTAGTGCCCTTTATCTTTTTATATTGGGCCTGGTTAGTTATCCGTCAAGCTAAGAGCCCTTTGGCCTTTAGTGATTATTTAGGTCTAGCCTTACTGTTTATTTCTTATCAGACATTGTTTCATTTTTTTCTTCCCAACAATACTTGGGCCACAGCAGTAGGTAGCGGCCAGGGTGGAGGATACATAGGCTGGGAGCTTAGTCGTTTATTTAATTATTTATTTGGTTTCTGGGGTGGAGTTTTGTCTTTAGCTGCTCTTCTTTTAGTATCATTAGTACTGGTCTTTAATACATCATTATCTCGTATTATTGGACAAGAAAGCATTTTGGCTCGCTTGTTTCGCCCCTTTGCTGTATTTTTCAAATATTTGTTTTCTTCAGATGAAGAAGAAATATCATCTAGGGGATCTAGTCAAGATGAAGAAGATAATGTGGCCACTTTGTCTGCTTGGCAGAAGCGGGACATTCCAGCTACCTTAGAGGAGGTTGAAGAAGAAGTTGAAGAAGAAATTGAAACCCCTATAAAAAATCGTCAGTCTGGCGCCAAGGTTCAAGAAAAAATAGTTTGGCCTAAGCGGACGGTAAAAATTGATTTGCCGCTTGAGCTACTTAATAATAAATTTTCTAAAGCTATTGGCGGTGATACTGAGAACAATGCCAGGCGCATCCAGCAGACTTTAGAAAAGTTTGGTATTCCGGTTGAAATGGGGGCGACTAAGGTGGGTCCGACCGTTACTCAGTATACTTTTCGTCCTGCCGAGGGAGTTAAGTTGTCTCGCATCACCACTTTGAATAACGACCTATCTTTAGCTTTAGCTGCCCATCCAATACGTATTGAAGCCCCGATTCCGGGGCAGTCTCTTGTTGGTGTTGAGGTGCCAAACAGAGCTAAGGCTATTGTGGGGCTAAGGGAAATACTAGAGGATGATACCTTTAAACAGCGCAAAAATAATTTAATGGTGGCTCTGGGTAAGGATGTAGCGGGAACAGTCTGGTTATATGATTTAACCAAGATGCCCCATCTACTTGTGGCCGGAGCCACAAATTCAGGTAAATCTGTTTGTTTAAATGCTATTATTGTGAGTCTATTATATCAAAATAATCCTGACGATCTACGTTTTATTATGGTAGATCCTAAGCGCGTTGAACTCCCAACTTATAATGGCATTCCTCATCTACTTACGCCGGTTATTACTGATGTGAATAAAACAATAAATGCCCTGAAGTGGTGCCTTAATGAGATGGAAAGACGATACGATGTTCTTAATAAGGCGGGCAAGCGTAATATTCAATCTTATAATTCTGGAAGTAAGGAAAAATTGCCTTATATAGTCTTTATTATTGATGAGTTGGCTGATTTTATGATGACCTCCGGTAAAGACATGGAAGCGGCTATTATCCGTTTGGCTCAGATGTCTCGTGCTATTGGTATTCATTTAATTTTAGCAACGCAAAGACCTAGCGTTGATGTTATTACTGGGCTTATTAAAGCCAACGTTCCTACTCGTATCGCATTTTCTGTGGCTTCGCTAGTTGATTCTAAAACAATTCTTGACTCATCGGGAGCAGAAAAGTTGCTTGGCCAGGGGGACATGCTCTTTACTTCAGCAGAATTTTCTAAACCTAAGCGTATTCAGGGGGCATATTTAAGTGATAGTGAAATAAATGATGTAGTAAACTTCATTAAGGATAAAAGCGGGCCGGCCGAATATCTGGAAGGCGTCACTGATCGGCAAAAAGTCGGTGGCAACGCTGGTGTTGGCTTAGATGGTAATCGTGGTGACGAGGATGAATTATTTGAGGAAGCTCAAGCAATTATAATAAAAGCCGGTAAAGCTTCTACTTCCATGTTGCAACGTCGACTATCGATTGGGTATGGTCGAGCAGCTAAGATTTTAGACATGTTAGAAGAAGCTGGTGTTATTGGTCCGTCTAATGGAGCAAAGCCGCGTGAGGTGATGGTTAGTCAAGAGCAATACGAATCTAGTTCATCGATGAGCGCCATGCCTGTCCATAATCGATCAGAAGTGGTCGCTCCTGATAATTATTTTTCTGAAGAAGAGGGTGACGATGGTACATTAGTATTTAAAAATGAAAACGTCTCAGAAATTAAAGAAGAAGACGATTCTTCTGAACAGGAAGAAGTTGAGGCGGAACTTTCTCTAACACCAGAAGAAGAAGACGAAGTTATCCAAGATGAAAATGAAATATTAGAAGAAATCAGGGAAGATGTTGATGTCCCAGATAATTCTAAAAAAGATAATTCAGTCAAAAAACCGGCGCCCTTTTCTGATGATGATGAGATGTTTTTTGCTAAGTAACCCCAGTCTATGTTGGGATTTATAAAAAAAATTATTCCTCGCCGATTGTTTAGTTTTTTGCAGCCGCCCTACCATTTTTTATTGGCTTGGTTGGCTGCTTTTGTTTATGGGTTTCCTTCAAATCGGCTGATTGTAATTGGCGTGACTGGCACAGCCGGAAAAACTTCAACTGCTTATCTGGTAGCTAAAATGCTAACATCAGCTGGTTATAAGTCGGGATTAAGTTCTACGGCCGTTTTATCTGACGGACATAAAGAGTGGCTTAATAATAAAAAAATGACTATGCCGGGTCGTTTTTTTATTCAGAAGTTTCTTAAGGAAATGGCGGACAATGGCTGCTCTTATGCTGTTGTAGAGACAACATCAGAGGGGATTAGACAGTTTAGACATCGTTTTATAAATTATGATGTTTTAATATTTACTGGTTTATATCCTGAACACATTGAGTCGCATGGTAGTTTTGCTAAATATAAAGCTACCAAGGAGCTTTTATTTTCCCATCTCCATCGTTGTCGGGTTAAATATGTTGATGAGCAGAAACTGGTTGTTAAGCCGCAGAGTGAATTACGAAAACTTGATTTACATAGAGTTAAGAAGACGATTATTGTTAATGGCGATGATGAATATGCTTTTGATTTTTTGGATTTTTGGAGCGAAGTAAAATCTGTTTATAGTTTTAATCCAGAAATTAATCTAGAAAATTTTTATCAGAAATTAGACAAGACAGTTTTACTACAAAATTTTAATTTTTTGTCAGGTCAAATAATTAAAGCTGACATTTCTGGTACACTAGTCAATCTTGGTGGTCAAGATATGCAACTTAAGCTTTTAGGGAGTTTTAATGCTTATAATGCCGCTGCCGCTTATGCTGTAGGTGTGAGTCAAGATTTAAAAATAGAGGAGATAAAAAGTGCTTTAGAACAAATAACTAGTTTGGCCGGTAAAATGGAGATGATTAAAGTTGGTCAGGACTTCACCGTTTTAGTGGATTACTCTTTTGAGCCCAGAGCCTTAGAGAAGCTTTACGAGACTATTAGTTTAATCCCTTATAATCGTCTTATTCATGTTTTAGGTTCAACTGGCGGTGGCCGAGATGTGTCTCGCCGTCCAGTACTAGGTCGTTTGGCTGCCGAAAAGGCAGATATTGTTATTATTACCAATGAGGACCCCTATGATGAAGATCCAGTCCAGATTATTAATCAGGTTTCAGCTGGAGCAGAAATGGTGGGAAAAACAATAAATAATGATCTTTTTAAAATTTTAGATCGTCAGGAGGCTATTAAAAAGGCAGTTGTTTTAGCTAAATCTAATAATTTAGTGTTAGTAACGGGTAAAGGGGCAGAACAATATATTTGTATGGCCGGTGGACGTAAATTACCTTGGGATGACAGGGAAATAGTGCGTCAGGCTCTTGTGGACAAATTGTGTGTTGACAAACAGCAATAGATTTATTATTATAAGTGGGCTGACACTTTTTTATTTTATCTAAAAAAGTGCTATATCATACTAGGAGTTAATTAAAGAAATATTAGATAAAAACTCAAACCGATTGGGGATGGGGATTTTTTTGTTAAGTTTATCCCAACCTTTTTTATTTTTTATAATTTTATTTAAAGTCCGGACGGCTCGGCCGTCGGGCAGTAATCTTCTTTCGCTAAACGCCTAAACCTTAAGCTTTATGTCTACGCGCAAATCTTTCTCCAAGTTGATCGAAGTTATGCCTATGCCGGATCTGATTGAAATTCAGACCGACTCATATAAGTGGTTTTTACAGGAAGGGCTAGCTGAGTTATTTGATGAAATAAATCCAGTGGCCGATTTTATCGGTCGTGATTTAGAGCTATATTTTGAAGATTATTATCTGGATGAACCAAAATTTTCGGAGGTAGAGAGCCGGGAAAAAAATATTACTTACGAGGCGCCGCTTCGGGTTAAAACTAGACTAGTTAATAAAAAGACTGGTCGTGCTTTGAATCAGGAAGTTTTTCTTGGCGATTTCCCCGTGATGACAGACAAAGGAACATTTATTATTAATGGTATTGAAAGAGTTATTGTCTCTCAGCTTATTCGCTCGGCCGGAGTTATGTTTACGGCAGAGTTTGTTAAAGGGAAAAAATGTTACGGCGCTAAAATTATTCCTAACCGTGGAGCTTGGTTAGAGATAGAAACTGATTCTAATAAAGTTATCTGGGTGCGCATTGATCGCAAACGTAAGGTCGCGGTGACCTCATTATTGCGTGCCTTTGGCTATGCTAGTGACCAAGAGTTAATTGATTTATTTAAAGATGTTGATTTGGTTAAGAGTAAGGATGAGCCAGGTTTTATTGAGGCAACTATTGAAAAGGATGCAGCCAAGAGCGAGCCAGAAGGTCTTCAGGAAGTATATCGTCGGATTCGTCCGGGAGATTTAGCTTCAGTTGATAATGCTCGCCAACTTATTCATTCGATGTTCTTCCGCTTTGACCGATATGACTTTGGCCGGGTTGGCCGCTACAAGTTAAATCGTCGTTTTAAACTTGATTTGCCAGCTACTAAAAAGGAAAATCGTATATTGCGTCGCGAAGATTTGGTGGAAATAGTGAAGGAAGTGATTAGAATGAATATCACTAAAAAGCCAGAAGATGATATTGATCATTTGGGCAATCGGCGGATCCGAGCGATTGGCGGTTTAATCCAGAATCGTTTTCGTGTTGGTTTAGCTCGCATGGAAAGAATAGTTAAAGATCGGATGTCTACTTCTGATCTTGCTTCTTTAACCCCGAATAAATTAATAAATGCTCGTCCTGTTATTGGTGTTATTAGAGAGTTTTTCATGTCATCTCAGTTGAGTCAGTTTATGGATCAAACCAATCCTTTGGCCGAATTGGAGCATAAGCGTCGCTTATCAGCTATGGGTCCAGGCGGTTTAACTAGAGAACGAGCTGGTTTTGATGTTCGCGATGTGCACACTACTCATTATGGTCGTATTTGTCCGATTGCCACCCCAGAAGGACCTAATATCGGTTTGGTTGGCCATTTAGCCAGCTATTCGCGACTTAATAGTTATGGTTTCTTGGAGACTCCTTATCGTAAAGTTGTCCATGATAAGAAAGGTGCTCATGTAACCACGGAAATTGTTTATCTGGATGCCTTTGAAGAAGAGAAATATATAACTGTTGATGCTACTATTCCCATGGATAAGGATGGTTATATTTTGGTTGATCGTTTTGAAGTTAGAAAACATGGTGAACCAGGTATAGAAGATACAGATAAAATTGATTTTGTAGGTATCGCCGCTAATCAGATTATATCTATAGCCACCTCTCTAATTCCTTTCATGGAGCACAACGACGGTCAGCGCTCTTTAATGGGAACTAATATGCAACGTCAGGCCGTGCCACTTATTAAAGCCGAGGCGCCGGTAGTTGGCACCGGAATAGAAGAACGAGCCGCTCGGGACAGTGGCCACGTTGTCATTGCTAATGACGATGGCATGATAACTAAATCTGAAGCAGCCTCGATTGAATTAAAAACTAAGAAGGGCCAAACTATTGTTTATAATTTGAATAAATTTTTACGTTCCAATTCCTCTACTTGTATTAATCAACACCCAATAGTGGAGGTTGGCGAAAAGGTAAAAAAAGGTCAAGTTTTGTCTGATGGACCTTCGATTGATAATGGTGAACTATCTTTGGGTCGTAATGTGTTGGTAGCTTTTATGACTTGGGAAGGATTTAACTATGAAGATGCTGTGATTATTTCTGAGCGTCTAGTTCGCGAAGATGTCTACTCTTCTATTCATATTGAGAACTATACTATTGATGTCCGTGACACCAAGCTAGGTCCGGAAGTAATTACTAATGATATACCCAATATTAGTGAAGAGAAGTTAAAGAATTTAGATGAAGAGGGTATTATCAGAATTGGAGCGGAAGTTTCTAGCGGAGATATTTTAGTGGGCAAGATTACTCCTAAAGGTGAAACTACCTTGTCCGCAGAAGAAAAGTTGCTTAGAGCTATTTTTGGTGAAAAAGCTAAAGATGTCCGAGACTCTTCTCTTTATCTTGAACATGGTGAGCACGGCAAAGTGGTCGATATTAAAATATTTTCTCGTGAAGCTGGCGATAAGTTGGCGGCTGGCGTCTTGCAGTCAATTCAGGTGGCAGTAGCTAATCTGCGCAAGATTCAGGTTGGCGATAAGATGTCTGGACGTCACGGCAATAAGGGTGTTATTTCTCAGGTTGTTCCGGTTGAAGACATGCCTTATATGGCTGATGGAACTCCTATTGATATTATTTTATCTCCTTTAGGTATTATCTCTCGTATGAATCTTGGACAGTTGTTAGAGACCCATTTAGGTTTTGCTGCTAAGAAATTGGGTTATCGGGTTATGACTCCAGCCCTAAACGGTATTACCGAAGAACAGATTCGCGGCGAACTAAAGGCGGCAGGATTACCAGAGGATGGTAAAGTGACTTTATATGATGGTAAGACTGGAGATGCTTACGATCATACTATTACGGTTGGTTATAAATATCTGCTTAAACTTAATCACATGGTGGAGGATAAGATTCACCAACGTTCTATTGGTCCTTATTCTCTGATTACTCAGCAGCCTTTGGGTGGTAAGGCTCAATTTGGTGGACAGCGTTTCGGAGAAATGGAAGTTTGGGCCCTGGAAGGTTATGGCGCTGCCCATACTCTCCAAGAAATGCTGACAATTAAATCTGATGATGTACCTGGCCGGTCTAAAGCCTATGAGTCTATTATTAAGGGCGAAGAAATAGAAAAACTTAACGTCCCTGAGTCATTCAATGTCTTAATACGTGAACTTAAGGGTCTAGGTCTTAATATCGAATTATTAGATAACGGCGGTCAAGCCGCCTCTGAAGTAATTTCTGATATTGATGAAGATGTGTTGGAAGAAGACAAGGCCATTCAAGATAAGCCGGAAGTAGTAGCAGTCTTGGATGAGAACGAGAAAGAAGATTAAGTGTCAACGGTTTCCATAAATTTGTAATATCGTATTAATCTTATGCTGAATCCTATAAAAACCAGTGACTTCGCCGCTTTGCGTATTAAGTTGGCTAGTCCAGACGAAATTCTAGCCTGGTCACACGGCGAAGTAACTCGTCCGGAAACAATTAATTATCGGACACAGAAGCCGGAAAAAGACGGTCTGTTCTGTGAACGAATTTTTGGTCCAACTAAAGACTGGGAATGTTCTTGCGGCAAGTATAAAAAAATACGCTATAAGGGCATAGTTTGCGATAAATGCGGAGTAGAAGTTACACGTAGCATAGTTAGACGTGAACGCCTAGGGCACATCAGCTTACAGGTGCCGGTGTCTCATATTTGGTTTCTGCGTGGCCTGTCTTCTAAGATTGGATTATTACTTAACCTGGGCATTCAATCTTTGGAAAAAGTTATTTATTACGCCAGTTTTATTGTAACTGACGTTGATGAAGGTCTTAAAGAAACTACCCTGAATCAGGTTAAGGCTGAATATAAATCCAAGCTGAAAAATATAGAGAATGAATACAATGTTCAGTTTAAAAAAATAAAGAGTGAAAATCCTGAGGCAGATGAGGCGAGCTCTGAAGCGAAGGATATGCTAAAAGTTAAGACTGAGCGGTTAGCTCGATTGGAAGAAGATTTTAGTCAGGTGCAAAAAGAATTGAAAGAACTCAAGCCCCTACTAATAATGTCTGAACAGCAATATCAGAGTTTAAGTTTAAAATTTGGTCATATTTTTGAAGCGGCTATCGGGGCCGACGCTATTCGTCATTTATTATCTAAGATTGACCTGGATGGCAGCATTAAACAGTTAGAAACAAAATTATCTGAGGCAGTAGAATCAAAGAAAGAAAAATTAATTAAGCGGTTAAAATTGCTTAAGAGTTTCCGTAATAATAATATTCGTCCCGAGTGGATGATTATGACTGTTATGCCGGTTGTTCCTCCTGATTTACGTCCGATGGTGGCTCTGGATGGGGGGCGCTTTGCGGCTTCTGATCTCAACGATCTTTATCGTCGTATTATTAATCGTAATAATCGTTTGAAACAACTTATTGATCTGAATGCCCCAGAAGTTATTTGCCGCAACGAAAAACGTATGTTGCAAGAAGCGGTTGACGCCTTGATTGATAATAGCGCTCGGCATACTAAGACAGTAACTGCTTCTACCGGTCAGAAACGTCAACTGAAATCATTAGCTGATACGCTTAAGGGTAAGCAAGGACGATTCCGTCAAAATTTATTAGGTAAGCGTGTAGATTATTCTGGTCGTAGCGTCATTGTTGTTAATCCTCGTCTCAATCTTGACCAGTGTGGGCTGCCCAAGATTATGGCTATTGAGTTGTTTAAGCCGTTTATCATTTCTCAATTAATTAAGCGCGAGATTGTCCACAATGTCCGAAGCGCTTCTCGGTATATAGAAGCTGGTCACGATGAAGTTTGGGATATTTTGGAAGAAATTATTACCGGTGCTTTTGTTTTGCTCAATCGCGCTCCGACTCTCCATCGTCTCGGCATCCAAGCTTTCCGTCCTATTTTGATTGAGGGTAAAGCTATTCAAATCCATCCTCTGGTTTGTACGGCGTTTAATGCTGATTTTGATGGTGATCAAATGGCTGTTCATGTCCCGCTGACCAAAGAAGCCAAGGCTGAAGCAGAGAATTTAATGCTTTCTTCTCATAACTTACTTAAACCAGCTACTGGCGATCCAATTGTTGCTCCCGCTCAAGATATTGTTTGGGGCACATACTATATGACCCTGGTTAATAAGAATCATGAAGAGGTGCCGGCGAACGAATTAAAGCATTTTTATGGTCAAGATGAGGCCTTGTTGGCTTATGAGACTAATAATATTGATTTGCACGAGCCCATCATGGTTCGTTATGATAAAGAAAACTTAAAAACTACTGTTGGGCGCTTAATTTTTAATTCTTTATTACCAGAAAAGTTGCGTTATCTCAATGAAGTAATAGGTAAAGGTAAATTGAAAGATTTGATTCGTGAGTGTTTGCGTATTTATGGCGAAGAAGAGACGGTTAAGTTTATTGACAGTCTTAAAAATAGGAGTTTCGCCTTTATTACTAAATCTGGCTTGTCTTGGGGGTTTGGTGATTTGCCTAGCTTGCCGGTTAAAGATGAGTTGATTTCTGCGGCTAACAAGCGGGTTGACGAGATACAATCACAATACGAGGAAGGCTTACTAACTGAAAGCGAGCGTTACGCTAAAGTCATTGAGGAATGGACCAATACTAAAGATAAGATTGCTGAGATCTGTAAAAAGGGTCTGAGTGATATTTTACCGGTTTACTCTATGATTGATTCTGGCGCCCGTGGTTCCTGGGCTCAGCCGGTTCAGATTTTAGGTATGAAGGGTTTGGTAACTTCTCCGTCTGGTATGATTTTTGAATTACCAGTTAAAGGAAACTTTAAAGAAGGATTCGGCGTGTTAGAGTATTTTATTTCGACTCACGGTGTGCGTAAAGGTTTATCTGACACTGCTTTGCGTACTGCTAACGCCGGCTATCTAACTCGTCGTTTAGTTGACGTTTCTCAAGATATTATAATTTCTGAAGACGATTGTGGCGATAAGATTGGTCTGGATTTAGACTTAGCATCAAGCGAGAAAGCCGGAGAAGATTTCTATAAGCGCTTAGTCGGACGTTATTTGGCTAAAGATATTACTGATCAGAAGGGAAAGTCCATTTTAGCCGCTGGTGAAATTATTGATGAGGATAAGTCAAAAATGCTGCGCAGCAAAGAAATAACTAAGGCCAGTGTTCGCTCAGTTCTTAGTTGTAAGATGCACAAAGGCATTTGCGCTAAGTGTTACGGCTGGGACTTGGCTTATAATAAGCCGGTTAAGATGGGGTCAACTGTGGGGGTTATTGCCGCTCAATCTATTGGTGAGCCGGGCACTCAGCTTACTCTTCGGACCTTCCATGCCGGTGGTGTAGCTGGACAGGATGATATTACCCAAGGTTTGCCTCGGGTCGAAGAAATATTTGAAGCTCGCAGCCCGAAGAAAAAAGCTTTGATTTCTGATGTAGCTGGACACGTTAAGGTAGAATTTGCCCAGAAGGCTATTAAGGATAAAGACGGTAAGGAAATAATGGTCAATAATCCTCAAACTAAGATTTTACGCATTTATTTCCAAGGTCAAGATCATGATAAATATTATTTTTCCGAGAAGGTAAATGAATTAAAACTAGCCGAAGGTTTAACCGCCAAGGATGTAAAGAAATTAGAGATAAAAAAATTGGTTAAAGAAGGACAGAAAATCTCTAAAGAAACCGAGCTGTTTAAGATTGGCGGGGAAGTGGTAAGAGCTAAATCTGACGGTGTAGTTAGTGTAACTGAAAAATATATATCTATTGCCAAGGAGGTTGAAAAGGTAAAAGAATTCCCAATTCTTAAAGGCACCATGTTGATGGTTAAGGATGGTGATAAAATTGAAAGGGGCACTCAACTAACCGAAGGGAGTCTTGATTTAAGGGAGCTGTATAAGTTAAAGGGTCGATTGGAAACGCAAAAGTATATTATTCAGGAAATTCAATATGTGTATTCTTCTCAGGGACAGCCACTTAATGATAAACATATAGAAATTATTGCCCATCAAATGTTTTCTCGTTATTTGGTCAAAGAAGCAGGAGATTCTAATCTTTTGCCGGGTGAGACAATCGAGGAAGAAGTTTTGGAGCAGGCCAATAAGGGCTTAAAAAAGCCGGCTGTAGCTGATCGCCTCCTACTAGGTATCACTAAAGCTTCCTTAACTACTGATAGTTTCTTGTCTGCCGCCTCATTCCAAGAAACCTCTCGTGTTTTGATTGACGCCGCTGTTAATGGAAAAATAGATTACCTTGAGGGCTTGAAGGAAAATGTCATTATTGGTTGTCTAATTCCAGCAGGGACTGGCTATAAAGGTAAGAAAAAAAGGCTTGATTATGATCAATAAGGCAAATTAAAGTGTTTGATAAAAAAGGTTCGTCTTTATAAGATGGACCTTTTTTTATTAGTAAAAATAGCGTAAAATATAAGAATAATATGATAGAAAGAGTTTGGAAAAAAATTATTAGCCAATCATATTGGCGCTTGGCTTGGATTATAATCTTAGTTTTTTTGGCTACCATTTTCTTATATCTAAAAGTTGTGCCCAGTGGCCAGATTATTTATAGCCGTAGTTGGCCGCGCGGATTATCTTCTGGCCAAGGGTTTATTTATGATTTTAAACCCGGTGAAAGACTCGATATCAGCGATCCTAATCGGTTAAAAATGATTGGTGATCCTCTATATTTTTCCCTATTTACCCCCCGTTCCTTTGATCGAGCGGAAGTGACAGTTCGTTATCGAGAGCATTTATCCTCTGCCACTCCAATAGTCGAATTGGGAGTTTTGAAAAATAAATTAACTGGAGCTTATGAACTGCAACCGCTGGAGAATCGTTGGTTAGATTGGTTGAGTCAAGATTGGTTTAAATTGGAACAGGTAGAAGGTGAGGAGGAAAGATTATTATTTCTCCAGAATAAAGATAATTATCAGACAGTGGAGGAATTTTTGGTTGATTTGCAAAATAAAAAATTAAAATCTTGCCTGGGCGGCCCTACTACTTGTTTAGCGGTCTATAATTATCCTTGGACGGCTTCATATAGTTTACCTACTGATACCGCTGTATCTCCTTTACATATTACCCAGCCATTTCGCGGGTCCCATCAATTTTATGTCTACTTGCCAGTTGGTCCTTGGCGTTTTTTTCTAGAGCTGGTTGATCTTAATCTTGATAAAGCTCCTGACCCAGTGATTGTAACTGTTAGTGATAATCAGGGGCAGTCTAGCAGCGAGGAGTTATTTGACGATAATCCTTTGCCTGCCAGCGGTCGAAGTGAAAATAAAGAGCTGGCTATTAGCGGCCAAGCTCAAACAGCTGGTTTGTATAAGGTGCAAATAAAAGCCAGCGATGATATCGTTGTTTCCTCTTTATCTAGCCCTTCAGATAAACTTTCTTTTATTAATAAATTTTGGCCGGTATCAGAATCAGCCGAGAATTTAAAATTATATACCGATTCATCTTATTTACAGATTAAAACCTTTAATCCAGCTAGCTTGGGCCCAGTTGTTTTTGGTGATGACACTTTTACTATAGATGAGACTTATCGGCAATTTAACCTATTTCGTTCGGGAGGAGGGAAGATTAGCTTGAGTAATGAGGACTTAGTTTTAGAAACAAATGGTGTTTTTGCTCTGTCTCAGGAGTCAATAATTAATCCTCAACCAAATAAGGTCGATCGCTTTTTCCGGCCAAAATCTGACACCACCTATATTATTGCTCGTTACCAAGCACCAGAAGAAAAAGGGGGGATAAAGGAGTCCAGAGCCGTCCTTGATCTAACTGGAGCAGATCGAGAGGAGGGGCGTTATCAATTTCTTCTATCTATTCCTGGGTTAGGTGTTGATACGCCAGGCAGTTGGTTAGAGATAGAAGAAATTAGTGTTAGGCTAGAGGGAAGGACTTTATGGCAAAAAATAAAATCATGGATAAGAAAATAATAAAACAGGAAATATTCTATTTTTTAAGCTCCGCTATGGTCCTTTTTGTAATCATGGAGTTACTATGGCCACGTGTTATTTTGGCTTATTTAAATTTGAATTGGCTCCTGTTGGTTTGGTTGATGACTAGCGTTTGGTTACTAAAAGAAAAATAAATATGTACAAGGGACAGAAGATTATAGTTGTTTTGCCAGCCTATAATGCCGCCGAAACCTTAGAGCGAACAGTTTGTGATTTACCGGATATAGTTGATGAGGTAATACTGGTTGATGATAAAAGTCGAGATCAAACAGTGGAACTGGCTCGACGTTTGGGGTTGGTAGTTTTTGAACATGATAAAAATGGTGGTTACGGGGCAAATCAAAAAAGTTGTTATCGTTTAGCTTTGGAAAGAGGGGCTGATATTATAGCTATGATTCACCCAGACTATCAATATGATCCGCGCTTGGTTCGTTATTTTGCTGAGTTTATTGTTGATGATTATTTTGATGTTATGTTAGGCACCAGAATACGTTCTCGTCGAGAAGCTTTAGCCGGCGGCATGCCTAAATATAAGTATATAGCTAATCGTGGTTTAACATTATTTCAAAATTTAATTAGTGGTTATAATTTATCTGAGTGGCACACTGGCATGAGAACTTATAAGCGTGAGGTGTTAGAAAAGATAGACTGGCTATCCAATTCTGATTCTTTTGTTTTTGATAGCCAAATGCTTTTTAAAATAGTAGCGGCTAATTATAGAATTGGGGAGATCCCGGTTCCGGTTCGTTATTTTTCCGAAGCCTCGTCTATAAATTTTTTACATAGTTGTTATTACGGTTTAGGAACAATATTATCTGGTTTTAAATTTAAAATGGGCAGATATAATAAAAAATAAAATTTATAATGACAGCTGTATCTTTTAGTAAAATTTGGTCGAAAATAAAGCCTTATTTTTTGATTATTGTTATTGGTTTAACTCTTTATGGTCGAACCGTTTTTTTTGATTTTAGCTACTTAGATGATAATGCTTTAATATTAGATAATCATTATATTCTTAGTGACGTAAGAAATGTTGGATTAGTATTGTCCAGCGATGTTTTCTTTTCGACTGATAGAAACTATTATCGGCCGCTGCTCAACTTATCTTTAATGTTGGACACGGCTATTGGTGGAACTAATCCGCTTGTTTTTCATCTTTGCAACATTTTACTTCACCTGCTAGCTTCTATTTTAGTTTTCTTATTATTTAAGAAGATTGGCAGTAATAAAAATTTATCTTTATTTTTAGCCCTTATATTCTTGGTTCATCCTGCTTTGACTCAAGCCGTAGCCTGGATACCTGGGCGCAATGATTCGCTCTTAGCAATTATGGTGCTGGGTGCTTGGCTGTCTGTTCTTAGTTTCTTCTCTCGCCCTCGTCTCGCCTCTTATTTATTTTATTTAGGATTATTTTGGTTAGCCTTACTAACTAAAGAGACGGCTATTGTTTTGCCTATTTTGGTTGCATTTTATGCTGTTATTTCCCGTCCGGTCAATTTTTGGCGGACTGAGCGTTGGTTGCTAGCTGTAGGCTCTGGCGTCATTATATTTTTTTGGTTGATAATGAGGCAGTTGGCTTTAGGAATAAATAGTCCTGGAGTAATTAAGGTATTTTTATCTATTTTATCTAACATTGAGGGAGTTTTATTATATATAGGAAAATTACTCTTACCTTTTAATTTAGGGGTTTTTCCTATATTAGCTGATTCTAGCCTTTTTTATGGGATTTTGAGTTTAGTAATTTTATTGACATTTATTTTAACTTCTCGCCAACGATTCTCAGCTAGGATATATTTTGGTATTGCTTGGTTTGGGTTGTTTCTTCTACCCTCTTTTGTCCGGTTAGTCGGGTTACCAGATTTTTTAGAGCATCGAGCTTATTTGTCGTTTGTTGGTTTTTTGATTATTATAAGTGAAATAGACTGGGTGAAGCGGATAGATTGGCGTCGAAAAATAGTTATTGTAATAGCGGGTTGTATAATAATTAGTTTGTCGCTTTTAAGCTTCTATCATTCTAGTGATTTTAGAAATCGTTTAACTTTTTGGCAGGCAGCTGTGAAAATTTCGCCTCACTCTCCCATGTCTCAACGTAATTTAGGGGTGATGCATTATTTTCAGAAAGATTTTGAATTGGCGATTGAACATTATAAAATTGCTATTTCGCTTAATGAACGGGAGCCGATGGTCCATAATAATCTAGGGGTTATTTATTTGGAACAGAAACGTTATGAAGAGGCAGAGAAGGAATTTCTTTTAGAATTAGCAGTTAATCCTAATTATGATAAAGCTCTCTTTAATCTGGGAGAATCTTATTATTTTAGAGGACAAGAAACAGAGGCTGCACATTTTTGGCAAGAGGCGCTGGCGGTTAATCCAAGCCATGTAGAGGCCCGCCAACGTTTGCTAATTTGGCAAAACCAGATACAATAATTACTATGTTACGAAATATATTTAAGAAACAAATAAATAGCATCACTTTGGCGGCTGGCTTGGTAGCGGTTTCTTCTCTGGCTTCTCGTTTTTTAGGTGTTATTAGAGATCGTATATTAGCAGGAGAGTTTGGGGCGGGCGCCAATCTTGATATGTATTATGCGGCTTTTCGCATTCCCGATCTGGTGTTTAACTTAGTAGTTTTAGGGGCATTATCAGCCGGGTTTATCCCAGTATTTACTGTTTTATTAGAAAAAAATGATGAAAATAAGAAAGCAGCCTGGGATCTTGCTAACAATATTTTTAATTTCTTATTTTTGGGCATAAGCGGCCTATCTTTGATTGGTATTATTTTTGCACCCTATTTAATGCGCCTAGTTGCTCCCGGATTTTCTCCGTCTGAGCAGGAAACCGTGGTGTCTTTAACTAGAATAATGTTTTTGTCGCCTTTGTTTTTGGGCATATCTGGGATACTGGGAGGGGTCTTGCAGTCCTTTAAGAGATTTTTAATCTATTCTTTGGCGCCCATATTATATAATTTGGGGATTATTTTTGGAGCTTTATATTTGGTAGATTTTTGGGGTCTTTATGGTTTGGCCTGGGGGGTAATAATAGGTGCTATTTTACATGCGGCTATCCAAATTCCGGCTGTTTATCAATTAGGTTTTCGTTACCGTTGGCGCTTGGATAGGCATGATGAAGCAACCAGGCGTATTGGAAAAATGATGATTCCTCGTACTTTAAGCTTAGCTACTGGTCAAATAAATTTAGTAGTGGTAACCGCTATTGCCTCAGGGTTAGCTAGCGGGTCTATAGCAATTTTTAATTTTGCTAATAACCTTCAATCTTTTCCGGTTGGTGTTTTTGGTATATCTTTTGCGGTTGCGGCTTTTCCCACTTTTAGCGCTCAAGCTAACGATAATAATCGTCTGCAGGATAGTTTTTCCCGGACTATTAGACAAATATTTTTTTTCATAATTCCGGCCACGGTTTTTATCATTGCTCTAAGAGCTCAGATTATACGTATAGTCTTGGGCACAGGTAATTTCAATTGGGAAGATACTATTTTAACCATGAATACTTTAGGTTTTTTTGCGCTTAGTTTATTTGCTCAGGCGGCGACTCCTTTACTTACTCGAGTATTTTATGCTAAACAAGATTCGGCGACTCCATTTTATCTCGGATTAGGGACGGTGGGGGTGAATGTTATTTTATCGCTATTTTTAGCTCCTCGTTTGGGAGTAAGCGGCCTAGCTTTAGCGTTTTCCGCAGCTAATATTTTATATTTCATGTTGCTCTGGATTTGGTTAAGCGCTCGTATTGGGTCTTTACATATTGGTAAAATATTAATATCCGTGATAAAATTTACGGCCAGCGCCATTATGGCCGGAGCGTCTATTCAGGTCATGAAATTAGCTATTTGGCCATTTATTGATATGTCTAAGTTTAGTGGTGTGTTTATTCAATTGGTTTCATCGTCGCTTGTCGGTTTGTTGGTGTATTTATTTATGTGTCATATTTTGCGCAGCGAAGAATTTGAAAATTTTTGGTCTTCATTTAAACAGCGCTGGCCGTTTAATAAGGTACGAATTGATGACCAAGGCGAGGCGCGAGGAATATAGCTATTATATTATGTCGGAAATAAAGAAAATCAGAAATTTTTGTATTATTGCTCACGTGGATCACGGTAAGTCTACTTTAGCTGATCGCATGTTAGAAATTACCGCTACCGTAGAAAAGCGAAAAATGAAAGACCAGATTCTTGACGGCATGGATATTGAGCGAGAAAGAGGAATAACTATAAAGCTGCAGCCAGTAACCATGGACTATCGCGGTTATCAGCTAAATCTCATTGATACTCCTGGGCACGTGGATTTTTCTTATGAGGTATCGCGATCTTTAGCTGCGGTAGAAACGGCAGTTTTATTAGTCGACTCGACTCAAGGAATCCAAGCGCAGACTCTAGCCAACTTATATTTAGCCTTAGAGCAGGATTTAACTATAATTCCTGTGGTCAACAAGATAGACTTGCCGGCGGCTGATGTCCCTAAAGTAAAAAGGGAAATTATGGACCTTATCGGCTGCGCTGAAGATGAGATTTTGTCTGCTTCTGGTAAGACTGGGGCTGGCGTTCAAGAAATATTAGATCGGGTTATTGCCCAAGGTGGGGAACCGGTTGAGCCCCCTTTAGCGACTTCCACTGTTTATCCGCGAGCGCTTATATTTGATTCTAAATATGATACTTATCGCGGGGTGGTGGCTTATGTCCGAGTTTTTAATGGTGTCCTTAAAAAAGGAGATAAAATTAAATTATTAGCTACCGATGTTAATAGTGAGGTTTTAGATTGCGGGATTTTCAAGCCTGATTATCTTTCTACGGGAGTTCTTGACCCGGGCAGCATTGGTTACATAGTAACTGGTTTTAAGCAGGTTAGTGAGTGTCGAGTGGGAGATACGGTGGCGGCTGGGCCAGCCTTATCAGAAAATATTTCCCCTCAGGCTCTCAGTGGTTACAAAGAGGTCCGCCCCATGGTTTTTGCGGGAATTTTTCCGCGGGAGGGTAGTGATTTTAAAGAATTGCGCGAGGCAATGGAAAAACTTAAATTAAATGATGCGGCCTTGGCTTATGAGCCGGAGCGTTCTGATGCTTTAGGGTTTGGATTTCGTTGTGGATTTTTAGGTCTACTTCATCTTGAGGTTTTTCAGGAAAGACTGCGTCGCGAATATAACTTAGATTTAATTGTTACTGTGCCTAGTGTCGCCTATTTAGTCACTAGGACTAACGGAGAGGAAGAAATAATCCGTACTCCTCAACGATTACCCGATCCTACTCAAATTTCTAAAATTGCTGAACCGTGGGTTAGGCTGGATATTATTACGCCCAAATCCTACATGGGTAATGTCATTAAATTAGCCCAGGAAAAGAGAGGAATATATAAAAATACCGAATATATTTCTACTGATGGTGATAATAGTCGAGTGCTTTTACATTATGAGATGCCGCTTTCGGCGATACTAACTGATTTTTATGATAAGATAAAAAGCGTTTCGGCTGGCTATGCTTCTATTAATTATGATTATCTTGATTACCGCGAAGCGGATGTGGTTAAGATGGATATTTTAGTGGCCGAGGAAACAATAGAAGCCCTGGCTACTATTGTCTATCGTGATGATGCTTATCGCCAAGGAAGAGAAGTGGTAGAAATACTAAAAGACAATTTATCTAAGCAGATGTTTGCCGTTAAAATCCAAGCCGCTGTTTATGGTAAAGTCATAGCAGCAGAAAAGCTATCAGCGATGCGTAAAGACGTTACCGCTAAGCTTTATGGTGGAGATGTAACTCGCAAGCGCAAATTATTAGAGAAGCAGAAAAAAGGAAAAAAGAAGATGATGGCGGCCGGTAAGGGTAGTGTTGAAATTCCGCCTGATACTTTTGTTAAGATTTTGAAGCGTTAATAAAAAAATATGAAAAAAAGACAGATAATTAGATTTATTTGGATAATTATTTCAACGATAGTCACTATTTCTATGGTGGGCTGGACGATGATGATTGGCTTCTATTAATTCTGTTAAGAAAAAATTATCTATGAAAGAGTGGCAGATTATCCCCGTCCCCGACATAACAGATTTATCTAGTTGCTCGGAATTTCATCCGGCAATATTAAGATTGCTTTATAATCGTGGTCTAAAAGATCCATCTCTAGTTAAAGAGTTCTTTGGTCCGGCTGTTTTTCATGACCCCTTTTTGTTTAAAAACATGGCCGCCGCGGTTGAATTGATTATTAGTCATATTAAAGCTGGCAATCAAATTGTAGTTTATGGCGACTATGATGCGGACGGAGTGACAGCTTCAGTTGTTCTTTTAGAAACTTTGCAGATTCTTCGGGCTAGAGCTGAAGCATATTTGCCTGATCGGGTGAGCGAGGGGTATGGGCTTAACAGGCCAGCACTCGACAACATTGCTGCTAGTGGCACTAAGCTGGTAATCACAGTTGATAATGGCATACGCAATAAGGACGAAGTTCTTTATGCTCATAAATTAGGGCTTGATGTAATTATTACTGATCACCATGTTTTGCCTGATAACGAAAAAGATTTACCCGATTGTCTTTATATAGATCCGGCCGATTCTAGCGATCCGTATCCTTGGCGATACTTAGCTGGGGTAGGAGTAGCTTATAAGTTGGTTGAAGCTTTATTAGCTAAATCTAAACTACCCGACAACCAGAAAAAACTGATTAGTGAACGCTGTCTTGATTTGGTGGCGGTAGGTACAGTTTCTGATATGGTCAGTCTGTTGGGTGAAAACCGATGGTTGGTTCAGGATGGCTTGCGCATTTTAAATCGCAATCAACGTTTGGGTTTGTTGGAATTAACTAAAGTTGCGAAGATAAATAATAATCGTCCGCTTGAGGCTTGGAATATTGGTTGGCAAATTGGGCCGCGTTTAAATGCTGCTAGCCGCTTAGCTCATGCTAATACGGCTTTTGCTCTATTAACCACTAATAATCATTCTGAGGCTGAATCATTAGCCACCGAGCTTAATGAGCAGAATATTCAGCGACAAGCCATTACTGCCCAGATGATGTTAGAAGTTGAAAAGCAAATAAACAAAGATAACCTTCCTTTAGTTATCATTGGCGTGGCAGAACCCGAGCAGAACTGGAATGAAGGTATTGTCGGGTTAGTGGCGGGAAGAATTGCCGAGAAATATTATCGCCCTACCTTAGTTATTGCTCGGGTCTCCGACGAATCTGACGGGGCGCCGGTTATGTTTAAGGGGTCAGGCCGATCGATTGAAGGGTTTAATTTAATTGCTGCCGTTGAGCAAGGTAAAGATTTTCTTTATAAATATGGTGGGCACCCGATGGCGTGCGGATTTTCGATTCGCAGTCAGTCAGATTTAGATTCTTTCCAAGAAATTATTAGGAAAGAAGCAGCGGGAAAGCTTAACCAAGCCGATTTAGTGCCCAAGCTTAAACTTGATGCTGAATTATCTTTTAGCGATATAAACTTAGATTTAGCTGATCAAATAAATAATTTAGCACCTTTTGGCCAGAGCAACCCCCAGCCCCGATTTGCTAGTTTCGGTTTGCAAATAGATGATATAGTGACCATGGGTAGTGATAGTCAGCATATAAAATTTCGCTTGTCAGCCAGTGGCCGGTCTTATTGGGCGCTATCTTTTAATGGGGCAGATAATTGTTGTAATTTTAAAATTGGAGATTCAGTTGATTTAGCTTATTATTTAGAAGTAAACGAATTTAATGGTCGGCGCGAACCACAACTTAAGATTGTAGATATTAGATTAAATAACTAAAAAATATGAGCTCTTTTATTATTTATACTGATGGCGGAGCAAGAGGAAATCCTGGCCCAGCGGGTATTGGCGCCGTTATCTATGATAATCAGCGGCAGCTTCTGGCCGAGGTTTCTCAGTATTTAGGAGTAGCTACTAATAATCAGGCTGAATATCGGGCTGTCATTGCTGCTTTAGAAAAAGCCGCTGAACTAGGAGGTTCAGAGTTAGAATTTTATTTGGATAGTGAACTGGTTGTGCGTCAACTTAACCATGAGTATAAAGTTAAAAACAAGGACTTAGCGCCCTTGTTTTTGAAGATACACAATCTTTTATTAGGATTTAAGAAATCATCCTTTTCTCATATACCGCGTGAACATAATAAAGAAGCAGATAAACTCGCTAATGAAGCGATGGACAGAGGCGTTTAAGGATTAAGCTTAGATCTTAGCTCATCCATTGGTAAACAAGGACAAGCTTTAGCTACCGGCTCCTCATAATGGCCGATTACCTTGTCTCGGGGTATGTTATATTTTTGTTGGTAATATTTAATGCGTTCGATAAGAGAATCTAGTTGTGTTTGAGTGATGGTTCCATTGTCTATGGCTTGTTTTAAAGTTTTATTATTCCATTGTCCACTTTCAGCGCAGCCAGCATAACTAATACCAAGACTAGTTTTATTATATGAAACAGAATGGGCGCCAACAGCATCTTCTCCGCGTCCCATAACAACTCGTCCGTCTCTCTCAATATAAACATTATAGCCTATTCCTTTCCAGCCTAGACTTTTATGGTATCGATCTATATCATCTCGTGTGCCTAGTCCAGCGGCTGTATGAACTACTATTCTTGTGGTGGAGTTGCGGGTGGTGCCACCGTATTGCTGTTCTTCTTGGGCGGTTCCTTCTGGCGGGTCGAATGTCTCGTGGCTTATGCCACCTAGCGATATAGCTTTAAATCTAGTTAGCTCCGGATTTATCTGGACTAGGATGATATAGGATGAAGCTAAAATAATTAGACCAGTTACACTGCCAACTATCATTTCCTTAGCTTGAGTCATCTTACTGGCATCACCCCCGGAAATTAGCCAGAGCAGCCCCCCGCCCATTAATACCAGAGCCGCTATTATACCGGCAATACTAAGACCGTAGTCATAGAGGCCTTTTATATATTCAGCAATCCAAGGAATCTCCACTTGATAATTACCAGCAGAATCTTGGCCTTTTACTATTGAGCTGGTGGGAGATAAGTTAAGCCCGGGTATGGTTATTTGGATATCAGGCATGATGAACTTAGGTGGAGTAAAGTTACTCTCACTTCGGCAGCAACAAACAGGAGTGACTGTAGTTGTTATGCCGTTGGCATTCATTAGAGTAGATCCCTCGGGTTTAGGGGAAGAGCATTTTGATTCATCCGCACCAGCTACTTGTCGTTCTGTAGATTTAAAACAGCCACCTTCTTGCTGAAATACAGCTGTGCCCCCAGCAGCCCCTGAAGTAACTTTGTGTTCACGCCAAATACAGGCATCTTCTGCCTGAGCAGGCATAAACGGCAACCAAAATAGGGGGGTAATTATTAATAACAGCCAGTATTTATTAGGCATATTTATTTATTAATACGTTGTCCATTGCTCATAAATTTGCAGCACCATAAACCAGACGCACAATCCCTTCCGCCGTTATCTCCGCTACAAGTCAGTCCCTCATTAGTTTGTGGTTCGTCAGCGTCACATTTGGAATACAATTCATTACCACAAGGTTCGCCTTCCTTTCCTTCTCCGTGCCAACAAATTTTATCATAACAAGCGCTGTCATCGGCGTAATGCTGGTCTTCGTAACAATCGTCACCGTTTTCAGCGTTAGCGCATAAATCTGTTCGGTTTTTGCAGCTGCTTATTGTCCCGTTAGCATCAATTTCTTCACCTACAAAGGCACAGTCCATTTCCATAAAAAATCCGAAAGAACAATCATGATAAAAACTGTTACTGCATTTAAGAATAGCTCCAGTTGACGTGCCATTTGCTCTGGATATGCAGCAACCGGGCAGGACACAACGCGTTCCTTTGGCGTTTATATTGTAGTTTGTGGTTTTGCCAAAAATATTTTTTTGCGGCGTGAAAATTGTCCCCCCGTCTTTCTTTTTGCACTCATCTTCAGCCAACATTTCCGCCCTTATTTTGTCTGACTCTGAGCTCGTGGGGTCTTTATATTGGCAACAAAAATAATCAGATCGGAAGAAGACTTGAGTGCTAATTGGTTTCATTTTTATAAGCTCTGGGTTGATTGTGTTTAATATTATCCAGGAGCTGAAAAGTATAGCTAGTCCAGCCACACTACCAACTATCATTTCTTTAGCTTGAGCTATTCGGGAATCGTTGCCGCCTGAGGTAAGCCATAAGACGCCACCACCCATAAGTATTATGGCGGCTAGTATGCCAGCGATTGACATTCCATAGTCATATAATACTTTGACATAACGAGCGAGGAGGTCGCTAGTCATTTTTCCGGTACTTTCATTATATCGGCCAACTGGTTGCGAAGTTTTATCAAAACCAGATCCTGAAATTGGAATTTGAACCTGGGGTTCATATATCAGTGATTGGTAATCTTCCGCTAGTGCCAGTTTAGAAAATGCGGGACTAATAATTAATAGGCCTAATATAATACTTAGTCCGGCGCCAGCCATTATAAAATAAATTATTTTTTTCATGTTTTTTGAGCTAGTTACTCGGCAGTAGACCATCTATCATTTCTCGGAAGTAATTTTCCGGCAAATCGCCGGTAATCATGTAGTTGTTTATAAACCAAGTCGGCGTGCCGTCGATGCTGAGAAGTTCGCCGTCGTCGTAGTCTCTTTTAATTTGTAGAATATAACGCCTATCATCTAGGCATTTAGTAAACTTAACTGTATCGAGACCAATAGTTGTGGCCGCGTTATTAAATATTACTCTTAAATCTTCTCCAGTGGCGTCTGTCTGCTCTGAGTCAAGATAGAATAGATCATGCATTTCCCAAAATTTCCCCTGTTCGCCGGCACAGCGTGCAGCCAGAGCGAGATCAATAGAATTGTCGTGAAGGGGGTAATCGCGGAAGACTATTTTAACATTATCAGCGTAATCTTTGGCTATTTTACGTAGACCGACTGCCGAACTCTGGCAATAAGGACAGGAAAAATCTCCAAATTCTATAATGGTGACCGGCGCTTCTGCTGGTCCGGTAAAGTAATTAGATCCGTCTCCTTTTATGGCCTGTAAATAAGTCTGATAATCCTGTTGAGTTGGCTGAGAAGCCGCCTCTTCGTTTAACATGTATTGGACTTGATTTATAACATAGGCGCTCGCCACAGCTAACAGGATGAAAAATATAATTGCTAAGGATATTAACAAAATCCCCCACCATTTATTGTACCAGGGGCGTAACATATCACTATGCCTGGCCTTCATTTGAGCATATTTTAGTCTTTCTTTTAAACTCATAATTGAAAAATGTCCTAATTTTTCGTATAATCTCATTATATCATAATAGAAATATTAATTGAATGAAACTTATATCTTGGAACGTCAACGGCATTAGGGCTGTATCTAAAAAAGGTTTTAAAAACTTTTTATTAGAATTTAAACCTGACATCATCGGTCTACAAGAAATTAAAATTTCTGATAAGAGCAGGGAAGAGGAGAGTTTTGACTTTCCTGGTTATCGGGAATATTGGCATAGCGCCAAGCGGCCCGGATATAGCGGCACAGCTATTTTAGTGAGAGACGGCTTAAAAGAATTTAAAGGGGTGAGTAATGGATTGGGTAATGATTATTTTGATAATGAAGGACGGGTACAAACAGTCGAGTTAGATAAGTTTTATGTTCTTAATATTTATTTTCCCAATGCCAATGAACAATTATCACGCCTAGGTTATAAGTTAGAATTTAACGTTTCTTTACTTAAATATATTAAGCGTTTAGAGGAAAAAAAACCGGTTATTGTTACGGGTGATTTTAATGTGGCTCATCAAGCTATAGACTTGGCTCGCCCCCAAGCTAATGAAGGCCGAGCTGGCTATACCACTGAGGAACGAGATTGGATGTCGGAGTTTTTAGCGGCCGGCTATGTAGACACTTTTCGTTTTTTAAATAAAGACAAGATACAGTATAGTTGGTGGAGTTACCGTCTAACCGCGCGTAGTCGCAATGTCGGCTGGCGGATTGACTATTTTTGCGCCTCCGCTAAACTGAAAAGACTACTGAAAAAAGCTTATATCCTTGATCAGGTGCTAGGTTCTGACCATGCGCCTATTGGTCTGGAAATATAAAGATATGTATGACCACAAAGAAATAGAGGGGAAGTGGCAATCTCGCTGGCGGAAAGCTGGGGAAAAAACAGTTAGCGCTGACCCTTCTTTGCCTAAGCGGTATATTTTAGATATGTTTCCTTATCCTTCAGGGGCTGGTTTACATGCTGGGCACGTAGAATCATATACAGCAACTGATATTTATGCTCGCTACTCTCGGGCTAAAGGATTTAACGTCTTATACCCTCAGGGCTTTGACGCTTTTGGTCTGCCAGCTGAAAATTATGCCATTAAGACTGGAGTTCACCCGGCAGAAACAACCAATCAGGCTATCGCTAATTTTACGCGGCAAATTAATTCACTGGGTTTTTCCTATGATTGGCAGAGAACAGTCAACACTTCTAGCCCAGAGTACTACCGTTGGACGCAATGGATATTTTTGCTGCTGTATAAAAACGGTTTAGCTTACAAAAAAAAGGCTAAAGTCAATTGGTGCTCAAGCTGCCAGACAGTTTTGGCTAACGAACAAGTGGTAGATGGTGTTTGTGAACGTTGCAGTCAATTGGTTGTGCAAAAAGATTTAGAGCAATGGTTTTTTAAGATAACAGATTTTATAGAAGATCAGGAATTTTCTGGCCGTCAGCTTAAGGGTTTGCTTAGCGGCTTAGATAACATAGATTGGCCAGAATCAACTAAGGCTGCACAAAGACATTGGATAGGAAAGAGCGAGGGAGCAGAAATAGACTTTTCTGTGTCCGGGCAAGAGGATAAAATTAGAGTTTTTACTACTCGCTTGGATACTATTTTCGGTTGTACTTATTTAGTCTTAGCGCCAGAGCATCCCTTGGTAGAAAAGTGGCAGACAAATGTTTCAAATCAAACTGAGGTCGCCAGCTATTTATTATCTACTAGACAGAAAACTGATCTCCAGCGGACCGATTTGAATAAGGACAAAAGCGGAGTACGCCTGGAGGGGATTAAAGTGAGCCATCCTTTTACCGGTCAAGACCTGCCGGTTTATATTGCTGATTACGTTTTGTCTTCATATGGAACAGGGGCAGTAATGGCTGTCCCGGCTCATGATGAGCGTGATTTTGAATTTGCTAAAAAATATAATTTGCCGATAAAAAAAGTAATCAGACCGCTAAAAGATGACCAGAATATTGAAGACTCTGTTTTTACTGACGAAGGACTTTTAAAAGATTCAGAGATTTATGACGGGCTATCTTCATCTGAAGCTCGCCAAGCCATGATAGATTTTTTGGAGAAAATTAGTAGTGGCCAGCGGCGTATAAATTATCGTTTGCGTGATTGGTTGGTTTCGCGTCAACGTTATTGGGGTGCGCCTATTCCAATTATTTATTGTCCAAAGTGCGGTTCAGTCCCGGTTCCAGAAAAGGATTTACCGGTACTTTTACCTACCGATGTTGATTTCCGTCCGACCGGAGAGTCACCACTTAAGTATTCTGCAGATTTTCAGAAAGTAATTTGTCCACAATGTGGTCAGGCAGCTAAGCGTGAAAGTGATACCATGGATACCTTTGTTTGTTCTTCTTGGTACTATTTGCGTTATACTGATTCTCATAACGACGAAGTGTTAGCTGACCGAACTAAGTTGGATTACTGGCTGCCGGTTGATGTCTACGTTGGTGGAGCCGAGCATAGCGTTATGCATCTGCTCTATGCTCGCTTCTTCACTAAAGTCTTAGAAAAATATGGGCACCTATCTTGTAATGAGCCATTTTTAAAGCTCCGCCACCAGGGAATTATTTTGGGAGAGGATGGTAATAAGATGTCTAAGTCTAAAGGTAATGTTGTTAATCCGGATAATCTAGTGGAACAATATGGAGCGGATTCTTTGCGTATTTATGAAATGTTTATGGGCCCCTTAGAAGATATGAAACCCTGGAATAGCCAAGGGATAGTGGGAGTAAGAAGGTTTTTAGATAAGGTGGCCTTGTTAGCGGATGATTTTAATGGCCAGGATGATGATAAAGTATTAATTCTTCTGCATAAGACAATTAAGAAAGTTGGCGAAGATATTGAGAATTTTCGCTATAATACGGCTATTTCTTCTTTGATGATTATGGCTAATGCACTCTACTCTGGTCGTCAGGAAAATAAATGGCCCTTATCATTAGCATCTTTAGAAAATTTTTTGCTTATCTTAGCCCCTTTTGCTCCCCATTTAAGTGAAGAAGTATGGGCTAAGACTGGTCATGAGAATAGTATATTTACCTATTCTTGGCCTGTCTTTGATCCAGAAATGGTAAAAGATGAAATAATTAAGTTAGTTGTCCAGGTTAATGGTAAGATTCGAGCGCTTATTGATGTGCCAGTAATTATTTCTGAAGAAGAAGCCTGGAGTTTAGTCGAGAATTTGGATAGCCTTAAAAAATGGTTAGAAGGAAAAGAAATAATGAGGAAAGTTTTTGTGCCCGGTCGGCTTCTTAATATAATTGTAAAATGAGTGAACTTTTATCCCAGACTAGGGAAATTTGTCGGATGTTTGAAATTAAGCCCGCTCGTTCCAAGGGGCAGAATTTTTTGATTAATGAAAAAATATACGATGATATAGTAAAAGCTGCCGATATTAATAAAGGAGATATCGTTTTAGAAGTTGGTCCGGGTTTAGGGTTTTTAACTGCTCGTTTAGCTAAGGCCGCCGAACAAGTAATAGCGGTTGAGTTGGATGATCGGTTAGCAACCTATTTACAGATGGCGGTCGATGCTCAAGATTTAGATAATGTTAGGATAGTGAATCAGGACATACTCAAATTTAATGTGGGAAAAGAGTTGCCTGCCGATCGGCCATATAAAATAGTAGCTAATTTACCTTATAACATTACTTCGGTTTTTTTACGTAATTTTCTTTCCTCTCAGCGTCAGCCAACTACGCTTGTTCTTATGTTGCAAAAAGAAGTGGCCCAAAGAATAGTTGCTCAAGCTCCGGACATGAGCTTGTTAGCCCTGTCAGTCCAGTATTATGCTAAGCCTTATATTATAAGGGAAGTGAAGGCGGGGAATTTTTGGCCAGAACCAGAAGTAGATAGTGCAGTTATTCGGTTTGATTGTCAAATTTCAGATTTTAAAGAATCGATTAGGAACGAAACTGACCGTTTATTTTTTAGAGTTGCTCGTAGTGGTTTTAGTGCGAAGCGTAAAATGCTAAAAAATAATCTATCGGCTGGCCTTAGTCTTGACCAGGGCATTATTATAAAAGCCTTTAATCAAGTGGGTTTAGAGTTAACCGCTAGAGCAGAAGAATTATCATTAGAAAATTGGCGAAAATTAGTTGCGGCGCTTTTACCGTTTATGGTATAATAGCCATATAAATTGTAGTATCAGATATTCTGTAATGCTTATTAGCGTCAGGCAATTATTATGGCTAAGCTAGATCGTCCTCAAGATCAATATTTAGCCGCTGGTTTTAGCGGATTACCGAAAGCGCAAAAAATAGCGGTTTCTGTTCTTGGTATTTTTTCGGTCTTAGTTATTATTTTTTGGATATGGCAGATAAAGTCTCAAATTCGTCAGCCATTTGTTATCGAGAGTGTTCAAAAAACTGATAAATCTACTGCTTCTAATCTAGATACTGTTCTTCAGGGGCGTGATACCGATCAAGATGGATTATCAGATTATGATGAAATATATGTTTATAAAACGTCCCCTTATCTGGAAGATAGTGATAGTGATGGTTTAAGTGACCAGCAAGAAGTAGCAGCTGGGAGTAATCCTAATTGTCCACAAGGAAAGAATTGTGGAGTTGATACAACAGTATCTGCTCCGTCTGATGATATTGCTTCTACTACCAATGAAGCACCAGTTTTATCCACTCAAGAACAGGAGCTGCAGAAGATATTAAGCGGAGAACTGGATGGTGCAACTTTACGCCAGCTTTTGATTTCTACCGGTTCAGCTACCGCGGCCGATTTGGAGGCAGTTAGTGACGAAGAGTTATTAAATAGTTATCAGGAAGCTTTAAAGAATCAAAGTCAATGAAGGCCATAAAAGCCTCAAATAATATGGAACGCCAGCCCGCTAAGAAATTCGCGGTCTTTTTGGTGGCCGCTTTTATAATTTTTGGAGCAATTTTCTTTCCGCTAAGACCTGCAAAAGCTATCCCAGTAGAAGATATCCCAGCTTTAGTATGGAATAAGATTACTGATTTTGCCGCCAAGTTATGGCGAACAGCCGGTTCAGTGGCCTTTCAGCGTACTTTAACTACTGCTTTAAATAAGATTGCCTACGACACAGCTACCTGGATAGGTTCTGGCCACCAAGGACAGAAGCCTTTATTCATTACTCAAGGTTGGGGAGATTATCTATTGCAAGTAGGTGATGAAGCCGGAGGTCAGTTTTTAGAAACTTTTGTTAATAATTTAGGGAGAGATGATAGTCTTATCAATGATTGTGATAGTAGTTATGAAAATTGTGTAAGTAAATGTGTTCCTGTATCTGGAGTAGATACTGCGTTTGCAACTTGTATGGATAGTTGTGCTAAACAAAGCACGGCCTGCATTACTCAGAACGCTTCGACAATTAATGTGACTCCATCGTTTAATGTCTGTGCCCCGTCTTCGTTATCAGCTAAATTAAAGATCGGGCTTGGTTTAGTTGAACAAAATCGACCCCAAGGGCCAAATTGTACTATTTCTGAGATTGTTAAAAATTGGTCGACTGATTCTCTAATGGCCGCAGCTGGTTTAGGGGGAACTGGTTTGACCGGTGAAGAGTATTTGCGTAATTTTGCTGATTTCTTTGATCCTCGATCTAATGACTTGGGAATTTATGCTAGTGCGCGTTCGGATATGTTGACCGCGATTAACGAAAAGGCTGGTGTTGAGGCTAGTTATTTAGCAGCTAATAAGGGCTGGTTAGATGTTCGTAATATTGCGGGCGAAACCTCAGCGCCCCCAGGCACAGCCGAGAGAGAATTAGAGAGCGCTAAAAGAAGCCAAGAAACTAATATTGGAACCATAACTGGGGACGCGTTTGTGGATGCGGCTAATGTTTTTATTAACCAATATGCCATGTCGGCCTTTAATGAATTGATGCGCAGCTTGTCTGATCGGAATAAGGCCGGAGGCAGCGCCGCTATTCAGGCTAGCTTAGCCAACCCTTTCAGTGATCCGCGGGCTTATTATGGGGTTTCCTCTTTAACCGATGCCACAACTAAACTTTTGGAACCTGACTTTGGTGTTCGAGCAGATTATAATATTCTATCTTCTCTGGTTATTTGTCCTGACCCCAGTAATCCGGGCCCAGATAATTGTGTGATTGATGATCAATTCATGCAGGCAATAAGCGAAAAGAAAACAGTGGCTGAAGCAATTAGTGGCAATTATCTACACGGAGAGTGGCAATTTACTAATGAAAATATCCCTTCTACCTATTCATTGCGCAATATATCTATACTTAGAAAATATCGTATTGTTCCGGCTGGTTGGGAAACGGCCGTGCAAAAAATTACAGCAGTTAATCCTCCTAAGAAAGCAACTTTAAATGATTTAGTTTCTTGTTTTGATAAGACTGATAGACACACTACCTTTAGTGTAGATTTTGATCAGCGTGACCAAAATTGGTGTGAAGGATTAGTTGATCCTAATTGGGTGCTTAAGGCTCCTCTTAATTACTGTCGTCAAGAGGGAGTAAGTGCCCAAATTTTAAATAAGAGTATTTTACCAAGTGGAAATGGGACATCTACTGTCCTTAGCGTTATTAGAGCGGATGGATATTGTGCTGATAATCAGACTTGTATTAAAGAAAAACCAGATGGCAGCTGTGAATCTTATGGGTATTGTAACGAAGAAAAGCGTACTTGGAATTTTGGTAACGGCTCTTGTACTCCTATTAATAATACTTGTCAGTCATTCACCGGACCGACTGGAGCTTCAATTGCTTATTTGCAAAATACTTTAGATTATGGAGATTGTAATCCAGAGAACTCTGGTTGTCGTCAATATGCTCTAACTGGTACATATAATAATGACACCAGAAAGGTTGCCTGGAATGGTTCATTTAGCACCTATTTCAACAAGAGCATGTCTAGTTGTGATGCTATTAATGAAGGGTGCACTTCCTTGTTACGGGTCAAGCCAACCTGGGGATCAAATCTGGTAATGAATTCCAGTTTTAAAAATGATAAAATAGGCGACACTTCAGTTGGTAATCGTCTTAATGATTGGCCGCTTAATAATAGCCAGGGTGTTATTGTTGATGCAGCTATTGAGCCAGGAGGAATGAGCGGAGTAGCTATAAAACTGACAACTACTGGTGCTACTGGTGGTTTATATTCTGATCAGACAGATTCTTTATTGCCAATAGACTACCAGACTATACCTGGTCAGGCTTATACGGTTAGCGCTGATGTTTACTTAGTTGCTGGAGATAGCGTTCGTATAGTTGCCGGATCAAGCGTAGCTGAGGGGTATGTTAAATCGACAACAGTTAAAAATAATTGGCAACGTTTAAGTATTACTCGTCCAGCCAATGTTGCCTATAATTCTCCGGAATTTTATGTTACTGGCGTTAGTGCCTCTGGTGGAGCCGTGTTTTATGTGCGTAATTTAAAGTTTGAGATGGGTAATTGGGACACTGGCGCTTCAGCTTATGGATCGTATAATGTTTATCAAAAACTTCTACCCTCATATTTAGAACAAGCCTGTTATGTAGACGCTGTTAACGCGGATTATCGCTTAAAAGACGGTGCGCCGAATGTTTGTTCTAACTTTGCTCGTCGGTGTAATAAGAGTGAGGTTGGTTGTGAGTCCTATTCTTCAATAGTTGATGGATTTACTGTTTCAGCTCAGGTTACTAGTTCTGATTATTGTTCTGATCAGTGTTTGGGTTATGATTCATATATTGCTAAAAGCACCTATTTTCAATCATCCGCTTCCGACAATATAATTCCGGCTACAGCCAATACCTGCACAGCCGCCGCAGTTGGTTGTACAGAATTTACTAATTTAGATGAGATTAATCAGGGTGGAGAACGTAAAGAATACTACAGTATTCTTAAACAATGTATTAAGCCGTCTACTAGCAGTTGTGCGACCTTTTATAGCTGGGAGGGAACAGACAGTGGCTATCAACTTCGGGCCTATAGTTTAAAGAAAGATTCTAATAATTTACCGGCAGTAACTTCTAACGATAGCTCTCTATGTAACGCCACTATTTATAGGTTACCTGTTACTGATTCTGGTTATAACTCAGATTGTCGTGAATATTATAATGTCGCTGGTCAGGTATCTTACCATCTTAGTAGTCGGACCATTACCTGTTCTGATAATTGTCATGCTTATCGCATGACTGAGAAAAATGTAGATTTGAGTTTAAATAGTGCTGGGCAGTGTGCTGGTGTAGATAAGCACTGGGACGCCGCAGCTTCTACTTGCTATTCTTGTCTTAATGGTGGAACCTGGGACAATACTCGTAATGCCTGTGTTTATCAGGCTATTCCCGGAGAAGGGAATATCTGTCAGGCGGTAGAAAATAATTGTCGTGAATATAGTGGTTCGCGTGGAGCCAATGTCCGCCTCGTAGCTGCCTTCGATTTTGAAAATGGTCTAAATGGGTGGGGTTCTAACTGTACGGGCGGAGTAACTGTTAGTAGCATTTCTAATTCTAACGGTGGACAATCTGCGCGCTATAATAACAACGTGAGTTGCGGTAATGCTATAGGAGAAAGTGCTCAAGCAATATCTCGCCAGACTTTAATCGAGAGATTATTGGCTGGAGAAAATTTAGCTGCCCAATTGTCGGCCAATCAACTAGTTAAGCAAGGTAATGCCTATACGGTTCGTTTCTTGGCTCGAGCTTCTTCCAATACAGCGATTAAGATATTTTTCTTAGACCCTAGCACAAACACTCGTAGTTACTTTAATCAAGGACAAACCCTTGTAATTAAGGGGGGGAATGAGTGGAATATTTATCAGGCTAATTTAGATGTTTTGGATCATAGTGTCGACAGCAATGAAAAGTTGATTATAACTGCAGACAACACTTTCAATTTTGATGATTTTGTTCTGTCTGAGATTACTGATCGTTATTATTTAATTCGTAATTCCAGTCAAATTCCTAATGCCTGCTATTACGATATATTCTATAATTATCAGGGTGCAGAATATAACCTTGGTTGTAATCAATACAGCGATAGATCGGGATTAAAGCACAATCTCCATCGCTTTAGTAGTCTTTGTTCTGACTCAGCTGTTGGTTGCGAGCAGATGATAGATACTAAAAACTATGATGACTATGGGCCGGGTTACTGGCAAGCCGGGGAAGAGGTGTCTAGTTGTTCTTCTGGCGATTCTGATTGCTTAATAGTTCCTGGCGATACAGCTATTTATGCTGTTTATGATCAGGCCAAGTCATGTAGTTCTGCTAATCAGGGTTGCAGCCGTTTAGGAGAAGGGCAGGGCGGAGCGAATTTAATTGGCTGGACTGACGTTTTTAAAAAGAATAATCCTGATAAATATAGTAGCACTCTTTGTGGATTGGACGAGGTTGGTTGTGAGGCTTGGAAAAATAATGATAACAGTCAGCTTAGTTATTTCAAAGATCCAGGAACAGAGGCCTGTTTATATAGGGAGTCGAATACCCCTGGTGTAGTGGGTAAAAATTGGTATCGGATTCCGGTTCGTCGTTGTGATTTGAATGGTGATGGAAGTATTAAGAATGTTAGCGGGTTTGTGGAGCAAGATGGTCCACTTTGTACATCCGATGATAGTTGTGCCAATAGTCGAAAGTGTATAGTTGATAGTAATGATTACTCCTGTTCTTTCACTTTTGATAAGACCTTTGGTTTTGGTGGTGCTAATAATCAAATACCGGTGCCCGATAAACAAGCTGGACTATGTGATGCTAATCAGTCTAGTTGTACAGAATATATTGATCCGGTTAGTAAATCTGTGGCCAACATAGTTATTAATCCCGCCTTTGCTCTATCTGACGGGAGACGTGAAGGTTGGGGCATTAACTCTGTTTCTGGTTGGTCTGGGGTGGTAGCAGCTGATCAGCAATTTTTAAGAATTAAGCCAAATAAGATATATAGCCTTTTGTACCGGCCATCTAGTGAGGGCGGAAGCGCAAATGGCACCGTTTCTCTAACTTTCCTTAATTCCGTAAAGCCCTTGTTAGTAAATAATCAGTTAGGCAGCACAACTACAGTTCTGACAATTTCTGCTAGTAATCAGCCAATAATATTTAACTCCTTCCATAACGACTTTTCTCTGCTTAGCGGTGGAGCCGAAGATAAATATATAGAAGTTAAGGAATTAATAGTTGATTATCAATTACAAAAGAATATAGACAAGGAAAGTTGTAATGGTCTAACCGACTTTAACAATGGTTGTGTTTTGTTCGACGAACGTAGTGTCACTAGTAGTGTCGGCCCGACTGATCTCACTAATGCTTGGGATCCTTATGCTACCAGTGATCGCCAAACACCACAGCTATGCTCTCCTGGCTCAGACAGCTGTCGAGCCAACCAATTAATTAAGGTCCGTCCAGATCGGGTTTGTGCTAAGTGGTTAGATTGTATTAGTTATATACAAGATCCTTATACTAAAAAGAAAACTTGCTATGCCTTTGCGGAGTGCGATCGCTTGGATGATAAAGGAGAATGCTCTAATTTTATAAATATTGATGCAGCTTCTAATAAAGTACCGCAGATTAATCAGAACTCTACCGGCTATTCTTTGCCAAATAAATATAATATGAGTGGCATGGAGGTGGTTGGTCGCTCTATTACAGATTTAAATGGAGATTTTGATAGCGGTGGAGCTTGTGGTAATTATTACTGCTTTGTTGATACTCCTGATGAGGCTACTACTGACTATCCGGCCGATGGCCCAGGTTATTTAACAATCAAGAAAAATCAGTATTATCAATTCCCGACCACTTTCTCCGTGCGCTCAGCGGCTGCTGACGAGTACTTTATTAACTATCTATTAAATACTAAAGACAGCGGGGGAGCTTCAGGCATAATTGATATTGAGTACGATGATGTTAGAATATCACTTGAAGATAAATCAGAAACTGGCTGGTCTAGAAAGATAAGACGCTTTCAGTTAAGTCCTGGTATTAAAAATGTGACTATTAAGCTCAGAGCCAGTTCAGCCGGAGATGTTCACTTTGATGACGTCAGCGTTGAGCCGGTGCTTAAGACCTCAGCCACTACTTATGCTGTTCCAGAGTGTCGTCTTTACCCAACCAATGACAGTTTGACTTGCTTTAGTAAGAATGAGAACGTAATAGCTAACGGTCTGCAGGGGTATTGTTTAGAAAAAGATTCTCGCAATCCCAACGTGTGTTTACTCTGGTATCCGATGGATAACCTACCCTTGCCGTCTATTTCTAAGATGGGATATTCTGGTAACTTTCCCTTAAACTATTGCACCCAAGTGAGTGGTAACTTTGATTTCATGGAGTATAGGAGAGGATCTCATGAGGCGTATAAATCTGAAGATCATATTAGAGTTTATAATGCTTCCGGCCATTGTTTGGCTGCCATAGGTGATCCTCCTGGAAATAGTTGTGACCAGGGTAGTGGAGGAGGTACTTATTATGGATGTTTTGAATTTGATAACGCCGCTTATGTCCAATATTGGGATGGTTATCCTCGAGAGACACACGCTTTTTGTTCGCCTGACTATAATCTTTTGATATCGTCCACAGATTGCGGATCCTCCTGCGAAGATCATTATCATTTCATGTGTATACCAAAAGAGAGTGGTTTGCGCTTAATAGATAATGCCTCTGCTAATTATGGAAATTCTATTAATCATTCAGGGGATAATAATTGGGGTGCTTGTCAAAATAAAATATACAGCACAGGCTATGCCGTATATAATGGATTTGATTCTGGATTTACTAATACTCAAGTAGAAGCAATGTCTTTGGAAAATGATCCAACTCCCAATCTCAAGATTTATGATTATGAAGATCCTCCTACGCGAGCAGCTGATCTTAAGTTTATTCCCGGAACCATGGGTGGGGCAGTAATTAATACTAATGTTAATTATTATCATTTTACTTGCAATCAGTTAGCCCAAACTGTTGATGCTAATGGCACAGGGGCTTCTTGGGTAGAAAGAACTAAGTCCGGTTCGGAATACTTGCTAAATAATGCTCTTTTCAAGAATTCATATTCTCAGAATCTATCCAGCCCTCCTTTTGGTGGCTTGATAGCTAATATAGTAGATGGTAGCGGGGTAGTTTCTTTGCAGGACTTAACTACTGATCCTTTAGCTGGTCGTCCTTATGGATGTATTAACGGAACTGGTGAGAATTGTTATCTAGTTGGAGTTTGTTCTGGTGACCCTAGTACATACTGTTTAGCCACTACCACTCCCGTTGGCAATCCTTTAAACCAAATTACCTGTAGTGGGAAGGGAACTTGTCAGCCGTTGTGGAATGCAAATGAGTTAGTGGGTAAAACTTCTGCTCAGAATTTTACTAGAGCTACAGAGATATTGAAGAATATATTCCTTAAGAGCTATTCTGTTTTGACCAAACCATTTGGTAGTCAGAAGTATAGTGTTACTGGACAATATTATGATCACACAGCTGTAGGGAATAATGACCTGGCAGCTTGTCCTGGCGGAGTTCGCCCCTATGGTGCATATTGCTATATATTGCCTAAGATAGAAAACATAAAATTATTCTTTAATGATAATCCCTTGGTGCTGGCCGCCAATTCTTACGATATAAAGCAGAAAGGAATTTATCGTTTCGAATTTAACACCACAGTAGATAAAGAACAGCAACCTCTTAAGAAAATAGTTATTGACTGGGGAGATGGTTATAGTCAGACCATCACCAATCAAGATAATATGCCTCCGTCAGGGTCTCCACATGTTATATACCATTATTATAATAAGACTGGGCCTAAGAGCATTAGGGTGGAGATAAGCGATAATTGGTATTTCTATTGTGATACGGGCACAGCTTCAAGCTGTTGGCAATAAAGATAAGACCCGCTATTTTAGCGGGTCTTTTTATTTTGCCTTTATGTTATCTTTGGTGTATAATCTAAGATAAAGATGGCAAATATTAATCGATATATTGTTGTCGATATTTGTATATCGGCCGACTAGCCTCTATAATTTTATGGACTTAGATGCTGGCTTATTACAAAGGGATAAAGAAAAAGAGCAAGCGTCCGAACAACGGTCTGGTAATCTTAGGGAGGTGCGGCGGCAAGCAGAAGATGGTTCGTCTGAGCAGTTTCCAAGTTTACGCCAGACAGTCATAGCTGCAAAAAGAGAAAGGCTAAAAAAAGAAGCCAGTAGCGAGCAATCAGAGGAGCTCACTTCGACCCCTATTAGTAAGGCTACTAGCCGCGTTTTACGACAAGCTTGGTTGCATTTGATAGATAGTTTTGGTCTGACATTTATTTGGATAAACATTCATGCCTTTTTACACCTGGTGTTGGGGGATAAAATATTCTGTAAACTTGGCCATGAATGGGCTGATTTAGCCCCAACTTCACTTAACTCTGCTCCTGGTTTAAAAGAAGCACAGCAACGAGCCTCTAAGATAGAAAGCATGGGCGTGGGGTTAGTAGATTTGATAATAATTTTGGTTCTTTTGGGTATAGTTTTCGTATTTTATATAATTATGCACCCTTATGAGGTTGGTTTTAAAATATTAGGTGATATCTTAAAATCCTGGGGTGTATCTTGGTTAGCTTAGAAGTTAGTTTTCTAGCATGAGGATTAGAGCTAATAAAAATTTACTAATTGTTTTTATCCCTGTTCTTTTAGCGGTGGGCAATTTTTTGTTAGCGAACACCGCTCACGCCGCTTTTGAGTGGGCTGGAGATATATTGATAGGCATATTAAGTTTTGTAATTAGTGCTCTAGGTTTGGTGCTAGTTTTAGTAATACAAGGTCTAACGCTGATTGCCTCTTGGCAACTATTTATTAAGGCTGATGCAGTAATGTTGGGCTGGATTATAGTGCGTGATATTTGTAACATGTTTTTTGTGGTGGTACTGATGGTTATTGCTTTTGGTACGATATTAAATATCCCCGATTATAGTTACAAAAAATGGTTACCTAAGTTAGTATTATTTGCTGTCTTAATAAATTTTTCCAAGACTATTTGTGGCCTTCTGATTGACGTCTCTCAAGTAGTAATGCTTACTTTTGTTAATGCATTTAAGGATATTGGCGGAGCCAACTTAACCCAGGTTTTGGGAATTACCGATATTTTAACTATTAGCCAGAATAGTAGCGGCGTATCGCAATGGGTAATAATTGGTGCTTATTTCTTGGGCCTAATTTACATGCTGGTGGCGATTGTGGTCATATCTACTATGATTATGGTGCTAGCCATGCGTGTGGTCATGATTTGGATCTATGTGGTTTTATCGCCAGCGGCTTATTTGTTAGCAGCTTTTCCTGGTGGCCAGAAATATTCTTCTCAGTGGTGGAGCGAATTTATAAAAAATCTTATTGTTGGACCAGTTTTGGCTTTTTTTGTCTGGTTATCTTTAGCTTCGCTGACAGCTGAGGCTACCGTTAAGAGTTTTCAAAATAGTGCAGCTGACGGTAATGCAGCTTCTGATATTAGTCGGGTTACCGGTGGCGAGAGCATGGCGGTAGCTGGCGTTGAGGCTAGCACGCCCAGTGCACTTATTAAATATGTTATTGGTATAGGCATGCTAGTGGGTGGGCTCATGGTTTCTCAGCAGATAGGGGGAGCCGCGGGCGGACTGGCTGGTAAGGGTATGAATAAGTTGCAGAAAGGCGCAGCCTTTGCTGGTGGTGTGGCAACTGGAGCGGCTCTATTGCCTCTTAAGGGGGCTAAGTCGGGCATTGGTTATGGAGTGGATAAATTACACCAGAAGACCGGTGTTGATTTGAATTTAAAGAGATCTTGGGCGACTGTACAGGCTAAGAGAAAGGAAATTCAGGCTAAGCGTTATGCTGAAGGACAGGTAACTGCTGGTAAGGTTATGGCGGAGGGAGGGAAACTTCATGGCATATTAGCCATGACTGGTAATTCTGGAGATGCTTGGGAGCAAATGACTTCCATAAAAGGAATCAAGAAGCGCATAAAGGGTGGTAAAAAAATGTCTAGTAATGTAGAAGCGGTTAAGGATGAAAAGGAACAAATTAATAATGAGGTAGAGCAGATGCAGTTTGAAAAAGATTGGATGAGTAGTTCGGTTACCGAGAGATCTGCTAAAAAGCAAGAAATTCAAACAAGCCGATCAACTGTGGCTCAAAAAATATCTGCGGAAAGAGCAGAGATTGCCAATTTAGACCAGAATATTAATATTGAGAATGCTAAGGGAGATGATTTGAAAGATAATGATAAGATTGCAGATTGGGAGCAAGAGAAGTTATCTAAACAACAGAATATTAGTAATCTACAAAAAGAAGGAAATATTCTTCAAAGTAAGCGCAAGTTTGTTGAAGAAAAAGATGCTAACGGAAATTACGTTAATGATGTAAATAGAACTTACTCTGATAATGAAATTTGGACAAAAGAAGCTGCTATTAGAGACAAGAAAGATGAGGGCAAAAGAGCTGATAGGCGACTGGCAGATAATGTTCCAGATTATAATTTTGAAGCTCGAGCTGCAGAGCAAAGCTTGGTATCCAAAGAGATGTCTAAGATAAAAGATATTGATGATGCCGATGAGTTAGGGCGCATCTTGGAGGGAGCTATAGATAGTCGTGATAAGACTCTCATAAAAGCAGTTTCTTTGAAGATGGCTAAAGACGGAAACGATAACGAGTATTTGAAAAAGTTTGCTGGACGGACAGACCATAAGGGTCTTAAGACCTTTATGAGACAACTTATAGATAAATCAGGGTTTAGCGAACAGGAGGCCTTTGGTTTGGGTAGCCAGATTGCCGAAATCAATAAGGGTACTAATCATTGGGGGGCGACAGCCGCTTATACCATGGAAAATGGTAAATTTCGTGAGACCACTGACGAGGAACACAACCATATTAGAGACATTGAAACTGGCAAACAGCAGCTCCAAGCCTTTATCCGTAATAATAATCGTTTAGCTTATGGTTATCATGATGAGACTGGGGGGTTCCACTTGGATGAGGGAGGAATCATAAAGTTGATGGCAATTGATAATAAAGATGGACACAAGAACATGGAAACCATGAATGAAAGCGCCGCTAAGCATATTTATGATGCGATTATAGCTGGCAAGCAGACAAATAGTAAATTATATCAACATTTTAGTAATGATAATGGGGGTGGCAAGTCGCTTTTAAGTGTGTTAGAACAGCGCCTTGGAAATATCAAGGATCAGAATTTTGACGAGAAGTTAAAAGATGCTAAAAATATGGCTGCCTAATGAATATGATAGATAAGAATACTAAAAGTAGAATATTTGACACTGTTTATCAAGATAATCTTCGTGAGGTTGTTTCGCATATAGTTAATTATGACGATTACAAAAATGCTTTGTCTTTGTATCGTATTTTGCGTCGAGCAGTGACTGACAATAATCAAGAGCTATCCAAGCAGCCAACCCTGGGCGCTTTTTATAAAGAATCATTACTGAGCTTAGCCTATATATGTTTGCCAGCCTTGGATGACAAAGAGGTTGAGCACATGTTGCAGCATGAAATAATGTTTCAATTCCATCTGCCTAATTATAATTTGATTCAGAAAATAGATTATAAATTGATTAATATTATCGTAGTTTCTGAGCGGGTTATTTTTAAGGATAGATTACGTAAGGCCCTACTGGAAAACAGTGAAACAATTGTTAAAAATAATGAAATAAAATCGGTTAGCGATTGGTTGCGAGATTATGTTTCTAAAGTTGGGCTAGACGGCAAAGATAAATTAGCCTCTGCTCAATATTTGATGTCAATTAAAGCTAATAAGAATATTGAGGAAAAAGATCGTGATTACTTGACTGTAGTTTTTAAGTTATATGAAAAATTAAGCCTACCGTCTAATACGCCAGAAGGTTTTGAAGAGGAGTTGCCTATAAACTTTAATGGCCGTTTATTTGTCTTGCGACGTGGAGTGTTAGAGCCGATTGAAAAAAATAAAGATGTTGATGCGGCCTTAGAATTACTTAACAAAGAGCCAGCTCAAACAAAGAAGGATGAAAAAACAATAGACAAACAACCCGAACAGGAAATTTTACCTTCTCAGCCTAGTAATTTGTCTGTTTTAGAGGAAGCTTTAAAAAATTATTCCGAATCTACCTTGGAGCATAAAGCCATTAAGCAGGAGATTAGCCGGTTAAAGGCCGGTAATCTCCGCCAAGCCCAGAAATCAGATGTTAGGGAAACAAAATAAATCGGTCATTATATCCGGCTCCCTCGCTTATGATCTGATTATGGATTTTCCGGGTTTATTTAAAGATTATATTTTGCCTGACCAAATACATAATTTGAGTGTCAGCTTTTATACTGAAAAATTAAGACAGGGTGACGGCGGAACGGCTGGAAATATCGCTTATAATTTATCTTTGTTAGGAGTTAAGCCGACTATTTTAGGGGTAGCCGGCCTTGATTTTTTGCCCTATCGCGATCGTTTAAAATCCTATGGAGTAAACACTAGTAAAATAAAAATAGTTTCAGGAGCAAAGACAGCCACCGCTCATATTATAACTGATAAAGCAGATAATCAGATAGCCGCTTTTTACCCTGGTCCTTTACCGACTAATTATGCTAATCAAGTAGCGGCTTCGTTGGTTAATCCGGATTTAGTTATTGTTAGCCCTGATGATAAAAACCGCATGCTGAGTTATGTAGACGCTTATCGTCTAAAGGGCATTAAATATATTTTTGATCCTGGGCAAGCAGTTATTGCTTTTTCTAAAACAGAACTGCGCCGGGCACTGAGTGGGGCCAAATTACTTATTGGTAATGACTATGAGATAAGTTTAATATCGCGAGTTTTGGGCGGCGTGTCTATTTTAAATAAATTATTACCTGCAGTAATTATTACTAAAGGTCGCCAAGGTTCAGAAATAATTATTGCTAAGAAAAAAATTAAAATAGGAGCAGCTGTGTCAAAAAATGATGTTGATCCGACTGGTGCTGGTGATGCTTATCGGGCTGGGTTAATTAAGGGCCTATTACTAGGTTATGACATAGAAATTTGTGCTCGGTTAGGTAGTGTGGCCGCTGTTTATGCTGTAGAGAAACATGGTACTCAATCTCACAGATATACTAGCAATAATTTTGAGCGCCGTTATTTAGCGACTTATCAAGAAAAGATAAAAATATAATTATGAATTATCACGTTAAAGATATTAAATTAGCCGCTAATGGCGAAAAGCGATTAGCCTGGGCAGGGCGAGATATGCCGGTGCTGGCGGCTATTTCTGAGCGTTTTAAGCGGACCAAGCCATTTTTAGGAAAAAGGCTCTCCGCCTGCCTGCATGTAACAGCTGAGACAGCTAACCTGATGTTGGCCTTAAAGGCGGGTGGGGCAAATATTACTTTAGTGGCATCTAATCCTTTGTCTACCCAAGATGACATCGCTTCGGCTTTAGTTAAAAATCATGATTTAAAAGTAATGGCGGTTAGAGGGGAAAATAATAAGATATATTATCAACACCTTAACCAAGCTTTAAAGAATAAGCCTCACTTAACCATGGATGACGGCGCTGATCTTATTTCACTTTTACATAATAAATATCAAGACCAAGCTAAGGATATAATGGGAAGTTTAGAGGAGACGACAACTGGTGTTATTCGTTTGCGATCTCTGGCCGCTAAGAATAAATTACTTTTACCGGTCATAGCTGTTAATGACGCCAAGACTAAGAATTTATTTGATAATCGTTATGGGACCGGGCAGTCTACTTTAGATGGTATTATTAGGGCAACAGGGATATTAATTGCTGGCAAGGTGATTGTAGTGGCTGGTTATGGGTGGTGTGGGCGAGGTTTTGCCCTTCGGGCGCGGGGAATGGGAGCCAACGTTATTGTCACTGAGGTTGATCCTATTAAATCTTTAGAAGCCGCTATGGATGGCTTTGGAGTAATGCCGATGAAAGAAGCAGCTCGGGTGGGGGAGGTATTTTGCACCATGACAGGTGATATCAACGTCATTGATGCCCCTCATTTTAAATTAATGAAAGACGGAGCTATTGTTTGTAATTCTGGTCACTTTGATGTGGAGATTAATTTGCCAGCCCTAACTAAACAGGCTAGTAAAATAAATCGTTCGGTTGCTCCCCAGGTAGATGAATATTTAATTGGCAAAAAAAGGATATATGTAATTGGACAAGGTCGGCTGGTTAATTTGGCAGCGGCTGAAGGCCATCCTTCCAGTGTCATGGATATGAGTTTTGCCACCCAGGCTTTGGCGGCCGAATATGTTATTAGTCAGGCAGGTAAATTAGAGGCTAAAGTATATGATGTGCCCTCTAAAATAGAAAATGAGGTTGCACATTTGAAACTCCAGGCTCTTGGTTTAAAAATAGATAAATTAACCCCAGAACAGCGGGCTTATTTAACTTCTTGGGAACTGGGAACTTAGTAAATAATTAGATATATGGATATTAAATTAATAACCTCTGAGTCAGTGACTGAAGGTCATCCTGATAAAATCTGTGATCAAATAAGCGATGGCATTTTAGATGAGATGCTGAAAAAAGATCCGAACAGTCGAGTCGCGGTTGAGACTTTTGTTACTAACGGTTTAGTAGTTGTAGGTGGGGAAGTGCGAACTAGCAACTATATTCCCATAGATGATATTGTGCGCCGTATACTAAAAAATATTGGTTACGGTCCAGACTCCGGTTTTGATTATGATAACGTCGGTATTATGTCGGCTCTACACGCCCAAAGCCAGGAGATTTCTCAAGGAGTAGATGTTGGTCGGGGAGAATATAAGGAGCAGGGAGCTGGAGATCAGGGCTTAATGTATGGTTATGCCAGTGATGAGACTCCAGAACTTATGCCTTTGCCTATTGTTTTAGCTCATAAACTAGCTCAGCGTTTAGCTAAACTTAGAAAAGATGGGACTTTATCCTATTTAAAGCCGGACGGCAAAAGCCAAGTAACAGTAGAATATCATGACGGCGTCGCTAAACGCGTTGAAACTGTAGTGATTGCGGCCTGCCATAATGCTAACGTTAAGTTGTCTCGAGTAAGGACAGACATTTTAAAGCAGATTATTCATCCGGTTTTAGGCAAATTATTAGATAATAAAACTAAGGTTTTTATTAATTCAACCGGAGCCTTTACCTTGGGTGGCCCAGCCGCTGATACTGGACTGACTGGCCGGAAGATTATTGTTGATACTTATGGCGGCTTAGCTCGCCACGGTGGCGGTTGTTTTTCTGGTAAAGATGCTTCTAAGGTTGATCGTAGCGGAGCTTATATGGCCCGCTATGTGGCTAAGAATATTGTGGCAGCTGGCTTAGCTCATAAATGTGAACTACAAGTGGCTTATGCTATTGGCGTTTCTGAGCCGGTTGGTATATATATCGATACATTTGGAACAGCTAAATACCCAGAAACAGACATATTGCGGGTTATTAGGAAATTTTTTGACTTCCGTCCGCAAGCAATTATCAAGAATTTAGGACTTAAGCGTCCAATCTTTCTGAAAACTGCGGCTTATGGTCATTTTGGTCGAGCAGATTTTTCCTGGGAGAAGACCGATAAAGCTGACGTTTTAAAAAAAGCTTTAAAATAGTGGAATATAAATTATGCGAGTAATGGCCTTTGGCACCTTTGATAATTTTCATCCCGGCCACCAATCGTATCTTCTTCAGGCCAACCAACTAGGAGAGGAGATGGTCGTTGTAGTGGCTCGAGATGCTAATGTTTTTAGATTAAAAGGACGGCAGCCGCTAGAAAATGAAAAATTACGGTTACAAAAGGTTCAAGCGGCCGTAAAAGACATAAATATAAACAGCCAAGCTGTGCTAGGTAGCCTTAGTCAGCAGTTTTCTTTTTTACAAAAATATCAGCCCGATGTTGTTGCTTTAGGTTATGACCAAAAAGTTGATATTGATAAATTAAAAAATGAAATTAAAAAAGCCGGTTTAACTTGTAGTTTACGGCGACTAAAAGCCTATCAGCCAAGTAGGTATAAGTCTAGTTATTGTCGGTAAGATTTGTATAATGTGGTGTTTTTGGAGTTATTAAATTATTTTTTTATTGAAATAAGCGCCCTATGAGAGGGTGGCCAGCATCTTTTCCCTTTCTATTAAAATATGCTAAAATAAAAACAGAATAACACCCTGTTTTTATTTTTTAATAGTTCTTTTCGTTCCCTCATGTTTGATTATTTGCAACAGTTTAATAAGTTGCCCAAAGACCTGCGCGATCAGGTCTCTTCGCTGTCGGCCATGGCGGTCATTACTGAGCTAGAAAGCAAATATAAGGTTGATTTAGCGGCTACAGTAATGAAGGTAATGGTAAAAAGCATAGCCATTAAAGAGCTGTCATCTCATCTAGTATCTGAGTCTGGCCTGACTCCAGAAGCAGCTGGCGAGCTGGCTCGTGAGATGCGGGAAAAAATATTTATGTCAGTGGCTAGTTATTTAGGGTTAGACAGTGAACAAAGAGCCCTAGATTTAGATAAAGATATTAGTTTTATTATTAAAGAGATTGGATTAGTTTTGCCTAGTGCGGTTATGGTTGGTCGTTTTAAAAATATTTTAGCTACCTATTTAAGAGGGGTTAGAAGTAAGATAGATACCCGTAACAGTTTAGCTAAAGATGCTAAAATTGGTGGCCTAAATCTTAGTCCGGAAGAAATAGATAGGGTGCTTAAGACCTGCTCCACTTATAAGTTTAGTAATTTAACTACCTCAGCTGTTCAGCCGGATATCACCCCTGTTAAACAGGAATCAGCTAGTATTATTTCTAAACCTAAGGCAGAGGTTTTGGCTGTGCCCCCTCGGTTAGCGGAAATAATGGCTCAGGCTGATCAGTCTAACGGCTATGATTTAAAGCAGGCCCTTGCTAGTCGATCAGTAAAATCATCTTTACTTAGTCCTAAAATTGATACTTCTCACGAACTTAATCCACCTAAGGCGCAATTAGACCTACCCCGGCCTAAAGTAGCGACTCCTGTTTCTGTGGTTAAAGCGTCAACTCCGACCCCCCCCGCTTTAGTAGTTGAGTCGTCAAAGCAACATTTAAATAAATTGTCTTTTTTTGATAAAGCCGCCAAGTTGATGTCTCTTTCTCAGAAAGACAAAATTAAAATACCAAAGCCGCTAACGCCAATTGTCACGCCAATTCAGCCAGCCGTATCTAAAGCTCCCGTGGTTAAGCCAGCTCAACCCATTAAAGTAGCTACAAAACCTGTTAATTTAAGTCAGGCAGGCACGGCAGCTAGTCGCCCGGTTCCAGCTCCATCTCCCCGGCCAGTAATGCATGATATAAAACCCATGCCCAAAGTAATGGGGCCGATAGAAGAGCTACAGTTTTTGGATTTAGTTAATTTTCGTCGTTTAGGTTCTGATTCTGGAGAAGCAGTTAATAAAATATTCGCTAAAATCAAATTGTTGGAAAAAGATGGCTATGATAGAATGGTCTTAGGAGTGAAAGCTTGGCGTCAAAGTCCAGTTAACCATTTATATTTACGTCTAGGACAAGAAGCAATTGCTAAAGGACAGCCATTTAAAGAGATACTGGCAGCTAAAAAGAAAGCCGGGCTAGATTCTCTGAGTCCTGAGGAGATATCAGCGATTATCAGCTTAAATAGTAAGCTCATATTTTAAAGTATGCAGCAATTTACCGTTCCTCAATTTATTGATGTAGAAAATAAAATTATCGGGCCTATTACTGTTCGGCAGTTTGTTATTTTTTTAGGGGCAGCTATAATCATTGCCTTAGCCTACCGTTTATTTGATTTTTCTTTATTTGTGACTGTGGCGGTCTTAATTCTAGTAGTATCTGTTACTTTTGCTTTTGTTAAGATTAATGCTCAACCCTTTCATTTGTTTGTTCTGAGTCTTTTTCAAACAGTGAGGCGCCCGAAGACCAGAGTTTGGAATAATCGTTTAACACCACTTGATGATATGATTGCGGTAGCTCCCACATCAACTACTTCTCCGGTTGCCCCCACTAAGATTTTTAAAAAATCACGATTAGCTGAATTAGCACTAATTGTAGATACTAAAGGTAAGTATAAAGGAGAATAAATATTATTATGTCTCAGAAAGTTGGAAAAAATAAAATTAGCTCCTCAACTCAACAGAACTTGGGAATTGCTGAGATTAAAGATGATACTGTTGTTATGCGCGATGGCACGCTACGAGCAGTATTGTTAGTTTCTAGTATCAATTTTGCTTTAAAAAGTGAGGATGAACAAAATGCGGTGATTGATGCTTATGCTAGATTTTTAAATAATATTGGTTTTACTTTGCAAATTGTTATTCAGTCTCGGGAGTTAGATATTGATAATTATCTTCAATATTTGAAAGAGAAAGAAAAAGCCCAGACTAATAAGTTGTTAAAAATTCAGACGGCTGATTACATGGAGTATATTAAGGAATTGATATCACTGGGTAAAATAATGAATAAGCGGTTTTATGTGGTCGTCCCATATAATCCTTTAACTGATAAACACAAGAGTTTTTTTAGCCAGTTGGGAGAGGCCTTGCGTCCCGCCACTATTATTAAACTTAAAGATAAGACTTTTCGTAATTATCAGGAAATGTTGCAGCGTCGGGTCGACAGCGTAACTGGTGGCTTAGAATCTCTAGGAGTAGCAGTTGCCCGGCTTGATACTCAGAGTTTAATTGAGCTTTATTATAAGACTTATAATCCAGAGACTGCTAAAAATCAAGAATTAGTTGATCTAGATAAGATCCGAGTAGAGAAATAATAAGGGTAGATTTATGATAAATTTTAAGCAGGATGAACAACAGAATAAAATTACTCTCAATACCAAGATTGGGCCTGGTTCTCGTTCTAATAAACCTCAAATTGAATCCGATCCTAATTTGACGCGAGAAATTATTGAAGAAGAAAAGGCTTATCGGCGAGGCATCCTTAATGTTCGTGACATTATTGCTCCAGCCAGTCTTAAAGTTGATGCTAATCATCTGCGCCTGGGTGATCGTTTTTTGCGCACAATGTTTGTTATTAGTTATCCTCGTTATATTTCGGTTGGCTGGTTCGCGCCAATTATCAACCTGAACTACACCTTCGATGTTTCCATGTTCTTCTATCCAGTAAAAAGTGCCATTATTTTGAAACAACTTAAGAATAAAGTAGGCGCCTTAGAGGCTCAGATTATTGCTGATGCTGAGAAGGGAGCAGCGCGTGATCCTTTGCGGGAAACGGCTTTACGAGATATTGAATATTTACGTGATGCCTTAACTCAAGGAACAGAAAAATTCTTTCAATTTTCTCTTTACATCACCATATATGAGAAAAATTTAGAGGAGTTAGATCGTTTATCGGATACGGTTGAAGATATTTTTGGATCTCGTTTGGTTTATTCTCGCCGGGTTTATTACCAGGCCGAACAAGGGTTTAATTCTACACTGCCTTTGGGTGATGATGAACTATATATCACCTTTAACATGAATTCCTCTCCCATTGCCTCGTCTTTCCCCTTTATTTCTAGTGAATTAACTAGCGACCAGGGCATATTATATGGAATTAACCGTCATAATAATAGCCTTATTCTGTTTGATCGATTCTCTCTGCAGAATGCTAATTCTGTAGTGTTTGCTACTTCTGGAGCCGGAAAAAGCTATGCTATTAAGTTAGAAATATTGCGCTCTCTCATGCTAGGCAGCGATGTTTTGGTCATTGACCCGGAGTATGAGTATAAGCATTTAGCTGAGGCGGTAGGAGGCACTTATATTAATATCTCTTTGTCTTCAGAAAACAAGATTAATCCTTTTGACCTTCCTCGAGCTATTGGCGGGGAAGCTAAACCCAAAGATATTATTCGTAGCGCGGTAATAACCTTAAAGGGTTTAGTTCGTTTAATGTTGGGAGACTTAAGTTATGATGAAGATTCTATAGTTGATCGAGCGCTTTTAGAAACTTATGCCAAGAAAGACATAACTCCAGACTCAGATCTTTCCAAGATTGATCCGCCGGTTATGAGTGATTTTGAACAGATTTTAGATGGTATGGAAGGCGGAGCTAATTTGGCCTTGAGATTGCGTAAATATACCGAAGGAACATTTGCCGGATTACTCAATAATCAGACCAATGTAGAAATGACCAATCAATTAGTTTGTTTTTCTGTTCGTGATTTGGAAGATGAATTGCGGCCGATTGCTATTTATACGATTGTAAATTATATCTGGAATGTTGTCCGGAGTGAAATGAAAAAGCGCATTTTGGTTATTGATGAAGCTTGGTGGATGATGCAGCACGAAGATAGTGCTAAATTTATTTTTGCCTTGGTTAAGCGTTGTCGTAAGTACTATTTGGGTGTTACTACCATAACTCAGGATGTTAATGACTTTTTAACCTCTCCGTATGGTCAAGCGATTGTCAATAATTCTTCATTACAAATTTTACTTAAGCAGTCTCCGGCGGCTATTGATTTGGTGCAGAAAACCTTTATGCTAACCGAAGGTGAGAAATATCTGTTGTTAGAATGCGGTATTGGTGAGGGCATCTTTTTTGCCGGTAATAAACACGTAGCTATGAAAGTAGTAGCCTCATATACTGAAGATCAGCTTATTACTTCTGATCCTCGCCAGCTCTTAGAGCTGGAAGAGGCCAAGCGGGAGTTTCAAGAGAGCCAAGAAGCGGGCGGTGAGTCATAAAATAAGATAGAAAAATAAAAATATGCAAAATAATCGCAAACAACTAGGCTTGACTCTAATAGTTATTGGATTAGTGATTATTGGTTTAATTATTTACTTTGGTTTTATTCGAGAGACTGAACTAGAGCCAGTAATCCCAGGTTCGACTGAGATTCCTTCCGCTCAACTACCAGAAGGGCCAACAGTGGGGACTACTACTCCTAGTGATCAGCCCGCTGATGAACGGCGTTATGACTTGTCTAAGGAGAAAACTCATGAGGTTAATTCAGCTGATTTAGCCAAACGAGCTATGTTATATAGTGAGCGGCTGGGTTCCTATTCTAGTCAATCAGATTACGGAAATTTTACTGATTTAAAAATATATATGACTTCAGACATGAGGGCTTGGGTAGATAAGCAGATAAATGAGCTGAAAATTAAAAATAACAGTCAAACATATTATGGGATTGAGACCAAATCTCTAACTGCTGAAGTAAAGAGCTTTGATGAAGCGGCCGGACAAGCGGAGGTCAGTGTTATCACGGAGCGCCGGGAGAGTAGCGAGACGGTTGGTGGGGGAGAGTCTTTCCGTCAGACTATCGATTTAAAATTTATAAAAGAAGGAAGTGATTGGTTGATTGCCGCTGCCTATTGGCAGTAATTAATATAGACGTTTATCATGCCTAAGCAGATAAAAGATATTTTTTCTTGCAGTAACTGCGACGCCCAGTTCCCTAAATGGAGCGGGCGTTGTTTGGAGTGCGGTGCTTGGGGGACGCTTAGTGCTGGCATTATTGATGCTAGAGATGAGAAGAAATCGGCTGCCAAGAAATTAGGTGTAGCAGGTATTATAGATCTTTCTTCCATTGTTTCATCTTCATTGGAGCGCTGGGAAACGGGCATTGGAGAAATAGACCGTGTTTTAGGCGGAGGGATAGTGCCAGGATCTCTAGTTTTATTAAGTGGTGAACCAGGAATAGGAAAGTCCACCTTAGTTGCTCAGATTGCTGGGGCTTTATCTAGTAAGAAAGACAAACCTTGTCAGGCTATTTATGTCAGTGGAGAAGAATCGGCCGCTCAAGTTAAATCTCGATTAGATCGTCTGCCGGGCGGGGCCGGTCAATTGAAATTTATTTCCGAGACCAGTGTTGAAAAAATTACTGCTGCCGCTATTTTGAGTAAGCCTAATATTTTAATTATCGATTCTATTCAAACGGTTTATTCTAGTCTGATTCCGGCTGAAGCTGGAGGCATAACCCAGATTAGGGCAGCAGCGGTAAAATTTTTAGAATTAGCTAAAGAACATGATATCGCTGTCATGCTAATAGGACATATTACTAAAGATGGCCAAATTGCCGGGCCCAAATCACTGGAACACATAGTTGATACAGTACTATATCTAGAAAATGAGAGTAATCAGAATTATTGTTTATTAAGGGCAGCCAAAAATCGTTTTGGTTCGGTTAATGAGTTGGGGGTTTTAGAGATGACTGGGGCGGGATTTTTAGAAGTGGCCAACCCTAGTCTGGTTTTTGTAGACAATACGGTACAAGATATTTCCGGATCAGCCATCGGTTGTGTTTTAGAGGGAACCAGGCCGTTTTTGGTGGATATGCAGGCTTTGGTTACTAAAACGGTTTTTGGTTATCCGCAGCGCAAAGCCAGCGGTTTTGATCTTAACCGCTTACAGGTGCTAAGTGCAGTGATTTCTAAACGGACAAAGATTAACTTAACTAGCCAAGATATAATATTGAATGTTGTCGGTGGTTTAAAAATTAGCGATCCGGCTTTAGATTTAGCTGCTTGCGCTGCTATTATTGCTTCTCAGCTTAACAAGAACATTGATCGTCAGACCATGGTGCTGGGGGAGGTCGGTTTGGGAGCCGAAATTCGTAATGTTTCTAAACTTGAGCAACGCTTGCAGGAGGCTGCTCGTTTAGGATTTAAACAAGTGATTATTCCTAAGAGTCGCCCGCCTAAGCTAAGTGGTCTAGCAGCTAAATTAGAATTAATTTTGGTTAAGGATTTAAATGATTTAGTGGAGATAATAAAATAGGTTGCCTATAAAGCTAAAAATAAAAGCGGCTTTTATGAGAGGCCGCTTTTTAGTTAGTTTAAATTTTTATTTTTCGTTAAAAATTAATTTTGGATTTAGTCCTTTTTCTATGTCTATAACTTTTCCCGTAGATAATGAATATCTAAAACAAAAGTTAAAAGTTTCATTTGCTGTGTTCTCATCGGGGAATGATAGATTCCAGAAAGGGACAGATATCCTTTTTGTCATTTCTCCATTTCTTATGAAGCCATTTTCGTTTGTAATTTCTACAAAATGTCCTTTCTCCGGACATTTGAATCCACCATGGACGCGTACATTTTTTTGATCAAATGTGATAGTTTTTTTGTTCATAGAACATCTCCAGTTGTGAAAGAAAGTAGTTTGGTTAGTATTGGCACAATACAATATATCTATGTATTAGTCAATATTCTGTTGTGGATAAGTTTAGGTCCATGTATTGACAAATTATTTTAAATATGATATACTATTTTTAGTTCATTGAGAACAACTTGGTGTGTTTAACTTATGTTTTTGTCTAATATTACAGATATATTAGTTAAACACATCAAAACAATAAAAGGAACCACAAATGAAAGCGATAAGATTATTTTTTTTGGCTCTTATGTACTTGTTAAGCACTTTTTCAATTTGTATATTGGCGTTAGCATTATTTGCTTTTGCCCTATATCTAGGGTCGCCAGATGATTATCCAGGATCTCTTCTGATTTGGATTGCTAATGAAAAAGTACTAACAATATTGATTGTGCTTGCTGGTTTTATGGTGAGTAAATCTGTACGTGAAGACGGTTTTAGCCAATTAAAAAAAGTTTTCGATCCGGCATTTGTTTGGTTCGAAAAACTTTAGTTCTTTATAAATAGAGCTTACTTATTCAGTGAGCTCTTTTTTTTATTCTAAATGGATAGATTCTTCCCACTGTCCAAGTTTTTCTTTAAGAGCAGGATAGTTATTTAACTCGGGGTCTTTATTAATAAGATCGGCCGCCTCCATCTGAGCTTGTTTAATATCTGAATAATCAAACAGAGAAGTGGTTTGTATTTCTGAGAAACCGCTTTGTCCGGTGCCGTACAGCTCACCAGCGCCACGCAATTTAAGGTCTATTTTTGCCAGCTCCAGGCCATCTTGGTGTTTAGTCAGGGCGGTTAACCGCTCCAAGGTTTTATTGTTAGTTGTTTCCTCTTGTGAAGGAAAAAGGAAGCAGTATGATTGTAGTTCGCTGCGGCCAATCCGGCCACGAAATTGATGAAGTTGAGCTAGGCCAAAACGCTCTGCTCCTTCAATGATCATTAAAGTGGCATTTGGTATATCAATACCAACCTCTACCACAGAAGTAGAGACCAGAATTTGGATATGCCCGCTTAAGAAATCTGTCATCACCTTTTCTTTGGCTTTAGCTTTTAATTTACCATGCAGAAGTCCTATTTTTAAATCTGGGAAGATTTCTTTATCTAAGCGAGCATGTTCTTCTTTAACAGAACGGGCACCGAGTTTGTCTGAGGGGTCAATAAGCGGACAGATGACAAAGGCTTGTCGTCCAGATTTTATTTGTTTTTGGATAAAGTCATAAGCTAGAGCTCGTTTACTGTCCGTTACAATTTTAGTAAGTATTGATTTTCGTCCCTGTGGTTTTTGCTTTAACAGCGATAAATCTAGGTCGCCGTAAATAGCGAGAGCTAAAGAGCGGGGAATGGGGGTGGCAGTCAATGATAAGAAATGAGGGGTAATTTTACTTTGGTTATTAAAATTTAATATTTTCTGACGTTGGACAACCCCAAATCGATGTTGTTCATCTACTACTGCCAGAGCTAATCTGGGGAATGATACCTTGTCTTGAATTAAAGCCTGGGTGCCGATAACAATATCAGCCGTTAGCGCTTCTTGACGTTGTTTGTTATTTGATTGGTTGGTTAGTAGGGCAATTTTAAATTTATAATTTTTAAGAAAACGAGAGATAGTATTAAAATGTTGTTGAGCTAAAATAGTAGTAGGGACCATTAAAGCGGCTTGCTTTTTATTTAAGGCAGCGTTAAGAAGCGCGATTATAACAACTATAGTTTTTCCGCTGCCCACATCTCCAGATAGCAGTCGACTCATGGGGGAGGTACTAGTTAGATCTTTTAATATCTCCCAAGCTGCTTGGCGTTGAGAGTCAGTTAAAGTAAAGGGCAAAGAAGCAACAAACTTTTTAGTTTCAGCTTCGGAAAAGATAAGTTGTGGGGCCTGGCGTGATTTAAGTTCGTTTTTTATTATTTGTGATCTTATTTGACGCAGAAAAAGCTCGGTAAATATTAATCTTTTGCGAGCCAAATTTATCTTTTCTAAGTTGGTAGGAAAATGAGCTTGTTTTATTGCCTCATCTAGACTAATAAGATTAAGACGGTGGCGAATATCTTGAGGAAGCCAATCAGGAACAGCGGTAGTTAACGAGAGAGCTTCCTTAATAAGAAAACGGATTTGTTTTTGAGTTAAGCCAGCGGTTAAGTGGTAGCTTGGAACTAGGCCAGTAGTATGGATAGTTCCCGAAGAATATATTTTTTCTATAACAGGCGACACCAAGCTAATCTGCCCATAACTTTCACTTACTTTTCCGGCTAAAGATACTTCGTCTCCAACGTGATAACTGCGGGTCAGAAAAGGCTGATTAAACCAAATAGCCTTTACTGTTCCGCTTTGGTCGGCGATTAGGGCTTCGGTTATATACATTCGTCTTCTGGGGCTTTTTTTATTACTAATTAACTCAATTGCTCCGCTGATATTAACGTTCTGCCCTAATTCTAAATCATCAATAGGGGTTTTTTGAGAAAAGTCTTCATAACGAAAGGGTAAATAAAAAAGAAGGTCTTGGATGGTAACCAGACCTAGCTTTTTTAGTAGGGAAGACGTGGTCTTACCTACTCGATTCAAATCTATTAGAGATGAGTCCAGATGCAACATATATAGTGTGCCCTCGCCAGGAATCGAACCTGGATTTCAAGATCCGCAATCTTGCGTCCTATCCGTTGAACGACGAAGGCTAACTACCCTATCTTATTATAGTTTTAGCAGTTTCGTCAACTGTTCGGACAAAGGGGCTTCTGTGCGGTCTAAGTCTTCATCTAGGTATTGGATAAGAAAATTGCGGACAGTAAGAGCATCCATTCGACGCAGAGGAACTGAGAGGCGAGGCTTGAGGCCGTTCTTGTGCTCTAGATAAAGATTCTTTAAGCTTTGTTTGGGTTTATACAGGACAGAAAAATTTTTAAATTCGTCATAATCATAGAAATGCGGACCAACTTTTACACCTTCCGGACCAAGTTCAAAGTTGATTATCAAAGGAGGTTGACTATCTTTTATAATCATAACAATTGTGGTCATGATTATAATAAGGGCGAACAGGAAGTTAGAGTTTAGGCCGAGAAAAACTAGGCGCCACCCAATAAAAGAGAAGAAGCAGAAAAATAGGAAAACTATAGCCATGGCTATAGCTACTAGATACCAATTACGACTTCGTTCCGGCTTACGGTATTCTGGTATTTCCCACTTTAGATATTGTGGTGATTGAGAGGGCATATAAGTTTCTTAGCTAAGGACATCGGCCCGAGGCTATTAGGAAGATTAGTAATGTTTATATATTAATTATAACATAAATGTTTAAATCAGGCATTAGTTGCTTAAAATAATTTTTTTGTTGATTAATTAAGGGCCAGAAGTAAGAAACAGGGTTATATGGATTGACTAAGCTGGGTTCTCTTGGTACTATAATAGCTGTCAAATTAAATAATAAAGGGAGAGGTGGCTGAGCGGCTGAAAGCGGCAGGTTGCTAACCTGTTATAGGAGTTTATTCTCCTATCGAGGGTTCGAATCCCTCCTTCTCCGCACATTAAAATAGCTCTAATATTGGGGCTATTTTTTTAATTTTAATATAAAATAATAAAATTTGTGGTATGATATCTATATAAATTTATGACTTTATACAAGCATACTCAAATTGGTTATTTGATGTTGTTCGTTACTTTGGCTGTTTTGGTGTTTTTTGTTTGGGTCCAGGTCACGGCTAGAACTGAATCACCATCGGTCGACTCTGGTGCAAATTTTCTCGTTACCCTCGTAATGGCAGTAGTTATATTTATACTGGCATCGTTTACTACGCTAACAGTATTGATTGATGAAAAATATCTTCAGATTAAATTTGGTTATGGAATTTTTAGGAAGAAGTTTCTACTTAGTGAAATAGTATCAGCTAAACAAGTAAAGAATTGTTGGTATTATGGCTGGGGAATAAAAATCTGGTTATGGCCGTATATGTGGATTTATAATATTTCTGGCTTTGATGCAGTAGAAATAATCATGAGGAATGGGAAAATTTATCGTATTGGGACCGATATCCCCGAAGAACTTGGGACTGCAATCAGGCGAGTTATAAGTTTTTAACTGGGTCAGAAAATTTGTTGTAAATATTATTTTAATTTATCTATTACCATTCACCATTTTAACTACACCCCTTCATCCTTATAGATAAGGAAAATAGAGTCTATTGCTCTATTTTTTTATTATACTCTTGACAAACACGGTTAAAAATTATATGGTTGGTTATTAAATTAATTGATATTTAACAATAAATAAATTTGAGGTGAAAAATGATACTCTGGATTATGGTTGTTACTCAAATGCTTGGTTGGGCATATTTTTCTTATAGGGGAGGAAAATTGAGTGATTTACAGTTTTATATTTTTACAGCCAGCATGCTGTTAGGCCAGATAGCTACTGGAATTGAAACTTATCAAATGGCCGCCTGGAGATCATTTCTTATCCAAGCTTTCTTTTTTACTTTTACTGCAATTGGCGGCGTCCAAAGACGCAGAAGAGTTAAGAGCTGAGTCTCAAGAAGCGGTTTAAAGACCACCGCATTATCAAAAGGTCTTTTTTATTTTTGATCTAATCTAGAAATCTATCATTATTAGCCCCTGTCTTCTTGTTGGACTGACAAGAGATATCATGTTAGGCTTAAATAACTTAAATTTAAAAATTATGGATTATTCACAAATTATTATCAAAGTATCGCCTTGGTTTTTAAATCATGGCTTAAAAATTATTATTGTCATTGTAATTGCTTTGTTTGCTCGGCGGTTTAGCGGTTTGTTAATTGAAAAGCTTATTAGAAAAATGGTAATTTCTGATCGTTTTTCAAGCAAAGAAGCTGAGAAAAAACGGGAGGATACTCTTATTAGGATATTTTCTGTATCTACTACCGCTCTTATCTGGGTGTTGGCTCTGCTGATGATTTTACAAGAATTAGGAGTGGCCATTGGCCCTTTGTTAGCGGCAGCTGGAATTGCTGGGCTGGCCTTTGGCGGGCAGTATTTAATTCGCGATCTTATTAGTGGTCTTTTTGTCATTATGGAAAACCAATATCGGATTGATGATGTTGTTTGTTTTGGCGATACTTGTGGTTTAGTTGAAGATATTAGTTTGCGCATGACAACGCTTAAAGATTTAGAGAACGATATATTCTCTAGTCTGCAGAAAGAAAAACCAAGATATAGTCAAATTGGATTTGCTCGTAGTAATGATATAAAGTATCCCTCTTTCCCCTTTATCTCCATTGGACACGGAAACCATTATTTTGATGAAAGTTTGCTGGATAAGCAAATGACTTTGGGAGAATTATTTGATAGGGAAATAGAAATCAAGACTAATAAATTACAAGAGGCTCAGGTTGAGCTACAAAAAATAGAAAAAGAGGCATAAATTTAAATAGTTCTAGACTTCTTATTTCAATCTGGTCATAGTTTAAATATAAAACCCCATATCTATAAGAGATGGGGTTTTTTAATTCTTCTTACGCTGCCTAGGTAGCCAAATATGCTACCTAAGGCCAAGGGGATCGAAACTATAAACAAGATATTACTAATCCCCGTAAAGCTTGTTGATAGGGGGCAGAGAAACAGAAATCCGCCCGCTACCAGTTCTACAATATTTTTTATTTTTCCAGCCATATTGGCTTGACTCGCCATAGCAATGGGCAGGTGTTTTATTATTTTCTTAATAATCGCAATAATTACCAAGAAAGACTCTAAGTAGACAATAGAAAAAAATACATATGGCGTCAGATATTTTGTTCCTAGAGTCAGGAGTACGGATGCTAGCAGTATTTTATCTGCTAGAGGATCAATAATCTTTCCAAATTCGCTTATTTCATCAAGCGCTCTGGCAGTTGGCCCATCTATTAAATCCAGGAAAGCTGCCAGAAAGAATAAAAACAATGACGGCGCTATGAGTATTTCTAATTGGGTAATACTTTCAATAAATAATATTGGCATTACCATGAAAGCTAATTGAGCCCTTATTATAGATATCTGATTGGCGATTGTCGTTTTAAAATAGTTATTAGGTAAAGTTGAAATCAGCGCTATAACTATTATGAATATGACGGAGAAGAGATGTAAGATCTCTGCTAACTTTCCGGCGATTAGTAGTAGCCCAGAGATTATAAGTAGATTTAATCTCATTATTAAGATTAATTTTTCTGTAATCTTTTTCTTTTTTTCTAATATAATCTTAAGGCGTTTCTGACGCCTTGTCACTTTGTTCACTTTTCTATCAGTAATGTAAGCTTTTATCTGGCTTTCTAGCCAAACATCTTTTAACTTATTTAGTTTGTTTATAAAAACTAAAATACGATTTCCTAGAGATAGGATGGCGTTCATAGTTTCCTCCGTGTGGGATTATTTTTTTAAAAGTACTAAATTATTTGTCTCTAATATGTCACAAAATATAGGTAAATGTCAAGGAGAAGATAAATAAGGCATAATATATCAGTTGCATTTTTAGTTTCAAACTTAAATCTATTTTTTCAGCCTCTCCTAGCTGGGGCGTTTTTTGTTTTCAAAAAACATTAGCGATGTTATAATTATATTTATCCTAATATAATTTAATATATTTATGCTTATCCTCTGGATTATTGTATTTATAGTCGCTTTAGCGGTGATGGTTAAGGGGGCTGATTGGTTAATTTCTAGTGCAGAAAAAATTGGCCTATCTTTAGGCCTATCCCCTTTTATTATTGGTGTCACCATTGTGGGCGTCGGCACCTCTTTGCCGGAGTTAGTTTCTTCTAGCGTGGCTGCTTGGCAAGGCTTGCCTGAGGTTGTAGCTGCTAATGCGGTTGGCTCTAATATAGCTAATATATTTTTGATTATTGGTTTTGCTGCTGTTTTAGGTCGTAAATTATTTGTTTCCAAAGATTTAATAGATATTGATTTGCCTCTTTTAGCAATTAGCACGGCTTTATTACTCGGTGTATTATGGGACAGGGAAGTTACCCTGGGTGAGTCGTTATTGCTTCTTGTCTCCTATGGCATATATTTTAGCTATACTATTTTTCACAAAGAGACGGATGGTCTAGAAAAAGAGATTGGAAAAAATATATCCAGTCGTCCCGGTTTGGTTTGGCAGGATATTTTAATGTTGGGAGCTGGATTAATGGGCTTGATATTTGGGGCCAAGTATTTGATCGCCGCTTTGGTTAATTTATCTAATATATTAAATATTGGTGCCGGCGTCATTGCTATTACCGCGGTTGCTCTCGGTACCTCGTTACCGGAACTTTTAGTTTCGGCTAAAGCTGCTATAAGCAATAAGCCGGAGGTGGCTCTGGGTAATATCTTTGGTTCCAATGTCTTTAATGCCCTGGTAGTAGTTGGTCTGCCTGGTTTGTTTTGGCGCCTGCCTGTTGATGAACAGACCTTTTTAATTGGGCTTCCAACTATGGCCATGGCTACGCTGCTTTTTGTAATTTCTGGAATATCTCGTCGTATTTATATTTGGGAGGGATCTTTTTACTTAGCCCTATATATTCTATTTACCGCTAAATTATTTGGTTGGTTTTAAACTTTTGATCGTAATTTGAGTAGATATTATAAAACTAAGGCTTTATCGCCTTAGTTTTTTAAGGGGAGCCAAGGTTAGTTATGACTTGTTACCAAGGGGGGGAATGCTATAATAGTATATAGAGTTTAATTTTTAGGTGATCTATATATAAGGAATGAGAGCTGATAAATTAGAAAAATTGTTGTCTATTTTTATTAAATTTGGACTAGCTGTTCTAATTATTATTTTATTTTCTCAGCAGATTGAATTTACCTCTCTTGATCTGGGCAGACACCTAGCCAATGGTCGAGAAATTTGGCATGATACCGGCTTGTTGTTTCGTAATTTTTATTCATATACTGAGCCTAATCAGGCATTTGTTAATCACCATTGGTTAATAGGAGTAGTGTATTATGCCCTTTATCGGTTGGGTGGATTTAATTTCTTGTCTATTTTCAATATAGCTGTTTGGTTGGGAGCATTCTTTTTAGCTTGGCGACTAGCTCGGCAACGAGCCGGATTTTATTGGACCGCCTGGCTGTCTTTGCCGGTTATTTTTTTGTTTAGTCAACGAACGGATATTAGGCCAGAAAATGTTAGTTACTTGTTTTTATTAATAGTTTGGTTTTTATTAGAAAAGAGTCAGGCAGATGGACAGAAGAGGCGTCTTTTTTGGCTCTTTCCTCTATTTTTGATTTGGGTTAATACTCATATATATTTTTTTCTGGGATTAGCATTTTTATTTTTTTGGTCTGTATCTGTATTTTTACCTCCAGCCTGGAAGCGCCTATTTAATCAGGCAGATTTTAAAGACGTTTGGCGAGCAGGTTGGGAAAATTTAAGGTCTTGGGTGAAATATTTTGGATTTGCTATCTTAGCTTGTTTAATAAATCCTAACACTGGTCGGGGATTGTTGTATCCTTTTAATATTTTGCGCGAATACGGCTATGAGATAGCCGAGAATAAGTCGGTTTTCTTTTTAGAAAACCTGATGTCTAGCCCTATTTTCTTTTTATTTAAAGCGGGGCTGATCTTTTTAGTTGTTAGTTTCTTTGTTTTTTGGCTAGTGCGTCACCGTCTAAATATATTTGAGGTTTTATTGGCGGTATTTTTTACTGGCTTGGCCTTATTTGCCAGTCGTAATTTAGCTCTGTTTTCTTTAGTAGCTCTTGTGTTAGCGAGTCGCAATTTTTCTGAACTAAGCTATTTACAACAATATATATCACGTTCCGAAATATTATTTCGTATTAAGCTAGTTAGCTTGTCAACGCTACTTTTTCTAATATTTTTTTCTGGTTTTTATTTATGGTCTGATAGTCAAGGTCAACACAAAATTATTCGTCACAATTTAGGCTGGAATTTAACGGCAGGTAGCTTTGATTCTTTTGATTTTTTTCGTGATAGTAATTTAAGTGGTCCGCTTTTTAATAATTATGACCTGGGCAGTGCTTTAGCTTTTTGGTTATATCCTAAAGAGAAAGTATTTGTAGATAACCGTCCTGAAGCCTATAGCGTGAAGTTCTTTAAAGAGATATATAAACCGATGCAAGAAAATTCCTATGATTGGAATAAGTATCGTGATATTTATGGCATAAAGACTATTTATTTTTCCCATACAGACATGACACCGTGGGGTCGAAGTTTTTTGCGCTCCATACTTAATAACCAACGGTGGGCTTTAGTTTATGTGGATAGGTATGTTGTAATTTTAGTTGATAAGCAAAATACTGATGAGAAAATAGTTGATCAATATATTATAACCGAGCCAGTCTTACGCGTTCGTTTGCGTGAGCTGTCTGCTTCCAGCGATGATAGTGGCCGCCTTTATTTGGCATCTTTAGCGGAAACTGCTGGGCAGTCTGATATCGCCTTGGAGATTTATCGGCAAATACTCTCAAATAACGTTGATGATGTTCACGCCCTAGCCTCCATAGGATCTCTTTATGCGGCCCGTGGCGACATGGCTCAGGCTATAAATTATTTAAGCCGGGCCATAGATAGTGGGCGCAAATTACCTAGTATATATAATGAACGTGGCCTGGCCTATTTTAACTTGGGTCGATACGAAAAAGCCGCCGCTGATTGGCGGGCGGCTCTTAAGCTGGAGAAGCACAATACTACAGCAGTTTCTTACCTCAAACAGTTAAACGAACTGCAGACTCAGGGAACTGTTCCGGCTTTTTAGTTAATAGTTAGATTTTAAACCTCTCTTTAAGCAGGGTAAGTATTGCTAGTAGCCCATCACGGGGCTTTATTTTTTTTCCTTCCCCGTAGCCGCGGCGGCAGTAACTAATGGAAACTTCCTTGATATGATATCCAGCCTTTATTAGCTGTACCGTCATTTCTGGTTCAATCTCGAAACGTCGTCCGCTTAAATGTAGATCATTAAGAGCGCCTGATGGTATTAACTTAAAGCAGGTTTCCATGTCAGTGAGCTGGCTACCGAACAAGAAGTTGGTTAAAGCGGTTAGAAAATGATTTATTTGATAGTGCCAACCGGAGTTATTTTTATTCAACCAGCGTGACCCAAAGATAGCTACTTTAGAGTCTTTATTTTTAGAGGTCTCAGTTAAAAGCCGGGGAATATCTTGCGGATCATATTCATTATCAGCATCGCAGACTATGAGATAGCTTCCCCTAGCTTCTACCAGTCCGCGCTTGACGGCCGCCCCCTTTCCTTGGTTAACAGCTTGAGTAATTAGTCGGAAATTATATTTCAAAGACAAGTTATGTAAAACCGTTGCCGTATCATCAGTTGAACCATCATTAACAACTATTATCTCTTTATCTATTGGTAATTCAAAAATTGGCGGCAGGGCAGAGGCCGCTAGTTTACCCTCATTGTATATGGGAATAATTATTGACAGCATATTACACACTATATCATTAATGGCCTGTTCCTAGCTAATATAATTTAAGATTTGCTCTTTTTACCCCACTTTCTAACGGTCCGATTATTTCTTGGACTAATCTACTTCGATAACCTAATCCGCAGTGTTCGGCTTCTTGTTTAGCCTTTTGACATAAATAAAAAATATTTTGTCCTAGTAGTTTAGCGGCAAAATTAACAAATATACAATTAAGTTGGTAATTTGTTTTTTCTTTTGTTAGATCTATGGTTCTTTGGTTTAGGTGTTTTAATATTAACCAGTTAGCTTGAGTTAGCCTCCCAGCCTCTAAATCAGCCCGCCAATCCTTAGTATCATCTGCCAGTTGTTTGGCAGACAGAGCTAGGCGAAAAAATTTTATAGTTTTTTGGACTTTTTGCTTGTTTGGCTTGCCAGTAAGGCTATATAATATCGCGATTGGGCTTAGGGCGAGGGCCAGAGATTTATCTGCCAAGTTAATCAGTGGTCCGAATTTCGGTGGGCAGGTTGGTTTAATAAATCTCCCGTTTTTTCTTTTTAATCTGAATTCAGACAATTCTTTTTTGTTTGCCTTATCTAGTCGGTTAGTAATGCGAGACAGAAGGGAGTAAAAATCATGGCAACAGTTTAATCGGAAACATATTTCTAGATAAAGTCGGTATAGCTTATTGGCCTCAGGTAATAGGTTAATCTTATTTGAATCATCTAAACAGTCATCATAAAGATTGAGGGCTTTCCAGAGATAAGAGTTGGCTTTATTTAGATTTTTTATCAAACCTAAAGGTAGGGCATTTCTTTCTTTTTCAGACAGACTAAGACTCAACCACAAGGGCCAATAATAAGCTTTATTAGTCCGCATTTTCTCCATTTTTTTTATTTTTATTATTCTTTGGTAGTTCAATTATGAATTCGCTTCCTTTTCCGTCTTGGCTGTAGACGGTTATTTTTCCGTCAAAATGTTTTTCTACTATTTCTTTAACTGAAGATAGGCCTAGTCCGAGATTACTAGATGATTTTTCATTATTTTTTTTAGTACTAAAAAATGGCTGAAAGATTAGGGGCAGATCTGACGGTAGTATACCGTTTCCAGAATCTGATACTCTAATTTCTATGTTATCATCTCGTGCTAAAGCGGAAACTAATATATCTTTAGATTGGTTTGTTTTTATTGACTCGCTGCTAGCTTCAATGGCATTGGATAGAAGGTTCATGATTATTTGATTAAGTTTTATCTGGCAGCCGGGAAGTTTTAATTCCTCCTGAGCTTTTATTTTAATAGTCACTCCAGCCTTTCTAGCCTTATAAGCCAAAATTTCCACCGCGTCTCTGATTTCTTCATTAACGGAGCAAGTGGTAATTTTTCCATCCTTTTTTACTTGTTTTTTGATACTGGTGATTAGCCCCTCCATTTTTTGGGTGGCCATAATAGCTTGGCGCAAACTAGATTGAACCCCACCTAGTTTTTGACCGGATTTATCTTTTATCATTTCAAGATTTAGGGAGATGGCGGTTAAGGGATTTATTAAGTCATGAAAAATTCCAGAAGATAATCGCCCCAGAGCAGCTAAGCGATATAGTTGAGTGAGTTTTTCTGAGTGGGCTTGGCGCAATTGTTTTGTTCGGTCTGCTACTCGTTGTTCTAATAAATCTCTTTCTTGACGCAAAGCTCTTTCACTGGCGCGTGCTCTGTCTAAAGCTCGTTTTATTTCTCGAGCAAAGAGATGGGCGATAGCTGCACTAATCATCATTAAAGATCCGTAAGTGATGGCATCTCCAATTTCGTGTGGTTCAGCCCGCCAGTAAGCATTAGCCGGCCAAATGTTTTCAATTTGTAGTTGAGTTAGGACTAGCAGTGATAAACTGATTAGTGCAGCATTAATAAGAGCCCAGCGAGAACCGAGTAAAACGCCAGATATAGTGATAACTAGGACGGACATTAGTAAAGCGGCCGGCAGATCAGCTCCCCAGGTTAGAAAAGAGTAAGCCATGGGAAAGCCATATATACTAGTCAGGAGCCAGGCTGAAGTATTTATAAAGCCTCGCCGCGATAGCCAAAGCAAGAAAATAAAGAAGGCTAGGATGGCTAAAGTATAGACTATCGGTAACCCTCGATCGCCGGGCTGAGATATGATATCAACTATTCTGATTATATTAATTACTAAAAAAGCACCAATTGAGAACCAGATTATTGTGTTTAGTATTGTTTCTTGTCTACGGTTGTCTTCGTTTTGACTTTTTGGTTTAAAGAGATAAGCCAAAATTTTTTGTTTAACCATATCCGTCCTAGTTATCTCGTCCTTTAGTCGCGCCAAGGAGTTCCTGGGTTCAAAGAGTCTGCCAGAATACGAGTCGAAGTACTATTTTTTTTCGAGCCAGTTTTTGTGGGTCGTTTATTCTTTTTTTGATTTTTCATAATTTTATTTTTTTGTTGCTAGAGCAATATCGACCGACGCCAGCTCGGCGAACTGACTACTGCTACTAGCATTTTAGCGCTTGGAGCCTGAAGGATTAATAAATTTTTATTAAGCGCCTGAATTAGTTTTATAGGCCTCTAGCTTATAGCCGCGGTTGGCATGAGTTATTATCATTTTCCTTCCTCGCCCCAATTTTTTGCGAATATTTTTAATATGAACTTCTATAATGTTGGAAAAAGGGTTGGCGTTTTCATCCCAAACATGTTCTATGATTTCTCGTCTTGATAGTATGCGCCCTCGATTTTTTAAAAGATATTCCAGAAGAGAAAATTCTTTGCTAGATAACTTAATGTCTTTTTTACCCAAGCATGTTTTGTATTGATCGGGAATCATGGTTAGTTCTCCGCAGCTTAGACTGAAGCTTTGGTAAGTGGCTGGTCGTCTAATTATAGCCTTGATATGAGCTAGTAATTCAGATAATATAAATGGTTTAGTTAAATAATCATCAGCCCCCAGAGACAATAAATCAACTTTATCATCAATTTCACTTTTAACGGTTAACATTAAGATTGGGGTGTTAATGTTTTCCGTTCTTAGTCTTTTAACGACTTCACGGCCAGTTATGTCAGGGAGGTTATAATCTAGGATTATTATGTCATAAGGGTTGGTAGCAGCTAAAAAATATCCTTGTTCTCCTTGGTCAGCGCTATCTACTGCAAAATTTGCTTCTTTTAGCATTTTAACTAGAGAGCAGACGATAAGTTTGTCATCTTCTATTAGCAGGATGCGCATAAATTTATTTATTAACTATTTTAATTATATTTTACCCCAATTTATCTCATATACAAAACTGTTAAATTATTATAACAGGGTTAATATGAAGGAAATATGAAGGAAATAATTTAGTTTAAGGAAGTTAGCCATTCTTGCTTGAACGGTTTATACGCGCTAAGATAGTAGGTACTATATTTATTGGTTATGGGTTTAAAATTTTTTAATTCCAATAAAAAACATCGCTGGCTTGAGTCTTTGCGTCCTAAACACGAAGATCCGTTTTTAGTGCAGGAAGGTAGATTTCAATATGGCGGCCTTAAAGATTCTTTTTATCATGCTGATTGGACAGAAGGGTCTTTTTTGGCGGATACGGGCGATAAAGAAATGGTTAGTTTGTCTTTTGGTTTTTCTAAGCTTAGATATTTTTTAGCTTTTATAGTTATTTCGATAGTCATTTTGTTGGGGCGCAGCTTTTGGCTGCAAGTTACAAAAAGCGAGTACTATAGTTTTCTGTCTGAGGGTAATCGCCTGCGAGCAGAGATCATAGAACCTAAACGGGGGATTATATATACTAGCGACAAACAATCACTAGTTCGTAACACAGCTAACTTTGTTTTATATTTTAAACCAATTGAGCTGCCGGCTGATGAGTTAATTCGTGATAACTTGTTAAGAGAAATTAGTCATATTATTTCCCCGCCAAATTCATACCCCAGTCAATCAAGCGAGGTGGCCGGTTTATCAGTAGCCGAGGATGATCCTCTGTTTTATCAATTTAAAGAAGCACTAGCTAAGATAAGGCGAGGATCGCTTGAATCTTATCAACCAGTGTTTGCCGCTGATAATATACCCTACGATCAAGCTATGCGCCTAGAGTTACGATTGACAGAGTGGCCAGGCGTTTTTCTTTCTACAAAAATACGACGTGAATATTTACAACCAAGTAATTCCAGCTCTAGTCCAGTAATATTAGGGGTTAGCAGCCTATCTCATATTCTTGGATATACGGGCAAAATAGATGAGCAGGAATTAGTATCTTTGGGAAGAGATTATTCTTTAATAGATTATGTGGGTAAAATTGGTTTAGAGTATTCTTGGGAAAAAGAACTAAAAGGGCGTCCGGGTCGTAAGAATATTGAGGTCGATGCTTTGGGGCGTCAGAAAAAAATAATTAATGAGGAGGCAGCAATTGATGGCTTCAATCTTCAGCTGACTTTGGACTACCCCCTGCAGCAGAAGATTGAAGAAATATTAAGAGATCAACTAGAAAATATTAAGTTGAGAAGGGCGGTGGTTATTGCGCTCGATCCGCGCGATGGAGCGGTTTTAGCCTTAGTTAGTCTGCCTGCTTATGATAATAATCTTTTTGCTCGTGGCATTAGTCAATCTGACTATCGATTATTTGCCGATGATCCAGATCGCCCCTTATTTAATCGTGCAGTAAGCGGGGAGTATCCCTCTGGTTCTACAATTAAGCCGATTTTTTCGGCGGGAGCCCTTCAAGAAGGAGTAATTACCGCTGCTACTAGTTTTTTGAGCACTGGGGGTATTAGAATCGGGCAGTGGTTTTTTCCTGATTGGCGAGCTGGTGGACATGGACAAACTAATGTTCGCAAAGCTATCGCTGAATCAGTCAACACTTTTTATTACTATATCGGGGGTGGATATGGTGATTTTCGAGGGTTAGGATTAGACGGATTAGTAAAGTATGCCCGTTTATTTGGTTTAGGAGAGGTTAGCGGATTAGATGTTCCTGGTGAAAGACCGGGGTTTGTGCCAACTGCCAAATGGAAAGAAGAGGTAAAAAATGAACCTTGGTATATTGGCGACACGTATCACTTTGTCATCGGTCAAGGGGATGTTTTAGTAACTCCTTTGCAGGTAGCTAATTATACAGCGGCCATTGCTAATGGTGGCATTTTATATCGTCCTCATATTGTTGATAAAGTTTTAGGCTCAAATAATTCTTTGGTACGCCAAATTGAACCAGAAATTATTAGGCAAAATTTTATTTCTCCAGAAAATATTAAAATAGTTCAAGAGGGAATGCGTCAGACAGTAACATCAGGTAGCGCTCGATCTTTGAATAATTTACCGATTACAGTGGCAGGTAAGACAGGTACAGCACAGTGGTCAACCACTAAAGAGCCCCATGCTTGGTTTATTGGTTTTGCTCCTTTTGATCAGCCAGTAATTGCTTTAGCTATATTAGTAGAGGAGGGAACGGGTGGTGACGTACGAGCTACTCCGATTGCTAAAGAGATATTATCTTGGTATTTTTCTAGATCGGATAAAGTTATTAGTGAAGATAAATAAGTCGTTTTATCTATGGAAAATTTGCCCTTATCAGTACATTTATTAATTCACCTAGTTTTGGCTGTTTTGACGGGCTGGTTAATTGGCGAGAAATTTAAAAAACCGGCTTTAGGATTAGCGGCTGGATTAGTGGGCGGTTTTTTTATTGACCTTGATCATGTTTTAGAATATTTTTTGGTTTTCGGTTGGCATTTTAATTTGGGTTTATTTTTAGACAGTCGTCAGTTTTTGGAAAGTGGTTTGATAAGAATTTTTTTTCATGCTTGGGAATATGTCCCTATCTTTTTTTTATTGGCTTGGCTGTTTCGTCGTAAAATCACAATTTTGATATTTTTTATAGCCTTGGCAGTAAGTGGTGCTGTTCATTTAGCTTCCGACTCTATTATTAATAATTATCCGATTCGTAATTACTCTTTAATATATCGCTACCAATCTGGTTTTCAAGCCAAGCAACTTCTTAATTATGAACAGTATGATAATTTTTTAGAGACTAAGGAACATTTTGGCCTATAATCAGTAAAAAAATTGTTTATTCAGTTAGCCTTTAGCACTCTCTTGACTTGAGTGCTAATTTTTTATATAATCGCATTATAGATATATAGGTTGAATATATGGTTACTGAACGTAAAAAAATTATACTTGAAACCATTGTCCAGGAATATGTAAAAACGGCTCAACCGGTTTCTTCTGGTTGTTTAGTGGAGAAATATAGTCTAGACGTTTCGCCCGCTACAGTTCGTAATGAGATGGCGGAATTAGAAGATGAGGGCTATATTTATCAGCCGCACACTTCAGCCGGACGAGTTCCCACCGAACAAGCTTATGAATTATTGTTATCAGGCTGGCGGACACAGAAGAAAAATGACAGCTTAAAGGCGGCTGAAGTCAGGATGTTGGAGCAGATGTTTAGTCGCGAGGAAACAGCCTATAAGCAGACAGCTAAAGCCATTGCTGAGTTGTCTCATCAAGCCGTATTTTGGGCTTTTCATAAGAATGATTTGTATTATACTGGTTTGTCTAATCTTTTTTCTCAACCAGAATTTCGGCAGCTGGAGATCGTTTCAGATATATCTGGTGTTATTGATCGCCTAGAGGAATTAATTGATGATAATTTTGAACGTTTACCTGATGGTGAGCAAATTTTAATAGGCGCTAAAAATCCGTTTGGTAATTTTTTGAGTACTGTTTTGGTTAAGTATAGAGACAATCATCAGATTGGTTTATTTGGGATTTTAGGTCCGATGCGCATGGATTACATGCATAATTTGGCCTTAGTTCGTTTCATTAAGGATAAATTTTCATAAACTATGAAAGATAAGCAGGATCAAAAAAAGGGGCCAGAGAGTATAGTTCTGAGTGGGACATACCGTCATTACAAAGGGAAGGAGTATGAAGTTATCGGTGAAGCTTTAACCACTGATGGTCAGCAAGAGATGATTGTTTATAAACAGCTAGATGGTGATCAGATTTGGTTACGCCCTAAAGCCGAATTTTTAGAAGAAGTGGAACGTGATGGGCAGAAGCAAATGCGGTTCTCTCTTGTTGATGCTAGCCCACTGGTTAGTTGGGAAAATAAGTATAAACGAGCTTTAGCTGATTATCATAATTTAATTAAACAGCAGTCCAAAGAGAAGGAAGAGTTTGTTCGTTATGCTGTTTCTGATTTTTTAACTGATCTTATTCCCGTTTATGATCACCTCAAGTTATCTCTTAAGGGATTAAGTGAGGAGGAATCTAATAGTGCCTGGGCGCAAGGCGTAAAACACGTGCTAAAACAATTTAGGGAGCTTCTAGTCGCACGGGGAGTAGAGGAAATAAAAACAGTAGGCGAAAAATTTGATCACGATATTATGGAAGCGATCGATGGTAGCGGCGAACTAGTTATTCAAGAGGTCATGCCTGGATATAAATTGAACAGCAAGTTGATTCGCCCCGCTAAGGTTATTGTTGGTGAAGATAAATAAAAATACAAAATTACCAATATAATTTACATAGCTTTTGGTATCTACCTGGTTTTATAAACTATGTTTTACCAAAGAGCTCTAAACAATATGTCTCTAATTAAATGGACTCCATTTTTTCAAGAATTTGAGGACATGGATAAAACCTTTGACGCCATGCTCCCCACTGTTCAGGGCGATCGTTTCGGTTTTACGCCGGCAGTTGACATGTATGAAGACAAAAGCAATATAGTTATTGAAACGCAGCTGGGTGGAATTGATCCGGAAATGGTCAATATTTCTATCGAAAATAATGTTTTGACTATTAAAGGTGAAAGTGAGAAAAAAAGTGAAGTAGAAGAAAAAAATTATTATCGTAAAGAAATTCGTCGGGGAGCTTTTTATCGATCTATTGCTCTACCGGCTAGAGTCGATGGCGATAAAGCCGCAGCTGTTTCGGAGGGCGGTCTACTTAAAATAACGGTTCCCAAAATTACTGAGAATAAAGCAAAGACTATAAAAATTCAGACTAAGAAATAAGTTCTTATTCGTTATTTAATTAATCAGTAGGTAGTATAATAATTCATAAATATTTAAATTAGTATAACTTTATGGCAAAGATTTTAGGCATTGATCTGGGCACCACTAATTCAGCCATGGCTATCATGGAGGGAGGCGCGCCCAAGATAATTGAGAATATTGAAGGAAATCGCACCACACCTTCAGTGGTGGCTATTTCTAAGAGTGGAGAGAGGATTGTTGGCCAAGCCGCTAAGCGTCAAGCAGTTATTAATCCGGAAAATACCGTTTATGCAGTTAAGCGTTTGATTGGGCGTCATTTTTCCGAAGAAGAAGTACAACGTGATTTAAAGACAGCCCCTTACCAAATTTTACAGGCGGGCGAGGGCGTGGCAGTAAAGATGGGAGATAAGAATCACACGCCGCAAGAAATATCAGCCATGGTTTTAAGTAAGCTTAAAGCCGATGCCGAAGCTAAAATAGGGGAAAAGATTACTGAAGCCATTGTTACTGTTCCTGCTTACTTTAATGATTCTCAGCGTCAGGCTACTAAAGACGCCGGACAGATTGCTGGTTTGGATATAAAACGTATTATTAATGAACCAACCGCCGCCGCCTTAGCTTATGGGTTTGATAAAAAAGCCGGACAACAGATTGCGGTTTATGATTTAGGCGGTGGGACATTCGACGTCTCGGTGCTAGATATTTCAGCTGATACCGTAGAAGTTAAAGCGACCAATGGTGATACTCACTTAGGCGGTGAAGACTTTGATCAGCGTATTATCAGCTGGATATTAGATGAATTCAAGAAAGATCAAGGAATAGACCTGTCTAAGGATACTTTGGCTCTGCAGCGCATTAAAGAATCAGCTGAGAAAGCTAAGATTGAATTATCTACGGCCTTAGAGACAGAAATTAACCAGCCATTTATTACCACTGACGCCAACGGGCCCAAGCATTTGGTTATGAAGCTTAGTCGATCTAAATTGGAATCCTTGGTGGCTGATTTAATAGATCAGACCATTGAACCTTGCCGTAAGGCTTTAGCGGATGCTGGCTATAAGGTCAGTGATATTGAAGAAGTAGTAATGGTTGGGGGCATGACCCGCATGCCGCTTGTTCAACAGAAGGTTAAAGAATTTTTCGGCAAAGAACCAAATTTGAGTGTTAATCCTGACGAGGTTGTGGCCTTGGGGGCAGCCGTACAGGCTGGTGTCTTACAAGGAGATGTTAAGGATGTTTTGTTGCTAGACGTTACTCCTTTAACTTTGGGCATAGAGACTCTAGGTGGCGTAGCCACGCCTTTAATCGAGCGCAACACCACTATTCCAACTTCCAAGTCACAAGTATTTTCTACTGCTGCTGATGGGCAGACAGCCGTGGAGATACATGTGGTTCAGGGGGACCGTCCTTTGGCTAGAGATAATAAGACTTTGGGTCATTTTACGCTCGATGGCATTCCTTCAGCTCCGCGAGGTGTTCCTCAAGTTGAGGTTAAATTTGATATAGATGCTAACGGCATTTTAAATGTCTCTGCCACCGATAAGGCTACTAATAAGCAACAAAAGATTACTATTACCGCCTCTTCAGGTTTGTCCAAAGAAGAAGTTGATAAGATGAGGAAAGAAGCTGAACTGCACGCTGAGGAGGATAAGAAAAAAAAGGAAGAAATAGAAATAAAGAATCAGGCTGATGCTGTCTGTTTTACTATGGAAAAAATGCTTAAAGAGTCTGGTGAGAAAATGAAGCCAGAGGACAAAAAAGAACTGGAAGATAAAACGGCTGAATTAAAGAAAATTAAAGATGGCGATAACCTAGAGGAGATTAAGAAAAAGATGGAGGAAATAAATACTACCGCTCAGCGCATCGGGGCGGCAATGTATCAGCAGCCTAATACTCAATCAGCTCCTGGCTCGGAAGCAGATGATAAGTCTTCTCCAGAAGATAAGAAAACAGATGAAAATGTAGTTGAGGGTGAAGTTGAAGATAAAAAATAAAGAGGGAACCTATAAATGTCAAAAGACTACTACAATATATTAGGGGTGGCAAAGAATGCAACGCCAGCCGAACTTAAAACTGCTTTTCGCAAAAAAGCCCATGAGTATCATCCCGATAAAGGGGGTGACGCGGAAAAGTTCAAAGAAATAAATGAGGCCTATCAGGTGCTTAATAACCCTGACAAACGTCAGCAGTATGATCGTTTTGGGTCAGACTTTCAGAATGGTCAAGCGGGTTTTAACGGGGGCTTCAATGGTGGTTTCAATATGGACTTTGAGGACCTTGGTGATTTGTTTGGCGGGTTCGGTGATATTTTTGGTTTTGGTGGAGAAGGGAGAGGTGCTAAGCGCCAGACTCGGGGCCGTGATCTAGAAATGGTTGTTAATCTCGATTTTATGTCGGCTGTCTTTGGTCTGGAAAAGGAAATATCTTTTGCCAAAAATATTACTTGTCGCCATTGTCAGGGAAATGGAGCTGAACCTGGTTCTAAAATTGAGACTTGCTCAACTTGTCAAGGATCAGGACGAGTAAGCCGAGTCCAGCGGACAATATTAGGGAACATACAAACCCAAGTAACTTGTTCGACTTGCCAGGGAGAGGGTCGTAGTTTCAGCCAGTCATGTTCTCGTTGTAAAGGCACTGGTTTAGAACATGATAATGTTAAATTAAAAGTTAAGATTCCGGCCGGCATTGACGATGGTGAATCTATTCGTTTAAGTGGCCAGGGCGAAGCTGGAGCCAAAGGATCACCAGCTGGAGATTTATATTTACGGATTAAAATCACCCCTCATCAGAAATTTAGAAGAGAGGCTTATAATGTTAGAAGTGAAGAGACTATTGGTATTCGCCAGGCTATTTTAGGAGATAAGATAGAGATAGCCACTGTTCATGGTCCGTTACAGCTTAAGATTCCTGAAGGTACTCAATCTGGTACAGTTTTTAAATTAAAAGATAAGGGTATACCCCAACTCCATGGTCGTGGTAATGGTGACCATTATATAAAAATTGTGGTCAAAATTCCTGCCAAATTGTCCAAGAAACAAAGACAATTACTGGAAGAACTAGACATTTAAAGATATATAAACACAAAAAAGCCGCTTATTATTTATAATTAGCGGCTTTTTGGTTGGTAAACAACCGTTTTTAATTAGATTTTAGCAACAAACTGTTGGCGCCCCGTTAGCGACAAAATGCTTATTCAGTTTTAGAAATCCTCGATTTTTTCTGGCTTGTTTAGAAATTTCTTGCCCTTGTTTATTATTTCTATTGGGGTCGGAATAAAGGGTTAAGTAAGAACAAATAGCTTCGTCGTGAGTCGGGGAAGATCCAGCTACTACCCAAATAGTGTGCTTGTAACGGATAACTCCTCGACAGCTATTATTAATAATTTGTGAGTCGGGATCATCCTTAGCTACGCGCATTTTGGAGATTGCATATTGGAGATAACTCTCTTCAGCGCCTGAAGTGCGAAAAGCTTGAGATATTTCGTTGTTTTTTAAATCGTAGATTATAAAATAAAAGCCCGACTTGTAGCCTAAAACTCTAGCACATTTTTCTGCCAAGTCTTCTATTTTTGTGTCTATTTTTAGATTTGAAAGTACGGACATTTCTCCTCCGAGGTTATGATGGTTATTGTTTAGTTAAAAATTACATATTATTTATAATTTTGTCAAACTAAATTGACTTTAAGCCTATTAATGCTATAATTTTATTATAAATTGCTGTATTAAAGCGCGATTAGAGCGCTTTTTAGATAGAGTCATAATATGTTTATAGATAGCCATGCCCACATTAATTTTAATGCCTTTAAAGATGATGCTGACGCCGTTATTAGGCGATCTTTGGAGGCCGATACCTGGATGGTATTGGTCGGTTCAGAGATTAAAACCTCTAATCGGGCTTTAAGTTTAGCTAATAAATATGAACGGGGAGTATATGCAGCGGTTGGTTTACATCCAGTGCACTTGGAAGAAGGGCGAGTTGATACTGGAGAAATTGGCGAAGACAGTAGTTTTGTAGCTCGAGCCGAAGAGTTTGATTATGATAGCTACGAGAAATTAGCTCGTTTTGAAAAGGCCGTAGCTATTGGTGAGATTGGCTTAGACTATTATCATCTTGATCCGGCTAAAGAGCAGTCATCCCTTAAAAAGAAACAGCAAGAAGTTTTCGCCCAGCAACTTTTATTAGCTCGTAGTTTGGATTTACCAGTTATTATACATTGTCGGCAAGCCCATGATGACCTTTATGCTATTTTGGAAGATTTTCGTCATAGTTACGGGCATTTAATACCCACAGACAGGCCCTGGGGGGTGATACATTGTTTCTCCGGAGATGAAGATTTGGCTTGGAAATATTTTAAGTTAGGACTCATAATTTCTTTTACTGGACTCATTACTTTTAGTCAGCAGTGGGATGACTTAATCCGCAAGATACCGCTTGATAAATTAATGATTGAGACCGACACTCCTTATATGACACCAGAGCCTTATCGTGGTCAACGCAATGAACCTATTTTGGTCCAGTATGTAGCTAAAAGAATAAGTGATATAAGGAATATAAAAATTGAGAAGGTGGCTGAGATTACTACCGCTACAGCCCGTTCTTTTTTCCGAATATAAGCCAAACTGATTCTTAACTTTTAAAACCAAGACCCTTGACACGTTGGGTATATTGCGCTATAAGGGGGAGTAGTTCGCATAAATATGAAAAATGATACTTGGAACTTGGCCTTGAAGGTTATGGCCAATATTTCTGGTTGGATAGCCTTTCCGGTTATTGTTGGTCTTTTTTTGGGACAGTGGCTAGATAATAAATTTGGCACTGCTCCATGGTTGCTACTGGCCACATTAGCCTTTTCTTTTGTAGTTTCAATGTTTGGAATGGTTGCTACTTCGGTTAAAGAGTTTACTGCTATTGAGAGAGAAGCTATAGAGAAAAAGACGGGAGTTGTTCAGGAAGAAAAAACAAAAAAATAAAATATGGCAGGTGAATTAATCCACGAGCATACTTTATATGCGGAACCGATATTTCATATCGGTAATTTTATTGTTACTAACGCCTTGTTGACCTCAGCTTTAGCTTTTATTGTTATTTTAGGAATTAGCTTAGCTGTTCGTCGTCGAATTCGTTTAGTACCGACGGGGATACAAAATGCTATAGAATCTTTGATTGAAGTTTTTTTGGGCATTTTTGATGATGTTACCGGTAGTCGGCGTAAGTCTTTGCAGTTGGCTCCTGTAGTTTTGTCTTTTTTCTTTTTTGTTTTGATTAATAATTGGATGGGTATTTTGCCTGGTGTGGGAGCTTTTGGCCAGGTTGTCGCTCACGGGGAAGAACATTTTTTTATTCCTTATTTACGCGGCGGAACGGCTGACATTAATACTACCTTAGCCCTGGGCACCTTAGGAGTGGTTTTGAGTCACATATTCGGTGTTATTGCTATTGGTTGGTGGAAATATTTGAATAAGTTTGTAAATATTAAGGCTTTTTTAGAAATACCAGGTAAAATAAGGAAAGATCCGATGATTATTTTAGTTAATCCGATTAAAGCTTTTGTAAGTTTTCTTGAGATAATTAGCGAATTAGCTAAAGTGGCTAGTTTAAGTTTTCGTCTATTTGGTAATATTTTTGCCGGAGAAGTATTATTGGCTTCTATTTCCGCTATTTTAGCTTGGGGGGCGCCTATACCATTCTTATTTTTAGAGGTTTTGGTGGGATTTATTCAGGCTTTGATTTTTGCCATGCTGGTTTTGACTTATGTAACGATTAACACGACTGCCGAAGAACACTAATAGTTTATAAAATTAAAAATAATTTATTAATTTAAAGAAGCTGGACGCCGGAGATAAGAAATTATCCGGCTAAGCTCGAAAAAATTATGGAAAATGTAATGTTTGCTAAAGCCCTGGCTATCGCTCTCGGCTCTATTTTCCCAGCCGTCAGCATCGGTTGGATTGGTTCTAAGGCCATGGAAGCTATCGGACGCAACCCAGAAGCCGCTGGTAAAATTTTAGTCCCGATGTTGTTGGTAGCTGCGTTTGCCGAAGCCGTGGCTATTTATGCCTTGGTTATTGCCTTCAGCATTGAATAATTGTCTGACGAATTTCCCCTAAAAAATTGGGGGAAAGCGCTAGACTATTATTTATTTTATATGGAATCATTAATCTCTACTTTTCATCTTGATGCCGGACTGTTTATTGCCCAGCTAGTTAATTTTGCTTTGGTTTTTTCTGTCCTCTACTTCTTGGTATTTAAGCCTTTGATTAAGGTTATGGGCGAAAGAACTGACAAGATAGATAAGAGCTTAAAGGAGGCTGATGAAATAGAGAAGCGTTTAGCTGATACTGCCAAGGAAAAGGAAGAAATTTTAGCAGCAGCTAAACAGCAGGCCGACGAAATGTTAGTTCAAGCTGATAAGCAGGCGGAAAATAGGCGTCAGGAGTTAGTAGCTAAAGCTAAAGAGGAAATAGGTCAAGTTATCAATGCAGAGAAAGAAAAGCTAGAAAGGGAAAAAGCTATAACCCTTAAAGAAATGAAACAGGAAATCGCTGGTTTAGTTATTATGACTGTTGAGAGAGTTTTGGGTGAAAAAATGACTAGTGATAAGGACGTGGAGCTTATTAAGAAGATGGTTAAGTAGGTTTTTATGAAGGTCACTGTTAAACAATACGCGGCCAGTTTGTACGAATCTATAAAAGGCCAGAACAACAAAGAGGCGAGTAAAATTATTTCTGCTTTTGTTAGTTTTTTGGGTCATCGACGTGAACTCGCTAAGGCCCCAGCGATTATATCAGCTTTTTATGATATTTGGGATCAAGAAGAAGCCGAAGTTTCAGCCGAACTCGTGACCGCTCGTCCAGTTAAGCCAGCTTTAGGGGTAATTGGCGATTATCTTAAGATCAAGACATCAGCTAAGAAAATAAATCTAAAAGAAACTGTGGAAGCCGGTCTGATTGGTGGTTTTATTCTTCGTTACCAGGATAGAATTTTAGACGCTAGTTTGAAATCAAATTTAAAAACTTTGCAAGATAAATTAGGAAGATAGTCTATAAAAATAAATAATATGTCAAGTACGAAAGATTTTATCATTGAACAGTTAAAGCAAGAGATTTCCGGTTATCAGGCGGAAATCGCTGAGAAGTCAGTTGGTCGTGTTTTAAAAATTGCTGATGGTATTGCTCTAGTTTCTGGATTATCAGACGCGATGATGAGTGAAATTTTAAAATTTAAAACCGATAAGGGCGAAGTAAACGGTGTCGCTCTCAATCTGGAGGAGAGTCAAGTCGGAGTTATAATTTTAGGAGACTATACTAGTATTAAAGAAGGAGACGAGGTCTCTGCTACCGGGCGTATCTTGGAGGTGCCGGTGGGTGAAGCTTTAGTGGGAAGAGTAGTTAATCCTCTTGGTGAGCCTTTAGACGGTAAGGGTAAAATTGAGGCGACCAAATTTTATCCCGTGGAAAAGATTGCTCCTGGGGTTATTACTCGTGCCTCGGTTAAGGAACCGGTACAGACTGGCATTAAAGCAATTGACGCCATGATTCCGATTGGCCGAGGACAGCGTGAGTTAATTATTGGTGATCGCCAATTAGGTAAAACCGCCATTGCTATTGATACTATTATTAATCAGAAGGGGCAAAACATGAAGTGCGTTTATGTAGCGATTGGTCAAAAGGAGTCAAAAGTAGCAGGAATAGTTTCTAAATTAGAAGAAGCTGGGGCGATGGACTATACTACTGTTGTCTTAGCTGGCGCCTCTACTCCAGCGTCTTTATTATATATTGCTCCTTACTCGGGTTGTGCTATTGCGGAATACTTTTTGGATAAAGGTGAAGATGTCTTAGTTATTTATGATGATCTCTCTAAGCACGCTGTTAGTTATCGAGAAATTTCTCTTTTACTGCGTCGCCCTCCGGGACGCGAAGCCTACCCAGGTGATGTTTTCTATCTGCATTCTCGTTTACTAGAGAGAGCTTGTAAGTTGAACAAGGATTTTGGCGGCGGCTCAATCACCGCTTTACCGATTATTGAGACTCAAGCTGGTGATTTATCTGCTTATATTCCAACCAACGTTATTTCTATTACCGATGGTCAGATCTTTTTAGAGCCAGACATGTTCTATAAAGGGAATCGTCCCGCCATTAATGCCGGTCTATCCGTTTCTCGTGTTGGTTCTAGTGCCCAGATTAAGGCCATGAAGAAAGTGGCTGGTAAGATGCGTCTAGAAGCTGCTCAATACCGAGAGTTAGCTGCCTTTGCTCAATTTGGCTCCGATCTTGATGCTGAGACAACTCGTAAATTAGAAAGAGGGAAGCGGTTGTATGAAATTTTTAAACAGGATCAGTACCAACCGCTAGCTGTTGCTAAACAGGTTATAATTTATTATTCCCTGATTAATGGTTTTTTGGATGATGTACCAGTTGATAAGGTGCGTGAATTTGAAAATGGCCTTTATCAGTATTCCGATCATCATGATGCTGTCTTGAAAATGATTGAAACTAAAAAAGAGATGGATGAAGAGGTGGAAAAAGAAATTAAGAAGTTGTTGGCTGATTACCGCGCAACAGTTGAATATCTAAAATAGAAATTGAGTATTATTGATTTAAATTATGGCTAAGACCAAAGAAATATCTCGGCGTATTAAATCTGTTTCCAGCACCAAAAAGATTACTAAAGCAATGGAAATGGTGGCCGCCGCCAAAATGAGGCGGGCGATTGAGGCTGTGCTTAAAACTCGCACTTATGCTAATTTGAGCTGGGAGACAGTTTTGCATTTAGCTGCTTTGGCCGAGAAAAAAGAAGAGATCCGTCATCCTCTCCTTAGTCCGCATGCTGAGGTAAAAAAAGTTGCGATTATTTTAATTACTTCTAATCGTGGTATGTGTGGTGGTTATAATTCCGCTATTATCGCGAAAGCCGAAAGTTCTGTTAAGAAACATAAAGTTGACACAGATTTTATAATTACTGGTCGCAAGGGAGTAATTTTGGCTACTAGAGGCTACGAAATAGCGGCCGAGTTTGAGAAAACCGACATTTTATCAGATTCTCGAGAAATTACCCCTTTAGTTAAATTAGCTATTGATGGTTTTATGAGCGGAAAATATGATAAAGTATTTGTCGCTTATACTGATTTTGTTAACCCTGCTAAGCAAGTACCACGAGTTAAACAGATTTTGCCCGTGCAAATAGACGAAGAAGATGAGTACTTAGGTATAGTTGGTGAAGGCTCTCCGGTAGCCCTTACTCCAGAGATGATTAAGGACAAAGAAAAGAAACATTTAGGAATAAACGGAGCAACTTTTGAATATATTTTTGAGCCGAACTCGCGAACTGTTCTTGATGTTATGGTACCACGTCTAATTGAAACTCAGGTCTACCAAGCCTATCTAGAGGCCAATGCTTCTGAGCATAGTGCTCGGATGACAGCCATGCACCAGGCTACAGATGCAGCTAATGACATGGTTGAAGAATTAACTCTTTTCTATAACAAAGCCCGCCAGGCTGGTATCACTGCCGAAATTGCTGAGATATCAGCGGGCGCTAATGCTTTAGCAGAATAATAATTTAAAAAATATGTCAGAACACAAGGCAAACTCGGGAGTTATTAAACAGGTAATCGGCGTAGTAGTCGATGTCTATTTTGAAAAAAAGCTGCCGGAAATTTATAATGCTTTAGAGGTTAAAGTAAAAAGTGGTAAGCTGGTGCTTGAAGTTGAGCAGCATCTTGGTTCTAATTTAGTTAGAACTATTGCCATGGGTTCGACTGATAGATTGCGTCGCGGCGATGAGGTTATTGACACGGGAACAGCTATTAGTGTGCCGGTCGGGCAAGAAACTTTAGGTCGTATCTTTGATGTTTTAGGCAATACTGTAGACGGTGGGGAGCCAGTAAATGCTTCTAAAAAATATCCTATTCATCGTCCGGCTCCAGCCTTTGTCGATCAATCTAATAGTTCAGAAATTTTAGAAACCGGCATTAAAGTCATTGATCTTATTTGTCCGATTGTTAAAGGTGGTAAAGTAGGAATGTTTGGTGGCGCCGGTGTCGGTAAGACTGTTGTTATTTTAGAGCTTATTCGTAATATTGCCGCTGAACACGGAGGTTACTCGGTCTTTGCTGGGGTGGGTGAGCGTACTCGTGAAGGAAATGATTTATATCATGAAATGAAAGATAGCGGAGTTATTGATAAAGTAGCTATGGTTTTTGGTCAAATGAATGAACCACCAGGAGCCAGAGCTCGTGTTGCTCTTTCTGGTTTATCTATTGCTGAATATTTCCGTGACGAAAAAAACCAAGATGTTTTGTTCTTTGTGGATAATATTTTTCGTTTTACTCAAGCTGGCTCTGAAGTATCCGCTTTATTGGGCCGTATGCCTTCAGCGGTTGGTTATCAGCCAACACTAGCTTCGGAAATGGGTGAACTGCAAGAGCGTATTACTTCCACTAAGAATGGTTCAATTACCTCTATTCAAGCGGTTTATGTTCCGGCTGATGATTTAACCGATCCGGCTCCGGCCACTACTTTTGGTCATTTAGATTCTACCGTGGTGCTTTCCCGTTCTCTTTCTGAACTGGGTATTTATCCGGCAGTTGATCCGCTCGATTCATCTTCAATTATTTTAGATCCTAAAGTGGTAGGTGAAGAACATTATGAAGTAGCTCGTAACGTTCAAAAAATATTGCAGCGCTATAAGGATCTTCAGGATATTATCGCCATTTTAGGCATGGAAGAGCTTTCTACCGAAGATAAGGTAATTGTCGGACGCGCTCGTAAAATTCAAAGCTTCTTATCCCAACCATTTTTCGTGGCTGAAACTTTTACTGGCCGCAGCGGTAAGTATGTGAAGTTAGCTGACACTGTTCGTGGGTTTAAGGAAATATTAGATGGTAAACACGATAATAAGCCCGAAGACGCTTTTTATATGAAAGGTGGGATTGAAGAGGTGGTTGCATAATTGTTCCAAGCTCTTAATATTTTTAAGTTATAGCTATGGCTCAGAAGACAATAAAATTAGAGATAGTTACGCCGGAGCGAGTTGTATCACGTCTAGTAGTACAACAGGTAACTGTACCTACTACTACTGGCGAGATTACTGTCTTACCAGAACACATTCCTTTGATTTCTATTTTAGAGCCAGGGATTATTGAAGTTAAGCAAGAAGACGGTGCTTTGGAAGTTATGTCAGTTTCTGGAGGGTTTATTGAAGTTTTAAAAGATAAGGTAGTTATTTTAGCCGACACAGCGGAACGAGCCGATGAACTAGATGAAGAGCGTATTGAAATAGCTCAGGTTAGAGCCGAAGAGCTTAAGAAGGGCGCCTCAGCTATTGATGATAATCAATTTAAAGAAGCGGCTGCCAAGTTAGAGAAAGAATTAGCCAGAAGTCGAGCCGTTTTGCGTTGGCGCAAGCTTAAAGGTACAAATACAAGTAGTAGATAATCAATATATATAGTAGTTCATTAATTAATTTGGAGCACATATGTTTACAGAAAAGTTATCTGGACATCAGGAAGAAGAAGTGATGTTTAATGTTGCCTGGGAAAAGTCTCAGCACAATCGAGTTATTGAGGGCTTGAAAGCGGGACGACCTATATCAGAAATAATATCCGAGGTGCCGGGATTCTTAGAGTATTTTTCCCATTTTCTTGACACTTTAGATTGCTCTGATGGTCGAGTAGTTTCGGGTAGAAAAATGGGTTTAGCCGGTGAAGGTATATTATTGTCGCCAGAAGATTGGCAGATATTAGTTGCCGCCTTAAAAGAAAAAGGCATAAAAATAACTGGCCATGATAACTGCGGAGCAGCTGGTATAGCTCATCCGGGTAATCCAGAAAGTGACCGCTATGGTTACCAAACAGCCAGAAAGCTAGCAACCGAAACCGGCAGTGAGTACGGAGAAGTGCATAAGGAAGATTTTCGTTCGCCTTTTCATGATGAGCGCGCTTTGGTTGTTGACGAGAGCGGGCGTTTTGATTGTGCTAATTGGCCGGAATTTCCTGCTCAGTTTATTAGCTCTGCCCCATTTTTTGGTTTATCAGATAATTATTTGAAAACTGAGATTGCGGCCTTAGCTAATATTGCTTTAGGTGATCATGGTTTTGGTAAGCGTTTTAGCGAAGATAACCCTTTTTATATCATAGTTTCCGCTACTACGCCTGAAAAGCTGAACCACTTTAAAGCCGTCGCTTCTGAGGCAGCCTCTGTCTTTGGGTCACGAGTTAAGGTTGATGGCTTTTTGGCACCAGATAAGACTGAATAATAAAGTTTGTCTATTATAAAAGACCGTTTTTTAAAAACGGCCTTTTTTATTGGAAAATTATATTATTATATAAATAACCAGATCAAGACTATTAATCCCAGCCCGATACGGTACCAGCCAAAAATTGTGAAGTCATTTTTTTGAATAAAGCGCAGGAAGAATTTAATACCTAAAATAGCTGTGATAAAGGCGGTAATAAAACCAGTTACCCAGATAGCTATTTCTGACGGACTAAAGTTAAGATTTGTCTTTATTAGGTCTAGGCCGGTGGCGGCCGCCATAGTAGGAATAGCTAATAAGAAAGAAAATTCTACAATGTCTTGTCTTCTGATTCCTAAGCCCAAGCCGCCCATGATTGTAGCTCCAGATCTTGATACTCCGGGGATTATGGCTAGAGTTTGGAAGAAGCCAATTAAAATTGCTTGCGAGTATGAAATGTTTGCTAGATTGTTATTTTCTTCCGTCTTAATCTGGCGTTTAGCATAGTATTTTTCTAGGAGTATTATTAAGACTCCGCCAATAATTAAAGCCCAGGCAATTATAAGGGGGCTGTCTAATAAATAGCGCTTAATAAAACCGTATAAGGCTAAGCCGATTATAGCAGTAGGAACAAAAGCAGCCATCACTTTACCGATTATTTCTCGGTTATTTAAAACTCGACGCCAATACATAATTACTACCGCTATGATTGCCCCTAACTGAATGGAGATGCTGAAAGTTTTTAAAAACTCAGAAGAGGGAAGTCTCAGCCATTGTTGAGCCAAGATAAGGTGGGCGGTAGAGGAAATAGGTAAGAACTCGGTTAAACCTTCAACTAAACCCAATATTAATCCGTGAATGGTATTCATAAAAATTAGCGGTTATCTCCGTTACCGTGCAAGGCCCCTCGTTTAAGGCGGGATTGTAATTTTTCTATATTTCCTTTAGCGACATCATCAAATGGTATATCTAGTTCAGCCGCTAACTGAGACATATACCACAAAACATCTCCTAGTTCTTTTTTTATTTCTTCCCGGTCTTCATCGCTAACCACCTTTCCTTTATCGCGCCATATTTTTTTTACTTTTTCTGAGACTTCTCCGGCTTCTCCCATCATGCCTAAAGTTGTATAAATGAAGCGATTTTCTTGATCAGGAAAGATGGCGGTGGCTCGTGATTTATCTTGGTATTCGTTAAAAGTCATATTTTTTTATTTTCCCTGTAATTTTACTATAATACACCCCTTAGGTATATATTGACAAATATCTATATTAATGATATACTATAATATTCTGTTTATAGGAGTGTAGAACTTTAATAAGGTTGGATGAATTGCCCGGTAGGCCTTTATCGGGCAAACAGGGCAATTCATTCAATTCAATAATAATTATAAAGGAGCCTATAATGGCACGATTTATTAGTTTCTTCTGGTTAGTTTTATTTTTTTCGTATCCACTGATTGCTCAAGTTAGCTTTCAACCCGATGACAGCACTATTACTATAAACGCTGTTTATTTAGGTGTTTATTCCGAAAATTATTTTTCCTTAGATAGTTTAAGTTCTCAATCCGGAGCTACTTTTCGGGGCGGTGTTATGGCTAGTTATCGTTTAGCAAACTATTTATCTTTATCTGGTAGTCAGGTTTATGAGGCTAGCGACAAAGGTAAAACTTCGGGAATTAGTAGATTTTGGACTAAATTAGAGTATGAAGCGATTACTTTTGAAACCGGTCTTTTAATTTCTTTAGCCACCGAATCTCGTCCTTCTCCTTTAGCTACCGGCCAGTTTGAGACTTGGACAGAGTCTCGTATTCCTGGGGGCGGTCTAGGAGCCAAGATTAAATATAATTTTCAAGGTAGTTATCTTGGTTTAGGGGTAATGAATAGAAATAATCTTCCAGAGTACCATGCCCGTTTTTCTAGTCATCATATGAAGTTCTCGGTTTATTATCCGGAAACAACTAAGAAGTTGGGAGCCTCAGCTAAGTTAGAGTGGCCAGGTATTTCCAGTGTTTTAGTTTTTAGTGCCGGTGAGCTGGTGGCCAATAATTTCACGCTTGAAATAGACCATACTAGAAAGATTAGTCTTTATTACGATTTAGGCTATGATTTCAGACAGAAAGATCTGGTTCGTGGGGAAGTGGGGATCTTAAAAGACTTCTCGGTTGAACATCTTAAAGGCTTACTGGGTCTGGGTTATTGCCAAGAGAAAAATTCCTTGGCTGGCTATTTGTACATTCATCTCTAAGTGTTCGGGGAGTTTCTATTAGAAGCTCCCTTTTTTATATCTTGACAACTTCTTATTTTAGCCCTAAAATAGTAACAGATTAGCAGTCACTCAATTTGAGTGCTAAAATAATTTATTTAATATTAGGAATAATATGAAGTTAAAACCACTGTTTAGTAACGTTATTGTCAAAGCAGCCAAAAAAGAAGAGGTAACTAAGTCGGGCATTGTTTTGCCGGACGCCGGTCAGGAAAAACCGGAACAGGGAGAGATTATTGCAGTTGGTTCAGGCAAACTTTTAGACAACGGCGGACTCGCCCCCATGACTGTTAAAGTTGGAGACAAAGTTATGTTTAAGAAATATTCTCCTGATGAGGTAAAAATCGATGGGGAAGAATATTTAGTATTAAATGAGAGCGACATCATCGCGATAATTGAGTAATTAATTTTTATAACCATATGGCAAAACAAATAATTTTTGATGAAAAAGCGCGTTTAGCCCTAAAACGGGGAGTCGACCAATTAGCTAATGCTGTGAAAGTTACGTTGGGACCTAAGGGCCGCAATGTTGTCATCTCTCGTAGTTATGGCGCCCCGATTGTTACTAAAGATGGCGTGACTGTTGCTAAAGAAATTGAGCTAGAAGATAAATTTGAGAATATTGGCGCTGAAATCGTGAAGGAAGTCGCCTCTAAAACTAATGATGCGGCTGGAGACGGCACAACCACCGCCACTGTTTTAGCTCAGGCGATTATCAATGTTGGTTTAAAATTAGTAGCCGCTGGCGTTAATCCTATTGAAATTCGCAAAGGCCTAGAGAAGAGGGTCGGGGAAATAGTCTCTGAGCTAAAAAAGATGTCTAAACCAATTTCAACTAAAGAAGAAATTGCCCAAGTAGCCTCCATTTCTGCTAACGATAAGGAAATTGGTGAAATCATTGCTGAGGCCATGGAAAGTGTTGGCAAAGAAGGCGTTATCACGGTTGAGGAAGGACAATCTTTTGGTGTCGAAAAGGAAGTGGTTGAGGGTATGCAATTTGATAAGGGCTATGTTTCTCCCTACATGATAACCAATCAGGATACGATGAAAGCGGAAATGAGCGATCCTTATATTTTGATTACTGACAAAAAAATATCGGCCATTCAGGATGTTTTGCCTTTGTTAGAAAAGGTTATACAATCCGGCAAAAAAGATATTGTAGTAATTGCTGAAGACATTGAAGGCGAGGCTTTAACTACTTTTATATTGAATAAATTGCGCGGCACCTTTAATGTGTTAGGAATAAAGGCCCCTGGTTTTGGTGATCGGCGCAAGGCTATGCTGGAAGATATTGCTATTTTAACCGGTGGTCGAGTTATTTCTGAAGAAGTTGGCCTTAAATTAGATAAAGCCGAGCTCAGCGATTTAGGCCAGGCTCGCAAAGTAGTGTCTTCTAAGGAGAATACCACTATCATTGAGGGTAAGGGTGAGGAAAAATCTATTAAAGTTCGGGTCGAACAGATTCGTAAGGAAAAAGAATTAGCTGATTCTGATTTTGATAAAGAAAAACTACAGGAGCGCCTAGCTAAGTTGGCTGGTGGCGTAGCTGTTATTAAAGTCGGAGCAGCCACAGAAACCGAGATGAAAGAGAAGAAATATCGTATTGAAGATGCTCTTAATGCCACTAAAGCGGCAGTTGAAGAAGGCGTAGTGCCGGGTGGAGGTTTGTCACTGGCGGTAGCTTGCTATGGTTCTGACTTTAAAGCTTTTGAAGAGGGTCTGACAGATAATAATTCTGGATCAGTGGGAGAAAGAATAATTAATCAGGCGATTTTAGAGCCCATTAAACAGATTGCTAATAATGCTGGTATAGATGGGTCTTTGATTTTACAGCGAACCATTGAGCTTAATAAAAGTTCAAAAGAAATAATGGGTTATAACGCGGCCACTGGTGAGTTTGTCGAGATGATTAAAGCGGGAATAGTTGATCCTACGAAAGTTGTCCGATCTGCTCTAGAAAATGCGGCTTCGGCAGCGATGATGTTTTTGACTACTGAAGCTGTGATTGCTGATAAGCCGGAAAAGAAAGAGAAAGACGTCCATAATCAAGCGGATTATGGTGGTATGGGTATGATGTAGAATTATATTTTACTCTAATTGATTAAAAGCGGGTCGAACTAATTAGGTTGGCCCGCTTTTTAGTTAGAGTCAATAATTTATTTGTTAGCCCCCCTCTATTCTGTTATAATATACACATAAATATAGAATTTTTACTATGGGCACTATTAGAAATAATAAAAAAAAGTCACCAGTAGTGGTGGCGGTGTCAGGATATTTTAACCCCCTACATGTCGGTCATTTAGAAATGATAGAAAAAGCTAAAAAGTTAGGTGATATTTTGGTTGTTATTATTAATAATGATTTTCAGGTCAAACTTAAGGGCCGAGTAGCGTTTATGGCGGAAGCTGACCGGGTTAAGATAATCAGTGCTTTACGTGACGTCGACCGAGTTTTTCTCTCTACGGATAAAGACTTAACAGTTTGTAAATCTCTAGCTAAGATTAAACCCAATATATTTGCTAATGGCGGTGATCGTCATAGTATAGGCGATGTTCCGGAGTATCCAATTTGCCAAGAACTTGGCATTAAGATGGTTGATGGCTTGGGCCAGAAAATACGGGCTAGTTCTAAAATAATTGCTCAAGCAGCCCTTAAACACCCATTAATCGTTAAGACTAGGGCTAAAAAATAAACTATGATATATCGGTTTCGTTTTTTATTTTTGTTAGCTGGGTTACTAATTTTAGTTGGTAGTTTTTGGTTTTATTTAAATAAACCAGAGCCAGAGCCCATCATCGCACCCAGAGCAGAAAAAACAATCCGTATTTTAGAAGGTTGGACTAATCGAGATATTGCTGATTATTTAGCTAGTCAAGATTTGTTTCCAGCGACAAATTTTCTAGCTCTAGTTGGTTCTGACCAAGGAACAGAAAAAATATCTAGCTCTTTTAATGGGCCAGACCTTAAAATTCGTTACCCTTGGTTACCAGCGGATAAAGATAGTTTGGAGGGTTATCTTTTTCCTGATACTTATCGTATTTTTGCCACTTCAACCCCAGAGGAAGTAATAATAAAAATGTTAGATAATTTTGATAATAAACTTAGTCCAGAAATGCGCTCGGAAATAACTCAACAGGGCAAAACTATTCAAGAGATAGTGAATTTAGCTTCAATCATAGAAAAAGAAGCGCCCATTACTGGCGGTGAAGAAGGGGATAAAGATGCTAAGATAATAGGCGGAATTTTTTATAATCGTTTAAAAATCGGGCAAGCTCTACAATCAGATGCTACCCTTTCTTATATTTTTAATGACAACAAACCTCAACATAGCGGTCCAGAGTTAGAAATAGATTCCCCTTACAATACTTATAAATATCGTGGCTTGCCGCCTGGCCCAATCGGTAATCCTGGTTTAGCGGCTATTAAAGCAGCAATTTATCCTGCCGATAATAATTATTATTATTTTCTAACTCCGACGGGTAGTCGAGATGTTATTTATGCTCGCAATTATAATGAACATCTGCAAAATAAATATAAATATCTAAGATAATATATGAACAATGAAGAAAACCTCATTGTGACTAATAACCAAACTTTGGATTATAGCACCCCACCACCACCCAATCCCTATCGTCGCGCCGCGATATTTTTAGCAATTGTGGCGGTGCTGGCCTTATTAATATTATCTGTCTTTTTAGTTGTTCAAAAGCTTTGGGTTAATAGTCCTTCGACTGTTGCAGAGCCAGAGGTTGTAATTGCTAGTTCAACGCCTTCGGTTTTGCCTAATCTGGTGTTACCGGATGAAGAAAAATTAATTTCTACTACTACTGTTTTATCTAATATAGCGGTAGAGTATTTGTCATTTTCTGACTTTTATGAAGCTCCTAGTAATGACGTTCCTCTAAAACTTAATGATTACCAGTTGCCCCTGAATATTAAAATAGATGTCATGAATTATTATGATATCTCGCGTAAGCTTAGTTTTGACTCTTATATTGACGATTTAAATAGCCGAGGTTTCGCGGTTATTGATAATCCTTGGGCGCAAACTGTTACCGATTTTCCCTCGGCTTATAACAATCTTGACGCTAAACAGGTTCCTTTTTTAGTGACATCTGATTTTCTTATTTATTACCATCAGAATATCTTAAAGAAAGTTTTCAAAGATATTGAGGAGAATGTTTTTTATGATAATCTTTGGGACATGAATAAGGATTTATATCAGGCGGCCAAGACCCGTTACGAGGCGCGGTTAGCGGCCATTGGTAATATAAATGACCCTATTTTAGAAGCCGAAAGACTAGAAACCGCCTTTTTTGCGGTATCTTTAGAATTACTCAAGCCTGCTAAGGGACAGATTGCCCCTAAGAGTGTGTCTGATAACCCTGAGTTGTTTGCTGCTTCAGAAGCCGATAAATTCTATTTTGTAGTTCCTCCTTATTTACGTGACGATGTTTTAGCTGAAGTAAGTTTAATTAGATCAGCTCAAGCAGTTCGGGCTAAATCTCCAGTCCTTCTTTATAGCCGTAATTATACGGAATTTTCTGTGCCCGCTGATTATAAACAGAATGCTAAGTTGAATAATTTTTATTTAACCACCCGTTGGCTTAATTCCATCTTTCCTCTTAATTATCAATCTGAAGATTGCCCTGATTGTTTATTGGATCGGGCAGATTGGCGTATTAATTTAACTACTGCCAGCTTAATTGCTCAAGATTTTGCGGCCCAGCCTCAACTTAAAAACCGCTGGGCTAGAATTTATAAGATCATGTCTTATTTTAAAGGCTTGCGCGAAGATCTTAATTATATACATTATCGTGATAGTTTAACTGAGTTGTTTGGGGAAGATTTCAAGAGTGAAGAATTGTTTGATATTAAAAATAAAGATGCAGATAGTAATTTAGATAATTTGCGTGTTAAGCTTTTGTCTTATCAGTGGCCAGAAATATCTGGTGCGCTTGATAAGCAATCGGACCGTTCACGATTAGGTCTTAAAATTTTGGCAGAATCATATTGGCCCAATGCTTATATTTTCCGTCATTTAACTGCACCGGCGGTTGGCCGGTACCTTGGTTCCGTGCCTTCAGCTGCTAATCAAACAGTTTGTCCAGAAAAACAAGAGCCCAATCGTTGTAATGGCCTTAGCCTTGATTTAATTAATTTGGTCTATCCAGCTTCAAGTAATAGTTATTTTGCTGAGAATTCTAACTATCAGGATTATGAAAGTCAGGTATCAAGTTTGCGGGCAGAACTAGACAAGCTAAATGCCTGGCAGGCTAATAACTATTGGACCACTCTTAATCTAACTAAGGTTTTCTTATCAGCTGACAGAGAGAAGCAGCCTATATTCACTCGGTCTGATGCCTGGCGCGATCGTCAACTAAAAACAGCGGCGGCTGCTTGGATAAATTTACAACTACCCCTTCAGAGTTATTATTTATCAGCTCCAGAAGTGCCAGAGCAAAGCTTAGGCTTTTCCCGTAAACCAGATAATTCCTATATTGAACCTAACTTACCCCTGGTAAATGAGATTTTGGCCAACAACAACATGTTGCTAAGAATGTTTAACGCCTTGCAACTGGATTTAGAGGTTCGTTTGGCTGTAGCTGATATCAGAAATTTTTCTAGTCGCTTGGTTGAGCTTAGAGATATTATCCTGAAAGAATTAAGTGGTGAAAGCTTGAACACTGAGGATAATGAGACTATCGCTAATTTTATTCGGGAGCTTAAAGTCGAGACCCAGACTACCAAAGAGCAGCAGATCTATATTAAAATGCCTAACGGTAGTAATCTACGGCTAGAGTTAGGTCGATTAAAGTTATTAATGCTAGTTCATCAAGAGGGAGAGAGTAAAGTATTTTCTGTTGGGCCAGTCTGGGATTATCGTGAGAGTCGTTAGAATGAATAGCGGAAAACGAAAACCTCATCTTCTATTGACCACCATTTATTAGCCGATAATTTAGCGGCGTTTATTATTCGTCCGCTTTGATACCAGTATTTATTCACTACTAGATAAGATAATTTTACACCGGCTAAATCGGCTGCTTTTTTCATGGTTATTTGAGTAGGAGACTCATAAACCATATCTAAATAGTATTGATATAGTGGGCCGCCGGTGGGGACAGCATAAGTATAAAGCGGACCAACCGGAGAAGAGTGGTAGTTGTTAAATCCTATTTCTTTAAGAGCTGCTGCGCTAACTTGTTGATTAGAGAGAACCACATAAGGAGTGTTAGCATCCTGGCTTATGCTATTAACTGCTTCAATGTCAAAAGCACTGGTGCTATATCCTCGGCTGTTGTGATAGTTATCAAAGCGTGGATAAGAGATATATAAACTAATTACAGCCAAACCAACACCAAAATACAACCAAATAAGTTTCTCTGTTCGTTGTTTTTTGATTATATTTTTAATTACTTCTTTTCCTGCTCCAAGAATAAAAGGAAGAGAAAAAATTAGTATAATAATAGGAATGCGCCCAGCGTAATCAGCTTGTTCATAGTCTATTAAGCTTTCAAATTTTAAGCCCCGGCTAATTAAGTAAGATGCTGTCAGGGCCGATATCATAACAAGTCCAGCCCGAGAGCCAGAATAGCGGCGAAAATAAAATATTATTGCCACCATCGTTATTACGGTTATTAACCAAGGAAAGTTACTGGCAAAAAAATAAGTAAAGTTCAAAGCCCAGTCTTCTTGTCCGGCTAGTGTTAGACTACTTAGGGAGCTGGTCAGCTCAGACCAGTAGCGGTCCAGGCTAGTCATTAGGCGAGCGCCGCCCCCGCTTAGTAGAGCCAGAGGCAAGCTGATTATAGCTAAAGTTATTATAGAGCCCAGAGATGTATTAGACAGACGACGGCTGAGATTATGATGATACTGTTCCCAGTATAAGAGAGCACACCAAATAATAGCCGGTAACCCGGTCAGGGGGTGAATAGCAGTAGTGGCGGCCGATAGAATAGCAACTAGAGGTAGATTTTTTTTATGCGTGCCAAGTAGGATGGCGAGGATTAAAAATAGATAGCTAAAGTTTTGTGGAGTAGTCGCAATAAAAGGCGAGAAGGTAATGATTGGTAAAAATAATATTACTAACCAGAAATGAGCAGGTAAGGATGATTCTTTTTCTGTTCCTTGTAAATTAGACAAAATAGCGTAGGGTAAAAGAATAGCGCTAGCTAAAGGCACCAGCCAGGTATTGATAATAGAAATCGATAGTCTGCTTAATTGATGAAGAATTATAATCAAACCATATTGTCCTAGATAATAAGGAGTTTTTGGCAAAACAACGCCTTGTTTAGCGATTAGCTCCATGGTTGCCTCATGTACAAAAGGGTCAAAGCCATAACCTATTTTGTAGACAATAGCAGCTAGACCTAAAGAAATGAGATAATGTCCAGAAAGTAGAAAAATTTTATATTTTTTTGGCAGCTCGTTAGTTACGATAAAGGCCAGTAGAGCTATACTAACGGCGTATATTAAGAAAAAGATTGGTGATATAGTTTCCCAAGGAGAGATCAATGGTCGTATGCTTCGTCCTTGCCAAGCTAACCCTATTAGAACGATTATTAGCAATAGATAAATGAGGATACTCCGTGTTTGCCAATAGGAACAATCTTTATATCTAAATAAACTGGAGTAGCGCCAGAGTTTTAGCCAATTAGTTTCTAGTGTATTGAATGTAAATTTTATCCAGACAGCAAAACTTAGACTAGCGCTTATTAGTGCTACAATAATGCCTGTCCAATTTAGAGAATAAAAATAGTAGACAAGGGCGCTCCAAATGATAATAAAACTAAGAGCCGCTAGTATATTATTATATAGTGCTTCATTTAGATTGGAATGTGTATTTATTTCCATAGGTGTTTATTCTTATTAAATAATAGCAAATTCTTGCTAAAATAGGCAATTTCGGCTAATATTTAAAGGAGTTATGTCATATTTTAGTCGACATAAGAATATTATTTCATTAGCCTTCTTGGTCATAGTATTTTTTATTGGGACCGCTAGTTTTAATTATTTAGCTCAAACTGATAATTATATAAAGTGGTCTTCGCCAGATGAGACGGCTAATTATTTTTTTACCCGGGAATTTGCCCGAACGAGTCAGTTGTCTTTTTTCGATAAAGCTGGAGTGATAGGGGATTATTTATTAATGCCCAGAAGCGTTCGTAATGATTTTGGATTTATTAAACCAGTTAGTTTTTTGGGCATTATTTTAATATATGGCAATTTAGCAGCTATTTTAGGAGTTGCTATTATTCCTTATTTAACTCCCTTATTTGCTTCTTTTGGTATTGTTATTTTTTATTTTTTGATTAAGCGGTTATTTTCTGAGCGCATCGCTTTGTGGTCGGCCTTTATTTTAGCCTTCTTTCCTGTATATATCTATTATACTGTACGCAGCATGTTTCATAACGTGCTGTTTATTGTTTTAGTGCTAGCTGGGTTGTATTTGATGGCGTTAGCTTTGGGTTCTACCAAACCAGAGCAGCGTAAATTTCTGTCTTGGCAACTACCGTGGTCATTTTGGCAGCAAGCTGTCTATGCCTTAATGGGCGGGGGATTGTTGGGGCTGGCGCTTATTACTAGAACTTCAGAGGTTCTATGGTTGGGGCCGACCCTATTTTTTGCTTGGTTATTTTATGCTCGTCGTCTGGGTCTGACCAAGCTTGTTTTAACAGTTGCTGGCTTGCTTGCTCCGCTTGTTGTTGTCGCTTATTATAATCAGATTTTATATAACTCTTTTTGGTACGGTGGTTATAATGAAATGAATAGGTCTTTAGATGATATTGCCAGTAGTGGGCGAGCTTTGTTTGATTCTGGTTGGGGTAGTCAAGGATTAGAATATCTTAGAGCTGTTGGTGAGAGAATATTAGATAATATTTTTTATTTTGGCCTCAATTGGCAACAGTCTCTGGTAATGTTTCGGCATTATGTAATTGAGATGTTCCCCTTTTTAACTTACGTAGGGTTAGGCGGACTGGCCTTGTTGGTGGGACAGAATTTCTATCATCCGCGTCGGAAGCATATAATTTTACTTCTTACTTGGTTGGCGGCTAGCATTTTTTTAATCTTTTATTATGGCTCCTGGCAGTTCAATGATAATCCTGATTTGTCCCGTTATACCATCGGTAATTCCTATACTCGTTATTGGTTGCCTATATATTTAGGTTTAATCCCATTGGCCTCTCTGGTATTAGTTAAGGTAACACGGGCCCTCTCTTGTCTTTTGCCTACGGCGGTCAAGGGTATGAGGCCAATTTTTGCCTTTTCTTTACAAGTTCTAGCGGTTTGGTTTCTGGCTGTTTGGTCTTTAAATTTTGTATTGTTTGGGTCAGAAGAGGGTTTAGTTCGTCTATATTATGTTAATCAGGCAGAAAAAATCAATTCTGAACGAATATTGGCGCTGACAGAGCCAGAAGCTATTATTATTACTCGTTATCATGATAAATTTTTTTGGCCGGAGAGAAGGGTAATTATGGGAACTTTCCCTAATGATGAAATTTTTACAGCGGCGACTAAGTTAACAAATTATTATCCAGTTTATTATTATAATTTTTATTTTTCCGAGTCTGATTTAGAGTATCTTAATTCCCGACGTTTGGTCCCATACAGATTAAGATTAGTAACCATAGGAAAGTTTAATTCAGATTTTGGTCTTTATCGTTTAGAAAGATATGCCTCTAGTGAAGAAACTACTAAGTAAGCCAAGTATCCTGGCTATTTTAGGCACAACCTCAGCCGGCAAGACCGCCCTGGCAGTGTCTTTGGCTCGTCAATATAATGGTGAAATTATTAGTGCGGATAGCCGCCAGGTGTATCGCGGTTTAGATGTTGGTACTGGTAAAGATTTAGCTGAATATCAAGTCGGCGGGAAACGCGTTCGCCACCATTTAATAGATGTGGCTGATCCCAAGCGCCAGTTTAATCTGGCCCGTTATCAGGCAGCCGCAGTTAAAGCGATTAAGGATGTTATAAAAAGAGGGAAGTTGCCTATTGTGGTTGGTGGCAGCGGTCTTTATTTACAGGCGCTAGTTGATAATTATTCTCTGGTTAAAGCTCGTGTTGATTTAAAGCAACGCTTAATCTGGTCTAAACTAGAAGCAACGACGCTATATCAGGAATTATCACGTCTTAAACCGGAATTTGCCGCTCGCCTTAATAAGAGTGATGCTGGCAATGCTCGTCGTTTACGACGTTACCTAGAGATAGCAGCGAACGGAGAAGATTTGGGCTCTAAGCAAGAATCACCTTTTGTCTGGCTTATATTAGGTTTAAGGGTTAAGGAACAAGAGCTAAAAAAACGTATTCGAGAGCGATTATTGCGTCGTCTGCAAAAAGAGGATCTAGTGGCCGAAGTAGAGGGGCTTCATCAAGCCGGTTTGTCTTGGTCGAGGCTGGATAGCTTTGGTTTGGAGTACCGATTTGTTAGTCGTTATTTGCAGGGGCAGTTATCCTATCCGGTTATGGTCGAAAGATTAGATTCTGCTCTGTGGCGGTTTGCTAAGCGCCAGCTTAGTTGGTTTAGGCGTTGGGAGAAGCAGGAAGCCAAGATATCATGGGTTAAGGACTTAGCTTCAGCTCAAAAAAAGATAGATCATTGGCAAAAAAAAGCGCTTAAATAAGCGCTTTTTTGTAATCCTTAATTTATTTCAGAAGTTTGGCTAGGAGTTCTTGGACGACTTTAGGATTAGCCTTCCCTCGAGTAGAGGCCATGACTTGGCCGATAAAGAATTGTAAGATGGTGTTTTTACCTTGTCGGTATTGAGCGACTTGACTGGGGTTATCAGATAGTATTTTTTTAACTATGGCTTCAATTTCAGCACTGTCATCGAGCTGTTCTAAGCCGCGCTCAGTCATGATGTCGGTTGGGTCGCCGCCCTCGTAATACATTTTTTCTAATATGCTTTGTCCGGCAGCTGCTGTAATTTTGTTTTGATATATTAAACAAACTAATTCAGCAAAATTTTCAGCCGTCATTTTTAATTCATTTACCTGTTTGTTGTCGGTTTTGAGATAGCTATATAGTTCACGGGTAATCCAATTAGCTGCGGTTTTAGCCAAACGTTTTTCTTGTCTATCAGCATCATCACCATTAGCTTCTATCCAAGCTTCAAGTTCAGAGATAACCTGTTCTGTCCAGGCAGCTAGTTCTTTGTCAATAACTAGAACTTCGGCTGTTTCTGGCGTTAACCCGTACTCTCTGGTAAAACGAATTTTCTTTTGAGTCGGTAGCTCTGGTAAGGTGGCTTGGAGCTGAGCGAGTTGGGGCTGGCTGATAATTAATGGAGGAATGTCTGGTTCCGGGAAGTAGCGGTAATCAGCCGAAGTCTCTTTTTTCCGCTGGCTGAAAGTTTCTCCTTTATTTTCATTCCAACCTCTTGTTTCGGCAGCGATTTCCTCCTTATTATTCAGAGCAGTAGTTTGTCTTTTTATTTCAAAGTTAATGGCTTTTTCTAGGGCACGAAAGGAGTTGATATTTTTTACCTCTACCTTGGCATTAAGTTTAGTACGGTCATTTTTAGGTTTAATTTCTCCATTTTCATATTTCCAATCACCTGGGGTCTGAACACTAATATTAGCTTCACAACGCATTTCTCCTTTTTCCATATCAGCATTACTAATTTCCAGATAACGCAAAATTTGCTGGTAAGCTTGGCAGAATTTTTTAGCAGTAGCAGCATCTTTTATGACTGGTTCAGTTACCAGCTCCATGAGCGGAGTACCGGCTCGATTGAAATCAAGCAGAGTATGGTCTTTAACATGCAGAGATTTACCGGTATCCTCTTCTAAATGGATTCTGGTTATCATTATTTTGTCTCCATTTATCTCTAGATATCCGTTATAAGCCAAGGGTTTATCGTGTTGGGAAATTTGATAGCCTTTAGGCAGGTCAGGGTAAAAATAATTTTTACGATCAAATTTAGATTGTTGATTAATTTGGCAATTGAGGGCAAGGCCGGTTAATATAGTCCAATCAATAGCTTGGCGGTTAGGAACCGGCAAAGTACCGGGGTGACCCAGGCAAATCGGACAAACAGTTGTGTTAGGCGCTTGGTTATTAGCATCATTGTCACAGGCACAGAACATCTTACTTTTAGTTTTTAGTTCGGCGTGGATTTCCAGGCCGATGATAGTTTCATATTTCATGGGAATATTTAAAATTTTCCAGTACTACCAAAACCACCGGACTGGCGTTCGGTTTGGTCGGTAATATTTTGTTCGATTATTTCCGGTTGAGCTATAGCCTGGATGATAAGCTGAGCTATTTTTCGTCCTGGTTCTATGTGAAAATCGTCTTCGCTTAAATTTTTAATTACTACCATTACCTCGCCACGATAACTAGCGTCAATGACTCCGCCTAGAGTGGTGATACCCTGGGAGGCTAATCCGCTTTTATCCCAAATTAATCCAGCATAACCCATAGGTATAGCTAGTTTAAGTCCGGTAGAAACTAGAGCTTGACCATAAGGAGGAATAGAATAATAGTCAGCACAGAAAAGGTCAAAAGCGGCATCACCGACTAGAGCTCTTTGCGGTAATTTAGCAGTTGGCTTTAGGCGCTGGACTGTTAGGTTGAGCTTGACCGGTTGTTGAGAAGATAAGTTTTGCTCTAGAGCCTGTTCTAGGGTCAAAATAGGATCATTGTCAGAGATAATTTTTTCTTCGTTTTGTCCTTTAGAATTATCAGAAAATATTATATGGCGGTTTTCTAGGATATTATGGTTAGATCCTAGGAGATGGGAAATTGGCTCTAAGTCTCCGTCTTTTTTTGGTTGGTCACCCAAAATTTTCTTAACGGCCGTCCAGACCAGTAGGTTAATTTCCTCTCTATTAAGAGGTCGGTTATTTTGGGCACAGCTTATCATTTGAAAGTCCGGAAAGCTACGAGCAATATCTTCATATACTTCAGCCGCTCTTTTTAGATGTTCTATATTATCTTCATGAATATCTTGAGCTTTGCCGGCCCAATCTTCGCGTGCCCTATCTTTAGCCCTTTGTTGGGCGATTGTAGGATCAAGGTGAAGAATAATAGTTAAATCAGGACGGGGAATTTCAAATATTTTATATTCTAGATCGGCTAGCCAGTTAAAAAATACACGGCGCTCTAAGGGGTTAGCAATTTTGGCTCCCTGATGACCCATGTTAGCGCTAGTATAGCGGTTGGATAAGACAATTTTACCTTCACGCAGCCAGCGTCGGAGGCGCTCTCTAGCATCAAAGCGGTCTACTGCGTAGAAGACTGAAGCCTGATAAGCATTAATGTCGCTGGCTTTACCATATTTACCAGATAGATATTCTTCAACTGGTCCGGCTGATTTAGTGTTATATTGTGGAAAGTCGGCTAGTTCAACAACGTGTCCAGCTTCTTCTAATTGACTTTTAAGCAGGTTAAGCTGAGTAGTCTTACCGCTACCATCTGTACCGTCTATGACAATGAATTTTCCTGGAAATCCGTTCATAGTCTATTTATTATGTCTTCTAGCTGTTTATAGAGGTCAGAAAAACTGCCGTTATTATCTATTTTGAAGTGTGCCTGAGACATCACAATTGGTATTTCTCTTTCCGCTTCACGCTGTTCCTCGGCTACGAATTGTGGAAAGGTCTTGTCTGAATCACCAATATTTTCATTACGTTTAATCACCCGATCATAACGCGTTTCTGGCTCGGCGTCAATGCTTATTAAATGAAAATTGGGGAAGTTTTTTAATTCAACAATATCCGCCAAACGTCTGATCCCTTCTACTATTACTAGTTCATTTGGATCACGGCTAACATCTTGAGCGATAACTCTAGCTAAAGTGTCGCTACCAAAACGTTGTCGGAGATCAAAAGATAAATCTTGTAACTTTTCTCTGGTAACGGGGAGATAAAGGCGATCTAAAATATCGCGTAACATAGTAGAAAAGCGATGACTAGAAGCGCCGTGATGTTCCTCTAAATATTTTTTAGAGACATCTTTGCCACTCGCTATTTTACCGACAAAACCCAGTATTATTTTGGCCATAATTTTAATATATTACCTGGTAACGAAGCATTAGAGTATTTTCGTTGATTGTTTTGCTTTCTATTAATTTTAAATCAGCTTCAAGCGGTCGATCAAATAAAGATAAACCAGAGCCAAATATTTTTGGTTCAATAGTTAAAATTATTTCGGTAATTAATTTTTTTTCTAAAAATAAAGAATTAAGGTAAGCTCCTCCACCCAAAAGAGCTGATTTATAACCCATATTTTCTAATTCGTCTAGTACGGGTTCAGGATCACCGCTCACCCATTTAGCGCCAATTTGGTTGTCATCGTCGGTGGCTTGGCCGAAGACAACATTAAGTCTATTAGGTAAAGGAGAGGGAAAAGTGCGAAAAGTATTAGCCCCCATCATAACTACACCATGGGTTTGAGAAATTTCCCTAAAGAGTTTTTTGTCTTCTCGGCTGGTCCAATCAGCTAACTGAGATTTATCTTTAGCTATTTTGCCATCGGCTGTAGTGGCCATCATCATGGTGACAGGAATCATATCGTTATTTTTGTTTTTTAAATTGCTATTGGAGCTTTAATTCCTGGTTCTGGATTATAATTTTCTAGAACAAAATCTTCGTATTGAAAAGAAAATATATCTTTAACATCCGGATTTATTTTCATGGTCGGCAAGTCCTTCGGTTGACGACTAAGCTGCAGAGCAACTTGTTCGCGATGGTTATTATAAATATGCAGGTCGCCGAAGGTATGAACAAATTCTCCTAATTTTAGGCCGGTTACCTGAGCCACCATCATAGTTAGCAGGGAATAAGAAGCAATATTAAAAGGTACGCCCAAAAACAAATCCGCGCTACGTTGGTATAATTGGCAAGAAAGGCGGTTATCTGAAGAAACATAAAATTGGAACAAAGTGTGGCAAGGGGGTGGTGCGGTTTTTTGTCCGCCTATTAAATCACGTAAATCAGCTACATTCCAACCGCTGACGATAATCCGACGTGAACTAGGATTATTTTTGAGCATGGCCACTGCTTCAGCAATTTGGTTTATTTTAACTCCATCCTTTCCTTCCCAGGCGGTCCACTGTTGACCATAAATTGGCCCTAAATCGCCATTTTCATTGGCCCATTCATCCCAGATAGTGACACCATGATCGTTAAGATATTTTATATTAGTATCGCCTTTTAAAAACCAAAGCAATTCGTAAATAACTGATTTAAGGTGAACTTTTTTAGTAGTTAAAAGAGGAAACCCGGCGTTTAAATCATAGCGTGCTTGACGGCCAAAAACACTAGTTGTCCCAGTTCCAGTGCGGTCATCTTTACCTTGGCCATTATTTAAAACATCACGTAGTAGATCAAGATATTGTTTCATAATTTTTAGGCTAAAGAATTACTGGTCCTCATATTTAGTAATACTAGTATCAAGTAGAGAATACTCTATTCCTGCTTGAGCAAATATTTCTTTGCTACGCTCGCCAGCGTGATAGTCTTTGGCACAGATTACTTTTTTAATGCCGGCATTAATAATCATTTTTGCGCAAGTATAGCAAGGAGTCATTTGGCAATAGAGCGTGCCACCAGCCAGAGAAATACCCATACGGGCCGCTTCACAAATAGCATTTTGTTCAGCGTGAGCAGTCCGAATGCAGTGGCGGCTAGTTGAGCCATCGTCATGTGTAACAGTGTGCATTTCGTGTCCCACTTCATCGCAATGAGGAAGTCCGACCGGTGAGCCAGCATAGCCAGTGGAAATTATCCGTTTATCACGAGTAATAACACAGCCACCCCGGAAACGATCGCAAGTTCCGCGGCTGCCAACCATTTCTACTATTTTTAAGAAATATTCATCCCAAGACGGGCGAATATATTTTTGACTTTCAGCTTGCTCTTTATTATTCATATTATTATAAAAACTTGATAATATTCTTTAATTATCTTAGCCTATTATGATAATAAAATAAATCTTGACAGTCCATCCTATATGTATTGTTATGGCTAGTAAAAATGATGAAAACGGGTTAAACTATAAGTGTTTTAATTCCATCTTATATCTATCATATGGCAGTATCTTTAGACGAATATAAGGGAAAATATGATCAAGAAGGAGAAGTTCTTCTTAAAATTAAGCTTTTTCCGCAAGCGGGTCGGACCGAATACATAAAGACTTTAGGAGATGGAACCCTAAAAATTGCTGTGAAAGCAGCCCCAGAAAAAGGTAAAGCTAATCGTGAACTGATTCGTTTTTTGGCGGCGTATTTTAGTGTGACAAATGATCAGGTGACTATTATTAGAGGACTGGAACAGCGCCTCAAGCTAGTTAAAATAGGCAAGTAGTAAAAGCATTTATGGATTTATCGGTTATCATAGTTTCGTGGAATGTGAAAGACAAGTTATATAGTAATTTGTCTGCCGTTTTTTCTTCGCTCGGAATTGGCAGTTTTGAAGTTTTTGTAGTAGATAACGCGTCTACTGATGGTAGCGCTGATATGGTGCATCAAGAATTTCCTCAGGTGCGACTGATTGCTAATCAAGAAAATCTCGGATTTGCTCGAGCAAATAATCTAGCTTTAAAGCAGGCATCAGGTGAGTTTATCTTATTGCTCAATCCTGATATGTTGCCAGCGGCTGACACATTGTCTAAATCCTTAATTTGGGCTCGGTCAAATCCCCAGGCGGTTGTGTCTGGTTGTCGTCTAATTAGTCCGGATGGTCAGATAATAGAACAAGTTCGTCGTTTTCCTCATTTGTTTGACCAATTATTAATTACTTTGAAACTACCGCATGTTTTTCCTGCTTTGTTAAATTCCTATTTAAATAAAGGCTTTGATTACAATAAGGCGGCTAAAGTTGACTCTTTGCGGGGCGCCTTTTTCTTGATTAATAGGGTTCGTTATAAAGAAATTAGTGGTCAGGATGTTCCTCAACTTGATGAAAGATATTTTGTCTGGTTTGAAGAGGTTGATTTTTGCCGCCAGATTTATAGACAGGGTGGAGAAGTCTGGTATTGTCCTAAGGCTTCTTGTTTAGATTATGTTGGTGCTAGTTTTAAGCAGTTACCGCGCGGGCAAGGACAAGACTATTTTAGTGATTCAATGATTAAGTATTTTGCTAAATGGCATAAACCCTGGGAAGCGTCTGTTTTACGAGTTGCTTGGTGGTTAGTCCGTCTTTTCATATGAACGATTACAAAAAAGTTGGTTTAGTTTTAGTTAACTATCGTGATTATGCTTCACGCTTTTTAGTAGATTGTCGTGATTCTTTGCGTCATCAAGATTATCCCACCTCATCTACTAAAATATATATAGTTGATAACGCCTCAACGCTACAATCAGAAAAATATTTACATGATATTTTTCCCGAAGCTAAAATCCTTATTCGTCCCGATGGTAATTATGCGGCGGCTAATAATTTAGGATTCTTACAAGCTATAAATGATGGCTGTCAATATATAGTGACAGTCAATATGGACACGGTAGCTCAGTCAAGTTGGTTAAGCGCCCTAGTTTCTGCTTTAGACAACAACCCAGAAGCGGCCATAGCGCAATCAAAGATTCTTCTTTTTCCCTTGCCTGGAGATAATCCATCACCTCTTAAAATAAATAGTTGGGGAAATATTTTTCATTTTTTAGGATTTGGCTTCACTGGCGGATATGGTCAGCCGGATAAGGTGATCGAAGGTTATCCGGTGATTTTAGGTTATGCTAGCGGTTGCTCTTTTATTATGCGCGCGTCTGTGTGGCAGAAGATTGGTGGCTATAATGAAGATTTTTATATGTATCACGATGATATTGAAATTAGCCTAAAAGCTCGTTTAGCTGGTTATTCAATTGTATTGGCCCCTGATTCAGTAATCTATCATAAATATGAGTTCAACCGTAGTATTCGTATGCTTTATTATATTGAGCGTAATCGTCTACTAACTATTGCTATCTTTTATCCTATACCTGCTATTATTTTTTTGTTGCCTGCTCTATTGTTCATGCAGTTGGGTTTATTGGCCTATGCCGCCGCGGGCGGCTGGCTAAAGACAACTCTTAGGGTTTATGGGTATTTCCTCTGTCCCAGCAGCTATGTTAAGATTTATAAACAACGCCGTCAGCTCAAAAGTTTTAGATGTTTAAGCTTTAAAAGTCTGGCAGCTGGCTTTAGCGGTCGTATTGAGTTTCAGGAAATTAATAATCCGCTTCTTCGATTTATTGTTAATCCTATTTTAAATATTTATTGGCGGTTAGTTAAAAGGATTGTTTGATATGGATTTGAGTATTATTATTGTTAATTATAAGAGCCGAGAGAAACTGAGTAATTGTTTGGTTTCTCTTGAGGCAGCTAATTTACGATTATCTCGAGAAATATTAGTGATTGATAATAATTCTGGAGATGACCTAACGGAGCTTGCTTCTAGTTATTCCACCGTTCGGCTAATTGTTAGTTCAGTTAATCAGGGAATGGGAGGAGGAAATAATATCGGCATTGAACAAGCCCAGGGAAAATATATTTTAATTTTAAATCCTGATACGGTTGTCCAGCCGGGAGCGATTGAGACGCTGGTTACTTATTTAGAATCACATTCCGAGGTAGCCATGGTGGGGCCAAAGCTGCTTTATCCCAATGGTTCTTTGCAATATTCTTGCTCTAGCTGGCCCCGATTTTGGATGCCAGTCTTGCGTCGTACTTTTTTGGGTCGTTTTTTCCCGACTACTTTAAGAAGTTTTATGATGAAAGATTATGATCACTCTACTCCACGCACAGTAGACTGGTTAATGGGATCTTGTCTTTTGTTTCGGCGAGAACTATCCGTTACTGGGGGTGTTTTTCGACCTCGTTTTGATGAACGTTATTTTATGTATTTTGAAGACACTGACTTGGCCCGTCAGGTTTGGAGCCAGGGGTATGCAGTTGTCTATGTTCCGCAGGCAATAGTTATTCATGATCATCAGCGGGCTAGCGCACAGCACCCTTGGTATTTAGCAATATTTTTGGATCGTCTAGCACGACAGCATATTTTGTCTTGGCTTAGATATTTTATAAAATGGGGAATAAAGAGAAAAATAAAAGTATGAAAAAAATTAAGAAAGCTATTTTTCCGGTAGCGGGATTTGGCACGCGTTTTTTACCGGCCACCAAAGCTCAACCTAAAGAAATGTTGATGGTGGTTGATAAGCCGGTTATTCAGTATTTAGTTGAAGAAGCCGTTCGATCAGGAATCGAAGAAATAATTTTCGTAACTGGTCGCGGCAAACGAGCAATTGAAGATCATTTTGATTATTCTTTTGAACTAGAAAAAACTTTAGTGGAAAAAAATAAGCTTGATTTACTAGAGAAGGTTAGAGCCATTGAAAATTTAGCTAGGTTTTCCTATGTGCGTCAGCCCATTCCTTTAGGTGATGGAGAGGCTATCCGTTGTGCCGCTCATTTAGTCGCCGATGACGAACCGGTGTTGGTAATGTTTGGTGATACTCTATTTGATTCCCCGGTTTCGCCAGTTAAGCAAGTAATAGATACCTACGAAAAATATGGAGATTCGGTAGTGGGCTTATCCAGCGTCAACCCCAGCGAGGTAGATAAATTTGGAGTTATAGATGGTCTTGATTTAGGAGAAGGGAATTATGAGATTAAAAAGTTTGTTGAGAAGCCAGATTTAGGTTCAGCCCCGTCTAACTTAGCGGCTGTTGGTATTTATGTAATTACGCCTGAAGTTTTTGGTGTTTTAGGTAAGATGCGATCAGGAAAATCAGGGGAGATTCGCTTAGCCGATGCTTTTGATCTTATGTTGGAAGATGGTCGGCCGATATATGGCAAAAAAATAAGCGGTGAATGGTTAGACACCGGTAATAAATTTAATTTTATTAAGGCTACTATTAAATACGGATTAAAAGACCCGGAAATCCAAGATGATCTCCGGGCTTTAATCGATAGCTTAAAAAGTTGAGTTAGGTTATTGGAGTATAATTTTATAGATTCCGGATTGTTGTCCAATCTTTGCCCAGAAGTATAAAATATTATTATCGGCGTCTAAGACGGGCGCCGATATTTTATTTGTTTGCAATAAATGAGTAGTAGTTTCTAATCTAGGATCATATATTCGAAGACTGTCAGTGGTTGCTAAAATTATATAATCACGGTCTTTATTCCAGATTATCTGTTGGAGTTCTTCTCCGACTCGCGTGAGTAGGGAAGAATTATTACTAGGAATATCAAAACGGAATATTTCCCAAGCATTATTGTAGAGTAAGGTGTTTTTATCTAACCATTGCCAGCTATAGGCATCTTTAATGGTGATAGGAGTAGAAGCTGGTTCGTTGTCATTAATTAAATATAGTGTTTTATTCTGGTTATCGTATAAAGACAATAAAGACCCCTGGTCATTAATAAAGCTATATTGTCCGACACTTGGCAGTTCATATATTACATTCGTTAGTTTGGTGGTCAGGGAATGTTTTTTTAATATAGCCCGTCCATTTTCAGCAACCAGTAGCCAGATTGTTTGCCCGCTGGGATAATAGGTGATGATATTTTCTTCCTTTAAAACAATGTTTGCGGTGCGAGAAGTAATATCAAGATAGGAAATTATCCCTTCCTTTTCATAGTATAAGCGATTAGTAGGTTCATCAAAAATGCTAGATGTTTCTGGGCCAACTAGTTGGCGGTAATCATTATCTAAACCGTCAAAAGATAATAGGCTAGAGCCAACTACTAGGCGTGAAGAATTCTTTAACCAGTGTCCAGTCAGATTTATATCACTGGGTAAAGATTTTTCTTGGCCACTGCGCAATAAAACTATTTTTTGTTCGCTAGCCACATATAAATAACGTCTATCAGAGCTTAGGGATAGCGGTCCGTCGGGGGCAGGAGTTATTAGTTGGGGGACGTCAGAACGAAAAAGATTAATATCAGTTAGAGTAGTTGCTTGATTGGGCGCTACTTTAATCTTTTTGTTCCAGGATAAATATCCCTCTTTCTCCAGACGGAGATCGTATTCTCCTGGCGGAATATTACGGAGCTTGGCAGTTGTCGTTATGTTTTGGTTGTGCCAAGGATTTAGGGAAAAAAAGGTTTGTGGCTCGTTATCTAGATAAACAGTAGCCCCATTAGGTTGGCTATCTATAATAATCATTCCAGTTTTTATAAGCAACCGACCAGTTTGGGGCGACCAACTAAGATTTATTTTATAGCCAGAAGCATACAGAGAAATAAGGGTCGTGCCTACGACAAACAACCCTATAAAAGCCATAAATAACCAAGAGCGTATCCGTTTAGACATAAGAAAGTTAGGAATTAAGGACTGTTATTTTAGCGCCCAAGGCGTTTAGTCTTTCGTAGAGATTCTCATAGCCACGGTCAATAGAATAAGAATTCCGTAGTACAGATTGTCCCTTAGCTGCCAACATGCAAATTAAGATATTGATGGAGGGCCGCAGAGCGGGAGGGCAGACTATTTCATTAGGTTTGAAATTTGTTGGCCCCGTTACTGTTATGCGATGAGGGTCATGGAGCATCATATCCGCTCCTAATCTGGTCAGTTCTGTATAATAAATAGCCCGGTTTTCGTATATCCAATCATGAACTAGAGTTGACCCTTCTGCTTGGGTAAGAATGGGGACAAATAAAGGAAGATTATCAATATTAAGTCCGGGATAAGGTTGGGGGTGTATTTTATCTGGCAAAGCCTTCAGTCGGCTAGGAATAACGCTTATATTTACCAGACGGAATTGTTTGCTCTCAGATAAGTAGGGACGGCTGATTTTAAATTTTTGTCCCATAACCTTTAACTTCTCGATTTCTAGTAGAAGAAAATCAATCGGGCAATGGGTGATAGTCAAAGGAGAATGAGTAGTAATAGCCAGTGAAATAAAAGCCATTGATTCAATAGGGTCAGGCATTAGAGGATAATCACAAACAGGCTGTAAATTGTCTACCCCAGAAATTTTTAAACTAATTCCATCCCAACTTATTTTGGCTCCAGCTTGGTTAAGAAAGCCAATTAAATCACGAACCATGTAATTAGAGGAGGCAAAATTAATAGTAGTATTGCCAGGGGTAAAGACGGCGGCCATGATAGTATTTTCCGTTCCGGTATCACTAGTTTCGTACATGGTAAATTCCGCCCCTTTTTTGTGTTCATAAGAGATGTGGTAAGCATCTTCGGATGATTTAACTTTTATTCCTAAATAAGCTAGGGCTAGAGAATAAGGATTAACTGTTCTTTTGCCCAGACGGCATCCGCCTGACTTAGGAAGAGAGAATTTTTTTAAATGAGCACTCAATGCCCCCATTAAAAGCAGAGCTGATCGAGTTTTGAGAAAAGCGTCACGATCTATTTTTTCCGGTTTTAACTTACCAGAATTTATTATTTCTAGTTCATGATCGCCCAGCCAACTAAATTTTAATCCTAAAGAAGAAAGAATCTCTATTATACGGTTAACTTCTTCTATGCGGGGAACATCCTTAAGGGTGGTGCGCCCTTTTATCATGACAGTCGCGCAAAGAATAGCGACAGCGGAATTTTTAGCTGAATTGGTGCGGATAGTGCCATGGAGTTTGTGTCCACCGTTAATTAGCAGATTTGCCATAATATTTGTTTAATATTAAATATTTTTTCAGTAGGGGCAGATAATTAACCCTACTTGTAACCATCTTTCATAATTATAGACTATTATTGACATTTTTCAAATCATCGGCTATTATAAGCATAGTTCAGACTTGTTTCTGGATTTTTATTAAATTTTTCTAAAGAATATGGCGAAAATAGCGGTAGTCAAAACCGGCGGTAAACAGTATAAGGTTGAAGCTGGCCAGACCATCAAAGTTGAAAAATTAGAGGTTGAAGCTGGCCAAAAGGTTAAGCTCGACACTCTTTTAGTAGCAGAAGGTGAAAAATTAGAAATAGGTCAGCCCTCTTTAGGAGAGAAGGTTGAAGCTACAGTTATTAGTAATGGTCGTCATCCCAAAATAACGGTAGTAAAATATAAGAGTAAGACACGCTATAAGCGTACACTTGGCCATCGTCAGCATTTTACTGCTCTTAAGATTGAAAGTATCGCTTAAAATTTTTTAGGGTCATAAAAAACCGCCGATTGGCGGTTTTTTGTTATTTACCTATATCACTGCGATTCTTTAGAGCGCTGGCTAAGGTTAATTCGTCAGCATATTCCAAGTCGGATCCAGCTGGTAAGCCTTTAGCTAGACGAGTTATTTTCAATTGTCCTTTGAGAAGGCGAGTCAAATAGAGAGAAGTTGTTTCGCCTTCTAGCGTAAAATTAAGAGCAATAACTAACTCTTCTACGCCGTTTTCTTTTATGTTTTTAACTAAAGTAGCAATAGGGAGATCATCCGGCTTCACTTCTTTAATGGTATTTATAAGGCCACTAAGGACAAAATATCGTCCGTGATATTGTCCGGTCGCTTCTATAGCTGCTAAATCACGACTATCTTCGACTAAACAAAGCAATTTAGGCGATCTATTGGAATCAGAGCAAATAGAGCAGGGGTTATTATCAGCAATTGATAAACATTGGCTACAGCGGACTGTTTGGCTTTTTAATACCTGTATAGATTTGGCTAAAGATTCCAGATCTTCCTCTGAACGTTTGAGTAAATAAAAAGCATAGCGCTCAGCCGTTTTAGGGCCGACACCGGGCAGGAATGACAGTTTATCAATTAGTTGTTGAAGGGCGCGCGGGTGTCTCATGAAACTAGTATTTATGATAGTCCAGGCAAGCCGCCCATTTCTTGGAGTTTTTTAGCCATTAATTTCTGGGCGCGCTTTAAGGCATCATTAAAGCAAGACATTAAGGCTGCTTCCTGAACTTCTTTGGATAGTTCGGGGTTTAGGGTAAGTTTAGTAACTTCCATATTCCCATTTAGAATAATTTGGACGCCATTTTTTTCTTCAGTTATGCTTTCCTGAGCTAAGGCGTTTTGCACAGTCTTGGCTTGTTGGCGCAAGTCTTTGAATTGTTTTAACTTATTAAACATATTATTTAGTTATTAGTTTATTAGAATTCAACGGCGGCTGGTGCTTCAGGCATATTATCTAACATTTTTTTACTCAGACTTTTAAAGCTAACAGTATTTTCGTCGAAGAAAAGATCTACTTTGCCAGTCGGACCATTACGATGTTTAGCAATATAAATTTCTGCGCGATGGCGTTCTTCCATTGGTAAATCATTAGGGTTGTAGCCTCGATCGGCTGATTTACGATATATAAACATGACAATATCGGCGTCTTGTTCTATAGACCCGGAGTCGCGTAGATGAGAAAGTTTAGGAATAGCGGGGTGGGTCATTTCTACGGCGCGAGATAACTGTGCTAGGGCCAAAATTGGTATATTTAATTCGCGAGCAATTGATTTTAGTCCACGACTGATTTCCGCTATTTCTTGGACGCGGTTGTCGCCGTATTTTCCTCGACCCTCCATAAGCTGGAGATAATCTATAACAATAAGGCCTAGGCCCTTTTCCATTTGTAAGCGTCGAGCCTTAGCCCGAATTTCCATGATAGATAAAGTTCCTGAATCATCAATATATATTGGTGCTTCGGCCAATTTTCCCATAGCCTCTCCGATTCTAGCAAAGTCATTATCTTCTTCTTTATCAGATAAATTTCCGGTTCTCATTTTCCAGAGACTGACGCCAGCTTGAGCGCAGAGCATGCGGTCCACCAATTGTTCTTTACTCATTTCTAAGGAAAAAATTCCCACCCCCTCTTTATTTTTAATAGCTGCTTGGCGAGCAATATCCAAAGCTAATGAGGTTTTACCCACTGATGGACGAGCCGCTAAAATAATGAGATCAGATTTTTGTAGGCCAGCCAGGAGATTGTCTAACTCACCAAATCCGGTAGACAAACCTCGTAACTTGCCACTGTATTTATGTAGTTCATCAATACGGTCAAAGGCTTCGGTCAATAGATTATCAATCGGTAAAAAAGCATTTTTAAGATATTTACGCGATACACCAAATACTTTTTTTTCTGTTTCATCTAAAATTTCGTCGATTTCTCTTTCCTGATCAAAGCTTAAACTAGATATTTCTGCCGCCGCTTGTTGGAGACGGCGTAGAGTAGCTTTACGTTGGATAATATTGGCGTAGTTACTGATATTACCCGAGGTTGCTACAGCTGCAGTTAATTGAGCTAAATAGCTGCGGCCCCCAGCTAGCTGTAGTTTTTTCTTTTCTTCTAGGCGATTAGATAGAGTAATAATATCTATCGGTTCTTGATTGGAGTATAGTTCTTTGACTGTTTCGTAAATGATCTTGTTGGCATCCTTATAAAAATCAGACGGCATGATCATGTCCGCTATTTTTATAATAGCGTCCTTATCAATAAGTAGGGAACCAAGTAATGACTCTTCAGCCTCCAGACTGTGAGGCGGAACCTTGGCAATCAGGTTTTCTTCATTTGTGGCCATATTTTTAGGAATTATCATCTTGATAGGTCCTTACTATCTTAGCCAATCACCGTTTATTATTCAAGCACAGGATATGTCCAGTTTGTCCCCAGCTGAATATTTATCTAATACCAGATAAAAGATAAAAGCCGATTCCGGAAATTAGAATCGACTTATTTTATGAGCCGACTGTCGGATTTGAACCGACGACCTACGGTTTACAAAACCGTTGCTCTACCAGCTGAGCTAAGTCGGCAAATGGCCGCCTTTAAAGCGGCCATTATGACTAAGTGCGCCCACCAGGACTCGAACCTGGGACCATTTGCTTAAAAGGCAATTGCTCTACCAACTGAGCTATAGGCGCATTCTTACAACAGGATGATAACAAATGATTTTAGCCTTGACAAGACCTAGAAACATGGGGATAGTGGCGATTACAATAAGGCCTTAATGTCGGGTATAGCTTTTTCCGCTGCCCGCTCGCCGATAAGAATCATTTCTTGGGCTATTTTTGGCGTGAAATATTTGGATAGACTGTTTTTAGGGCCGATATTAGAAAGATCGGGAGAAATAACCACATCGGCGTTAACCAGAGAAGATTTAGCTAGATTATTGAGCATAACCAGGGAACTACGCACCACCAGTTTAGATAAATTTAATTTTTTTTCTTTGAACTCATTATCGTGGTATAAATTAACACCAATAACAATATCAGCGCCCATATCTTTAACTAGGTTAGAGGGTACGGGATTGCTCATGCCACCGTCAGCTAGCAGACAAGAATCGTATTCCAGAGGTTTAAAAATTATTGGCACAGAAGTGCTAGCTCGAACAGCCGTAGATAAACGTCCCCGGGAAAATACATATGGTCGGGCGCTAAGAAGATCGGTAGCTACTAGGCGGAGAGGAATCTGGGCATCACTGAAGTTTTTTCCTTCTAATTTGCGTTCTAAATAAGTGGTGAATTTATTACCCCCAACTAGTCCGCCACTCCAGTTTAAGTCTAGCAGTAATGATAAATTTTCTCGGCTATTTTTGGTTAAGTCAGATTCTAATTGTATGGTATCAAGAAAAAGGGAATAATAGGCGGCTACCCAAGCCCCGATAGACGATCCGCTCAAGTAAGATATGGGTAGCTTATGTTTTTCTAAAGTCCTTATTACTCCAATATGAGCGAATCCTCGATAGGCACCGGAACCAAGAGCTAAGCCTATTTTTTTTATCTTTTTTGCCATATGAAATGATGTTTATGAACCTGATTTTTACCGGATTAAACTAAGCCCATTTAATGCCAAATTAACAGAGGATGTAATAAATCTGGGAGTAAGCCAAAACGAAGCATTATTCCTTCAATAAGACAAACGCCTTCTGGCTGTTGGTATTCAATTTGTATAAAATATAAAATAAATAGTGCTAGTAATATCCATTTTATCCAATATAGTATTTTAACCGCTAGTTTTTTGCGATTTGATCGGGCTGGGGTTAAAAACCTTTTCTTGATAAAATAAGTAGCCAAACAAGATAGGCCAAAAATTAGGCCTAAAAAATTAATATTAGCGTATAGCGCTGGGGGACACTGAGGAGGGCATCCTGTTTCTTGGACAACCGGCTCCGCCCTATTTATAGGTTGAGTAATATACATGTTTTATTTTTAGTTTCTACTATAGATTATAGATGTAAATATTGTTTTTGACTACCAGGCTAAAAATATAAATAAATAAAAAAGCCTGAAAATAATTTCAGGCTTAAAGCTTAGGCAATTTTATTTTTTAAGAGCCCAAGCATATTCTTCATCTACTATTTTTTGGCTGACTGCCGACACTTCAAATTTTGTAAATATTTTTTTCATAATTTTTACATATTTTGTTGTAGCGACGCATAGTCCGGCAATTTCATATGAATCTCTTGCCCTCTTCCCATCGTAGTTTGTATACCATTTTCCGGTATATTTTTTGTAACATGTCGTAGGTGAACAATCGCTCATCGCCCAATCGTTTGATGTTCCGATCCAATTATTACGGGTTTCATAAGGTCTATTCAGACCATCACGTATTTGGCTTATAGCAATTGAGTCTTCCTTGCTTAAATCTTCACTAAACAGAAACTGATACCATGAATCATTGTTTGTGAAGGAGTACCAAGTTAAAGTTTTCCCGGTTTTTGTTAATGCTGTTCCCCAGGCCACGTACGATGTTTCCCAGGATGTGTTTGAATCATATACATTACCACGTTGCTCCATTATTTTTTTGACTTTAGCCGGTATATTTTGGGCAGAAGTTAAAGAAAAAGAGCAGAAAAAAAATACTATGGTTAGAGTGAAAGATATGAGAGTTCTCATTTTTGTGGTCCTATTTTATTGTGAAAAAAACTAAGTTATGATTGTTATTATGACACGTTATCTAAAATAAGTCAATAGCTAATCTGTGTATATCTTATATAATTATCTAATATTAGGTAATAAAACCTTTAGCAGTCTTTTTTTGTAGCCTTAATTTATAATTTATTTATATTTAATTATTTTAATTATAAAGATTTTGATGTGCTATAATGCCAAAATGATTAAAGATAGGCACAAGAAAATATTTTTTACGATTTTATTCTTTTTGATATCCTTAACTTTGGTATTTATTTTGACCAAAGCCTTTGAGGTTTTTGCGGCCGGATTGCAGGCCAGATCATTGTTTTTGGTAGATGAAGATAAGGTAGCAGAGAATATTAATATAAAAACTGAAGCAGAGTTATCGGCGGATTATTTGGAAATAGGTGGTTTGCAGAGAGATGGTGAGGCAAACCAAAAGATTTCTTTGCTTGAATTTAATGACCAGCAGCAAAAGTATAATATATATTTTGAAACCCTGAATTCTCTATTGGATAAAGGCAAGGATAAAAATAAAAAATCGGAGGACGGCTCAGATGCTTCAGCCTATATTTTAGACAATTTAGGAGAGCGCGGAGGGTTCAAAGGGGAGGCAAGTTGGGTGATAATAAATAATAGCAATACTTTGAAATTTTTGTATGTGGGTGTAGAAAATATAGTCAATCTAGAAAATAGCTGTAATGATCAAGAGAAGGCCGTCCAACCAGATTGTGATCAGTCTGGTAAAGAAGGGGACTTAGGTAAAATTATTAATTTAAAAGTTGCATTAGACGGAACGAATCGGGTAGAGTCTGTTTTGTCTAAGGATCAAGAAGCAAAGATTGCATCTGATTGGGCCGCTCTGCCACGAGTGGCCGTAAAACCCAAAGAGAAAAGGACCGTCACGATTCACTGGGAGGTCGATGAAAATTTTTATGATAATAGCGTTCAGAGCGATAGCGTCCAGTTTGAGATCAGTTTTAGTCTTATAAAAGATAACAAGGGCGACAAAGACAAAGATATTGTGTCGGATGTAGCTAATTTTGATGAAACAACTAATCATTTAGTTGATACGGATAATGACGGTTTAAGTGACTATGAAGAGATAAATATTTATGGCACTGATTACAATAATCCCGACACGGATGGCGACGGATATTTTGATGGGCTGGAGATAAAAAATAATTACAGCCCGCTTTTATCAGGCGGCAAAAAAAATAAATGATCAAGTTGATTTAAATTTAGTTTATTTTTGATATCTTACTTTAAGGAGCCAAATTTGGCTCCTTTTCCTTACCTGGTGCTATAATTCGTTGACACTATTTAGTCGATAAGCTAAAATATAGATATATTGGTTAATTAATTATTTAACTATTAAACTTACTTATTTTAAAAATATAATGCCATATTTTAATTAATTTAAAAAAACTATGAACAAAAAAATTTGGTACTCGGTTTCCTTGATCGCTCTGGTCATCGGTTTAGCCGGAGCAGGAACCTATGCTTACTTCACCGCCACCAGAACAACCAGTGCTAACCGGTTTACCGCTGGCACCTTGGATCTCGATGTAGCGGCTAATGGTAACAAGCTTGAGCCGTTTATAATTGAGAACATGGGTGACAATGCTAACATTAGTGGCACCAAAACTTGGACAATTAAGAACACCGGGACTCTTCCTGGTCGTCTATTGCTCAGACTGCAGAACGTAATCAACACCGAGAATGGTTGTAATGACCAGGAAAAGGTGGCTGATGCGACCTGTGAAGAGCCAGGAGACGAGGGTGAACTAGGCAACGCTGTTCTGGTAAAAGTTGCCTTAGATGGTGAAGACAAAGTTGAATCAACTTTGGCCACTGATCAGATGACCAAGATTGGGTCTGATTGGGTAGCTTTGCCAGAGATTGTTTTACAGGCTGGAGAAGAAATACCTGTAACTGTTCACTGGGCAGCTGACGAAAGCTCATATGGCAACGAAATCCAGAGTGATGACGTTCAGTTCGATGTGAATTTTCGTTTGATTCAGTTAATTAATGGAGAGACTCCTTCAAATATTTAATAGGGAAGCTCCTTTAAATATCTAATAAGATTAAAATTAATTGCATTATATTGGATGGGGCAACTTAATTGTTGCCCCGTTTGGTATCCGAAATCACATGAAACTTTTTAGACTCATTTTAAGTATACTAAGGTGGTCAGTGCTAGCCACTCTTACTGTTTTAGCAGTTTATGCGATTAGTTCTAACTTTAGTGTGCTGGGCGGTTATCGTACATATTTAGTGCAGTCTGGCTCAATGGAGCCGTCAATAATGACTGGCGATGTTATTGTTATTCAGAATAAAGGCACTTATTTCATGAATGATGTCATCACCTTTAGAGAAAGTGCTGACCGAATAGTGACTCATCGTATAATATCGGTGGAAAAAGATAGCGCAGGTAACAAGTATTCTACTAAAGGAGACGCGAATAGAAGTGGAGACGAAAATGTAATTTCTAATTCACAGATTCTTGGCAAGGTCTTCTTAGTTATTCCTAAGTTTGGTTATCTTATTGCCTTTATTAAATCACAACAAGGCTTTATCTTCTTGATAATTATCCCTGCTATTGTGTTTATTCTAGATGAATTGGTAAAAGTTAAAAAAAATGCTAAACAAAGGGATTAAAAAATTAGTAGTTTTTTTAATGTTAATTTACGTAGTTTTTGTTGGTACGGCTTATACCGATGCCGATATTTTTGCTGAAAGGATTGTTGTTAATAACAAATTTACAGCTATTACTCTAGACTTTTTTGTTAAGAGTTCCTTTAATAATCAGCCGGTTCATAATTTATTTCATTCCTCAGGAATCGTTCCTGGAGGGTTTGACTTAGGAGCTCTCAAGATGCAGACCAACAATGACAACAAATTTAATTATCGTCTTAAAGTTATTAAGATAAACGGCGATGATAATCTTTGTAATAATTTAAGTTTAAAGATATTCGACCGTAATTTTTTTCCGGTGTATAGTGGTTCTTTATTGTCAGCCACAATTAATTCTCGTTTATCTAAGGATAATCCTAAAGATTATATATTTTTTATTAGTTTAGATAATTCTGATTCTTCATTGATGAATAGGGTTTGTGAGTTTAATTTAGATTTTAGGACTTATTATGCTGACCCCAATGAACAGGGCGGGGTATTTGCTCAGAGACTTATTACAAATAGTATTACCAGTGGATCGTGGTAGATAGTTCTTAGCTATATTAAAATTTATGCAAGAAGCCATCAGTAATTTTTTAAGTTCAAAGTTTTATCTGGTCTTTAAGATAGCTTATATTATTTTTATAAGTATCATTGTGATTTTTTCGGTAGATATTTTTAGCCCTTACCATAGTTTTACCAATATATCTGATTCCATGAATCCTTCCATTGATAAAGGGAGCATAACAATAGTTAAAAAAGTCTCCCGTTATGAGGTCGGTGATGCTATCGCTTATTATGATAATAGTCTGGGAGTTGAAGAGATAATTACTCATCGCATTACTGGCATTGGCGGTAATGTTTATACGACGAAGGGAGACGCCAATGAAGTAGCTGATAGGGAACTGGTTAAACCGCGTTTAGTGATAGGCAAGGTTATCTTTATAATTCCAGTTTTGGGACATATTATTACTTTTTCTAAATCTTTACTTGGCAATATATTATGTATTGTGGGACCAGCTGCTTTGATTTCATTTTTTGAGACGATGAACATCATAATATATTTAGAACAACGAAAGAAATAACAAAAATTCAATTAAAAAAACATGACCGCTTGGCGGTCATGTTTTTTGTACAATCTTTTTTTATTTTTGTCGGTGATTGATTATTATTTTGACAAAATCATTGTCTAAGTTGAGATGATATATCTTTTTTTGTCCCGACTTTTCCTTTATTACAAGGTTTGCTTGTTCTAAAGTTTTTAAATGCTGTGAAGCCAGGGGAACTGATATTTTTAAGGCCTCAGCAATCTCGCTGGTGGATAATTTTTTAGAATTTTTTAAAAGCTCAAAAATATGGTGCCGGTTGGCGTCGCTTAGAGCTTTGAATGAGTTAATTAAAATTTGTTCTTGCTTACTATTAAAAAATTTTTGTAATTTTTTTAATTCATCAGCAGCTAACATAGCTTTTAATTACTTACTTATCTGTTTAATAATAACATTTTGGTAGTGAATAGTAAATAATAATTTTTTTTCGGTCTTTTTTTTAAAATTTTTGTCACCATTGACTTTTGTTTTAAATGATATTAAGATAGCCAATTATCAATATTATCTCATCTTTTAGTATATGGCTTGCGTTTCTAAAATAGGCGTAAAAAAGGAAACATTTTTTAAATCAGATTGTTCAACTGATATTTTTTGTATCATGTCTAAAATAAATTATTTCAGAATCATCACAGCTTTAAATAAGAAACAGTCATTAAATATTCAAGAAATAAGTGGGATTGTAAATATTAATCAGATATCAGTAGCTCGTTATGTTAGAGGGCTTGAGTCTAAAGGTTTATTATTAAAACAGTCATCCGGAGGTGATATTGCTTATTCTCTTAATCAGAAAAATCGGTGTATTTCCTTGCTGAGTAAATTATGTAATTAATTTTTAAGCCATTTTTGATATAAAATAAAAAGACTCAGTAATGGAGTCTTTTTTTTGTAGCTCTGAAATCTAAAATTTATCAAAATTTTAACGAGATTATTGAGGAAATTAAGAAGTGGGGGGAAATTTTGAGATAAGATAATATAGATTCAATTTTCGGTCAATTTATGTTAAAGTGATAATATAGTTTGATAAATAAACTAAATTACAAAACTATGGGATTATTTGGAAACAAATCAAGTGAAAATTCCTTTATAAATCAGGAAAAAACGGAGGAAAAAATGGAGACAAAAAGAACTAAAGAAGAGGCTCAGCAAGAATTAATCGAAAAATTCGGGCTGAGAAAAACTTCAGACTTTCAGTTGGCCTTACAACAAGGAAAAATTGAATTAGCTGAAGAATGGCTAAATTACATTGTCGAAAACAAAGAAAGTTTTCCTCAGTACGCATCTACATGGGATTCTTGGTTAAGCGACCGCCAGAAAGACATCGGATTTTATAAAAGTTTAAAGGACAATGGTTCTTTGGAAAAAATGGAACATCGCACCAAAGAAGAAGCGCAAGCCGAATTAAAAGAAAAATTTGGCTTTACCGATACTAAAGGTTTTAGAAACGCTCTTCAGAATGATATTCAGACCGCTGAAAAATGGCTAAATTACATTGTAGAAAACAAAATGAGGTTTCCTCAATACTTAGCCACTTGGGATAATTGGTTAAGGGATCGTCAACGAGAGTTGGCCGAGGTGAAGAAATAAATTTTTATTTTCTTAAACAAAAGGACATACACTTAGTATGTCCTTTTGGATTTGTAGTCTTGAAATCTGAGATTTATCAAAATTTTAATGAGATTATTGGGGAAATTGGGAAATAGGCGGAAATTATTGGATAAATTATAATTTTAAAAAATATTGACATTTACTGTTAAAAATGATATTATTACAAGTTACTAAAGACGACTGAAATCGCAACCTTTAGCTGTATAGTCAAAATAACATATTGTAATTAAATTACCATAAATATAGAGATAACCAAAATTTATGAAAAACATGTTCAAGATGTTCGCGGTTGCTGTTATATTTCTTATGCCGTTTGGCACCCACGCAGAACCGAAGGTAGATTTATTACCCGGAATGTCAGACCAGCTGTTTGTTAATGAAGGCATCATGAATCCGATAAAATTATTTAAGGTTAACGACAAGTTTTATTTTTTTAATCTGGGCAGCCAACAAAGGGGTATATTCTTGGATATTTATGATCCATCAATGAAATTACTAAAACATATTAAGATTGGCGAATATACGAATAAGGAGATAAAAATTATTTATAATAAGGACAAAAAGAATTTTGGTATTTTATGGCGGGATGGTATTCCCGGGCTACTCTACTACAGATTCCTTGATATAGATGGGAATTTGCTTACCGACTCTGTGCAGCTGGGGCTAGACTCTAAAATTGGTGAAGATTTAATCACCTCCAGTAAATCGCCGGACTGGGCCCATGATAAGGACGGAAATTATCTGGCGCTTTGGATAGGACGAAAATCAGATGATCCCCGTATATTTAATAGCTGTATATTTGCGCAAAGGATTAACAAGGATTTTAAATTAGACGGACCATCATTCAGTCTGAACGACTGTAACGTGCAAACCGTCGCACACATGAGTAAAGTTTTTAGTTTCCAGGACAAGTATTTTATTTATGAAGCATTTATAGAAGATTATGACAAACCGACCCGAAAAATAAAGTCATATTATAATATTCTTAAGAATAATTTTACCGACGCCAATAGCTCGCCATGGAGAGTAATAAATACAGAATTTAAGGATTTGCAGATCAATAGTGTTTTGGCTGATCAGAGTGGCGTATATTTTTTATTAGCCGGCAATAGTGAGGGCAGTGATAAGTTGCTGACCATCAAGTTAATAAAACTAAACTTAGCAACAGAAAAGTTTTCCGACGTTTATACGATTGGCACGTCCCAGAATTTTAACGGAATGCCAATTTTAACTAATGATAAGATTTATCTAACAGCCAGATGGGCTAACATATATGATGAATCCTCTACAAATTATCAAGAAAGAGCAAAAACATTCTTTATCGCTTTTGATCTAAAAACGAATAAAGCCAAGTGGACCATGTTACTTGACCAACCATCACTGAACGGTTATCAAATTGAGCTAGAGGACATAGATAATTCTAAACTTTATTTTTATAGGTCGTATCGCGAATCCACTCATTCCGTGCCTGTTTATGGCTATTTAACCACTATAGACGAAAACCTATTAGTCAATTCGCGCAGCCCCTTAATAACTTTTCAAACGTCGACGCCGGAGACTATTGATAAAAATTTAATAACAAAATTAAGCGGAAAGATTTTACTGCAGATTGAATCTCGCGGCGAGGCTTGGTATGTTAATCCAAAAAATGGAAAGAGATATTATATGGCAAATGGCGATGAGGCATATAATATAATGAGAAATTTAAGTATCGGAATAAATAATGCTAATTTTAATAAGTTAGTAGCTAATAAAGCATTTGCAAAATCTCAAGCCGGAAAAATATTTATTAAAACCGAAGATTTAGGAAAAGCATATTATATTGATTTCGCAGGAACGGCCCACTACCTAAAAGATGGCTCAGATGCCTATAACATAATGAGAAAACTTGGTCTTGGAATAAAAAATTCTGATTTAAATAAAATTGAAATTAGCAAATAAGTGAATTAATATTTTTATTGTTCCTACTAGGGGGAATTATCGCGCTCGCTTTTTTTCGGAAAGCTCATTTGTCCCGGGTTGGTGTTCAATATATTCTTGGCATTTCGTTTAGCCCTCGTTAAGACCGCGTCTCGCTAGCCGTGGGCTAGATTCGCTTCGGACCTGTTCAATTCTTGGCTCGAGCATAAAAAATAAAAAAGACAGAACATTGTTCTGTCTTTTTTTGTAGTCCCTAGGGGAATCGAACCCCTATTACCAGGATGAGAACCTGGCGTCCTAACCGTTAGACGAAGGGACCAAATAATTTATGTATTAATCAAGGATGGTTCCTATTAAACCAGCATTACCAGAGAGAAAGTCTTCCGCTTTTAACGGGCGACCTCCAGCAATTTGTAATTTTAATATAACTAGAGAATCTTGTCCACACTGGACAGCCAAACCTTTATTGTGGCGAAATATTTCTCCGGGGCGGTGGCTATTTTCCTTAAGTATCAAAGAAGAGAATTCTAGGATTTTTAGAGTGCGACTGCTAGAAGTTTTCTCTAAAATAGCATAAGTTCCAGGCCAAGGATTATAGGCACGAGCCATCCTTTCTATAGCCTTGGCATCATTTGACCAATTTATATGGCCGTCATCTTTATTTAGAGTTGGAACGTAGCTAGCTAAGCTATTATCTTGGCTCTGAGGCTCTATTTCTCCCTTGACGATGTCTTTTAATGTACTCGGGAGTAAAGCAGCGCCTAATTGAGCCAGACGATCATGCAGGGAAGACAACGTTTCTTGTTTGTCTAAAACAATTTTAGCTTGCCTAAAGATTGGGCCGGTGTCAAGCCCGGCTTCCATTTTCATAATTGTTATGCCCGTTTCTAAGTCGCCGTTTAGTATGGGAGCATTTAGACAAGCAGCGCCTCTATACAGAGGGAGTAGTGAGGCATGAACGTTGATTCCGCCATGAGTGGGAAGGTCTAAAATAGCCTGGGGGATTATTTGCCCATAAGCAATAACCACAATAAGGTCGGGGGAGAGTTGTTTAATTGTTTCTGTTTCTGTTTTTATCTTTTCCGGTTGGAGAATGGTTAATTTATTAGCCAGAGCTAGTTCCTTAACTGGCGGCGGCGTTAATTTATGTTTCCGTCCGACCGGGCGATCGGGCTGGGTAAATATTCCGACAATTTCAAAATCTTTATCAGCAATAAGAGCTGCTAATCCAGGTAGCGCGAAGGCAGGAGTACCCATGAATATTGTGCGTATTTTTTTTGTTATTGTCTTGGACATGACAGGAAATGATGCTATATTATTTATACTATAATTATTATATGATCAGTGCATTTTTTGCTTGGGCTTTAGGGATAACAGAGGGACTGGGATATCTAGGGATAACCATTTTAATGGCGGTTGAGAGCTCCTTTGTTCCTTTTCCTTCCGAAGTAGTGGTACCGCCCGCTGCCTTTTTAGCTAGTCGCGGACAAATGGATCTTTGGTTGGTAATTTTAGCCGGTACAATTGGTAGTGTTATTGGGGCGGCCATTAATTATTGGTTAGCGGCTTATTTAGGACGTCCTTTAGTGTATAGTTTAGCAAAAAGCCGGTGGGCCCGTTTTTTTCTTATTACACCAGCTGGCTTAGAAAAAGCGGAAAGATATTTTTTAGATAACTCTATATCAGCTACTTTAATTGGGCGTTTAATTCCGGCGGTTCGTCAATTGGTTTCTTTGCCGGCTGGGTTTTGCCGGATGCCGTTTGGTCGTTTTTTGTTTTTTACCGCTATTGGCTCTGGTTTTTGGGTTAGCGTGTTAGCCTTACTGGGGTATTTTATTGGTTACAACCAAGCGCTCTTGTCTCTTTATTATCGTGAGTTGACTTTAGGGTTAGTACTGATTGGCGCAGTTTGGTTAATTAGCAAGGTAATAAAAATTAAAAAGAAGAATTAGTCCTCTTTTTTCTTAGCTTTAACTCCGCCAGCCAGCTTATCAATAAATAGAATGCCGTCTAAGTGATCTATTTCATGTTGAATAACCCGGGCTAATATTTTCTCACTATTTATTTTCTTTTCTTCTCCCTTAGCGTCTAAATAAAGACAGCTGATTTTTTTGTGACGTTCAACCGGACCATAGATAATTTCTCCTTGGTCGTTTAGGACCGACAAGCAACCCTCTTCTTCTATTTCCCGAGCCCAAGATCGTTTAGTTATGCGAGGGTTAATCATGAATAGGGTTTTGTTTTCCTGGGCAATAACTATAAGACGTATATTTTGACCAATTTGTGGGGCGGCTAATCCTGCGCCATCCTTTTTTTTCATGGTTTCTTCCATATTTATTAGTAATTTCTGGAAATCAGGAGATAGTAATTCTTCGGGGCTTATTTTGCGACTTATTTCCCGTAGTTTGGGATTAGGATGGGTTATTACTTTAAGAAGTTTAGGCATATTATATGTATCTTAGCGGAAATTTAAGCTTGGTCAATGATCTTAAAAAAATATTTCCATTTAGCCCCACTCGGACAGAGTTCTTTGGTGTCGTTTAGGGCACGTTCAATTTGGACGGTTGATTTGTCTTTACAGACCTTAAAGACGGCTGAACGCTTAAAGTTAGGTATAGATAGGTCTTTTATGACTCTAAGAGCTAGGTCTTGCCAGGGATAGGCCGGAGCCTTAGTTTTTTGCCGTTTACTTATAAGATTAGATAGAGATTCCATAAATTTAGCTAATCTCTTCGATTTTTGAAGGAGAGGGAAGGTGAAACATTGCACTCAGGTAGCCGATGCCAAAATCAGTTTGATAGGCTAGTATTTCTGGTTTCCAATCTATGCCATCTAGTAAACCAAGAGTAACAGCAATCGGTTTTAAGCCGCACTCTCCGGCATCTTTGGCTAGACGCAGATCTAAAGATAATATACTTTCCTGACTGGCTGGTCCAGCGCTTAGCAGTTCAATGAGACGGTTGTCGAATTTAGCCCCTTTAGGAGAATAACCGCCTGGTGATTTTTTTTTAAGTCGATGAGATAGGTCTCCGGAAGCGATTAAAGCAATTTTTTTACTACGTTGCGATATTACTCCGCCCAATCTAGAGCCAAAAGACGCTTGCTCGGATAAGCTTAGATTTTCTGCAGGAGATATTATTAGAGCTTTTATTTGAGGTAGACGTTTTTTAAGAAGGTGCAGAGGAACTCCACTGCCATAGTCTAATTCTGGGCGAGAAACAAGGGAAACAGAAAAATCTGGACGTAGAGCATTTTTTATCTGATCAGCTAAAATTGCGTCGCCAGTGATAGTTGTTGGAGAAGGGATGAAGCCGAAGTCCCTAAAATCTGGGGACATTTCTGGCGCGACATTAATTATAAATTCAGAGTCCGACTGCTGTCCATGCGGACTAACAATAATTATAGTTTCAACCTCATTTTGGATGAGGGCAGTAGCTACTTGTTCGTAAGCTGCCACCGTTTGAGCTAAAAAATCATAATTAGCTCGTCCAATTTCTGGTATTAATAAGGGGGAGTGAGGTAATAGGGCGACAGTGACTAAAGCCATATTATTGTATAGCTGGGCCCATGTCGTAGTTATACAAGAACTGGGAGGACAGGGTTACAACATTATTAAAATTATAGCCGTATTTAGCAAAAGTAATTTCATCAGCAAATGGTCGTTTTTTACCCTCAGATATAAGGTAAACAGTTGGATAGTTACTGGTTTTAACTAGAGAGCCATCATCAAGTAAGATAGGGTCGCTGGTTTTATATTTTGCTAAATCAGCCGTTGGTTTTTTTAGAGGAGATCGTTCAGGATATTTGATTGATAATATTTCTGGTGATACAAGATGTTTTAAACCGTTATCTACGTAGAATATTTCTTGGCTAGTCTTATCTTGAAGTAGAGCCCCAGTTACATAGGTAGAAGTAGCAGTAATAGTTGATCCAATTTTATACTCTTCTAAGTCTGCTATAGCGGCTTGTTCTAATTCTACTGGGTTAAAGCCGAAATTTTTGAAGACAGCGGTACTGGCAAAGGGCCGTTTTTCCTTATCCACCAGTAAATATATTTTCTGGTCTGGAGTTTGAACTAGGGAGTAGTTAGCAAATTTTATAGCTGGGCCCTCAGGGTAGTTATTTAATTCGTTAAGACTAACTTCCACTATTTGATTTGGTCGAAAGCGACTAATAAAGGTAGACCAGTTAGCAAAATGTCTTTTTTGGCCATTATCTATTAACCAAACTTTAGAATCAGCGGCCGCTTTAATGACCGATCCATTGGGAAATATGCGTGAGAAAGATGGGGCGGTTGGTGTGGGGCTAGTTGTTTCAAAATAACTATTCCAAAGCATGTGGGTGTTGTAATTTCCGTTATAGACATGAGGAGTATAATTATAAAGAGCAGCGGTGGCTTGGTTGGCTGGCGTGACAGTCACCATATCTGGAGAAGCGATTATGTTGGAGTAACTGTGGGAGTCGCTAGCTGTCTTAGCCATAGCCTGAGCGATGGTCTGGAGTTTAGAATATTTATCTTTAGCAATATAAGTTTCTCCTACTTTGAAACTATATTTTTGCGGTTCCTTCATGTAGGCTAGAAATTGGAGAGCGGCGCTGTTGACTTGTTTGCCAAATCCCTTCCAATAGACATTACAGCCTTGGCCGGTTGGGCAACCATATCCAGTGGCCGCATCTAAACGGGTCTGGGATGGACTAGGATCATCTATCAAGCTAGCTTCTTTTTGGAGTAATACTAATATTAATTGAGGATTAACAGTAGATATACGTCGGCATTTTAGAGCTCTTTCGGCGGCTGTTGGTTGGTCGCTTAGATTAGCCCCGGTACAATCGTAGTTGTTGTAAGTGGCGTCATATATTATTTCTGCCGCAGTTTTGAGCTCTCCGTAGGCGTTCAGCGTGGCGTAGTCTTTCAGTATGCCTGGTCGACTAATTAGGAAATTTTGGATATCAGAAAAATTCATGGCCGTATAGTCCAATATTTCATTGTCCTCTAAAATGCGATTAGGATCATAGCCGTTGTCTGGTATAAATTGAGCCTGGCTACTTAGAGGATAAACTAGAACTGACAGGGCGAAAAATAATATAACGCTGGTCAGTGATTTTTGGATTTTCATTCCTTAATTATAATATAATTAGAGTGTCGGAACAAGTTTATCTAATATTAGAGAATACGTCAAAAAACTCCCCGTGATTACGGGGAGTAGTTTGGTTAACTGACTTTTAGGATTACATCGTCTTTGGCGCTTAAATCAATTTTCACTTTGTCACCTTCTTTGATTTTACCAGCAATTATTTCTCCGGCTAGTTCATCTAAAATCATGGTTTGAATTATTCGTTTAAGCGGGCGCGCGCCGTAAGTTATGTCGTAGCCTTTATTAGCTAATAACTTTTTGATGCGTGAGCTAATTTTTAAACTAATATTTTTATTACCTAGACGCTTTTCCACCTTAGCTAATTCTAGTGATACTATACTCTCTAAGGCTTTAGGTGACAGACTTTCAAAGACGACTATTTCGTCAATTCTATTTAAGAATTCTAGCTTGAAGTGATTTTTCAGAATCTTATCTATTTTTTCTTGCATCTCCGTACGTTGGATGCGTTTAGCTTGGGAGGCCGTATCTGTATCGGAAAAACCAATAGAATACTGTTTAATAATTTCATTACCCAAATTAGAAGTCATGATTATTATGGTGTTCTTGAAATTAATAGTCCGACCCTTAGAGTCAGTGAGACGTCCATCGTCAAGGATTTGTAGAAGAGTATTAAAGAGATCGGGGTGGGCTTTTTCAATTTCATCAAAGAGGACGACACTGTAAGGGTGGCGCCTGATTTTATCAGTTAGCTGCCCGCCTTCATCGTGGCCGACGTAACCAGGGGGAGAGCCAATTAATTTAGCGACTGAATGCCGTTCTATATATTCGCTCATATCTAGACGGATTAGAGACTTTTCGTCATCAAACATAAAACGGGCCAGAGCCTTGGCTAGTTCAGTTTTTCCTACGCCAGTTGGGCCAACAAATAAGAAGGAGCCAATAGGTTTTTTTTCCTCATTGATACCGGCTCGGCTCCGACGTAGGGCGCTACTAATAGCTTTAATAGCCTCTTCTTGCCCGATTACTTGCTGATTGAGCTCTGTTTCTGCATCGGTTAATTTTTTGATTTCATCTTGGAGCATACGACTGGTAGGAATACCGGTCCAGCGAGCGACCACTTTAGCCACATCTTCTTCATCTACCTCTTCTTTTAGTATGCGCTGTCCCTTTTTTTGTATTTTCAGAAGATCTTCTTGGCATTTCTTTATTTTTCCCTCCAGTTCAGGAATTAGTCCATAACGGATTTTAGCAACTTCAGCCAAATCCGCTCCTTGACGTTGGGTAATTTCCGCTTTAATTTTCAAATCTTCTATTTCTTTTTTTGAAGTTCTTATTTGAGCGATGATATTTTTTTCGTTATTCCAATGCAGTTCAAGCTGATCTTTCTTTTCCTTTAGTTGGGCCAGTTCAGAATTAAGCGGGCGCATTTTAGTAGAGCGCTTATCGGTTGTCATAAGTCCAGCTTTATTTAGTTCAAGCTGGTTAATGCGACGTTTAAGTTGGTCTAGTTCATCGGGCATTGAATCTATTTCCATGCGCAGAGAAGAGGTAGCTTCGTCGATTAGGTCAACCGCTTTGTCGGGTAGGGAACGGTCGCTAATATAACGGTTAGATAGTCGGGCAGCGGCAATTAAGGCATTATCGGTAATTCGTACTCCATGGTGTACTTCATATTTTTCTTTTAATCCGCGCAGCATGCTGATGGTATCATCAACACTAGGCTCAGCCACCATGATTGGTTGAAAACGACGTTCTAGGGCAGCGTCTTTTTCAATATATTTTTGGTATTCTTTGGTAGTAGTGGCGCCGATAGTTCTCAGTTCACCGCGAGCTAAAGCTGGTTTTAACATATTAGAAGCATCCATTGATCCTTCCGAGGCCCCGGCTCCGATAAGGGTATGTAGTTCATCTATAAAGAGAATAACCCGACCGCTGCGCGATTTTACTTCTTTTAAAACAGCTTTTAAGCGATCTTCAAATTCGCCTCGAAATTTAGCCCCGGCCACTAGCGATCCTAAATCTAACATGACAATTTCCTTGTCTTTAAGATTCTCTGGGACATCACCAGTAATTATACGTTGAGCCAAGCCTTCAACAATAGCAGTTTTTCCTGTTCCTGCTTCACCGATTAAAACTGGATTATTTTTAGTTCGGCGCAGCAGTACCTGCATGATGCGTCGGATTTCCTGGTCGCGACCAATAACTGGATCAAGTTTTTCCTGACGAGCCAGTTCAGTTAAATTGGTTGTATATTTTTCTAATACTTTATACTTGTTTTCTGGGAAAGGATCGGATATTGTTTGGTTTCCGCGTAGCTCTTTGAGCATGTCTTTTACTATCTGGTAATCAACTTTAAAGTTGAGTAAAACTGCTTGAGCCGGAGAAACAACACCAATTAAAGCTAGCAAAATGTGTTCGGTAGAGATAAATTCATCGTTCATGCCATCGGCTTCTTTTTGCGCTCGCTCCAAGACTAGGGCAGTTTCAGCTGTCCCTGATACGGCTTGGACCGGTCCATCAGATTGACTGACTTTTATACGAGGCAGTTTTTTTATCTCTTTGATAGTAAAATCTTCAATTATTTCTGGGTCAATTTTAATTTTTTCCAGTACGGGTTTAATTAGGCTTTCATTTTGTTGAAGAAGAGCCAGTAGGATATGTAAGGCCTCAATATTAGCCTGACCATAACTTGAAGCTATGATTTGAGCATTAATTATGGCCTCTTGAGATTTATCAGTAAATTTATTGAACATATGTTTGCCGGGCAGAGCCCATTTATCATTTTATTATTTTAGCACTCTTATTATTAGACTGCTAATTTCTATGATAATATATGAATCTTTCATTGTCAATCGGTCTAGGATTATGTTATTATATTAACATAAAAAAAGATTTTTTTTGCTTTTTTATTACATGTTTAATCACGGTTTTTTTATCTCTATTGTAAAGATCGGCACCAGAGCTTTGGTTGATTTTTTTTACTTTCCCTTTTGGTGGTATGGGGAAGGGTTGATCAGTTTTTTAAGAGGATTAGGGCGGTTTTTACGTGATCGCGAGAGTATGTTGGGTTTAAGCGTTTGGCTGAAGAATATTTTTGTTCCTATGTATGGCCAACGAGATATCGGTGGGCGAATAATTAGTTTTATTATGCGCCTAATTCAAGTGATATTTCGTAGTTTGGCCTTAATGTTTTGGGGCGTAATAGCTATCTTAGCCTTTTTATTCTGGTTGATGTTGCCGCCAATTTTATTTTTAGCCCTAGGATCACAGTTTGCTTCTTTGGGGGCGGTTATTAATTAAACATGAAAGAAACCAATAATATAACTTTTACTTTGGAACAGGAAGGCGGCGGACGCGGTGCTTGGTTTTTAGAGCGGTTTCTGTATTGGGGTCGGCAGCCACACCGAGGGGCTATATTTTTAGACAGAACGGTTAAACAACTTTATCAGATATTGTCCTTTTTTGCTTGGGTGGGAATTTTAGCTGGCTGGTCGGCTTTTATCTGGTGGTTGTATCTTAATAAAGTAGATCTCTTAGCTAGTCCTTGGAGTTTGCTGTTTTTTTGGCGTCGTTTTGATCCTTTAATTTTAGCTTTTTTAGTCTCTCTGTGGATAGATTTGTTTATCTTTTATCGTCATCGTTTAAAATTAGCTGCTAGCAAAAAGATAAATTATCGTTTGTGGCGCAAGCCGCCAGGTAAGTTGGGTCGTAAAAAGTATGATACATCTGCAGCCTATTCTGAGCCTGCCCGGCAAGCTTTGGAAGACGCATATCTTTTAGCTGTTCGTTTAAAACAACCAACTGTAGAAGTTATTCATCTATTTCGTACTTTACTTCGCAACAAAGAGGTGCAGACTTTATTTATTCGTCTTAATGTTGATGCTGAGAAGTTAGTCGGGATGCTTGATCGCCGTTTGATGAAGCCATTTGAAGGAAAAATTTCCAGTAGCGGTCGTCGTTTATCAGCAGCGGTTGAAGAAGTTTTAGTTTTAGCCTTCACCAATGCCTATAATTTACATCAAGATAGTGTTGATGTTTTAAATATAATTTTATTCTGTGCTAGCCGGGATGATTTATTACAGGAGATTCTGTTTGAGTTGGAAATAGATGAAGATAAGATTAACAATGCGGTGGCTTGGTTTCGGGTTAATCGTCGTTTAATTGCTAATTATAATAATTATCGTCGGTCAGCTATTTTGAAGCCGGGAAATAATATGAATCGGTCTTACACCGCTATTGCTACCCCAACTTTAGATCGGTTTGCCTATGATCTGACTGTTCGTGCTAAATATGGCGGATTAGATGTTTGCATTGGCCGAGATAAGGAAATAGAATCTGTATTTGAAGCTTTTACTGGTGGCCATCGTGGTGTTTTGTTGGTTGGTCAACCAGGCACAGGGAAAAGCACTATTATTGGTGGCTTGGCTCAGTTAATGGTGGCCGAAGATGTTCCGCCGTTTTTGAAGGATAAACGTTTACTAGAATTAGACATTCCTAGGCTCGTTTCCGGAGCTGATGCCTCGGAGGCCTCTGAACGTCTACTAATTTGTTTAAATGAAGCTCGTCGGTCCGGTAATATAATAATCTATATAGATAATCTAGAAAACATGCTGGGCATTAGTGCCGGCAGTCAGGAGAGTCTAGATTTATCTGAGGTGTTAGCCGAAGCTATTGGGCGTCAGGATATTTATTGTTTAGCTTCCGCTACTACTGAAAATTATGCTCGTTATATAGAACACCGGGCTATTGGCGATTTAATGACCACAGTTGGTGTCAATGAGCCAGATCATAATACGGCCATTCAGATGCTAGAAAGTAAAGTGGGCAGACTAGAAAATAAGTATGATATATATATAGTATATGATGCTTTGGATAAAGCCGTAACCATGTCAGCCCGCTATCTTCATGATCAATATTTGCCGCTTAAAGCCTTTAATTTATTAGAGAAGGCGGTTATTATGGCTAGCCATAAATCTCAAAAAAAATCTGAGTCATCCTTTTGTGGCGGTGAAGAAGTTGCTGCGGCAGTTAGTGAGTTGACGGGAATACCAGTGGAAAAGGTTACAGTTTTAGAGAGGCAAAAATTGCTTACTCTTGAGCAAGAAATACATAAGCGTTTAATAGGGCAGACCGAGGCAGTGGAGGCCGTGTCCGCTAGTTTGCGTCGAGCTCGAGCTGAACTTAAAGATTCTAAGCGTCCGATTGCTAGTTTTCTTTTCTTAGGCCCAACTGGTGTGGGTAAGACTGAATTAGCTAAATCGGTTAGTGAAGTTTATTTTGGAGACGAAGACTATATGGTTCGACTAGATATGAGTGAATACCAAGCAACTGATAGTATTCGTAAGATGATTGGTGACGCTGATGGAACCCTTGGTTATCTAACCGAAGCGGTGCGCAAAAAACCATTTTCTTTAGTTTTATTTGATGAAATAGAAAAAGCTAATCCTGATATATTAAATCTCTTTTTGCAGTTGCTAGACGATGGTCGTTTAACTGATGGACAAGGCCGAACTATTAGTTTCTCAGAATCAATAATTATCGCTACCTCTAATATAGGCGCAGTTTATATTCAAGATCAGATTAAGGCGGAAATGCCGCTTCATATAATTAAACAAGAATTAATTGATAATCAGCTTAATCAGTATTTACGACCGGAACTCATAAATCGTTTCGATGGCATAATCGTTTTTAAACCCTTAGATGAAGATAATATTTTATCAATTGCGACTTTAATGTTGAAAAAAATAAAGAAAAGTTTGGCTGATAAGGGAATCGGTTTGAAGGCTGATAAAGATGGTGTGGCTATTTTAGCTAAAGCCGGCTATGACCCTAAGTTTGGAGCCCGTCCTTTGCGGCGCCTTTTGCAAGACAGAATTGAAAATGATATTGCTAATCGTCTATTGGCCGGAGAACTAAAGCGGCGCGATGTGGTAGTTATAAATAATAAAGCTAAGATTGAGATTGATAAGGCCGCCGCTCTGTAAAGATTATTTTAGTATGTTTTATCTGTTTATTGTTATTGTCGGAGTGATTTTGACTGCCTGCCTGACAATTTTAGTCAGGCCCTTGGCTTGGCGATTTGGTTTGATAGATAATCCAGATTGTGATCAAGAGGGTAGTCGGAAAATTCATAAACAATCAACTCCGTTAGGTGGTGGTTTGGCAATTTTTGTTGCTTATTTTTCTTTATTACTTATATTGTCTAAACATTTTTTGGCTAGTCAGTTAGATTGGAGTCATCTGTCTGGTTTTTTATTGGGCGCTTTAATAATAGTGGTAGGTGGATTATTGGATGACAAATATAATCTTAGGCCTTGGCAGCAGATTATTTTTCCTTTGCTCGCCATTTGTTCCCTTATTTTAGGTGGCGTAGAAATAGTGCGTCTTACTAATCCCTGGGGGGGATTAATTGATATACAATCATTATTTTTTGTCTCCCCGCTTATTATAGCTGTTTGGATGATGGGCATGATGTACACCACTAAATTGCTCGATGGTGTAGATGGGTTAGTATCGGGCATTAGCGTAGTGGGAGGGTTAATCATTTTTCTTTTTACTCTGACTACCCGTTATTTCCAACCAGACATTGCTTTAGCGGCGCTGTTATTGGCTTCTACTGCAGCGGGATTTTTGATTTTCAATTGGCATCCCGCTAAGATTTTTTTAGGCGAAGGAGGCTCTTTATTATTGGGTTATATTTTGGGAGTGCTAGCTATAATTTCTGGGAGTAAAATTGCCATAGCTTTATTGATCATGGGTATTCCCATTTTAGACGTGGTTTGGACTATAGCCCGGCGTTTGCGCCAAGGCCGTAATCCACTGCGGTTTTCTGACCAGCGCCACCTGCATCATCGTCTTCTGTCTCTGGGATTAAGCCAACCCCAGACCGTTTTGAGTTTCTATGCCTTAGCGGCGGTATTTGGGTTAAGTGGTTTATTTTTACAAAGTCGGGGCAAATTAGGGGCCTTAGTTGTTTTAGCTTTTGTCATGTTGCTTATTGTTATTTTCTTTGAACGCCTAGATAAGCGTCGTCAAATATGAAGAAGTTGTTATTACATACTTGTTGCGCCCCTTGTGGTAGTTATATTAGTTATGAACGCTTAGCCCCTAGGTTTGACCTGACGTGGTATTTTTATAATCCCAATTTAGTCTCCGCTGAAGAATATGATCGTCGCCTGGAGGCTGTTTTAAAAGTAACAAGCCGTTTCGGTTGGGCGCTGGTAACTGAGCCTTACGAGCATAATGATTGGCAGACAATGACTTGTGGCCGAGGTTCCGATCCAGAGCGCGGACCACGTTGCCAACTTTGCTATAGTGAACGATTGGCCAAAACTGCCCGTTTTGCTCAGACTAAAGGATTTGATTTATTTGGAACGACTTTGCTGGTTAGTCCTTATAAAGATACAATAGCTATTAATAAGATGGGTCAGGCTTTAAGTAATCGCTTGGGGGTCGACTTTTTATCTGAAGATTTTCAGGCTGATGATGGTTATAGACATAGCCAGAATATGGCCAAAGAATTAGGTTTGTATCGCCAACGTTTTTGTGGCTGTGAGTATTCGCTATCGCCTCAATTAGCGGCTCGTATATTAAAGAAATAAGTTCTATGAGTTCATATTTGTTGAAATTAAATTTGTCTATATTCTTTTTGTTGGTTTTATTTTTTATTGCTCAGCCTTTAGCTCTTCAGGCGAGTTCTGATTTTGATGGAGATGGATACATTGATGAGGAAGAAGTTGCTCATGGCTATTCGCCTTATAATCCTTTGCCAGTTAAATTTGAGCAAAGTGACATGGACGGAGATGGTTTGAGTGATTATTGGGAAAGGGAATTTAAAACCGATCCATTTTTAGTTGATACTGATAAAGATGGATATAATGACTATCAGGAAATAGATCAAGGTTTTGATCCTTTGGCAACAACTAGTAAACGGCTGTCTGTTGGGTTGGAAATTGATTTAAAGTCCCAAACGATGACTTATTATTTAGATAGTCATCCTTGGAAAAATTGGACAGTATCTACTGGCCGGCCAGGTATGTTTACGCCGACTGGTAGCTTTGCGATTGTTAATAAATCATTAAAACCCTGGTCCAAGGCTTATGGTTTGTGGATGCCATATTGGCTAGGATTAGGTGGCCCGGGTTTGCGTAATGGCAGCATTGGTATTCATGAATTACCGGTTTGGCCGGGCGGTTATCGAGAAGGAGAGAATCATCTTGGCCAACCGGTCTCTCATGGCTGCATAAGACTAGGAATGGGTCCGGCTCAGTATCTTTATGAGAGAGTCGAGGTGGGGACGTCGGTGATTATTAAATGAGTCATCAGTGTGTTATAATATAGGCAGAAATAACAATATTCTATGGTTAATAAAAACTGGAAGTTAGCAGGTTTAATTTTAGTCTTGCCGCTGGTATTATCGGCCTGTACTTGGCCTTGGCAGAAAAAAGCCCCGGATCCTATTGTTTTTCCCGATTTAAAGCCTCCTGTGGAATCGGAATCTCCGGCTGTTTCAAGCTCTAAAGAATTAGGATCCCAAATTCATAAATTTCAAGATTATAAAGAGTTATCAGCTTGGCTAGCAGAAAATAATAACCCTGAGCAGATTTTGACTCGTGGGCCAGTTTTGGCTGAGTCTTTTGACACTAAAGCACTTTCTCCAGAGTATGGGGGCGGGGAAGTAATTGATTATTCTTCTACAAACAATCAAGAAGCTGGCGTAGATGAAGCAGATATAATTAAGACTGATGGTCAGTATATTTATGCTTTAGTGAAAAGCGAACTTCTCATTATTAAAGCTACTCCAGCGGTGGCCGCTGAAGTTGTTAGTAGAATAGTATTTAAATCTAGGCCGCAAGATATTTTTATTGCTGGGGATTCTCTGGCCGTGTTTGGATCAGACGAACAGATTTATAATCTGCCGCTATATTCTACTTTCCGTCGTTATAATCCTTATGCTTTTTTCAAGACTTTTGATATCAGCGACCGCTCTAAACCAAAATTAGTTCGTGATCTTAAATTTGAAGGATCCTATAAAGATGCGCGCTTGGTAGGTGATTATGTTTATTTTTTGACTGAAACTTATGGCGCCTATGCGTCTAATGAGCCGTTAGTCCCGCGGGTGATAGATAAAGATAAGGTTTTATCCGTTGATTGTGCGGGAGCTACTAGTTGTTTTTCTCCCTCTGTATATTATTTTGATTTACCTTATAACTCTTACAGTTTTACTAGTATTACCGCTATTAATTTAAAGGATGCCACTGAAGATATTACTGGCGATATATATATATTAGATAGTGGCCAAGAGCTGTATGTTTCTCAAAATAATATTTATATTACCTACACCCAGTATCTTAATGAATATGATTTAGAGCAGGAAGTTAAGAAAAATATTATAAGTGTCCGTTTGGGAGACGAGGATAAGCAAAGGATAGTGGATATAGAATCGGCGCCTAATCATGTTTTAAATATACATGAAAAGAAAATAAAAATAGCCCAGATTATTGATCGATATTTAGCTTCGCTTGATAATATAGCACAAGAGGCTTTAAGCAAAGAAATAGATAGTGGTTTAGCCAAACTGCTTCAGGAGCGGGAAGCTGACATGGAGAAAACTATTATTCATAAGATAGCCATTGATGGTAGCCGTTTAGTTTATCAAGGATTCGGGGAGGTCCCTGGCCAACTATTAAACCAATTTTCCCTAGATGAAGAAGGGGATTATTTTCGAGTAGCTACCACTAGGAGCGAACAATGGTCGCGTCTTAATAATTCTCCGGCTGCTTCTTATAGTAATCTTTATGTTTTAGATAAAGATTTAAAAATAATTGGGCGGTTAGAGAACTTAGCAACCACTGAGCGTATATATTCAGTTCGTTTTATGGGTAGCCGAGCTTATATAGTAACTTTTAAAAAGACTGACCCCTTGTTTGTTATAAGTTTAGCAGATCCGACTAAGCCGGTTGTTCTTAATGCTCTTAAAGTGCCAGGTTTTTCTAATTATCTTCATCCGGCTGATACAGCTGGCAATAAACTTATTGGTTTAGGGCGCGATACTGAGGAAACCGCTAGTGGAGGCGTCCAAGTTAAGGGAATAAAGTTGTCTTTGTATGATTTTACCGATACTGCTAAGCCCAAAGAGTTATCCAATTTTTTAATAGGTGACTCTAGCAGTAATTCTATTGCCCTAGAAGATCATCGAGCCTTTTTATATTCCCAAGCTAAGGAATTATTAGTTGTTCCGGCGGTGTTATATGAGAATGGTCGTCTTAATTTTTCTGGTTCTTTAATTTTTACTGTAAATAGTACTGGGTTAGAGTTGCGGGGACGAATTGATCATTCTGATGGTGGAAGAAGTAGTCAATCAGATTATTGGAACGGTTATGGTTATTACGATAATACAGCTAAGCGCAGTCTGTATATTAACGATGATTTATATACTTTTTCCAATAATTTTCTTAAAATTAACAGTCTGTCTGATTTATCTGAAATAAAGAGTTTGCGTTTGACTCCGGTTAGTGATGATTATATTATTACTCAGCCAGATCCCATAGATTCTATTGAGACTCCTCCAGTGGTTGGTAATAATGAGCCAGCTGCCACTGGAACATCGGCGGAAAATTCAGATCAGTCAAATCAATCTTCAGACATTGACCAAGATTTAGAAGAAATAGCGCCCGGAGGAGCAATAGATGATTTACCTCCTTCACTTTAGGATAATTATGAAGTATCAGCGTTTTATTCCACTCGTTATTCCGCTTGTTGCTTGGCTAGGGAGCCAGATTTATTTGGTGCGCCCGGAATTTTTTTATATTGTTTTAGCCTTGGTTACGTTATTAATTATTTTGAGCGTTCGTTATCTGACACTAAAAAATAGAGATGGGTGGCTGCTTTATGCTATCTCTCCGGTTTTAGTATTTTTAGGTTTAGCGTCTTATATTACTATAATAATTGGTAATTTTTGGATTCAAACGGTATTATTAGCTGCCGCTTGGTATCTTTTTTCCTATTTTAAGGGCCTTTACTTATATATAAATGCTGAGGAAGGCGAGATTATTGATAGCCAATTGGCGCAACTAGAAAATCTTCTTATTGCGGGGGGATTTTTAGTGGTTTTTTCTACCACTGGCTTTTGGTTTGGGCTGCCGGCTTTTGTTAGTTGGCTACCACTTTATAGTTTGCCAGTTGTAGCAATCGTTATATTACTTTTATTTGTTCAGTTTAGCCTCTTTTCTCCTAATCGAGATAGGCCACTGGGAACAACAGCTCTTTTAATAGTTATTTTATTAACAGAGTCAGCCTGGGCTTTTTCTCTTCTACCCTTACATTTTAATATTTTAGCCATGTTTATGGCTATTAGCTATTATTTTGGTTTTACAATTTTGCGCCTTAAATGGAGCGGTTCTTTGGATTGGCGTTCTTTAAAGATCCCCTTACTATTAAGTTCTTTAGCCATGTTATCTCTTTTTTTAACTGCTCGTTGGCTGTAATAATTATCATTTATAAAAAATATATATGTCAAAGACACTTTATCCCGATCAATCATTTTGGACTATAATAATTATTACTGTCGTTTGCGGTTTAGCGGCGGGGGTCTTAGGGGCCGCTTCTAGTCGGGTTTATTTTTTACCTGATTATTTACCCAATGATGTTGATCTCTCTAATCTTAACCATCAAGGATCTGGTTTAGTTATTCGTGACCCGAAAAATGTTTACGTTAGTTCTGATGTTAAGATTTTAGAAACAGTTGATAATTTACAGCCGGTTCTGGTTGGTGTTTTTAAAAAATTAGATGATAATCAAGTAAATGGTTACTATAGTTTGGACAATCCTTTATTTACTGGGCTAACTATCACAGCTGACGGCTGGATAGTAGCTCAGCCGCCAGTTAAACTCAAGGCAGATTTTGTTTCGGAACATTATGTGGTAATTACTAGTGATCGTCGTTTGTATAATATTGAGCAAGTTTCTACCTTAACAGATTTACCTGGCAATCCTTTAGTTTTTCGTTTAGCTAATGCTTCTAATTTGCCGGTTAAAAAGATTTTGTCTCGTTCTGATTTGAGCTTGGGACAAAGTTTATTAGTCATGACTGGCCGACAAACTGTTTGGCCTTCAACCTTATCTTCGGTTTCTCGGGGTCAGGGGGTATTAAACAGCGATTCTCTAGCGGCTAGTTTAATTTTATCTGGAGCAGAATCTGATATTTGGCGTAATGCTTTCGTGTTTGATATGGCTGGTAATTTGGCGGCTATTATTTCTGATGATCAGACCATTGTGCCGGCTTTTTACTATAGTTCTTTGTTGTCTGATTTAACCCAGGCAGAAAAAAAATCTCAGCCTCAGTTAGGGATTAATTATCTTGATTTAAGTTCTGTCCGCTTGCCCGAACTAAGCTTGGACAAGGGCGCTCTAATTTACGGTAACACTACGCATCCGGCTATTATTAAAGGCGGTCCAGCTGAAAAAGCTGGCTTGCAAGCTGGAGATGTTATTAGTTGGGTTAATAATCAGGAAATAAGTTCTGAGAAAGATTTAGCTGACCTGGTGGCTAATTATCGATCGGGTGATCGTTTGATTTTAACTTATCTTCGCGATGGAGTAGAGAAGACGGTAGAGGTTATTTTAGGTGAAAATAAGTAACAAAAAACTAGAAAGATGATTATTAAATCTGTTAAAAAACTTCATCGTTTTGTCGGCCGAACTGTTATTCTCAGAACTGATTTTAATGTGCCTATAATTAAGGGTAAGATTCAGGATGATTATCGTATTAGGGCTGGTCTGGATACTATAAAGTATTTATCTGAACGGGGAGCTAAGGTGGTGGTGATCAGTCATTTAGGAGACCCTCAGGGTTGTTCTGTTGATTTATTATCTTTGCGTCCAGTGGCTTTACGTTTGCGCCGTCTTTTAGGATCGCCTGTTAATTTTTGCTCAGATACCATTGGACTAAAAGCTCAGGCGGCTATAAAACGTTTACCAGCCGGCGGCGTGTTGCTTTTAGAGAATTTACGTTTTTATCCAGGAGAATATAAGAATGAAAAAAAATTTGCTCGAGATTTGGCTGAGTTAGGGGATATTTATATAAATGATGCTTTTTCGGTTAGTCATCGTCGGCAGGCTTCGGTAGATGTGATAAAAAGTTACTTGCCAGCTTATGCTGGTTTACTGCTAGAAAAAGAGGTAAGAGCGTTAGCTAAGATATTAAAGCCTAAAAAGCCGATGATTGTTATCTTAGGAGGAGCTAAGATATCTACTAAAGCACCTCTGATTAATCGTTTATATAAGAATAGTCATAAAATATTAATTGGCGGCGGTTTGGCTAATAATTTTTTTCAACAAGCAGGCCAAGAAATAGGCAAATCACTAGTGGATAAAGATAGTGGCTCAGTAATCCATCGTCTTCTGAAAAATCGAGATTTAGCTTCTAAATTGGTATTACCGGTTGATGTGGTAGTAAAAAGACGAGGACAAGCCCGTGCTATCAAGCCTAATCAGGTTAGAGTTAACGATTGCATCTTAGACGTTGGCCCCAACACTATAAATTTATTCAGTTCTTATATTAAGTCTGCTAAGACTATATTATGGAATGGCCCTCTGGGAAAATTTGAGGAGAAAAGTTTTCAGTTTGGCACCTTGGCAGTAGGCAGCCTAGTTGCTGCTCGCTCTTCTGGCTTAGCTTACGGCGTGGTGGGCGGCGGAGAGACAGTATCCGCCTTGGCTCTTACTGGATTGTCTGAATATGTAGACTGGGTATCAACTGGTGGCGGAGCATCTTTATCTTATATTGGCGGTGAAGTTATGCCGGGGTTAAAAGAGATAATCAAGAATTAAATATATGTCCAAAATAAAAAAAATAGTAGCTCGGGAAATTCTGGATTCTCGCGGTTTTCCTACCATAGAGACTTCAGTTTTTCTGGATAAAAATATTAGTGCTACAGCTAGCGTGCCTAGCGGGTCCTCAACTGGAAGCCATGAGGCTAAAGAGCTTCGTGACGGAGATAAGAAACGTTATCAAGGCAAGGGGGTACTACAAGCAGTCGGCAAAGTTAATGAAATAATCGCTCCTGCCTTGGTTGGTTCTTTAGCTGATGATCAAGTAGCTATTGATCGGCTAATTATTGACCTCGATGGTACTTTAGATAAGAGCAACCTAGGCGCTAATGCTATTTTATCGGTTTCTTTAGCTGTAGCTCGAGCAGCCGCTTATAGCCAGAAGCAAGAGCTTTATGTCTACTTAAACGAAATCTATAGTCTGGCAAAGCCGGCTATTCCTGTTCCGCTTTTTAATATTTTTAATGGTGGTAAACATGCTGATACAAATTTAGATTTTCAGGAATTTTTAATTGTCCCTAAGCATCAAAGAGCGGCTGAGATGATTAGAGTTGGAGCGGAAATATTTCATGAGTTAGGAGTTGTTTTAAAGGAATCAGGTTATGATACTGATACCGGTAGCGAGGGTGGCTATGCCCCAAACTTAGATTCCAGTATTGAAGCTCTGGAATTAATTATGGCGGCAACTATTAGGGCTGGTTACCAGCCGGGACGCGACGTACAGCTGGGCATTGATGTAGGATCATCAGTACTCTATGACCAGGAAGCGCAGAAGTATATTTTTCCTTTGGATAATGCTTATTTCAGTGGAGATAATTTAATTGGTTTATATGAGCAATGGTTAAATAAATATCCGATTGTTTATTTAGAAGACGGGTTAGCCGAAGACCAGTGGTCGGCTTGGCAGGAATTAACTTCTGTCTTAGGAGAAAAGGCGATGATTGTGGGTGATGATTTATTTGTTACTAGTGAAGCGCGTTTGCGGCAGGGCTTATCGGCTAAAGCTGCTAACGCTATTATTATTAAACCTAACCAAGTAGGAACCTTGACGGAATCTATAAATTGCCTCAAGCTAGCTAAGCGTCATAATTATAAAGTAATAGTATCGCATCGCAGCGGGGAGACAGTTGATGATTTTATAGTTGACCTAGCAGTAGCGGCCGGAGCTGATTACTTAAAGGCTGGCTCATTATCACGCGGCGAACGTTTAGCTAAATATAATCGTTTAATGGCTATTGCGGCCAACTTAGAATCCTAGTATGTCTGCTATTTTAGAAACAAGTAGCTTAGATGAGCCGGACCATGATATAAAAAGGCCCCGCCCCTTAGTTTTGTTATTGTTAGACGGATGGGGAATTGCGCCTTCAGGCGAAGGAAACGCTATTAGTTTAGCAAATACTCCTACCATCACTGGGTTAATTAAAGAATATCCAGTAGCTACTTTAGATGCCTCAATTGGCGACTGGAATAAACGTTATCTAAGTTTGGGTTCAGGCGTATCCCCAGTTGGTGAAGATATGGGGCCACTAGTTAGTTTAGCAGGAACCTTATCTCAGGCTGGATTGCGACAAATTAAAATTACTGATGCTGATAGATTTGCTGCTTTGACGTATTTTTTTAATGGTTTGAATGAGGGAAAAAATTTAGGTGAAGATTGGCAGATAATTTCTACTACTAATGGACGAGAGGACAAGGCCACGGCTGACTTCAAAGCTGTTTTAAAGGTAGGATTAAAAGCTGTTAAAGAAGATAATCCAGCCGATTTTATTGTCATTAGCTTTTCTTATTTAGATACAGTGGTATCTGCTGCCGCTAATCATATTGATGTCGTTATAAAGGCCGTAGAGGCTATAGATAAGGGTATCCGGCTAATCATTAATTCCACCATTAATCAGGGCGGAGTAGTAATAATTAGCGCAGCCGGCGGTAATGCTGAACAGATGATTAATCTTCGCACCGAAGAAAATGATAGCAGCTTAACTAATAATAGTGTCCCCCTTATATTAGTAGGAGAAGATTATAAAGGTTTGTCTGTCAGCGGGCAAGATGCCCCAAATCAAGATTTGAGTATATTAAAACCAGTTGGCACATTGGCTGATATTGCTCCAACAATTTTAGACTTACTGGGCATAGAGAAGCCTAGCCAAATGACGGGACATAATTTATTAGGGTAATTACTTTATTGAATAACTATAAACATCAAAAAACACTGGCTTATGGTCAGTGTTTTTGGTAAGTAGTTAGTATTATTTTAGAAAAGCAAGTGTCCAATAATACTGGTAAGCGCCCCTACTAAGCCGCCAATGAGAACTTGTAAGGGGGTGTGACCTATTCTTTCCAGTAATTTAGGATAAGTGCGGTCTAAAAATTCATCCTCCTTTAGATCTTTAACTAGGATGTTTAGGGTTTTTCCGTGCTGACCCAAGTAATTACGTAAACCAATAGCATCAGTTATGACGATCATTGCATAAACAAAAGCCGTGGCAAAGACAGCTGAAGTAAGACCTTCGCGCAAGCCAAGGATTACAACCAAGGCAATTACCACCGCGGTGTGTCCGGAGGGCATATCGGAATAAGCGAAGATGCTGCGCCAGGTGATTTTCTGGTGGAAGGATTTAAGTAATATTTTAGTGCCTTGAGCTAAAATAAAGGCTACTACAGGACAGGCAAGATAAAGATAACTAACAGTTAATTGCTGGATATCCATATTTTTATATGTCTAAATTTTGTACCTTTTGAGCGTGAGTCTGGATGAAATGTTTGCGGGGAGCGACATTATCACCCATGAGCATGTCAAATATTTGGTCAGCCTGAGCTGCGTCTTCCACAGTAACTTGTTTAACTATTCTCCTGGCTGGATCCATAGTAGTTTCCCAAAGCTGGCTAGGATTCATTTCTCCTAAACCTTTATAGCGTTGGATGTGGATTTTATTACTTTTTTTATTTTCTCCGCCTTGATTTTCTACTACTTCAGCGGTTTCTCCTTCGTCGGTTTCTTCACCAATTTCCACCGCTTCTGTTAGTTCGCCGCCTAGATCTTTAATAATCTTTTCCTTTTCTTCGTCGCTATAGGCATAATGAACGGCTGTACCTTTTTTAAGCTGATAGAGTGGTGGCTGAGCGATATAGAGATGTCCTCCGTTTACTAGAGGAGTGAAATGGCGGAAGAATAGGGTTAGTAGTAGAGTCCTGATGTGAGCTCCATCAACATCAGCATCAGTCATAATAATAATGCGATGATAACGTAATTTTTCGATATCAAGTTGCTCGTCGATGTTGGTGCCCAGGGCAATAACCAGATTTTTAATTTCATTGTTTGCCAACATTTTGTCTAGGCGGGCTCTTTCGACGTTTAATATTTTACCGCGTAGAGGTAAAATAGCCTGATACTTACGATTTCTTCCTTGTTTAGCACTTCCTCCAGCCGAGTCTCCCTCTACTATATATAATTCACATTCTTCGGGGTGTCGGCTAGAACAGTCAGCTAATTTACCGGGTAGTGTCATTCCTTCTAGAGCTCCTTTTCTGAGAATAGTAGCGCGAGCAGTACGAGCAGCTAGGCGGGCCTGGGCAGAAAGTAAACATTTACCGATTATAGCCTCAGCCTCTTTAGGATGTTCTTCTAGAAAAATATTAAAGTGTTCACCAAAAACAGTTTCTACATAACCTTTCATTTCCGCGTTGCCCAGTTTACCTTTTGTTTGCCCTTCAAATTGTGGTTCTGGTAATTTAACACTAATAATGGCGGTTAAACCCTCCCGAGCGTCGTCACCAGTCAGATTTTCTTGTTTTTCTTTAAGTAAATTGCGTCCACGTGCATAGTTATTTAGCACGCGAGTTAAGGCTGTACGAAAACCCACCAAATGAGTTCCTCCTTCGGGATTATGAATGTTGTTAGCGAAAGACAAAACAGTCTCGTTGTATTCGTCGTTATATTGGAGGGATAACTCAACTTTGCAGTTATTTATTTCTTTCTCGATATAAAAGACTGTGTCATTTTTTACTGCCTTGTTGCGATGGAGAGCCTTTATATATGATTTAATGCCTCCCTCAAAATGGAATTTATAACGTTTAGGACGATGTCCGTTACGTTGGTCTGAGATGTTTATTGTTATGCCTTTTGTCAGATAAGCTTGTTGGCGCAAGCGATCTAGAATTTTACCCCAGTTATATTCTAATTCAGTGAATATAGTTCCGTCTGCTTTAAAGGTTATAGTAGTGCCGGTGCCTTTGGCTGGCCCTACTGGTTTAATGGGTTTAAGAGGTTTACCAATTTTATATTCTTGCATCCAAAGTTTGCCGTCTCGGCGAACTTCGGCTTTAAGATATTCACTTAGAGCATTAACAACTGAGACACCAACACCGTGTAGACCACCAGAAACTTTATAACCACTATCGCCTCCAAATTTTCCGCCAGCATGTAATTTAGTGAGAACTGTTTCTAAAGCAGAAACGCCAGTCGCCTTATGTTTTTCCACTGGGATGCCGCGTCCGTTATCGCTGACTGAAACTAATCCTCCCGGTAAGAGAGAAACATGAATTTCATCAGCGTAACCGGCCATGGCTTCATCTATACAATTATCTACCACTTCCCAAATTAGATGATGGAGTCCGGCTGCTGAGGTTGAGCCAATATACATGCCCGGACGTTTACGCACCGGGTCTAGACCTTCTAGAACAGTAATTTGTTCGGCCCCGTAGTTCAATTTTTTATTTTCCTTATCTTTAGCCATAATATTTTTCCACATTAAAACAAAAAATTCCCGATTCTAAGGGTATTTTTGCCCGATTTTAAAACTATTTATCTCCTATTATCTTAGCAAAAAATATCCGCTTTGGCAATCCCTTTTTACCGGTTTGGAAATGGCCATAATCCGTGTTATTATAGTATATATGTCTAAAATACTAGTGACTGGTGGCGCTGGTTTTATTGGCTCCACTTTAGTTGATAAATTATTAGATGAGGGACATCAGGTGGTAGTTATTGATGACTTATCATCAGGGTGTGCCAAGTATCTAAATAAATCTGCTAAATTTTATCAGATGGATATTTGTTCACCAGAAATTGCCAAAATTTTTGTTGAGCAAAAACCAGAATATGTTTTTCATTTAGCTGCGCAAATTGATGTGCGCTCGTCTATGGCTGATCCGCTCCGTGACAGGTTGGTAAATGTGCAGGGCGGTTTAAATATTTTAGAGCAAGCTCGTTTAAGTGGTGTTAAAAAAATAGTATTTTCTTCAACCGGAGGAGCCGTCTACGGCGAGGCAGATGAAATTCCAACTACTGAATCATTTCCACCGTATCCCCTGTCTTTTTATGGCATTCATAAATTGACTTTTGAAAAATATCTCAACCTTTACTTCCGAGTTTATGGTTTAGACTATACAACTCTTCGTTTTGCCAATGTCTATGGACCTCGTCAATACAAGGGCGGGGAAGCTGGGGTGGTAGCTATTTTTGTAGATAATGCTGTGAAGGGTCTTAAGAGTGTGCAGTATGGCGACGGCCAGCAAACTAGAGACTTTGTTTATGTCGATGATGTTGTGCGGGCTTTGGTGACAGCCAAAGATATTACTTGCCGAGGAGAAATAAACATTGGAACAGGACAAGAAGTAAATTTGTTAGATGTTAGACAAGCGATTGAAAAAGCCATGGGAAGTGCGCTAGATGTTAGCGAAGAGCCAGCTAAACCAGGGGAGCAGCGTCGCAGCTGTCTTAGCGCGCAGCGGGCCCGGACTGTTTTAAATTGGGAGCCTAAGACTGATTTAGCCACTGGTATTATAAAAACCATTGCTTGGGCTAAACAGCAATAAATTTTTATTATGAAAAAAATAATTGTCGCCAATTGGAAAATGAATCTAAGCTACCAGGCTAGTGTAAAATTGGCTAAGAGCTACGCTTTAAGTGTCAAACTCAAGCAGACAGATAAGGAAGTGATAGTTTGCCCGGATTATCTGTCTTTGCCGGTGATATCAGGAATTATTAAAGGGACTAAACTATCTTTAGGCGCCCAAGATTGTTCTGTAGCTTTATCTGGTGCTTGGACTGGAGAAGTATCGGCCCAGAATCTTAAATCTCTAGGAGTCAAGTATGTTATTATTGGTCATAGTGAAAGGCGCCAGGGCTTAGGAGAAGACGATAATTTGATATCAGCTAAAATTAAAGCGGCCACCGAAGCAGGTCTCAAGGTAATATTATGTATTGGCGAGACTGCTCAGATAAAAACTAAAGGGCAAACCCGTCGTTATTTAGGTCAAGAATTACGGCGCGACTTGTCCGATTTAAAAGATAGTAGTAAATTAGTAATTGCCTATGAGCCGATTTGGGCCATTAGCACTGCTTCGGGCGCTAAAGCTATGGATGCTCGCGAAGTTGATAAAATTCATCGTTATATAGGGTCGGTAGTGGAAAAGATTGTCGGCCGGCCAGTTCCAGTTTTATATGGGGGAAGTGTTAACCCAATAAATGCCCAATCATTTTTAGGCCAGACCCATGTCAGTGGTTTACTGGTGGGTAGCGCTTCTTTGCGACTGACTGATTTTGAAGCCATAGACTAGCCGTATCTGTGTTTAATTATTTCTCCTATTTTTTATTATGCCCACTATGTTGCCATTAGTAATTATCGGAATAGCGGTTGTCATTATTTTAGCCATAGTAGTTAGGAAATTTCCAGCTTTGGCTATTTTGGATGTTGAAAGTCTACCAGGGCAAAAAGAATCTAAATTCAAAGAACAAATAATGAAATCTCGTGTTGAACGCGATTTATCTGCCATGGGGGGATTTTTTGGTCGTCTTTGGTTATTTTTATCTAAACAAGCTGGCGATATTTTGAAGGCCTATCAAGATAAGTTAAAGAAAGTTAAAACCAGCTACCAGACTGCGGTTAAAATATCCTGGAGTGACAAGCAGCAGCAGATTAAGAAATTACTTACAGAAGCAGAGGAGGCTATTCGTCAAGAAGAAGATGCGGAGGCCGAAGAAAAATTATTAACAGCCATTGGTTTGGATCAAAAAAATCTATCTGCCTTTTTTCGTCTAGGCCGTCTATATGAGGGTCAGCATAAATGGGCAGAGGCTCGAGAGACTCTAAATTATTCTTTGAAGCTCTCTCTTAAAAGGCCGGAAAGTAGTAATGTTGAGGCTCCAGAAGTGTTGCCCCAGGAAATATATTTTTTGTTGGCTGGAGTAGAAAAGGGAGCCGGAGATTTAGATGCTGCTTTAGATAATATTCAGGAAGCTTTGGAATTAGAGCCAGCTAGCCCTCGTTATCTTGATTTAATTTTGGATTTAAGTATAATAAAAAAAGACCGAATATTGGCAGCTGAATATTGGCAGAAGCTAGCCGCTGTTAATCCGGATAATCAGAAGTTAGGGGATTGGCGGAAAAAGATAGAAGAGTTGCCAGAATAAAAAGAATAAATGCCGTTTTAGCTCAGTTGGTAGAGCATTTCCATGGTAATAAACAAGTCTGTTTATAACTCTGTATTTAGACTAGGATTAAATCTTTTTTGGAAAAAAGTGTCTGTTTAGTCCAGGAAACGGGCACGGAATTAAGGTGTTGGTTAATAATTTAATATGTTTGCCGTTGTAGCTCAGTTGGTAGAGCATCTCCATGGTGGCCTCGAAAGAGGCATGCCCCTTGATTGGGAAATCAATCATTGAATCCCGAATTACGGTTAATAGCCCGCGCAGGGCCAAGACCGTGGCGCCAAGCGCCCGAACGACTGACAAGGGAGGCTAAGTCTCGCAGGAGATATGCCTGACATACAGTCTATTCCTCTAATAAGCGTTTTAGAAATAGAGGTAGAAAAGAAGGAGAAGGTCACCGGTTCAAGCCCGGTCAACGGCTCAGAAGAAAAATACTACAATTAAAACTGTAGTATTTTTTTATGGAAATAAAAGAACTTTCGAGGCAGTTTTGTGACTACTCGCGTTTTATCAGAGGTTATTCAAACGACACGATCAAGCGCTATCGGCATGTCATTAGCTATTATTCCTCTTTAGTTGGTATTAATGACATTAGCCAAGTAACAGACGACAATGTGAGGCGGCTATTCTTTTATGGCCGGACAGAAAAGAATTGGTCGCCCAATACTTTTATCTGTTACCATAAATCGCTTATGGTGTTTTTCCGGTGGTGTGTGCAGGAGGGGCATATGGCGCGCAATCCAATAACAGATATTGAAGTGCCTAAATTAGAGAAGAAATTGCCGGCAAAACTAACTCAGCAAGATGCTTTCAGATTATTAGAAATTGTCTATAACTATCCCTATAAATACCGATTTCTTCGTTATAGGAATCAAGCTATTTTTGCCGTTTTTCTATTTGCCGGCCTTAGAAAGAAAGAGTTGTTAAGACTTAAGTATGCTGATATTGATCTAGAGAGTTTGGCCATATTTATTAATCAAGGTAAGGGAGGAAAAGATAGAATAATTCCTATCGGTTCTAAGTTAGCGGAGATCCTTCAAAAATATCTAACAGAAAGGAAAAGGCTAGGAAAGACCTGTCCAGAGTTCTTTGCCTCTCTGAACCGCAATATAGGGCTTACAGAGACCGGTCTAAAGCGTTTGGTAGAGAAGATAAATAATGTTTCGGGCATTAAGTTTAGTATTCATAAATTAAGGCACACATTTGCTACACTGATGTTAGAAGGGGGGTGCGATATTTATTCTTTATCGCGCATGATGGGGCATAGCGATATAAAGACTACGACTATATATCTAGCAGCTAGCGCAGAGCATTTAAGAGCTCAGATGATCAAGCACCCGTTGAATAATGACAGGGCAAATAGGTAAAAGACGTATAATATTAAGTAGTGTTATATATTTGCCTTATTTGTCGTTATAATAGGTAAATTCATTATCTGTCTTTGTATATTTTTTGCCCTCACGAGGTCACATTTCGGGGGATGGGGAGTATACTGCTCTGCCTTTTTAATTTTGGAAATCGTTATTTAAGAAAGAGGTAGTGGGGGTTCCGGAAAAAGCATATTAAACAGCTATTACTTTACCCTCTGTAATATGGGCTAATTTAGCGGTTGTGGAATCTAATAGATGTTGTAGCGCGCCTTGAAAATTAGCAGATTGCTTGGTATTATATAGGTACAACTTAATTGACCTAAACCGGCTCTTTTGGAGCCGGCATGGTCTAAAAACTACACGAATATAGAGATGGCTTCCCATCTGGTATTATTCGTGTAGTCAGCGCTCGAAAGGGTGTTGGATGCCGCAAGGCGTCGCCAGTATGGGGAGCTTTTTCTGTTTCTCAGACTGGTCTTTAATAATAAAAGTATGAATAAAAAAATTGCTGTCAGCGCTATTGTAATTTACACAGTGCTTAACATGTATGTCTTTGGTAGTTTCGTTTTTCGTGAGCAATGGTGGAGTTATATGATCGCTCCAGGGTTAAGCGGAGGAGGTATTATTGTTTTCAGTCTTTTAATTTCTCTGTTTCTGAATGCCGCATTAATTATTTATTATTCAAAAAAATATGAATGACATTAATAAAGAGAAGAAAAAATGGTGGCAGTTTAGGAAAAGCGGGCCTGATGATTACGGCCGAATAGCTATACTTTGTTTGTTAGTTTTTGGCTTTAAGGATGTTGCGGGGCCGATTAACCCATTTTTAGAAATACTATTAAATATTTTGGGTATATGGGGAGCCTTTGCTGCTATAATGTGGTTAAAAAAGAAAATCCAAGTAAGGAAAAGGAAAGATTGATCTTATGCCGATAATTGATAAGACAAAAGAAGAGGCAGGAAGAGGGTATCAAATTTTAGGAGCAGTAATACCGGATAATCAACCGGAACATAATACACCCACCTTTTGGCATGCATTATCAGATGGCGCTAGTGGATTAGAAAAATGGTTTAATATTTTTACAAACAGTGTTATAGTAATTGCGCTAATTTTTTTCATTTTTTATATAATTTATAATATTTTTTATTTTTTGTTTAGGTTAATTCTTTTTTTATATAGATTATTCTAAAAACAAAAAATTTATATATCATTAATATAAATAAAGCAGATTTGCTTTATTTTTTTTGTTATTTGACTTAAAATAATAGAAGATTTATAATATATGTAAATTTGCATACATAATTAATAAAAACAATATTTTACAATATATGTCAAATATAGATTTAACCAAAAGGCAGCGTAGCGCCCTATATGCTATACATAAAATCAAAGCAAGACTCGGAATTAGCCCTTCATTTAAGGAACTTAGAATTGAGCTAGAAGCTAAGTCGGACCGTTCTGTAACCCAGCTGCTTACTAAATTAGAAGCATCCGGGTATATCAAGCGAGAGAAAAATAAGGCAAGATCAATAAATATTACAAAAAAGGCCTATACAGATTTTCCAGAATTAAGTTTAGACAAATACAAAAGATTGGTTGGGAATAATTTTCTGCAAATTAATAGCGAAGAGATATCTCCGAGGCAGAAGTCTTTATTAAAAAAGTTATCTAAGATAAATAGCAAATTTGCTAGTATATACAGAGGGGCGATATATGTTATTTCTGAGAAAAAAAGTACCGATTGGATTGCTCAATCAGCGCATTCTTTCCGAGAGATTTTTATGATTATGTCGAATGGGGCTAAGACGCTTTTATCTGAACAGCAGGCAGCAAGAGAGGACAAATTCGTTACTTCCATGGGGACTCTTAATGATCCAAGGTCGGGGTTAGTTATTCTTAAAGATTTAATCGGTGAAACAATTTATGATGAGTGGAACCGGTTTCATAATAGATTTGTTAAGATTGCGCATCATGAGGTCGATATTAATCAAGAAGATTATCTCGACTTAATATTTAATTATGAGGAGTTTTTGATGAAATATGCGTTTGCTCATCAAGCTAATATATATAAATTAATTGACGAAGAAATAAAAAAAGGCCCTGCAAAAGTAAAGGCGGAAGATATTCGTCGTCTGATTACAAGAAATTTATCAGCTATACAATATTTTTTTGATAGAATAGACGAAAAATGGTTAAGCTTTGTTTTTAATAACAGATTTTTACTTCCTTTACAGATGAGTGGAGAATATTTAGTTAGAATAACCAGAGAAGTTCCTGAAGAGGTAATGGTGGTTATAGATGAGTATGATAAAAAGTATATTATAGATAGCGACAATAAATATTTTAGAAATTATTTTATTGTGTCTGCTATTAATATGCCAAATGGTATAGCCATTAAATTAGTGGATAAGATAGTCAAAGAGAAGTGGATTAAAAACGATGATCTTGAAAATAAATTTTGGTCACTAGACATGGTCAAGTTGTTAAAAAAATTTATTACAGAAGAAGAGGATTGTAACGCCTTAAAATTAGCAGATGAGCTATTAGATGTAAAATTAGAAAAAAATGGTAGTAGAAGTTTGCGTGATGTTACAGCTTATGTTGATAAATATTTTTATCACGAAATAGTTAACGCAATAGAAGATGTTCCAGTTGGTCATCTCTATGATTATTTAATGCTTTTAATTAGTAAGCTAAGAAAGGCATCTACTTTGCTATACGGCAGGTTAGAAGAGTCTCACGATAAGGACTCGTCTTATATTTGGTTTCAATTTATTAAAGAAAATAGAAGGTTGAATTCAGAAGACGTTTGTGAGGCGCTAATAAGTTCGATAGAAAATTTGCTAATAAAATATTTTGACTATTTAATTGCAAACAAAACTTCTAATGATGATATTATTGCTAAATTCGACAGATTAATTGGGGACAGTGATGATTATTATGCTTTTCAAATGATTCAGATATCTTTATACAGACGCTATCCTTTAATATTTAAGGAAAAAATTCAATGGACGATTATTGAAAAGTTTGATCTTTATGAATTGAGTTTAGAGTATGACCCTTTGGTATTAGAAAATTTTAATATTATAGATACGTCTTTCCAAAAAAAATATTTAGAATTAATTAAAATTGGGCCCAAGGATGAAAATGATGCCGACTATATAAGGAGATGGAAAATTTCTAAATATGCCCTGGTAAGTAAATATCTCGTTGGCGATTATCGAAAACAATATATTGAACTTCTTAATGGAGAGAAAGAGCCAGATGTTTCAAAAAAAAGCATGATGGTTACTACTACTTGGGTGGGGCCAACAACACCAAAGAATGAACAAGAATTAGAACGATTGACTATAGATGAGTTGATTGAATTATTTATAAAATGGCAACCCAGCGGGGACGATTTTGGTGATTCTCGATTGGGGCTAGCCAGAGAGTTCTCTAAGCTGGTTAATAATAAGCCTGAGCAGTTTTCTGCTGATGCTAATAAATTTAATAATTTACAAATTAAACCGGTTTATATCTATCAATACTTTTTTGGGCTAAGAGAAGCGAGAAAAGACAAAATAAAAAAAATTAATTGGAAAGAGGTAATAAAATTAATTCATGATTTAACAATAAACGGTAGATCGAATATGTTGTCGACCGAGACTTTTGATGAAGATGGATTTAATATAGACTGGGACACCGTTTTTCAGTACGCAGCTAATCTAATTGAAGATGGGCTAAATAGTGATAGCATTAGAATCGAAGATAGAAAAACCGTATGGGAAATAATCTCATATATATGTGAGAATAAAGAGCCAACGCTAGAGTATGAGAAAAAATATGGAGGGGACAATATGGATTTATTTAGCGTATCCATTAATACTGCTAGAGGAGTAGCCTTTCATGCTTTATTTGCATATATTTTTTGGGTGGATAGGAATCTAAAATTGAAAGAGAATAAACTTCCTAGGATTGTTGATGAAGCCAAGTTAGTTTTAGAGCAGCACTTAAGTAAGGCGATAGAACCAGGTAACACTATTCAGTCTGTCTATGGAAAATATTTTCCTTGGGTATATCTGTATGATGAAAAATGGGCTAGAAAAGTTTTACCACAAATATTCCCACTTGATGACCAGGAGAGAAGATATGCGGCCTGGGAGTCTTATCTTATTAATGGCGTTTTTGTTGGAGTTTTTGATGCCTTAAAGCCGCAATATGAGAAAGCTATTCAGGAATTGTCAAAACGTCAGATTAGGAGAAAATCTCGTTTAGATTCCAAGGAAAGATTAGTTGCACACATGATGATTGCCTACTCTTATAAAATAGTCGAGATTAAGGATGGTATTTTTCAATTATTTTTTAACAAATTGAATAATGAATTAAAGGGCGAAGCAGTAAATTTTATTGGGAGGGCCTATATAATGAGCACTCAAGAGAAAATAGAAATGCCGGATATTAGTAGATTAAAATTATTTTGGGAGTGGAGACTCGAGGAAAATAATTCATCAATAGAGTTACAAAATTTCGGTTGGTGGATAAAGGTTGATGTTTTCAATAATGAATGGATGTTGAAGATGCTAATTAGAGTTCTAGTAAAGACCAAGGGCTCCATTGATGCGGATTTTCATGTTATTAAAGCTCTGGATAAGCTAGCTGGCCATTATCCTCAACTAGTGTCAGAAGCATTATTGTTATTTATAGGTTCAAGAGATAAGACATACGGTCCCGTAGGGTATTCTCATAGAGAAGAAATAAAAAGCATTATAACTAGTTTGTCCAGTGTAAAGAATAAAGGAGTTAGAGCTAATGTTGATGACATTATTGATCAAATGCTTAGACTTGGCCATGTAGAATATATGGAGATAAAAAAAACTTTGTCCGAAGGCATGACTAGTTTAGTAAAATAAATTTATATGGAAAAATTTCGCTTATATATTGATGAATCAGGAACGCATGGATATTCTGATTCTCTGGATATTGATAAAAAATATTTAGGCCTTTTGGGCGTGATAATATCTGAATCGGAATATATAAATATTTTGCAACCAAAAATTAGAAAATTAAAAGAGATGTTTGCTGATGACCCCGATGAATTACCAATATTACATCGTAAAGATATTATTAATGCGAGAGGTTGCTTTGCAAAATTAAAAAATGAAGACTTTAAGGCAGCTTTTAATACCACTCTTTTAGATATTATAGAAAATACTCAGTATACGATTTGTTGTGTAGTTCTTGATAAGGGGTCCCATCTTGAAAGATATGGGGCGGCAGCTCAGCATCCATATCATTATTGTCTCAATGTCCTTTTAGAAAGATACGTATTTTTCTTAGAAGAGGCTAATAGTAAGGGCGATGTAATGATTGAGGCTAGAGGGAAAGAGGAGGATCAGAAATTAGAAAAAATTTATTATTCTTTTTATAGCCAAGGCACATCATTTAAGAGCACTGAATCTATACAGCGCAGAATTACTTCATCATCAATAAAAATAAGAGCTAAGTCGAGTAGAGTGGAAGGTATAGAGTTTGCGGATTTGCTAGCATTAGCCGGTAAGCTTGATACATTACATGCCCATGGCATAATTAGTTGTTTGTCGGATAATTTTTGTAAAATTATTATTGAAAAAATTCAACCAAAATTTAGGAGAGATTTGACCCTGAAGAGGGTTAATGGTTTTGGGAAAAAATTAATCAAATAAAAAACCAGCTTTCGCCGGCTTCCTACGATGCTCAGAAGAGACATCCCCCTCCGATTAACGGATTACTAATATTATAGCATTAAGCGGGTAAAAGGCAACCATTTATCCACAGCCCTATTAATACTCATCAGTAGTTAAAAGAATATGTTAAAGCCCGATATTGTCTATTAGGGATATTGCAAAAACCGCCAAAACATTGGCGTTTTTTATTGTTTTTGCTTTTTAATAATGATAAAATGTAAATAGTTTTGCAAAACTAATCAAATTAATTCATCTAAATTTTAACACTCACGCCTTATGGGTCCAAAGAACAATGGAACAGCTTAATGACTTGTTCGTGCAGTTTATGCATGAGCGCAGATCAACCGGTGCAGCCGCGGCTACACTGAGGGGCTACGAAAGTAGCTATAAATTATTTACTGGATTAATGCCAGGAATCGGGTTAGAAGATATTACTAGGGAAACTTTGGTTAACTTCTTCGACAAATTGAAAACAAGAGAAAGAGACCCGAGAGAGAGTAAGAAAAAAATAGGCGTGGAAAACACCACCCTTATAACATATAGGAATAAACTCGGCAGCTTCTTTAGGTGGCTGAAGAAACGTAAACTTATTGAAACTAGTCCATTTGAGGACTTAAAGATGGCTAGACCGGTCGAAGCGGGTAGAATATATTTGATCAACGAAGAGGTTAATAAAATATTTACGGCAATAGAGTTTAATATTAAGTGGAAAAATAAGTTAATTAAAAAAAGAAATTTAGCAATTATTTCGACTGCTTTATTTCTTGGACTCAGGAAGGGGGAGATATTGGGCTTAAAAATGTCAGATATTTATTTAGATAGAAAGCAGCTATTAGTTAGAGGGGCAACTTCTAAATCTAAGAAGACTAGAATCATCCCGATTAATAATAGTGCGCTGTCTATATTATTAGATTATTTAGAAGAACGTAGAAAGAAAAATTATTTGAATGAATATCTTTTTGTTTCAGATAATAAGGATGTAAAATTTACTGATCACGGCCTTAAACATATGTTGGCAAAAGTAGAAAATAGAGTTGGTTTTAGTTTTCATATTCACCAGTTCCGTCATACATTCGGATGTAATCTTAAAAAAATTGGTTATGACGTTTATGAAATAATGCAGTTTTTAGGGCATTCCGATATTAGAATGACTGCCAAATATTTAAGGAGTTTTCCGGTCGAAGATGTGAGAAATAAATTGAATGATATGGGGCTTGGAGAATTGATGTAATGTTTGTTATAATAAAAGCATTAATAATTAAATAGTTTTGTTTGTAGTTTTTCTCTTATTGAGCAGACCATCTCCTTTGGTAAACAGGTCGGGAGAACGACAAACATATTAATGCTTTTTGACCTTCTCCTTACCTAATAAAAAAGAAAAAACCAGAATACAGACTAGATCTGATTCATGGTAAGGAAAAGGTCTCGGGTTCAAGTCCCGAAAACGGCTCAGACAAGACCGGGTATATCCGGTCTTTTGTTTTTGTTTAGTTTGACTCTTCTTGTTTGACCGCTGAGACTAGTTTTTTAGCGGATTTATAGAATCCCATGAGCATAAAGACAGTCAAGCTGCCAATGATAATGCCGGATACATTCAGAGCGTAGATACGCAAGGCAGCTTGAAAAACTATACTATCTGAAACAGCTAGAGCTAGTCCCATGATAGTAAGAGGCGGCAACAAAGTGACAGTCACAGCTACGCCCGGCAAAGAGCCGCTTAGTTCTTTTTTAGCCCAGGTGAAGCTGGCGGCTATACCAGCGGCAATAGGAATAAGTAAAGCGGACAGATCTACAGTCTGCATCAAACCGACCATTTCTACTCGGTGTAATGAAAAATTAGAGATTAGACCTAAAACATAAGAAACAGCCAAAGAAATAACTAGAGATACTAAGAAAGTTTTGACCGAACGCAAAAACACCCGCCAATCTAAAATAGTAATAGCTAGCGATAAAGATAATATGGGAGAGAGCAGGGGGGCGACCATCATGCCGCCAATGATTAAAACCAGACTATTTTTTAATAGTCCGACTGTTACTATAAAAGTAGATAGGACCAATAGGAGAAAAAATCCCGGTTTTAGGGATGATGTAGTTATAATGGTTTCACATAATTGGTCTCGTTCTGCTTTGGTAGCTGAAAACGAGCTATTTTGGTGAAAAGGGGTAATTTTTTTTAGAAAGTTTAGCATATTATTTATTTTTCTATTATTTTATCACTTTTATTTATTATTAGCTATATCATCTACCTTGTATTGACAAAATATCAAAAAAGATGTATAATAATCTATTACATAATGAGAATAGGATGCCGCAGCAAAAGGTGTCATTTAAAAATTAAATAAACAAAAAAGGAGTAAGAAAAATGAAAAAGATAATTCATTTATGGTTGAAAATGGCATTTGTATTTTTATTTGTCATTTCCGCTATTGTATTAGTTTTGGCTATATCGTTTGCTGCTTATTTAGGATTAAGTCCTATTTCAGTAGTGGGTTGGGCTAGCTTGTCTGTATTTATAATATTTTCATCAATCATGGGCTTGGCCATCAATCAAGGATGGACTCAAGTTCCAGAAAAAATGCAATATATTATAGAAATATATGGTAATTACATTGATTACCCTGTTGAAGAGGGTTTAGTAGTCTTATTCCCTTGGTTTGGGTTTATGAGAGTTCGTTCCCGCGTTCTGGTTAGTGAACAGATAATGAAACTTTATCTGAATCATAAAGTAACAACAGGTTTTGGCGGAGGAGACATTGAGTTCAAAGATTGCTCTACATCGGTAGCCGCCTTTCTCTACTTCCGCATAGACGATTCTTATAAGGCGACTTATGAAGTAGCTAATGTCTTAAAAGCTATTGAAGAAAAAGCTGAAGCCCATTTACGCGCTTTTTTAGGTCTTTACACTCTAGACCAAGCAATTAGCTTGAAAGAAAAGTTCAATCTGAGAGCCATAGTCTGTGGATTGGATTATTCTAACCCGGCTGCTACACCTGACATAGATGAAGATGCCTATAAAAATTGTGAATTTTATTTGGATCTCTCTCGTTGGGGAGTTACACCTTTAAGTTATGCAATCTCTGATATTGATGTTCCAGAAACAGTTAAAGTGCAGAGAGAAAGGAAATTAATAGCGGAGAAGGACTTGCAGGTGGCTGTAATTGAAAAAGAAAAAGTAGCTGTTGAAAAAGATACTGCAGTTATTAAAGCTCAAGCTAAAAAAGAAGCTAGAATTCTTGAGGGAGAAGGAGAGGAGAAATATTTAACTTCTCAGGGAACAGGGTTGTCCACAAAAGTAAAAAAAATCATAAGCAGCGGCATTCCAGAAAGTCATGCTGCTCATGTTTTAGTCTCCGAGATGAAATGGAATGCAGTTAGCGAATCTACTACCGCTGATAAAATAATTTTAGATAGCGGAAGCAGTCAAGCTGGCGCTGGCGTAGAGTTTGGGGCAGGTTTTTCTGCTTCTGGATCTTCCCAGAAAAGAGCCAAAGAGCCGGAAGAAAATAAGCCGGTAGACAATAAAGATAAACAAAACAAAAAATAAAACAAAAAAGGAGTCAGTTAAAATGTTAGATAATACTCAAGATATCGTGTGCGACAACCAAAATTCCGGTCAGTTACAGCAGGAAGAAGAGGTGGGAGTGGGAGGCAAAAAAAATATTTTAGAAAAGATGCCAAATAATGTTAAATATCCAGTGGTATCATTTTTTGTCGCTTTATTCACTTATTCGTTTATGAAGGTTTTTATACCTTCAGGAGCAGGCTACTACTTAGAGTGTTTGCTGGCTGCCGCCTTATCTGGAGTTGCATTGTTCGCAATTTCTAAAGTGGTATACCGAAATAATAGTCGGATTGAATTTGGTAGTTCGGTTTTTTACTGGATTTTCTTATTCATGACGATTAACATGATTGGTGAATATTTTTCCCCTTCTTCAAAAACAGAAGATGTCATACCATCTGTTATTCAGGAATCTCATACTGTCAGAGTAGATGTTCTTTATCCTGGAGTTACGGTGCTTGAATTAAAAACTGGCGAAGAAAGTAATTGGTTAGCCTTCCCACCAGATGGATTGTGGGATTATAGTATAGCCTCTCCAGATTATGATTATGTCATCAAATTTAGTGATGGCACCTCATATCAGGGTGGACCCAGCACGGTTATTCCGGAAAAAAATCATGCGCAGTTTAAGATTGTGGCCAATAAGGCGCAATTTATTACTGTTAATGTAAAACAAAAAACATAGTTCTTAAATTTATAGAGGCAATCATATAGTGGTTGCCTCTTTTTTATTTCTCTAGCAGATGGTATACTTATTATATATAAAATAATATTTATAAGATGAAAAAGACTATCATTTTTAGCCTTAGTCTGATTGGATTTTTGGCTATTTCTGCCGCTGCACTAGCTCAAAGTGGCACGGTAAATACTACTGGCGGAACAACAGGTTCATCAAATAATTCCTCAGCTAATCTTCAGCTTAGCAACCCCCTAGGCAGCGCCGTTAACACTCCAACTGAATTTATCGGGCGGATTCTTAATTCTTTATTCGGGGTAGTTGGTTCCTTAGCTCTGGTCATGTTTATTTATGGCGGCCTGACTTGGATGACTTCTAGCGGTAACGCCGAGAAGTTGAAGAAAGGAAGAGATATATTAGTTTGGTCAGCTATTGGTTTGTTTGTGGTCTTTAGTTCCTATGCTATAGTCCGTGTAATATTAAGTACTATTGCTGGCTAGTCTTAGGTTTGACAAGCCTTTGTATTTTCCTTACTATAGGATAGTAAATTGGGTCGATACCGAAGCGGTCAACCGGGGCAGACTGTAAATCTGCTGGCTTATGCCTTCGTAGGTTCGAATCCTACTCGGCCCACCATTATTATGCCTCTTATTCGCGCAGACAAACCAGGAGTTGATCTTTTAAAAATAATTATTATTGAGATTCTTGTTTTTGTCGTTATTGTTTTAGCCTTGTCTGCCTTCTAGTTGTAAAATAGTATGCCAGAATTACCAGAAGTAGAAACTATTCGCCGGGATTTAGCTGAGCGTTTGTTGGGACGTAAAATTACCGGTGTTAATATATTAAATGATAAAACCGCCTTACCTAGTGCGGCTTTTTTAAATTCTCAATTACCTGGTCGTCGGGTAAAGGCGATTGAACGACGGGGCAAATTATTGATTGTTAGTTTAGTGGAAAAAAGGGGAGCGCCCAGTAATCTACTTATTCACCTCAAGATGACTGGGCAACTTATATATTTAGAGGGCAAGCTAAAGCTGGGAGGCGGTCACAGTTTGGAGTCTAAGGGCCAGTCCAGTCTAGAATCGGCTGCTGGTGGCAATTTGCCCAATAAATATACTCGTGTCATTTTATCTTTTGGTTCAGCCCATCTATACTTTAACGATCTGCGTAAGTTTGGTTATTTACGTTTAGCTAGTAATGAAGAATTAGCTAAGCTTCTTAGTAATAATTATGGGCCCGAGCCCCTTACCCCTGGGTTTACGGTCTCGGCCTTAGCGGCGGCTATAAAAGGCCGGTCAATCAATATAAAAGCTCTTCTTTTAGACCAAAAGCGGGTAGCTGGATTAGGAAATATATATGTTGACGAGTCCCTTTATGCCGCGGGTATTAGACCCGCTAGACGGGCCTCATCGCTTAAAACTAAAGAAATAGAGAAATTACATAAAGAAATAAAGCGTATTATTACCTTGGCCGTTAAGAAGCGGGGCACTACTTTTAGCGATTATGTTGATTCTAGGGGCCGGAGTGGAAATTTTTCTAATTTTCTTAAAGTTTATGGGCGAGCTGGTCAGGCTTGTTCTAAGTGCCAAAAACCAATAACTAAGATAAAATTAGCCGGCCGGGGCACTCATTATTGTCCATCTTGTCAGCATTAGAGGAAATCCCCTAATCTCCGGCAAAAGTTTGACTTTTACCTGGTTTTTTTATATTGTTAAGGCAGAATTAATCATATATACATAAAGTTATGTCGCAGGACAACATGATCAAGATGGAATGCACAGTCTGTAAGACTGTCACTCACCATTCACACAAGAACAAGAAGATTATCAAGCAGAGGTTGGAGTTGTCTAAATATTGCAATCGTTGCAAAAAAAATACTCCTCATAAAGAGACTAAATAAAGAGCGTCAGCCTGACGCCTAGAATCTCTCTCAAATCATATGGCCAAGAACCTGACCAAGCCCTTTCTTCTCATTTTAGTGTTTCTGGTCCTGGTTGGTTGCTATTTTATCTTCCGTCCCTTTTTGACGGAGATTTTTGTGGCAGCTATTTTAGCTTCTATTTTCTATACTCCTTTTTCCCGCTTGAGCTTAATGTTAAAGGGGCGCAAGAATTTGGCAGCTCTCATAATGTGTCTGCTATTGTTAGTGGTGATTATTTTGCCTTCGATGAAGCTTTTGGTTTATGCTGGAGAGAAATCAGTAGTTGCTTATAATTCAGCTGTTTATTTTTTCAGCAGTCACTCAGTTGATGAATTTTTAGGCAGTGACTTTTTTCAGCGCGGAGCTTTGCGTTATATAAATCTAGGATCAATTAACTTAGATAATGAGGCTTTTAAAGGCACGATGCTTGAGGTCTTTAAGCAATCTAGTAATTGGTTGATTTCTGGAGCAACTTTTGCCTTGCGGGAGACAACCAACTTTATTATCTCCTTGCTCATGATCATCCTGTCTATGTTCTTCTTCTTTGTTGATGGCAAGGGCATGCTTAAACGCTTGATGTATCTATCGCCACTGCCTAATAAATATGATTTAGAGATTTTTAATAAGTTTAGAGCAGTGAGCTATACCACCTTTATTTCCACCTTTGTGGCCGCGATCAGCCAGGGTGTTATTGCCGCTATTGGTTTTGCGATTGTCGGATTTCCGCCATTTTTTGCCGGTGTTTTAGTCGCCCTGTTGTCCATGTTGCCATACTTAGGTTCAGCTATCTTTTATGTTCCGGTTGCCCTGTATTACTTATTAATTGGAGAAATTTGGCAAGGAGTATTTATTCTACTTTGGGGAGCGTTGATTATTAGTACGGTAGATAACCTTATTCGTAGTTACATGATTAAAGGCAAGGCAGAAATAAATCCCATCTTTGTTCTGTTTTCTATTTTAGGCGGCATCTTTCTCTTTGGCTTCTGGGGTGTTATTCTAGGCCCGTTAGTCTTAGCTCTAACGGTTACCATTTTCCATATTTATGAATTAGAATTTTGTGAGTCTTTAGAGGGCGAGGACTGTCAGACAGAGAAAGAAGAAATGGTAAAGGCTTGATAGGAGACGGTCGGTCAGGTATAATCCCTTTTGTTAGAAATTACTGCGGGATTCGTATAGTGGTAGTACGGCGGTCTCCAAAACCGTTGGCGGGGGTTCGATTCCCTCATCCCGTGCGTATTCAAAATAACTCTAATTTTAGGGTTATTTTTTGTTTTGCAATTTTTACTAATGGAACACTCGTGTTATAATTGTGATATGAAAAATGAATTACAAAACCTCTCTAAAAAATTAAAGAAAACAGCTGATTTGTTATTGGGGAAAACAGGTTTAATTGAGTTACTTGAAAAATACGGTAGTGTTTATAAGATGGGGAGTTACCAACTAGATTTAATGGTTGATGGGGATATTGATATTTACGTTATTGATAAGCAGTTTTCTAAAGAGAGAGCAATTAAATGCCTGAATGATTTAATATTTAAAAATAGTTTTCGTGGTTATTTATTTTATGATTTTGTTCGTCGACGTAAAAAAGGTTTTCCAAAGGGTTATTATATTGGTCTCAAAACAAGGCATAGTAGTAAAAAATGGAAAATTGATATTTGGTTTATGAAAACTATGGACAGCATAAGCAGTGGGTTTATGAAGAAGGTTATAAGTGAGCTAAACGATGAAAGGCGTAACAAAATACTCGAATTAAAAAAAATAGTTAAAGATGAAAAAATAGATTTACCGAGTTTCGTTATTTATAATGCAGTTATTGAAGGCGCGGTAGATAATATGAAGAAACTTATTAAGTTTGCGATTAAAGAAGGTCACCGTGTAAGTCGATAAATGATTTCCACTTTATCACTACGTTTTCAATTGTGTTCCAGTCGAGCGGCATCACCCGTGCTAAATAAAAATACAGAGCATTAGCTCTGTGTTTTTATTTATTTTTGGAGGGCAAAGTAGGGTAAAGAATGAGCGAGCGACGGCGAGCGGATGAGGCGAAATTTCTGCTATTTATATAAAGACAATATATTAAAGCTTATTAATTAACACGACAAAATATCGTCCTCAAAGATTTTAAATAACAATAAACTATGTTTAAAATTCTGACATATAAAGTATTATATATTGACATATAAAGAAAATAGCCCTATAATTATGATACAATATAATTATATAAAAATATGACTAACGAATACTATAAATTAATAAAAAAGCTAAGAATTGAAAGGGGTTTGTCTCAAGCTGATATTGCTGAAAAGATTGGTATCGGTCGAACTTCGTATATTGCCTTTGAGCAAGGTAAATCTGAATTAAATTTATCAGAAATTATTAAATTATCTGATATTTTTGGCGTTTCTTTGGAAGAAATAAAAAGCGGATTAAAACCGGACTATCTGAAATATAAACAAATGATTTTAGCTTTTTTAAGGTCGAAAGAGGGGGTGGGAGGTAAAATTCCTAAAACTAAGTTAGCTAAATTATTATATCTAGCGGATTTTGCTTGGTTTTATAAAAAACTAGAGAGTATGAGCGGAATGTCTTATCGCAAAATGCAATTTGGTCCCGTTCCAGAGCCTTATTTTAGAGTTATAGACGAATTATTTGAGGAAGGAGTGATTGATATTGATGCCAAAACAAAAGACGGCGCCTTTTTAATTTATCAAACTAGGTCAGGGGAAAGAGAAAAATTAAGCGAGCTAGATATTTCCGAAAAAAAGCTAATTAAGGATATTTCTTTAAAATGGAAAAATAAGAGGACTAAAGATATCGTAAAATTTACCCACAATCAATTACCCTATCTTATTTGTGGCGATAATGAAATTATCCCCTATAGCTTAATTACTCAAGAAGATCCGGAACATGTCTATTAATAACTATTGCGTAAGCATTGAAAAGTATGCCGAAAGGTATTTTATTAAAAATTTTGCCAAGAAATACGGCCAGGCTTGGGACATTACTGTAGAAGCTTTAAAAAGAGAGTTACAAAGTTTTGAAGTACTTTTACTTAAAACTATCGCTGAGATAATAGTTGAGAAAGAAGGGGTTAAAATATCTAAAGTTGAATTTAAGGTTGCCGGGACAAACGAATCACGACATGGTTCGGGAAATCGTTGTATTGTTGCTATTAATGATCAAGATAAGTCTATAAAAATTTTATTGCTTTATCATAAGAATCATCTAGGAAAGGGTAATGAAACAGCTAAATGGAAGCAAATAATTAAAGAGAATTATTTGGAGTATAAAAATTTGTTATAATATTATGAATGAAAACTCTTTAAGATGCGAAGAGTGCGGGGAAGATTTGTAATGGTCTTATAGCCCTCGAGTTCATTTAAACTGGTTCTAATTTTGTCCAGTTAGTGGAGTATTAGAATTTATCGTTTCCACTCATATAAACCACTAACTCTTTTTAATTTAAACAAAACTAACCAGTTCCCGGAGCCTTTTCCATTTTATTCCGCATTTTCAATTGTGTTCCAGTCGAGAGATGTTGTCCGTGCGTGTATTAAACGTTGAAAAAATTCCGCTTGACGGGTTTTTTGTTAATAGCAACCTTTTTGTGTTAATAGTGGTATAATATAAATAATAAATTAATTAATCCTCACAATAAGTATATGAAAAAAATAATCCAAGCTTTATTCATCATACTTTTGGTTTTGATTATCTCTCTGATTATAGTGTTTCTTTTTAACCCTTTTAATTTCCGGACAAAGCTAATTGGTGGGGCGATTAATGCTTATTTAAGTAGTGCTACTCAGCGGCAGGTCCCAGTTAATAGTACTGATGGGTCGGCAGAGAAGATTGATTCATCAGCTGATCAGCATCCTTTGCTAAGCGCCGAGCAGGAAAAAACCTTGCAAAGTTACGGGGTAGATGTTAGCCAACTTCCTTCTAGCATTACTCCCGGCATGAAAGATTGTTTTATTGAAAAATTAGGTCAAGACAGGGCTAACCAAATAGTTGGTGGAGCAAGTCCTAGTGCAGTGGAAATATTTAAAGCTAAGGCTTGTCTGGGGCGGTAACAGATTTATAAATAAAGTGTATAAAAAAGACCCATTCTTAGGGTCTTTTACTGTTTATGTTGATTGGGAACAAAAATATTTTTATTGCGTAATATTTTGTGAAGGGATAATCATTAATTATTATGAAATATAAACAAGCGATAGTGGCCATGACTGCTTTAACCCTTTCTTTTCTGGGTGGTATCTCTGGGGTAAAGGCCGGATCAGTTAGAAGCCTGCCTTTAAATGACGGAGACATAAGCAGGGAAGAGATGATACTTGAGAGCATTGAGACTGAAGATTATGATTCTTGGCGCAAGTTAGTTAATATTAATAGTAATTTAGCCAAGAAGGTGGGGCGAGAAGATTTTCACAAGTTTGTTTTAGCCAGAAATTTAGCCAGACACGGTGAATATGATAAGGCAATAGACGTATATAACGACTTAAAATGGAAGGTGGGTATTTCTAGTAATGATATAAAGGCCGTAGCTGACGCCTTAGATATTGAGACTTAATTAAATATTCTATAAAAGGAAAAAAGCAGCTACTAAAGTAACTGCTTTTGTGTTGGTAAAAATTATATTATTTTATTAAGCCCATTGCCGAAGAGACTATTATTATCAGGGCCATCGACACTAATGTGCCAAATATAATATTTATTATTTTTTTCATTTCTTCCTCCAGGAAGTTTTTTGTGGTGTTTGTTTAATTAACTATGTTAAACTATATCATATAAGATAGTATTTGTCAAGGAAATGGTGGGGATAATATTATTTTTTGGCTTATTTTAATAAAAAACCCTATCTATAAAATAGACAGGGTTTATCTTTAAAGAGCAACTAATCCAGCTGTGACAATAGACACCATTGCCACTATTTTCATCAGTATGTTAATTGATGGTCCAGCAGTGTCTTTAAAGGGGTCACCGACCATATCGCCAATAACAGCTGCCTTGTGAGCAATTGAGTTCTTACCGCCAAAATTTCCTGATTCAATATATTTTTTGGCATTATCCCAAGCTCCGCCAGCGTTGGCCATAAAAACAGCCATGACTAGCCCAGTGCTAAAGCAACCAGCTAAAAGTCCCATAATGCCTGCTACGCCAAGAATTAAACCAACAATTATTGGAGTGATGATGCCTAAGCTAGCCGGTACGATCATGGCTATCTGAGCGCCTCTGGTTGTGATGGTAATGCATTCCTCTGAGTCAGGCTCCTCTTGGCCAGATAGTACTAGAGGATTTTTAAACTGTCTTCTAACTTCCATAGCTAGGGTTTCGGCCACGTTGCCAACTGCTCGCATACATAATCCAGAGAAAACCATAACTAACATAGATCCGACAAATAGACCAATAAGCAAATTAATGTTCATGAGATTAACATTGTAGTATTCCATGAACTCCATTACGCTAGCCTCGGCAGTTTTAACTGCCTGTCCTCCGGGCAGATTCATTATTATCTGTCCGCTTCTAATAAGAGCAATGCGCAGCTCTTCTATATATGAGGCTAACAGTGCCATAGCGGTGAGGGCAGCTGAACCTATGGCAAAGCCTTTACCAATAGCAGCTGTCGTGTTTCCGACTGCATCTAGGGTATCAGTCCTCTCTCGTACTTCCGGATCCAGACCGGACATTTCCGCGTTTCCGCCAGCGTTATCAGCAATTGGTCCGTAAGCATCAGTGGCTAGAGTTAGACCTAGAGTAGAAAGCATACCAACCGCAGCTATGCCAACTCCGTATAAGCCCTGAGAGATATTGAGCGCTTGTCCGCCAGAGGCTAACCAATAAGACATGCCCATGCCGCCCACAATAGCTAGCACAGAGAAAAACGTAGAATTCATACCGACTGATAGACCGGCAATGATGACGGTAGCCGGAGATACTTCAGCGCTTTTAGCAATATGACGAGCAGGGGAGTTGGCATGAGAGGTAAAATAATTAGTGGCTTCGCCAATAGTTATTCCGACCATTATTCCTACTAATACACATAGAGATAGACTTATCCAATCAGTTATGCCCAAGATGTAGGTGAGAAGGAATGTTAATATGACTACAATAATAGAGCTAGAAACTATACCATTATTCATGGTTCTAACTAGTTTCTTCATATCATCTCCATCTAAGACTTTGATGATATATACTCCGATTATAGAAGCTAAAATGCCTAAAGCAGCAATTAGCATCGGTAATATGGTGTACTTCATTTGAAGCTGTCCATTGAGCATATTAGCGGCTGCTCCCAGAGCACTAGTGGCAATGATTGAACCAACATACGATTCGTATAGATCCGCACCCATTCCGGCTACATCTCCAACGTTGTCACCAACGTTATCAGCGATGACAGCTGGGTTGCGGGAGTCATCCTCACGGAAACCAAATTCCACCTTACCTATAAGATCTGCTCCAATATCAGCCGCTTTGGTATAAATACCGCCACCCAGACGGGCAAAAATAGCCTGCGTGGAGGCGCCCATGCCAAACGTTAGCATGGTAGTAGTAATCATTAGTAGCTTTAGTCCCGGCTCAGCTTCGATAAAGTTATCAAGGATTAAGAACCAGGCGGAAATATCTAACAAGGCAAAACCAGTGACGATTAGCCCCATTACAGCTCCACCTCTTAGAGCAATTTGAAAGCCATGTCCTAAAGAGTGCCGAACAGCTTGAGCTACCTTGGGGGCAGCCTTGGTGGCGGCTTTCATACCTAAATAACCGCAGAGGCCGGAAAAGAATCCGCCGCTTAAAAAAGCTATCCAGGTGTAAGTGCTTTGGACATGGTATACATATCCAGCGATCGCGAATAGTATTGATAGAAAAATAAATACTACCAATACTACCTTATACTGTTGTTTTAAATAGGACATAGCGCCGCGACCAACAGCTATTCCTATATTTTTCATTTTTTGGTTACCATCCTCCTCCTTGTCTACCTGTAAGTAGAAGATAAGAGCAAAAAGCAGGGAAGTTAAAGCTGCTAGAGGTACCAACCAGAATAACGAGATCATTTGTCTCTCCTTTTTTATGTTGTTTGTGATGTTAAAGTTCTTTTTAAAGCCGATTTTTATTTATCAGCCTTTTTGTATTAGCATAAATTGAGCTAATAATCAAGAGTCTTATTTTTAGATTTTCCTTCTTATCTGTTACAATGATACAATATAAAATATATGTCTTTTGTATCATCTTTTTTCGACAACAAACGTTTAGCAATGGGGGCCGCTGCTATTCTCGTGGCTGCTTTTTTTTGGAGTTTGGATGGACTTTTTATTCGTCCTGCCTTTTATTCTCTGCCAGCTGAACTAGTGGTTTTTTGGGAGCATTTTTTGGGTTTTATTGTTCTTAGCCCCTTTCTATTTATTAGCTGGTCAAAAATTAAAGGCCTGAGTGTAAAAAGTTGGATGGCTTTAGGTTGGGTTAGTTTATTTGGTGGTTTGCTGGGCACACTTATGATTACCCAGGCTTTTTTTGCCGCCATGACTGGAACCACTAGTTTTGCGACCGTTATTATTTTACAGAAGCTTCAGCCGTTTTTTGCCCTTATTCTGGCGCGTTTGGTGTTAAAAGAAAAATTAAGTATCCATTTTTATTCTTGGACGGCTATAGCTATTATAGCTAGTTATTTTTTAGCCTTTGGTGCCAGCGGTCTCAATTGGCAAGATGTTAATTGGCTGCATAATGCTGCTTTGTATGCTTTTTTAGCGGCTTTTGCCTTTGGATCATCTACAGTATTTGGGAAACGTATTGCTAATCATTTAGATTATCGGGCGGTAGCGGCCCTGCGCTTTGGTCTGACTTCTGTGTTAGCTTTTTTGTTAGTTGTTATAATTGGTAGTTTAGAGGTGACTGCTTCAATTAGCGGAACACAATTTGGCTTGTTAGGGTTGATTGTTTTAACTAGCGGGGCAGGAGCTATGTTCTTATATTATTTTGGTTTGCAAAGAGTAAGTGCTTCAGCGGCTACTATTTTAGAATTATTTTGGCCTTTATCAGCTCTATTTTTAGATTATTTTATCAACGGCAATGAGTTAACTGCTGTGCAACTAATGGCTGCGGCCGTTTTACTATTAGCTTTTTTCCAAGTTTCTGCGTTGAGCCGGAGGCGGGCGATAGTTTTTCGGGGTAAAGTTATACCTGGGGCAGGGCGGGGCCGGCGCATTGGTTACCGCACCGCTAACTTAGATTGTACTGATTTAGATATTCCTCATGGTATATATGTGGTGACAGCAAAAGTAGCGGAAAAGGAGTATCCGGCCCTTATGCATTTTGGTTTTCGCGATGTCTATAACGAGCCGGTTTCCTTGGAGATATTAATTAAGGATTTTTCTGATGATATTTATAACCAAGAAATAGAGGTGAAGGTGCAGAAGAGAATTAGAGAGGTAAAAAATTTTCCTGATACGAGTTCGCTAGTTAAAGCCATTGAGAAAGACTTGTCGGAGATTTCTGATGCTTCCGTCACGAGCAAAAATAATCTATAATCTAAAGTATGGAATATAATATTTTTTTACAGTTAAGCGCCCTTCTGTCAGTTGCAGTTGGGGTTGCCTTTATTACTCGTTTACTTAAGCAGCCACTTATAGTTGCTTATATTTTTGCCGGTATTGTTTGTGGTCCATTTATCCTCAATTTATTTCATGGCAATAGCCATTTATATGACACCTTTGCTCAGCTAGGCATAGTCCTATTGTTGTTTATTATTGGTTTAAATTTAAATTTCCATCATTTGCGCTCAATTGGGCGGATCTCTTTTATTACTGGCCTGGGGCAAGTTTTGTTTACTGCTTCGCTAGGCATGTTTTTGCTGTTAATTATCGGGACTCCAATGGTCGCTGCCGCTTATTTAGCGGTAGCTATTACTTTTTCCAGTACAATAATTATCATGAAGCTGCTGACCGATAAAAAAGATACCGAGACTATTTATGGGCGCTATACTATTGGTTTAATGTTGGTTCAAGACATTTTGGCAGTTGTTCTGGTTATTGCTTTGGGTATGATGCAGGGCAATAGGGAATCAGGATTAGTAGCTATACTAGCTTTAGTATTTAAATTGATATTAATCTTAGTAGCGCTATATTTAGTTAGTCGCTACTTATTACCGCGTTTACTAGACAAGATTGCTGGTTCTAGCGAGTTATTATTTTTATTTACCCTGGCCTGGTGTCTGGGTGTGGCTAGTTTGTTATATTTGGCTGGTTTTTCTTATGAAATAGGCGCTATTTTATCTGGTATTGCTCTTAGCTCTTCACCCTATCAGTTAGAAATTGGTAGTCGTATTAAGCCACTACGTGATTTTTTCTTGATTTTATTTTTTATTGTTTTAGGTAGCGAAATGGGACTGGGAACTTTTAGTGCAATTTTTGTGCCGTCTGTCGCCTTATCTATTTTTATTTTAATAGGCAATCCTTTAATTCTTTATGTCCTGTTCCGTCGTTTGAAGTTTACTCGGCGTAATAGTTTTTTAGCGGGTTTAACAGCTGCTCAAGTTAGTGAATTTGGTTTTGTTTTATTATTTGCCGGACGTCAGGCTGGTCATCTTCAAGGTGAGGAAGTAGCTGTATTTACTGCTGTAGCCATTGCTACAATTTTTATTTCTTCTTATCTTATTTCCTATAATGAGCAAATTTATCGCTTTTTCTTGCCGGTTTTTCAGTTGTTTGGTCGAGATCGTCACCAACAACCAGAACGAGCCCCTAAAGTCTATGATGCTTGGGTTATAGGGTATCATCGAATAGGCATTCGAGTAGCCGAGGCTTTAAAAGAAATGAAGTATAAACTAGCGGTTATTGATTTTGATCCGCAGGCAGTTAGTTTGTTGCGTCGGCGTCGGTTGCCTTTTTATTTTGGTGATGTGGCTGATATAGAATTTTTAGAAGGGTTGCCCCTGCCTTCCAGTCGTTTGATTGTTATGACCATTCCCGCTGTTGATGACCAGATAAATCTTATGCATTTTGTTCGTCGGCCCGGCTCATCACCTTTAATTATCGCTAATGCCTATCAACAAGTTGACGCTGATCGTCTCTATAAAGCGGGAGCAGATTTCGTCATGATGCCTCACTTCTTAGGAGCAGAGTGGATTGCTTCTGTTTTAAGTCGGAAAAATCTAAGCGCCCGCACTCTGGCCCAACTTCGTTTGCGTCAAAAACAAGGTTAATCGGCGTAAAGGGAAGAAATTAGTCCGGCTAGGCGTATAAAATAACGTAACCGGGCTTTTATTATCTAATGCCATGTCCGATCATCACTTAAAGGATGATAATCTAAGCGATGAAGAATTAGTCCGGCGGACTTTATCCGATCGAGATCAGTTTTTGTATTTAGTTGAGAGATATAAAGGACGACTACTTAGTTATATCCGACGTCTAACTAGCGCTAGCCAGGAGGATGCCGAAGATATACTTCAAGAGGTGTTCATTAAAGCCTATCTTAACCTTAATGGTTTTAAGCCAGATTTAAAATTTTCTTCTTGGATATATCGAATTACCCATAATCAGGTTATTAGCCAGCACCGCAGACTTAAAGCTCGACCGGAAGGTTATTTAACCACTTTAGAGGATGGGGCGGTTCAGACTTTGGTAGCAGAGACAGATATTATATCTGAACTTGATATCCAGATGACCAAAGAGAAAATAGCTTCAGCTTTAGTTCATTTGCCAGAAAAATATCGGGAAATAATTATTTTGCGATTTTTTGAGGAAAGAGATTATCAGGAGATCTCCGATATTATTAAAAAACCACTAGGTACAGTTGCCTCTCTTCTGTCTAAAGCTAAGATTGCTCTTAAGAAGCAGTTAGCGCTGGTATCTTAAAATAATATGGAAAACAACAATCAATTAGACAAGCGGGAAGATAATTTTGAAAGCCGCTTAGTCGAAAAAATAAAAATAGATAATCTTGCACCTAAACCGCGTTGGCAGTTTTTACTTAAGGACTATGCCATTTGGTTAAGCGGTGCTTTGTCTTTATTAATGGGGGCGGCAGCAGTAGCCGTGATGATTTATCTTGTCCAATATAATGATTGGGATATTATTGCTCATACTCGTCAGAGTTTTACAGAATATATTTTACTTACCCTTCCGTATTTTTGGTTAGCGTTTTTAGCTTTATTTGTTTTTATTCTTAATTATAATTTACGTCATACTGGCCGAGCTTATCGTTACCCTTGGCCAGTAATTGCTGGTGTTTCAGTGCTAGCTAGTTTTTTACTTGGCAGTTTATTATATGCAGCCGGTTGGGGAAGTGAAATAGATGATGTCTTGGGTGCTAGGCTGCCGATATATGATCAAGTAATTAATCGTCATGTTATTTATTGGAATCATCCAGAAGAGGGTCGTTTAGCTGGAGTGGTGGCAGAGATGTCTGAAAATGGAGAGATTACTATTATTGCTCCGGATGGACGGCAGTGGCAGGTAACAGCTACGTCAGGGCCATTATCCGGTTATAATTTTAAAGCTGGTGATCCAATTCGGGTTATTGGTCAGCAATTTGAGACAGGTCGTTTTCAAGTTCAGATAATGAAACCGGTTCGTCCGGGCCGAGCTTTTATGATGTCTCACCCGGCGGGTCCGGGTATGAATCATCCAATGCGACCCCTTCCTCCTCCTCCCGGTTTTTAGATGAGTTTACATTGAGAGAAGAAAATATTTTTTCAGACGTATTAGTTAGTGTCGGCCTGAGCTCGGTCGGCAGCTAAAAAACTAATTTTAAAAATATGGACAAAAAGATATTAGTGAAAAATACTCTAGTGTTGTCAGCCGCAGCGGTTTTAATCGGTGGCGTGCTGGTGGCTCAAGCGGCAACTAATGACAGCACTGTAGTTGGTCAGTTTTTCCATCGCGGGAGTGCTTCAGGACAGGAACAAAAGGGTCAAGGTTGGCAGAATTTAAGTGAGGAGGATAAGGCTAAGCTGGAAGCAGATAGGGAAGTTCGTCAGCAAGAAGCGGAATCTCGACGGGCTGAGGTTGATGCCGCTATTAATGCTAATGACTATCAAGCTTGGGTAACGGCCGTAGGCGCCGATAGCCCAATGGCTCAAAAAGTAACAGCTGCTAACTTTTCTCGGTTTAGTGAAGCTCATAAATTAATGACCCAAGCCCGAGATATAATGTCGGAAATTGGCTTAGAACAAGGTCCGGGAATGGGTCGTGGTCAGAGTAGAGGTATGGGCCTAATGATGCACCAGAAATAAGATTACCTTTTATTAGGTAGATATTACCAAAAGACCGCCCAACAGGCGGTCTTTTTGAGATTTAGAAGAAAATTATCTTATTAGCGTATATAAAAATAGGGATATTAGTATAAATATATGAAAAATAAAAAATTATTATCACGAGGGGCCTTGTCCGGATTACTTTTAGTTACCCTCTTTTTGGGTGGTTGCAGTAGTAGTCAGACTCAAGAAGGGGCATCTGTATCCGCTAATAACAATCCATCATCTTCTGTGCGTCGCCCAGATTTTGGACAGCCAGATCGTGAGCCAGATGTTCGTGGTTTAGTTAAATCTATTACTGGTAATGAAGTTACTATTCTAAAGATTGATATGGTTAATCGGACCGGTCGAGCTAGTTCCACAATTTCTTCTGACGAGGACAACTCGGTTCCTGCCGTTGCTTCTTTAGCTACAGGAGGACAGGGGACGGGCCGAGGTCTTGGTATGAGTGGCGGGCGCCCACCCGGAGAGATGGATAGTGACAGTCGGTCTAAGATGTTGGAAGAGCTAAAGGCTATGTCAACGGGTGAGGAGAAAATTTTAATTCCAGTGGGCATACAAATGCTTAAGTCTGGTGTAAATAGCGAAACTAAAGAAAGAGAAATGATTGAGGCTAGTTTAGCCGATATTATAGCCGAGAAGAATATTACTATTTGGCTGAACCAGGAAGTTAAAGACCGCCAAGTTGCTGAGTTTGTTTTTGTAAATTAATTTTTATGCCTAAATCTATATTAGAGGCTAGTCAGGAGGCCAAGCGGGGTATTTTTTATTTTTTTAAGCAAAAAAAATTTTTAATTCCGATTATTTCATTGGTAGTTATTGCTGCTGTTTATTATTATGTTAAGCCAGATCCATCTAGTAGCCAGACAACTGTAGTAAAACAGGCGACAGTCAAAGAAGAAGATTTAAAAATATCTATTTCGGCTGATGGTAAAGTGGTAGCTAAAGATGGTGTTGTCTTGTCTTTTCCAGTTAGTGGAAATTTAGAAGTTAGCGAAGTAAATGTCAAAGAGGGGGACTGGGTTGAGAAAGGAGATAAGATAGCCTCTGTTCGGACAGAAAGTTTGGAATTTGAGCTCCGGAGTGCTTATTCTAATTATCAATCTGCTCTGACAAATTACAATGACAAATTAGCTGGCGCGGATAGCAGTGATCTGACTAAATCTAAAACAGCTATTGCTCAGGCTCAAGTTTCTTTAGATCAAGCCAAGGTTAGCCTAGCTAAGACCGAGGCTAGCGCCGCTAAACAGATAGCCGATGCCCAAGACAACTTAGAGGAAGCATCAGATAATTTAGCCCGCAACAAGAACATATATAATAGTGAAGCAGTCGATGCTGCTTATTTTTCCTTATTAAATAGTATTAAGTCTGTTAGTGTATCTTTACAAAAAGTGCTTCATGACTCTGACTTGATTATTGGCGTTGATGACACCATGGTTAATAATGAATTTAAAAATTTGTTGGGAGTAAAGTCCTCATATTCTTTGGAGAGAGCTAAAGAAAGTTATGTGGCCGCTAAAGAGTTAAAAGTAAAACTTGAAAATTATATTATAGGATTAGATAGTAGCAATAGATTTAAGATTGATGAAGCGGCAATTTTAGCAGATAGTGCTCTGGTTAAAATGCAAAATCATTTGTATGATATGCAGCTTATGTTAGATGCGACTATAACAGCTGTTAATTTATCGCAATCTAAGCTTGATGGCTTTAAATCAACGGTTAATTCTAATCGTAGCAGTATTACCTCATCTTCTTCTAATTTAGAAAATTCTGTTCGGACAGCCAGTAATACTATCTCTGATTTAAAACAGTATCAGATAGCCTATGACAAGGCTTTGAGAAATCTTGAGACCGCCCAAGGCGATGCCGCTCGTGATATAGATAATGCCAAAATTTCTGTCCGTTCTCGTGAGATTGCTCAGCAACAAGCTCAGCAGGACTATGACGATCTTGTTGCTCCGGTTAATGATGCTGATATAGCAGCAGTTCGTTCTCAGCTGACTTCAGCCGTTATTAGCGTTGATCGGGCTAAATATAATATTGAACAAGCTACTCTGGTTTCTCCTATTGATGGTGTCGTGTCTATGCTTAATTATAAATCAGGAGATGTAATTTTATCTGATGGAGCCAAATCAATGGCCACCATTATTAACAATGATACACTTTTTGTTGAAGTTAATATCGAGGAAGCAGATATTTCTAAATTAAAGCTTGGTCAAAAAGCCCGGGCCACTTTTGATGCCGCTGATGGCTTAGTGCGAGAAGGAGAGATTAGTTTTATTTCTTTGACGTCTGATACCAGCGCCAACGGGATAGTTACTTATCTTGTTCGCGTGGCTTTGTCTGATATCGGTGAGAGCGGTATTCGCGAAGGAATGACGGCCGCGGTCGATTTTATTATTTCGGAAGCGCCTGGAGTCCTGGCTGTGCCAGTTGAGGCGGTGCGTAATATTGGCGGCCAACCATCTGTCCAGATTAAGGATGGCCAAATATCTACAGTGGTGACTGGCTTTACCGACGGCAAAAAAGTTGAAATTATTAGTGGCCTGAAGGCTGGCGATATTGTTACTTATTAGTATGAAAACATCCTCAGTTATTAAATTGTCAGGGGTTCGTAAATCTTACTACTTATCTAGCGGTGAGGAGATTCCAGTTTTAAATGGTATTGATTTGGAGATTCGCTCTGGAGAATTTGTGGCTATTATGGGGGAATCTGGCGGAGGTAAGACAACTTTGTTAAATGTAATAGGTTGCCTTCATCCTCTTAGCGCGGGCAGTTATTTTTTAGATGGTGAAGACATCGGGGCAGTAAGAGATGATTTTACTTTGGCTTTCATTCGTAATCGGAAGATGGGATTTATTTTTCAGCAGTTTAATTTATTTGCTCGATTTTCTGCTATTAAAAATGTAGCCTTGCCTGCTTTATACGCTGGGACTTCACGGGTACAAAGAGAGGAAAAGGCTGCTCATCTTTTAGCTGCTTTGGGATTAGAAGAAAGATTAGAACATAAGCCCACAGAGTTATCTGGAGGGCAGCAACAAAGGGTCGCGATTTGTCGAGCCATGATTAATGATCCAGAAATAATTTTAGCTGATGAGCCAACTGGCGCTTTAGACTCTCGGTCCGGCTTGGAGGTAATGGAAATATTTAAGGATTTTAAATCTCAGGGTCGGACAGTAATTATGGTTACTCATACTGCAGCGGTAGCTAAATATGCTGACCGTATTATTTATTTACGCGATGGCCAGGTAGTTTCTGAAGATTATAAGTTGCACAGTGATTATTGATATGAATATCTCAATTGTTCAAATGGCTTTTGAGTCATTGTTAGCTAAAAAGACCCGTAGCTTTTTATCAATGCTGGGTATTATTATTGGTGTGGCCACGGTTATTGCTGTGTTTGCTATTGGCCAAGGAGCCCAACAAGCAGTAAATAATCAATTTAGAAATTTGAGTGCCAATTCTTTAATTGTTATGTCTTCTGGTGGTCGAGGGGCTACTGCTAGTTCTAAGCTGACAACTTCTGACGCCAAAATTATTTTAGACGGAGCTGAGCATATTGCTTCTGCTACTGGCGCCATTCAGGGTCAGGCAACTGTCTCCTTTGGATCGGTTGAAGATAATTACAGCGTTATTGGAGTGGATGAGAATTTTTTAGATATTTCAAAATTAACTGTAGAAACCGGAGAGGGAATAAGCAGCACCGATGTAGATAGTCGATCTTTAGTGGCGGTAATTGGAGCAACTGCCGCTAGTGATTTGTTTGCTGAGACTGATCCTCTGGGTCAACAGTTATCGGTTGGAGGACGGCGTCTAGAGGTTGTAGGAGTTTTAAAAAAGTTAGGATCTAGAATTGGGATGGTTAATGTTGATGAAGCAATTATTGTGCCTGCTACTACTGCCGAGAAGAGTATTTTGGGAACTAGAGGGCAAGTTATGATTACCGCCCAGGTCGATGACCTAGCTTTTACCGGGACAGCCACCTCTAGTATAACCAGTATTTTGCGCTCTGAGCACAAACTTAAAATAGATCAATCAGATGATTTTCGTATTATGGATGCCGGTTCTATGGTAGCTTCTGCTCAAGAGTCTGCCAAAACCATGAAACTGTTGTTAACAGCTATCGCTGCTATTACTTTATTAGTTTCTGGCATTGGCATCATGAACGTCATGTTTGTTACCGTCGCGGAGAGGACTAAAGAGATTGGCATTGCTAAAGCTATCGGCGGTCAACAGAGTGACATCTTAAGCCAATTTTTAATGGAATCGGTAATCTTATCAATGATTGGTGGTCTTATCGGTATTGTTTTGGGGCAAATTGCTATATATCTTATTTCCTATTTTAATTTTATGGCTATGGCTGCTTCGGCTACCGGTCCCGCTATTGGTTTTGGTTTTTCAGTCCTGGTAGGAATATTCTTTGGTTTCTATCCAGCCTGGCAAGCGAGTCGTTTGGATCCAGTTGACGCTCTAAGGAGTGAATAGCTAGTTTGAGAAAGTTATAATTTCTTAGTTTTCAGCCGCAGGGAATTAGCTACGACAGAAACGCTAGAGGCGGCCATGGCAAATCCGGCAAAAGCGGGGTTAAGTAGCCAACCGAACAGGGGATAAAAAGCGCCAGCTGCTAGAGGAATGCCGATAATATTATATATAAAAGCCCAGAAGAGGTTTTGACGTATGCCACGCATCGTAATTTTTGACAAATTAACCGCTTGGGCGACCTTAGATAGATCACCATTAAGCAAGGTGATTCCGGCTGATTCTATTGCTACGTCTGTGCCAGTCGCCATAGCAATACCGATATCAGCTTGCGCTAAAGCCGGAGCATCATTAATTCCATCTCCAGCCATTATTACGGTCAGACCCTGGGCCTGGAGTTCTTGTATCTTGGCTAATTTGTCTTGCGGGAGAGCTTCGGCAATTACTTCATCTATCTCGACTTGTTGGGCAATATACTCAGCCGTATTTTTATCATCGCCGGTTAGCATCACCAGTTTAAGGCCAAGGTGATGTAATTTTTCTATTGCTTCTTTGGCCTCTGCTTTTATGGGATCAGCTACTAGAGCCAGAGCTAGGATGTTTTTGTCATTGGCCAGAAATACTGGAGTTCGGCCTTTTTTAGTTTCTTTTTCTAGAGACGTTTTATTATAATCGAATCCTAAGCTAGCCATTAGTTTTAGGTTGCCAGCTTGGTAAGTTTGTCCGGAAATTGTCCCTTTTACGCCTTGTCCTTTGATAGAGATAAAATTATCTACTGGCGGTATGTTTAATTTTTTATTTTTAGCCGCCTTAATGATAGCGGTAGCGATGGGATGTTCAGATTTATTTTCTAGAGCTGCTAAGATAATTAATAGCTCATCTTTTTGTTGGTTGAATAGGGAAATGAGTTCAACTAGTTCTGGCTGGCCTTTAGTTATTGTTCCGGTTTTGTCGGCTACCAAGACATCAGCTTTGTGTAATTTTTCTAGAGTAGCAGCGTCTTTTATTAAGATTCCGTTCTGTGCTCCTTTGCCTACTCCTACAATGATGGCGGTGGGAGTAGCCAGCCCTAAGGCGCAAGGGCAAGCAATAACTAATATGCCGACTAAGCTAGCTAGGGCATAAGAAAGGGCCAGGGAGAATCCTAAAATTGGTGCACCAATAATTAGCCAGAGAGCAAAAGTGACAACAGATAAACCTAAGACAATAGGTACAAAAATTGCAGAAATCTTATCAGCCAAAGCTTGAATAGGTGCCTTTGAGCCCTGAGCATCTTCAACCATGGTAATTATGCGGGCTAACATAGTATCCGCTCCTACTTTTGTTGCCCTAAAAGAGAAGCTACCGCTAGTATTAATAGTCCCAGCTATTACTTCATCGCCAATTTCTTTTTCTTTGGGAATGGGCTCGCCTGTGACTAGTGCTTCATCTATATAAGAAGAGCCCTCGATTATTATACCGTCGACTGGTATCCGGCCAGCTGGCTTTATTATGATGATGTCTCCTGTTTTGACGTCAGCTATTGGTATTTCTATTTCTTTATTATCACGTTTAACCAGGGCGGTTTTAGCTTGCAGATTAAGGAGTTTTGTTATAGCATCCCCGGTTTTTAACTTGGAACGCATCTCTAGATATTTACCCAAGGTAATAAAGGAGATGACAACAATGGTTACGTCATAGTAGCTAACATTAACATCTAAGAAGAATTTTAGTTCATCAGCAAAAGCTCCTAATATAAAGCTATAGGTAAAGGCTACCACTGTCCCTAGTCCAATTAATGTATCCATGTTTGCTCGGCCATAACGAAAGAAGCGATAAAGCCCTTTAAGATATGGTTGGCCAACTATAAACAGGGTATAGGTGGCCATGATGGGTAGCAGGTGATGAAATAAATTCATTACTGAGTCGTTTATCATTGGCAGCCCAAAAAAGCGGGCGCCAATTTCCCAGGCCATAAATAAGATGCTGATTACAGCTAAAGGCAGGACGCTGTTCAGTCTTTGTCGCAAGGAAGCTAGCTCTTTTATTTTCTCTTGCCCGCGTTGAGGAGCTGCTTCGTCTTTATTGACTGGCAGTAGTGAATATCCCAGGGGAGTAATTTTTTGGTTCAGATTTTCCAAATTAATTTTAGTTGGATCAAATAATAATTTGGCTTGCTCGGTGCCGTAATTTACTTCTATATTTTCTATTCCCGGAGTTTCTTTAAGGGTGCGTTCAATCACATTGGCACAAGAGGCGCAGTGCATACCAGATATATCAAATTTTTGCGGATGAGCCATATTTTTTAGTTGTCATAATTAATCATTTACGATATGGAAGGAACCATTATACATGCCCATACTACAGGAGAAGGGAATTATTCCAGAAGCAGGTGGCGTGAATTCAATTATATTTTCTCCTGGCTTTAAGGCTTTTTCTATTCCTAAAGAGGAAACCACTAAATAACTTGCACAGGAGTAAGGAGATTGAGCATCTATTATCCAGCGTACCGGTTTGTCTCCTCTTATTTCTAGCTTGTTAGGCACATAACCTCGATTAGATTCTACCATTTTGACAATTTGGAAATCCCCCTCTTTATAATTGTTAATAGAAGCATCTTTAATTTCGTAATTATTATAGTTTATTCCCACTCGGGTTAAGTTCCAGCCGTTTTGGATGTTAAAGATAGAAAACAAAACCAATACTCCGCCGGCTATTTTAAAGAACCAGCTAGAGTGTTTTTGCTTGATAACTGCTACTAATCCGCCGATGCTAAGTAGTCCTGGGGCAGTGCCTAAGGCAAACAGAGACATGATTAAAGCGCCGGACAAAAAACTACCGCTACCAAGCGCGTAAATTTGGACAGCTTGAGTAAAGCCACAGGGTAAGAAGAAAGTTAGTGCGCCCAGTAACCAAGGGTTATCAGCTTTTATTTTTTCACTTAATTTTTTTGGTAAAGCTATTTCAAAGTGTTTGAGGGCAGAAGATCCTAAGAGTTTAAGACCCAAGACTAAAATCACAAGACCAATAAAAATAGTTAGTAAACCGTTGAAAAAAGGTGAGAACCGAAAAGCTGAACCCAGAGCGCCCAAGATACCCCCCAATAGGAAAAATCCCACTAAACGTCCGAGGTTAAAATATATATGAGGAAAGAATTTTTGAGCGCGAGAAGCTTGGGGATGGTGTTTGGCGTAATTAGCCGCTAGACCAAAAACTAATCCGCCCACTAGAGCCAGGCAAGTAGAAAAGCCCGCAGCTAAGCCAATAACTAAAGCTAGAGGCATGGAGAATTCGCCACCCAAAAAGCCGCTTATTCCTCCTATATCCAAACGATTAAACAACCAATAGACAAGAATGAGCAAAGGTATGATTAATTGCCAGTTGGTTCTTTCTTGACTGGAGGGAATCTCGCAAGCAGAGGATTGTTCTTCAATTAATTTATAGCCTTCAGCTAAAGCTCCTTTTAAAGACTCTCTAGTGGGGGCTTGTCCTTCGTAGTATATATCAGCTTGGCCGGTGCGGTAATCAATTTTAGCATCGACTACTCCTGGCAAGGATCGAAAGTTTTGTTCGTTTATTATTTCACAAGCTCGACAATGTAAGCCGTCCAGGCTGACACGGATTTTTTGTGGCATATATTATTTTGTTAGCGAATTTATTTACTAGCTAATTTATTTACTTTTAATATCTCTTCTACTATTTTCTTTTTAGTATTTTCATTCTTTGAAGACAGGGCATTAACTACGCAGCTGTTTAGGTGGTTAGCCATTAATTGTTGATGGGCGGATTTAAGTAGGCCGATGACGGCTAGATTCTGTTGCATAATATCTACACAGTAGCGGCCGTCTTCGGTCATGTTTATGATTTTTTCCGTTAAGCTCTTAGCTTTCTTAAACGCTACTAAAATTTGTTGTTTTTCTTTGGTCATATGTTTTTATTGATTATCTTATACCTATACCATAGGTAGAGGTAATAGAATTATAATCTCTAGCTTATTATAAGTCAAGACAAGATTAGATTGTAATATGTGGTGTCTTGACTTTTTGATGTTTTATTGATATATTTCCCGAGTTAAAGTTTTTAGATATTAACCAAAATTTTTCAGTAATTTATAATAATTATGAATAAATTTAAAATATTAATCATTCCACTAGTAATGGTGGTTTTAGTATTATCAGGCTGCAAAACCCCCGAAGAACCAGCTCCGGTAGCTTTAGATCCTCTAGTAGTTAAAGGGCAGACAGTAGCGGATAGCCATAAGGCTAGCCAAGTCGTGTCTTATCCTGGCCTCGTGGCTGCAGCTAGTGAGGCCACGGTATCAGCTAAAGCCTCGGGCAACCTAGTTGATCTCAATGTCAGGGTTGGCGATCAAGTAGATAGAGGACAAGTTTTGGCCCGGATTGATGATGCAACAGCCACTTTATCCAATAATCGTTCATCTTTTAATGCTAATCAGGTAAAACAAGCCGAGATAGCTGTTTCTTCAGCGGAGGCTACTTATAATTTAGCCCGCGAGAACTACAATAATATATTAATATCTTCAGTTAAGGATTTACGAGCAGCCGAAATTGCTCGTGATCAGGCGGCTAAAAATGAAAGCAACTTGGTTATTACCAGCGCTGATAGTTTAAAGAGCGCGGAATTAGCTTACCAAACAGCTAAGTTAGCTACCCAACAAGCCGCCTCTAGTTTGGAAAACCGTCAGAAATCGGCTGATCAGACTTTAAAAGATACTCAGACTAATGCTCGTCTTAGCGCTAGCGCAGTAGTAGCAACGGCTGGTTCAGTGATTACTAGTATTAATAATGCTACCGGTTTTGACGAGAATAATAACGTTTCTATTAGTTATCGTTCTAATCTTGGTGCCCTTGATTCCAGTACTTATGAAACAGCTAAGCAGGCTTATCGGTCGGCTAAAGATATTTATAATGATAATCAAAACCAACCAGAGGGATCAGTAGAAGAAGAAGTTACAGAAGCTATAAAAGTGGTAGAGGCAGTTAAGCAGGCCGCTGATAGTTTTAAGGCTTTAATGGATAAATCTACTTCCTCGGTTAACCTGCCCCAAAGTTCTCCTGGGGGCGTTTCCTTGTCTGGTCTGCAGTCGGCCGCTAGCGGTTATCAATCGCAAATTAATGCTGCCCTTAGCCAGATTAGTGGATTTAAACAAGCCTTGTCATCAGTTGTTTTAAATAATGACACCATGCTAGATGGTTTGCGCCAAGCTTTAGCTATTAGTCAACAACAGGAAGCTAGCGCTAAACAGAATTTAAATAATTTAAAATCAGGCAGCAATAGCCAACAGAATCAGGCCGCCTTTACTAGTAGTTTAGCACAGAACCAATTTGATAATGCTCGAGTTAAAATAGAAACTCAGGTAGCGTCAGCTAAGACACAGATGGAAACTGCTAAGTTGCAGTATAACAACGCTCTAGTGTCCTTAGATAGTTTATATGATGCCTACTCAGTAGTTTCACCCTTAGACGGCACGGTGACCAAGATTTTTGTGGCTCAAGACCAGTCAGTCGGTCCAGGTCAACCGATTATTACCATTTCTCAAGTAGATGGTCTAAAAATTCAGTTTTATATAGAATCTTCTGGTTTAAATGATATAAAATCAGGCCTGAGCGCCACCATTATCGATCGTGACGGGCATCGCTTAGCCGGGTTAGTTTCCGCGGTTTCCCCTCAAGCTGATTCGCTTACTCGTCGTTTCTTAGTTGAAGTAGAGCTAGTGGAAAAATCTAATCTAGTGTTAGGGACAGTGGTTGACGTCAGTTTAGATTTGCAGACGGTTGCTAGCGACGAGCAATCCCTAGTTCTTCCTTTAGAGGCGATAACAATTGGACAAAATGGCAACCACATTTTTATTGCGGCTGATGGCATAGCCCATCAAGTGCCGGTTGAAATATTAGAAGTTAAAGGAGAAATAGCTCGTATTAAGGCCGACCTAGCCGAGCAAGATATTGTGATCATTTCTGGTAATCGCCGTCTGGAAGAAGGACAGGCAGTCTCCTTAGAATAATATATTATGGTTATTAAAGTAAACGGAAAACATAGCGGTCCTCATCAGCTTGGTTTATCGCACGACAAGCCCGTAGAAACCGTTAATAAGACTTCAGACCATCTTTACTTGGAGCGTTTGGATTTCAAACCGGAACTACGTAAGACCTGGATTAATTTTTTTGTAGTAAATTTTCGGGTGGTAGTTTTGCTCATGATGATTTTGACCGGCATTGGTTTATACTCATTTTTTGCCCTGCCGCGAGAATCTAATCCCGAAGTTAAAATTCCTATTGCTGTGGTTATGACTGTTTATCCAGGAGCCTCGCCATCAGATATTGAGGAATTAGTGACCAAGAAATTAGAAACAGCTATTTCTGGGGTTAAAGATGTGGATACTATAACTTCTCAATCTTCTAACTCTGTCTCAGCTATTACAGTTGAATTTGATGCAAAAGCCGATTTAGACGGATCAATTCGTAGCTTACGTGATTCTATTACTAATATTCAGACCGATTTACCAGATGATGCCAAAGATCCAGTAGTCAAAGAAATATCTTTAGATGATACTCCGATTCTTATTATGTCTTTATCGGGCTATTCTGACGGGTTTCGTCTGCGTGAGGCGGGAGAACAAATTAAAGATGAAATAGAAAAGATTCCTGGTGTTCGTGAGGTGATTATTTCTGGCGGTAATGAACGAGAGTTCTCGGTTAGCTATGATCCGCAAAAATTAGTCTTTTATAATATTTCAGCTGAACAAGCCAATCAAAAAATCAGAGCGGCTAATTTAGCTATTCCGGCTGGTACTTTTGAAGGCCGACGCTTTTCTTATTCTGTCCGAGCCGATGGCCGTTTTTTTACGGCTGTTCAGTTGGCCGCTACGCCAATTTTTCATGCAGATAGCGGAGCTATTGTTTATCTAAAAGACATTGCTCAAGTAGAAGAGAAGGCTATAAAAAAATCTGTTTACTCTCGCATGTCTTCGGGCGGGCGACCGGTAGCTGATGATGTGACGTTACAAATAGTTAAAAAGACAGGTGGTAATATAATTGAGACGGTGGCTCAAGTGCGAGCGACAACTGATCAAGAGATTTCTAAGCTACCATCAGGCTTACATTATGACACTGTTATGGACATGTCTGAAGAGATAGAGCAGAGCTTTGATCAATTAACTCATGATTTTTTACTGACTTTGGCTTTGGTTTTTGGTATTTTATTTTTAATTGTCGGATTAAAAGAGGCTTTAGTGGCCGGACTAGCTATTCCTCTAGTTTTCTTTGCTAGTTTTGCGGTTATGCTACAAACAGGCATTAGTCTTAATTTCTTATCATTATTTTCTCTTATTTTAGCACTCGGTCTTTTAGTGGATGACGCCATAGTTGTGGTGTCTGCTACTAAGCAATATTTACGTAGTGGTAAATTTACGCCCGAGGAAGCAGTCTTGTTAGTACTCAATGATTTTAAGGTTGTTTTACTAACTACTACCCTGACTACGGTTTGGGCCTTTTTACCACTTCTGATGGCCACCGGAATTATCGGACAATTTATTAAATCTATTCCTATTACTGTTTCCGTTACTCTGGTTTCTTCTTTAGTAATTGCCTTGATTATTAATCATCCCCTGGCCGCTGTTTTAGAGAGAATTAGGCTGACTCATCGCATGTTCTTTGTGCTCTGGTCTTTGTTGCTGGTCGTAGCCTTGCTATCTGGTTTGACTGCTAGTTTAGCAGGAGGAATTATAGCTGTTTTATTTATAGCCGCCGCTATTGTTAGCTTGCGGTGGTATCGTCAGCGTGGTTGGCGCCAACTTCAAGCCAATGCTCAGCTCAGTGAGCGGGAGTGGGCAGATGATGACCTTATTAAAAAAAAGTTACGTGAGCAGGGCAGTCATGAGAATGATAATTTTTGGCAGCGTTTACTCCATGGCATAGTGCGGTTTGATGTTTTCTTGCCGATTTATGAAAAGTATTTACGAAAATTATTAGCGACTAAGCGAACACGTTATGCTACGCTTGGCGTTACTTTATTGTTATTTTTAGCAGCTGTTGCTTTGCCGGCCACTGGAATTGTCCAGAGTGAATTTTTTCCACCTTCTGATTCTACTCAGATTAATATAAGTTTAGAGGCGTCGGCTGGTCTCAAATTATCTGAGACGGATAAGATTGCTAGTTTAGTTGAGGAGAAGTTATATAAGTATCCAGAAATAGAAACTTTTACCACCATAGTTGGTCGTGGCTCATCTGGAGATAGTTTAGTCTCTGGCGATAGTTCGGCTCATTTGGCCTCGTTTACTCTTAAGTTAATTCCAGAAGATAATCGGGAGATTAAGGCTTATGAATTGGCTGATTTAATGAATGAAGATTTTAAAGAGATAAAAGAGGCGACTGTGAAGGCAGCTGCGCCATCAAGTGGTCCGCCCAGTGGGGCTGCCTTTGAAGCCAGAATTTTTGGTGACGACTTGCAAGTTTTGGATAGTATTGCCAGAGAATTAGAAGCCCAGCTTCGTCAATTACCTGATGTTGTTCAAACAGATATCTCGCTTAAAGACTCCCCAGCCGATTACACTTTTTCTCTGGATCCAGCTCGTTTAGAATTGTATGATTTAACGGCCGCTCAAGTCGGATCTGCTCTTCGTCTAGCAATTGCTGGGACAGAAGTTACTACAGTAATTCAGGGTGGGGAAGAAATTTCTGTGCGAGCCGATTTTGATCCCAATCGTATTCCGAGTTTATCAGCGGTGCAGAATCTGCAAATTATAAACTCCCGTCAGCAACCGGTCTTTTTGAAAGACGTTGCTAGGATAGAACTAAAACCTTCAGTGTCGAGTATTACTCGTATTGATCAGAGGCGCACTGTTTTATTGACCGCCAATTTAAAAGGAGGGTCAAACTCGGCCCTGACCGTTTCGGCTTTCCAAGATAAAATCAAAGATTATAATTGGCCTAGTGGTTATGAAATTAGCTATGGTGGAGAGAATGAGCAAAACACTGAATCAGTCATGTCTATATTGCAGGCTATGGTGGTTGCTTTCTTTTTGATAATCTCTACCCTTATTATCCAGTTTAATTCTTTCAAGCAGGCTTTCATGGTTCTTGTGACTGTGCCGCTAGCTTTAATCGGAGTATTCTTTGGCTTGGCAGTTACTGGTCTGAACTTATCTTTCCCTGGATTAATTGGCATTTTGGCGCTTTGTGGAATAGTAGTGAAGAATGCTATTATATTAATGGATAAGATTAATCTTAATTTGCGTAGTGAAATACCGTTTGTTGAATCTATTGTTGACGCTGGTAAGTCTCGCCTGGAAGCTATTTTTATTACTTCCATTTGTACTATTTTAGGGATTATCCCTATTACTATGTCTAATGAGATTTGGCGAGCGCTGGGCGGAGCAATTATTTTTGGTCTAATGTTATCTTCTTTCTTAACCCTTTTCATTTTGCCTGTTATTTATATGACTTTTACTAAAGTAAAAAAATATGCCAAACCCTATTAAACCTAAATTTAAGACAGAATGGTTAGCTATTTTGTCTTTGATTTTAGCGGCTGGACTAAGTTTTTATTTTTATAAAAATTTTCCCGCTCAAGTTCCTATCCATTGGAATATCAACGGTGAAGTTGATAATTATGGTTCGGCGGCCTTTTCTGCTTTTTTCTTGCCCATATTGATGTTAGTCATATATCTGGTTTTTTTAATTTTACCCTATCTTGATCCGCGTCGCGAGCGCTATAGTGAATTTAGCCAAGCTTATCATTTGGTAAAGAGTGGCGTTATTGTTTTTATGTTTTCTCTTTTTATTCTGATTGGACTAGCGGGATTAGGTTATGGAATAAATATTAGTTTTTGGGTGCCGGTTATGGTGGGTGTCTTGTTTATGGGGCTGGGGCTAGTCATGAAGCAGGTAAAACCTAACTGGTTTATGGGTATTAGAACGCCCTGGACTTTGTCTTCAGAAAAAGTTTGGACTAAGACGCATGATTTAGCTGCACCGGTCATGTCTCTAGGCGGAATCTTAATAGCTTCTACTGGATTTTTTTCATCTCCAGCTATAAAAATGTCTTTGTTTGTCGGGGCGATAGTAATAATAGCTATTGGCTTGCCGCTTTATTCATATTTTTTATATCGACAAGAACGGACAGGGAAATAAAAAAATATTTTTGTTAATAAAAAAGCGGCTTCTCTTATGAGAGCCGCTTTGGCATATTTATATGCTAATTTTAGAACGTACAACAGTATTATATCTCCCAATATAACCGAAAAACAAACAGAAGAGGGTAATTATTAAAGATATCGCTACTGAGTAGGGAAATAAGGGAGCTAGGATACTGTTTTCCAGTAAACCAGACCAGTAAGCGGTAAGACCGGATACCTTTATTAATATCAAGATCTTAGTTATAAACAGCAGGCGATCAATTGCCTGAATGTTTGGCCCGTCTATAATTGCCAATCCTATAACAAAGAAAGTTAAAAACATGAACCAGTATCCTAGTATTGGTTCGTAGTCAAATAACCAAAAGCTAGCTAAGATAGCTAGCAAAATAAAGCTAAAGCTTTCTTTTTTCATGACATGCTCCATTTTTAAGGTAAAATGTTTGTTTGTATTTAACAACCTTATTTCTTATTTGTCAAGAGTACTACTAAGATAGAAAAAAGGGTAGAATATAGATATATGATAAAAGATATTCCCCTAGCCACATATTTTCGACCTAAAACTATTAGTGAATTTGTGGGCCAAGAGAAAGTAGTCGGTCCCAGTAGCTGGTTATATCGGGCTATTAAGGCCGATCAGGTTCCTTCCTTAATTTTTTGGGGACCGCCAGGAAGCGGTAAGACCACCTTGGCTTTTATTATTGCCAAAGAAACTAAAGCTGAGTTTGTAGAATTTTCTGCCACTTCTAGCGGTATTAAAGATTTAAAGCAGGTTGTAGAAAGAGCTAAAGAAAGCCGACGTCTAGGAATAAAAACTATTTTATTTATAGATGAAATACATCGTTGGAACAAAGCTCAGCAAGATGCTCTATTGCCTAATGTAGAAAGCGGAACCATTATTCTTATCGGAGCAACCACAGAAAATCCCAGCTTTGCGGTTAATGGCGCCTTATTATCGCGAACCAAAGTAGTGGTTCTCGAATCTTTATCTAGTATAAATTTAGAAGAAATAATTACTCGAGCGGCTAAGGAATTAAAAGTTAAGTTGAATAAAGAGGTCTCGGGATTAATTGTTAAATTTGCCAATGGCGATGCTCGCAAGGCTCTTGGTATTTTAGAAAGCGCGGTTGAAGCTGGAGGAAAGATTAATCCGCAATTGATAAGAGAAATAATTAATAAGCCCGGTCTTTTGTATGATAAAAATGGGGAAGAGCATTATAATCTCATTTCTGCTTTACATAAATCAATGCGTGGTAACAACGCTGATGCCGCCTTGTATTATTTAGCCCGTATGATAGAAGCCGGTGAAGATCCTCTGTATATTGCTCGCCGCCTTATTCGCTTTGCTTCTGAAGATATTGGCTTGGCTAATAACAGTGCCTTGATGTTAGCTACGGCTTGTTATACCGCTTGTGAGAAGACGGGTCTGCCCGAGTGTGCTGTCAATCTGGCTCATTGTGCAGCTTATTTAGCTAAATCTCCCAAGAGTGTGGCTGTCTATATGGCTTATGGGAAAATACAACAGGAAATAGAAAATTCTGGTAATTTACCGGTTCCTCTTCATTTGCGTAATGCCCCGACTAAATTAATGAAAGATTTGGGTTATAGTAAAAATTATAAATATACTCCGCTTCAGGATGACTCTACCCAATCATATCTGCCAGATAAGCTGAAAGATAAAAAATTTTTAGTTAAATAATTTATTTTAGTTTTTCTAGCGCTAGCTTATAGCCCCGCCCCGGGAAAGTATGAATGAGCTCAGGCTGTCTATTAGCCCTGAGCTTTTTTCGTAAGCTCGCGATATGAGTTTCAATGGAATTAGAAAATGGGTCAGCATCATAATCCCAAACATGTTCCAATATCTCGCTGCGTGAGATAATTTGTCCATGGCTGCGCAGTAAAAATTCCAGAAGGGAAAATTCTCGGCGGGTTAAATATATTTCTTTTCCGTTGCGCCTGACTACTTTATTTTTTGTGCAGAGAGTAAGATTACCCAGACGTATTAACTCTTTTTCTATTTGAAGCGGCCTTTTAAGTAAAGCCCTAACTCGAAGTAGTAATTCTTCTAGAAGAAAGGGCTTAGTTAGGTAGTCGTCGGCTCCCAAGTTAAAGGCCGTCTCTTTATCAATTATTTCAGACTTAACACTGAGCATTAAAATGGGCACAGCCCGGCCATCTTGGCGTATTTCTTTCAGTACGCCAGCGCCGTCTAATTTAGGCAGGGAATAGTCTAAAATTATGAGGTCGTAATGGCTGGTGCGAGCTAGGAATGATCCACGCTCTCCGTCTGAAGCACTGTCAACTGTATACATTTGAGCAATTAGCCCAGTGCGTAAAAATTCTACAATAGCCGCTTCATCATCAATTATTAAGATTTTCATATTTTTTTGGTTATTTACTAACAATATTATAATAACCAGTTAGTCCTGAAATAATTTTAAAGATGAGATAAAGTATATTGACATTTAATCAATTTTATATTATTATGGGGAGATATTTTTTATCAAGTAATTTAACAAATTAATCAATTAATGTAAGGAGTTAAGTCATGAATCCGAAAGACAGTTTTTTTGCTAAAGTATCGGTTCAGGGAAAAGCTTTAACCTATGGCGACGTGCGCCTTAAAACCGGGCACACAGATTTTAATCTTGATGAGATTCATTTTAAATCAAGATTCTCCCGCAATGTTCCATTAATGATGCCTATTGTGTCCTCTCCCATGGATACTGTTACTGAAACCAAGATGGCCATTGCTATGGCTAAACTTGGCGGTCTGGGTATAATTCACCGCGCCCTGTCTTCTAAAGATCAAGCTTCAATGGTGGGTAAGGTAAAACATCATTTGAATGCCAAAATTGATTTCCCGATCTGCGTTAAGAATACCGATACGGCGCAATCCGTGATGAACATGAGACAGGAAAAAGGTTTTGGTTTTTACAGTTTTCCAGTCCTAGATAGCAGTGGTCGACTAGTTGGGATAGTAACAAAAAATGATTTTGATTTTTGTTCCGATTTAAACAGACCAATTAGCGCGATCATGTCTACTGGAGTAGTATCGGCACCTAGTAAAACTACTATTCAGGAAGCATATGACACCATGATAATGAGTAATAAGAAGATTCTTCCAATAGTGGACCAAGGCGTTTTTAAAGGTATTTATACCTTTGCTGATGTAAAGCGTATTATTACTGGAAACTCAGCTGGATATAATATCGATGAGTCAGGAAATCTACGAGTCGGAGCAGCTATTGGCGTTGGCCAAGATGCAGTTTTGAGAATGGAACAATTAAGTGAGCGTAAGATAGATGTAGTAGTTGTTGATACGGCTCACGGTGATTCTAAAGCGGTTATCGATACCATTATTTACTGCAAGCACAATTATCCAGATATTGATGTGGTGGCTGGTAATATTTCTGAAGCAGAATCAGCTAAAAGGTTAATTTCCGCTGGTGCTGATGGTTTACGGATTGGTCAGGGCCCAGGTTCGATCTGCACCACCCGAATCATCGCTGGTATTGGTTGCCCTCAGGTAACGGCGGTTTATAATTGTTCTAAAGCAGCTCATGATGCTGGTATTCCTATATGTGCCGATGGCGGTATTCAGTATTCTGGTGATGTAACGATTGCCCTGGGAGCTGGAGCAGACAACGTTATGCTAGGCAACATGCTAGCCGGTACTGATGAAGCTCCAGGTGAAACAGTTATGGTCAAAGGTGTCCGTTATCGTAAATATCGAGGCATGGGCTCTTTAAGTGCCATGAAGGACAATAAGAGTTCGCGTGAACGTTATAACCAGAACGGTAAGGATTCTTATAGTAAGTTGGTGCCCGAAGGAGTAGAAGGGCTGGTTCCTGATCGTGGCAGCGTTTGTGAAGTCATGTATCAGATCACCGAAGGTTTGCGCAGTGGCATGGGGTATGTAGGAGCCAAGGATATTAAGACTTTGCAAACTAAAGCCGATTTCTATGAAATTAGCGGGGCAGGTTTAACTGAATCTCACCCTCATCACTTGGTTTTTGTTGAGGGGTCGCCTAATTATAAGTCTTAAAACCTAGGCACTCAAAATATTTTGGGTGCCGTTTCCTTGACTGTTAGATGTTTTTTTGCTAATATTGACAAAGTGTTTTTAATTATAAAAATACAAACACAAGCAATTAATTATTTAATCGTTCATTAAAATACGGAGGTGTAATTGGAAATACCAAAGAAAAAAGGTATAATTTTTACTGAAAAGCTTATAAATAAGCTTTTATCTAGAGATGGAGACCGGCTAATAAAGATTATGCAGCAGTTAGTTAATCAGGATATGGTTATGATTTTCTTCTGCAAAGATGTGTCCAAGTTTTGTTCAGGACCGTTATTAGATGGGTGCGTTAGCTTTAAGCACATTTGTGTGTTTAATCCCTATAAAGGACAGATAATATCACATAAAGATGTGAAGTATGCTTTCAAAAAACTAGCCGAACCTGTTGAAGAAACAGTAATGGTTAGTACTAATGAAAATGATTTAGCGTTTGCTAGAAAATTTGGTATAGATTTCATATTGTATACCACAAATTTTAGTAGGCACAAGAATCTTCCACATCCAGTGATTAAATCGATAGAGTCTTTGCTTGGTATTGTTTAATGTAAAAATTAAAGCGCTTTAGTTATTTCTAGAGCGCTTCTTTATTTTTATGGGGTTTTATGCTTAAATAGGAAGAGAAGAATTAAATTTAAATATATGAAGAATCCGGGTTTTGAGGGCTGGCCAGATTCTAAGCGTCAGCCCGTTGAAGATGGGGCGTTAGACCTTTTAGATGAGTCCGATGAATCAATTGTTGAATATGAAGAGGAGTTGGTTGATCCTTTAGAAGCTGGGCACCGTGAGGCTGATAAAATAACTTTAGCTCAGGTTAAGAAAAAAATTCAAGAACAAAGAGAACGGCGCCTAGCAGAGGAGAGGGAAAAAGCTAGAGAAGAAGATCGCGAAGAGCTCGAGCGTACGTATCGTCGTTTTTAGTTAGTTATATTAAATAATTAAAATCCGGTTTTTGACCGGATTTTTATTTCTCCTTTTTATTCAAAGGACGGAAACTAAGGCGATGGATAGGGCAGGGGCCGTATTTAGCTATATTTTCTAGGTGTTGTTTGGTGCCATAACCTTTATGCTGAGCAAAACCATAGACGGGATATTTTTTATCAAGTTCTTGCATTAGCCAGTCACGGCTGACTTTGGCAATGATAGAAGCGGCCGCTATGGTCCACACTTTAGCATCGCCCTTTATAATAGCAGTTTGTGGTTTATCTAGTTTAGGAATGCGGAAGCTTCCATCTAGCAGTATATAATCTGGTTGTATGTCTAGGCGTCTGATAGCTTGACGCATAGCCAGAAAGCTCGCCTGAAGGATATTGATTTTGTCGATTATAGTGTTGTCTGCTATACCAATTTCCACGCCTAGTGCCTTTTGTCGGATTAAACCAAATAATTTTTCCCGTTTTTTAGCACTAAGAGTCTTAGAATCATTAACTAGAGCTAAATCGTTTTCATCCAGTTTAAAATCTGGCCCAATAACTACGCAAGCCGCTACTACTGGTCCTGCTAGCGGGCCACGTCCAGCCTCATCTACTCCGCCGATTATTTGGTAGCCGCGGTGGAAATATGATTGTTCTATAGCTAGGTCTAACATGAGGTAATTATACCATAAATATTAATTTTTCCTTCTGTTTACAAAACTTTTTGCCTGTGGCACACTATATTTTGTATCCAAAAGCCCGGGTGGTGAAATTGGTAGACACGCAGCGTTCAGGACGCTGTGGGAGAAATCCCATGGGGGTTCAAATCCCCCCTCGGGCACAAGTAGTTCTTAAATAACTTTAAATATCAACAAACATCGAGAGGTTTATTATGTTGCAATCGGAACAAGATTCTTCAGTGCTATTTTTTGTTGTGCCATCAGGGAAGATATTTTCCCCTTATAATGGTCAATACCTTTTGTCTTTAATGATCCAAGAACCGCAAGCCATTATAAAGTTTTTGGATAAGAAACTTTTTTTAGAAGAAATAGAGGCTATATTAATTGCCACAGATCATCCCCAGACTGCAATATATTGCCCGTTTTGCCGTAGGCGTTTGGTAGAGAGATTTATTTTGCCAGACTTAGATCTTTGTAGTCCATGCTTTCGCCAGACTTGTTGCGGAGATGATCGCTGTCAGGAAAAATTAGTAGAGACTTATAATGTAGGTCGAGAAAAATTACGTACCTTCAGCTTAAGAACAGTGATTGATTTAAAAGATAGCTATCATCAGCGGGCAGTTTGTAAGTATATTCGAGAAGTTATTCGATTTCCCAAAACATTGGGAGGAGTTGAATTGATAAATTGGTGTCAAGAAATCTTTGATTTTCAAGCGGTGGCTGTTTGATTATCTTTACTCCTTAAATAAGCCCTGCTATTGTATAAGCAGGGTTTTTATTTTAGGTTTTGTTTATTTATACTATTGACAAAATACAAAAAATAGTTTATAGTGTTTTTCATATGAATATCAACGAATTCATACACACCAATCAGCAGGAAATACCAAAATTTGCTGCTGAAAATCCCCTAGATCAGAGAGCAGAAGGGGCATCTGAAATATTTGATCATATTGCATCTGAATGTCAAGGCGATAAGATGCTGGAAGATTATTTTCAGAAAATGATAGAGAGCTGTTATAACTATACAGCGATTGTTTGTGAATTTGAGCGCGTTTTTCAGTCTGAGAAGGATGGTGAGCTTGATCCAGAAGAATTTCGAGAAAGATTTTCCGAGATTGATCAGAGACGCGGTTTTGTTCACAATGCCACCATTGATTCCTTTAATATATTATCCCGGCTTATGACGGAAAAGGGGAAGGATAATACTTGGATTAAGCCATTAGTTAACGGTGGGCGGATTGCTTATGGCAATCTAGCCATTAAAAAAACTATGGCTGATGTTTTAAAAATAGAAAATTTAAAGAACCAAGAAAAAGGTGACAACTATGGAACAGACTCAAAAAAATAGCCTGCTTCTCCAGGTTGCCGACCTCAGCCTCAAAAGGTTGCAGAACGGAAACCTCAGTTCTGAGCAAGAGGCTCAGCTGGATAAAATCCTTAAACAACTCGGTCTGAGTTTTGAGGAGGCAATAAAAGCTGCTCAAGCGCTTTTAATCCGCAACTAGCAAGCAGGTTCTTTAGGCCCTCTTATTTATAAGAGGGTTTTTATTATGTAAAAATATTCCTTGACCAGTTGAAGGGAATAATTTATTCTTATCATATATAAATAATCGGTCGTTTGGCTCAGCTGGTTAGAGCGCCGCGTTCACATCGCGGAGGTCAGTGGTTCGAATCCACTAACGACCACTTGATATTATTAATTTTAGTCAGAGCGGCCAGTCGGTCGCTTTTGGCTTTTGATATTTGGCCCACGGGTAGTAAAAATGCTAATATATTAATATAGTATATGGCTAAAAGATTAGGACAATCTAGCCCGATATTAATAAAAAAGCAGGATTTAGATCGCGTTACTGCTCGTGTCTTGTCTCTTTCGGCTTGGCATAAGAAAAAGAGCGGTCTAACCACAGGGTTAACCCATCAAGATAAACGATTAAAGCGTCCTCGTTATAAGATAGAAGATTTTTAGTTATTAATCTCAGTTATGAAGACATTATCACTTTTTAACACTTTGAGCCGGCGCAAAGAGATATTTCATTCAATAGTGCCTGGGGAAGTAGGTCTCTATACTTGCGGGCCGACTGTTTATAATTATGCTCATATTGGCAACCTAAGAACTTATTTGTTTGAAGATTTTTTAAAGCGCACCTTAGAGTACAATGGTTATCGGGTTAAACATGTCATGAATATTACTGATGTTGGACACTTGACCGGTGACATGGACATGGGTGAAGATAAAATAGAAACTGGCTCAGTTCGTGAGGGGAAGAGTGCTTGGGAGATAGCCTCTTTTTATACTACAGCTTTTCAGAATGATCTTAAGCTTCTTAATATTCATGAGCCAGATATTTGGTGTAAGGCGACTGATAATATTCCGGAACAGATTGCCATGATCAAAACGTTGGCAAAAAAAGGTTATATCTATCAAACTACTGATGGAGTCTATTTTGATACCGGTTTGCTTAGTGATTACAATAAACTTAGTCATTTACCACTTGAGGCTTTGCGCGAGGGAGCGCGAGTAGAAAAAAATTTACAGAAAAAAAATCCGACTGACTTTGCTTTATGGAAGTTCTCGCCAGCTGGGCAGAAGAGGCAAATGGAGTGGTCATCACCTTGGGGTGTCGGTTTCCCTGGTTGGCATATAGAATGCTCAGCTATGAGCCTTAGATATTTATCTGGGCAACTCGATATTCATTGTGGGGGGATAGATCATATTAATGTTCATCATACCAACGAGATTGCTCAGTCGGAAGCTGCCACTGGTAAGAAATTTTTCAATATTTGGATGCATGGTGCTTTTTTGAATATCGCTGGCGGTAAAAAAATGGCTAAAAGTGCGGATAATTTTTTAACTTTGGATCGGGCTTTAGTTGATAATGACATTGACCCTTTATCTTTTCGATTTGCCGCTCTGCAGACTCATTATCGTAAGCCGATGGAATATAGCCCGGCTTCCATGAAACAAGCTCAATCTGGATACAACAGTTTATTAACCAATATAGCTAACTTAGTGGGGGAAGAGGGTGGAATTATTGATCGAGACTATCAAAATAAATTTTTAGCGGCCATAAATGATGATTTAAATATGCCTCAAGCTTTAGCTGTGGCAATGTCTGTTTTAAAATCCCGTCTTAAACCGGCTGATCGACTGGCTACAGTTTTAGATTTTAATCGTGTTTTGGGTCTTAAATTGTCAGTCGCTATTGATTTTATTAAACAAGAACTAAGTTTAACTGATTTACCCCTATCTGTTCAAGAATTAATATCGAAGCGTCAAGATGCTAGAGCGGCTCGTGATTGGTCGACGGCCGATAAATTACGTCAGGAGATTGAAGAGGCGGGTTATCATATGGAAGATAGTCATGAGGACTATACTATTAGGAAAGCTGATTAATATGACATTACACATTGATACAACCTCGTTAGAATATATTATTATTGCTCTTAAACAGAGAAATAAAGAAATAATAAGAAGGAAGATCAGGGCACCCCGACGTCAGGGTGAAAGACTAATTCCAGCTATAGCCACTCTGTTTAAATCTCAAAATATCCAACTTAGTGATATTAAAAAAATAACAGTCGCTAATTCTGGCGGTGGTTTTACCTCACTGCGAATTGGTGTGGTGGTAGCCAACGCCCTGTCTTACTCTTTAGGTTGCCCTGTTATAGCGGTCTCTAAAAATGGCCAAATAGATAATTCTGCCCTTAAAAAATTTGGACAACAATCTTTAGTTGTGCCATTTTATGATCGTTTACCTGACATCGGACATAGTCAAAAGTCGGTTTTATAAAGGTTTTTAGCCATGTGTATTAATTGTTGATAAGTTTTAAGGTTTTTTGCTAGAAATATTATATTTATCAAGAGTTGGTTGTGAACAACTAACTCTTTTTTTATTATTTAGCTGATATTAAACTATATATTTGTGTTGACGCTAGGGGAGTGGTGGTGTATAATTAAACTCGTATGGTGAATTGTGGGGGCCAGTGGTGAATAGAATGCTTGTCTTCAGCACTTGGTCTTAAATAAAATTAAATGTTCATCGGCGAATACAATCATACCCTGGACGACAAAGGACGCTTGGCTATTCCGGCTAAGTTTCTAGCCGTCCTCAAAAAAGGAGCAGTCGTTACCAAGGGTTTGGACAACTGCTTGTTTTTATATGCGCCGGAACAGTTTAAGGGTATTGCCGCTAAATTTGCTGCTCTACCAATCGGGCAATCAAAAGCTAGAGCCTTTAGCCGTCACATGTTAGCTGGAGCGATGGATTTAGATTTTGATAATCAAGGTCGTATTACTTTGCCAGAATATTTGCGCCAGTTCGCTAGTTTAAAAAAGAAAATTGTGGTAGCTGGTTTATATAACCATTTAGAAATTTGGGATGAGGCAGCTTGGAATAAATATAAGGGTGAAGCAGAAAAGAATTCTAATGCCATTGCTGAAGAATTAGGCAGTTTAGGAGTTTGATATGGAGTATAATCACGTTCCGGTCATGTTGGCTGAAGTTATTCGTCATCTTGAACCACGCCGGGGCGGTCGATATATAGATTGTACTTTGGGTGGAGCAGGGTACACCCTCGCCTTAGCTGCAGCTGTTGGACAGTCGGGAAAAATAATTGGCATAGATCAGGATGAGCTGGCCATTAGCCACGCCACTCAGGAAATTTCTTTACGGAATATTAAAAATATAAGTTTAGTTAGAGATAACTTTAAAAATTTAGAAGAGATTGCTGCGAGCTTGTTCGGGGATGTTAAATTTGATGGCATCGTGTTTGATTTAGGTCTATCCTCGGCCCAGCTAGATGATGAAACCAGAGGTTTTTCTTTCCGGGGTGATCGTCCTCTGGACATGGCCTTTGGGCCAGAATCAGTTAAGTCAACGGTGGAGATTGTTAATCGTTATACGCATGGTGAGCTAGCTAAGATTTTTCGAGAGCTCGGTGAAGAGCGTCGGGCCGGTCGGTTAGCCAGTGCTATTGTGGAGGCTAGAAAATCAAAAAGAATAGAAACTACTGCTGATTTGGTTAGTATTATAGAAGGACTTTGGCCTTTACGGCCGGGCCGGAGAATACATCCCGCCACTAAAGCTTTCCAGGCTTTACGTATGGAGACTAATGGAGAACTAGACGCCTTAGCTAAAGCTCTGTCCGCAGCTGCAGATTTATTAAAAATAGGAGGTAGACTAGTGGTTGTTTCCTTTCATAGTGGTGAAGATCGTATCGTTAAACATTTTATTAGAGAAAGACAAAATATTTTAGCAATTACTAAACGGCCACTAGTTCCCACTGTTAAAGAAACAGATGAAAATCCCCGGGCCAGAAGTGCTAAGCTCCGAGCCGCCATTAAAATTGATAATTTTCAAATTTCATAGTCGCATTAATTAAGAGACCCTATGACATCAAACACTAACGTTTACGGCTCCGCCGTTGTAGCGACCCAGGTTAAAAGCTTTAATCTTAAGTATTTCAATCTAGGAGTATTTGCTCTTATTCTCAGTCTGGGGATATTTTATCTGATAAACATCAGTAATCTGACTGTCTTAGGTTTTGTTCTGCGAGACCTTAAATCCGAAGTTTCAGTGGTAGCGAGCGAGAAATTAGCCAAGGAAGAAGAAGTAAATCGTGTTCGTTCTTATCAAGCTCTGTCTGATCGGACTAAGAATTTAAACATGGTGGCTATTGGGGAAGTCGAATACCTACGGGTGGCGGGCGACGCAGTAGCTAGAAAATAATTTTCCGCCAGAATAATATGGGCTTATGTGGAAGCGTGACTTGAAGACCCAAACTTTAAAGATCAGTATCCATCGCTGGCGTCTTGTCTTGGCGCTAGTTTTTTTATTAAGCGGTTCATTAATCGTTAAGTTGTTTACTATTCAGGTCGGTAAGTTTGATATGTATGCCGCTCTAGCTGCCGGACAGCAGCAGGTGGCCAATATTTTAAGACCAGACCGTGGCTTGATTTATTTTACTGAGACTATTAGTGGACAAGAAAGACTTTATCCGGTGGCTACCAATAAATCTTTTGCCTCCCTTTATGTTGTCCCTAAAGATATTGTTGATCCGCGTGCTTGGGCTGAGAGGTTTTATGAATATTTTGATCATCCACGTTTAGAGAAGGAATTAGCTGAGAGCATCCAGAAATCTCAGGGGGCAACCGGAACCTCGCCAGTTATTGTTATTGCTACAAGCACTAAGGAGGAATTAATAGCTGGTTATCTTAAAAGATTAGACAAGCCTAATGATCCTTATGAGCCATTAGAAAATCATTTGTTAGATACTGATGGTCTTCTCCGGCTTTATGCTTGGTTAGCTAGTTCCACTTCCACTCCAGTTGAGATTTCTAACTTGGAGTTAAAAAACGAGCAGGTAATATTTAAAAAAGATTATAAAGATCAGTCTTTGGCTGGACGTGTGGTAGATTTGCCTGGATTCGGATTTGATTTAACAGATCGTCGTTATTATCCAGAGGATGAAATTGGTTCCCACATTTTAGGGTTTGTCAGTTATGCGGAAGGAGAGGGGCAGGGTCGCTATGGTTTAGAAGAATTTTTTAATGATGAATTATTTGGTCAGTATGGTTTTTTGAAATCGGAAAAGGGCGGTCGGAGCGATGTTATAATTGTTAATGACAGGGAATATATAAAACCGACTAATGGTTCCGACATAATTTTAACTATTGATCGTAATGTTCAGTTCTATGCTTGTCAGAAACTTAAAGAAAGTGTAAAAAAACACGGTGCTACAGGAGGAACCGTAATTGCCATTCAAGCTAAGACTGGAGCTATTATTGCTATGTGTTCGGTTCCTGATTTTAATCCCAATGATTATAAAAGTGTAGAGGACATAAGCGTCTATAATAATCCGGCTCTTCTGTATCAATATGAGCCGGGTTCGGTGTTTAAAACTGTTACTATGTCGATAGGGATTGACCAGGGCAAGGTTTCCCCGGCTACTACTTATAAGGACGAAGGACAGATCATGATTAAAGGCTGGTCTAAGCCTATTAAAAATTCTGATTTCTCGACACATGGCCCTCATGGGGTGGTGGATATGAGTACTGTCTTAGATAATTCTCTAAATACAGGAGCTATTTTCGTCATGAATCAAGTCGGCCCTAAGATTTTTTCTGATTATGTTAAAGACTATGGTTTTGGAGAAAAAACAGGGCTCGAGCTGGGAGGAGAAAGTACTGGTAATATTGCTAATCTGTTAGTTAATAAGGTAAAAGATATAGACGCTGCGACAGCTTCTTTTGGCCAAGGTATTGCCGTGACGCCACTGCAAATGATTATGCCTTATCAGGCGATTGCTAATGGCGGTTTGCTAATGAAGCCTTATATAGTTAAAGCGATTATTCGCAACGGGCAAAGAGATGACACTGTTGCTAAGGCAGTCCGGCAAGTGATTAGCGCTAAGACCGCCGCTACCGTTTCGGCCATGTTAGTAAACGTTGTGGAAAAAGGTCACTCTAAATCAGCGGCCATTCCCGGGTATTATTTAGGCGGCAAAACGGGCACCGCTCAAGTGGCGGAAGGTGGTAGTTATAGTAGTGATAAATATATTCATACTTTTATTGGGATTGCTCCGATTGAAGAACCAGCTTTTGTGATGCTGACAAAAATAGATTCGCCACAAGATGTGCAATATGCTGAGGGCTCAGCTGTTCCGTTATGGCGGGATATAGCCGATTATATGTTGAAATATTATCAAGTACCTAAAACCAGATAAATATGAAGAAGATATTGATGTTCAAATTAAAATTATTCGCTCGACTTATAGTCAAGAAATATAAGCCACAGATTATAGGCATCACCGGTTCAATTGGCAAGACTAGCGCTAAGGAAGCAATTTACTTTGTTTTGCAAAATAAGTTTAATGTTAGGATGAGTCCTAAAAATTATAATAGTGAAATTGGTCTGCCCCTATCGATTATAGGAGCAACGGCTGGAGGTCGCGATCCCTTGGCTTGGTTACATGTTTTCTGGTGTGCTGGAAAGTTATTACTTATTAGAGATAAAAATTATCCCAGTATTCTTATATTAGAAATGGGAGTTGATCATCCTGGTGATATGGCTTATCTAACATCTATTGCCCCACCAATGTTAGGAGTGGTTACTGGTGTTAGTTATGCTCATTTAGAATTCTTTGGTAGTTTAGAAAATACTAAAAAAGAGAAGCAGGTTTTAGTTGAGCAAGTTGATAAGCAGGGCTTGTCAATTCTTAATTATGATAATGAATATAGTCGCGAAATGGCTAATGTTTCCCGGGCTCGGGTTTTGACCTATGGTTTGCAAGAAGGCGCCGATTTGCGGGCTCAAGATTTGGTTTTCAATTTTACTAAAGGTAACTACGAGTTAGCCGGCATTAATTTTAAACTCAATGACCGGGGTTCAATTGTTCCGGTTTTTATGAAGAATGTAATTACTCACAGTGCCATCTACGCCGCTTTAGTCGCCGCCGCGGTTGGTCGCCATTTAGGTCTTAATTTAGTAGAGATTGCTAAAGCTTTAAGTGATTATAGTTTGCCGCCGGGACGAATGAATATATTACCTGGCATTAAACATACCTTTATTATAGATGATACTTATAATTCCTCTCCAGAAGCGGCGATTATGGCTCTAGATATTTTGTCTCGCCTTAAAATTGAATCTCCGGCAGCCAAATATGCAGTGCTAGGAGATATGTTGGAATTAGGGAACTATACTGAAGAGGGACATAGAGAAGTTGGGATTAAAGCTGGAAGTATCGGATTGGATTGTTTAATTGCAGTTGGAGAGCGTTCGCGGGCTTTAATGCGTGGCGCCTCAGAAGCCGGGTTAGATGATGGTTGTCTATTTTATTTTGATAAGGCCGAAGAAGCTGGACGTTTTTTACAGAATCGTTTAAAAGCCGGAGATGTTGTCTTGGTCAAAGGTTCTCAGGGCATGCGCATGGAAAAGATAGTAAAAGAAATAATGGCCGAGCCAGAGCAGGCTGAGAAATTATTAGTTCGGCAGGGTAAAGACTGGGATAATGCTTAAATTTTAATTGTTTAAGGTAATAAAAAAGCGTCATAAATTATGACGCTTTTTATTGTTTTAGGATGTAGTTTGCATCTTCATTGCTTCCTGTAGTTTTGCCCATTCCAACTTTGGTTTCCAAATAATTTTACCAGTCTGTATTAACTCCTTAACAGCTTCATCTTCTTGAGTGAATTGTTTAGCGGGAACATAGGCAGCTGATAATACGCCTAAACCATTAAATTCAGTTTGTCCTGAGCGGTTTATGGCGCAACCAATGGCTACTAGCTTTCCGCCGCGATTTTCTATCGCTATTTGTAGGCTAGCGGTAGTGGAAAAATTATTACAGACATCTTCTATTAAGATTACTAGATCTCCGGGTTCTATGTCATGTCGATCTATAACCATTTTACTAATCTCCTTTAGCCCCTGGTTTGGATTAGCCAAAGCTGTAATTTTCTTTTCAGCAAATAATCCTGGTATGTTTAGTTGGTGCGAGATGTCAGCCGTTAGCATTATACCACCCATTGGAGCTCCGATTACTTTATCTGGTATGATGCCGTGGGCTTCTATTTCTTTTATTATCAGCCAGGCAAAATAACTTCTTATGGTTGGGTCCGATTCAGCTTTAGCAAAATTGAAGTATTCGTAGCCAACAAAATTTTTAAATACTGTTTGATTATCTTGTAAAAAAGAATAGGTGCCGGCATAACCGACTAGCGGACCCAGTAGCTGGCCATCTTTATTGTAAGGACTTTTGTAGTATCCGCCGCATGATTTTAGCATCTCTAGAGGGCCGCCCCCGTTAGATAAGGCGTAAAATTTATTGGTTTTAGTTTCCATGTTTAGTGCTCCTTGTTTAAGTTGAAAGAAAATGTAATTTTTAAAAAACAACAATGGCTCGAGCTTACTGGAAAAAATAAGAAATGTCAAAAAAGAAAAAATTTGCTATACTCATTTTATATGCGTATTCTCATACTTGGCGGCCAGGGTAATTTAGGAACCCAACTAACTAATATTTTATCTCCTGATCACGAGGTGTTCTCTTGGGACAGAACAGACCTTGATGTTTTAGATTACCCGCTTTTGCAGACAAAAGTTAAAGAGTTAGCCCCGGAGATAATAATTAACTCTGTGGCTTTTAACGCGGTTGATAAGTGCGAAGATCCAAATCAACATCCCCTAGCTCTTAGATTAAACTCGGAGTTACCTGGTCAGCTGGCGGATTTAGCTCTAGTATTGGGGGCAGTTTTAGTTCATTATTCGACTGATTATGTTTTTAGCGGCACGTCAGATAAACAGTCTTTTTGCGAGCAAGAAACCCCTAATCCAATTAATAAATATGGAGAGACTAAAGCCAGGGGGGAACACGAAGTCCTGCGTCGTGGTTCAGAGGGCTTAAAGTATTTTTTAATAAGGACTTCTAAGTTATTTGGTCCTCGAGGCGCCAGCCCCGAGGCGAAGCCTAGCTTTTTTGACATAATGCTAGAGATGTCTCAGAATAAGGAAGAATTAACCGTAGTAGACGAAGAGCTTAGTTGTTTTACCTATACGCTGGATTTAGCAGCCGCTACTAAAAGATTGCTAGAGTCAGTGGCCCCTTCGGGTATATATCATTTGATTAACGAGAAACCGGTTACTTGGTATGAGGCAGCCCAAACCTTATTTAAATTAAAAAAGAAGGAAATCCGGTTGCGCCCGGTTAGAAGTGAAAATCTTCTCCGTTTAGCGAGACGGCCCAAATTTTCTGTTTTGACTAATACTAAAACCAAACGTCTTCGTTCTTGGCCTGAGGCCCTAAAAGAATATTTAAGCAAAAATCATGAAATCTAATATGCGCGGCATCATTTTGTCTGGCGGCTCAGGCACTCGTTTGCGACCGCTTACTAAAATAACCTCCAAACAGCTTCTACCGGTTTATAATCGACCAATGATTTATTATCCCCTTAATACTCTTATTAAAGCGGGTATTACAGAGATAATGATAATTATAGCGCCAGAAAGAGCTGGTGACTACCTTAATCTGCTTGGCTCTGGCCAACAATTTGGGGTGAAGTTTACCTATGAGATTCAAGACAAGCCAGAAGGTATTGCTCAAGCTTTTTTGATTGGTGAAAATTTTATAGACAATGAGAATGTTACTCTTATTTTAGGAGATAATATTTTTGAAGATGACTTATCTGAGGGCATTCAGAGTTTTAATAGTGGCGCTCGTATTTTTGCTAAACAAGTCCCAGACCCGGAACGTTTTGGAGTAGTTAAGTTTGGCAGTCAGGGCCAGGCAGAGTCTATCGTTGAGAAGCCCAAAGATAAAATTAGCGATTATGCCGTGACTGGCCTTTATGTTTATGATCATCAGGTTGTTAGAGCCGCTAAAGAAATTAAGCCCAGTGCTCGCGGGGAACTAGAGATAACCGATATAAATAATTGGTATTTGGCTAAGGGGCAGTTAGATGTCGCTACAGTCAAAGGGGAATGGCTAGATACCGGGACTTTTGATAGCTTATTAAAAGCTCAGCAGTTTGCTAAGGATAAGATGGCAGACAAGATGATAATTTAATATGAAATTAGCGGTCGGCTTCATCCTTTACGAAGATATTACTGCTCAGTATTTGGCTGAGTTCCTACCTAGCTTACAGGAGGCTTTGAGCTTTTTAGCACCAACCGAGGTTAGTGTCTACGTTTATGATAATAGTTGTCCTAGTCACGAACTTAACCGCCAGGCTATTACGGTTTGGCAAGCTAGTTTAGGTTCTAGTAGTTGGTCGGTTGTTTATCAGACAGAGGGTAAAAATCAGGGTTTTGGTCGAGCGTATAATATATTAATTCGTCAAGCTCAAGCCAATCAAGCAGAATATTTTTTAATTATAAACCCTGATACCAAATTAGAACCAGAGTCTATTTCTCGCTTACTTGAAGTTATCAGTCAAGACAATAGTCTGGGTTCTGTAGCTCCTAAGATTTTACGTTGGGAACGTTTAGCACCGACAGTTATAAAGATTATAGATTCTTTAGGATTAGGATTATCAGCCGGATTGAAATTTTTTGATCGCGGACAGGGAAGTATAGACCATAATACCCTGGAAGCTGAATCAATACTTGGCCCGAGCGGGGCGGCAGGGCTATTTCGTATGAGTGCTTTAGAAAAAGTAGCTCAAAATAATGGACAAAAACAGTATTTTGATGAAAGATTTTTCATGTATAAAGAAGACTGTGACTTAGCTTATCGCCTATTTTTAGCTGGATATAAGAGTCAGTTAGTGCCAAGAGCCTGCATTTATCATGATAGGAGCGCTACTAGCTCGGGCCGCGGATTTTTCTCTTTGTTAAGAGAAAGATTTACTAAAAGTCGGCAGATACGTTCTTGGTCTTTTTTTAGTCAACATCTCATATATCTTAAATATTGGTCAAATCAGGATATAAGAGGCCGTTTACTAATAGTTATAAGATTTATATTTTATTTCATATTTTCTTTAATATTAGAGAGATTTCTTCTAAAAGAGTATCTTAATGTCTGGCATTCATATCGAGGGTTGACTAATATATAATTCTGTGATAAATTAGGGGGGATTAATTATTGCCGAGGTTAAAAGAATTTCACTATGGAAAATTTTTTACAGAAGATAATCACCGAAAAACGGTCTGAAGAATTGACCCGCCTGGACGCTATTAATATTGTTGAGTCTTTATTCTCTGAGCTTTTAGATCGTGAACGTGATATTTTATCACGTCGTTTTGGTTTAAAGGGAGACAAGGGAGAGACTTTAGAAAAGATTGGTCGTTTGCATAAATTAACTCGTGAACGGGTGCGCCAAATTGAGTCTGCCAGTATTAAAAAGATTAAAAAATTAGATAAGCTAGCTGAATCCATTGATATTCTTAAGCAGGTGGTTAAAGATTTACTAGATGATCATGGCGGTTTGATGCGTCGAGATTATTTACTGGATATTTTAAGTGTTATTTCTTTAGAAATAGCGGGGGATCATAACAGCGATAGTCCAGAATATGAGATTAGCCGCAAGTCTTATCGTAATCACTTTAATTTTTTGTTGTCTAAGTTATTTGCTGATGAGCTAGAATTAGTTGATGATGGGGGAAATTTTGAGCCGTCTTTCAAAAACAAAAATGAATCTGTTAGTCATTTGCAAGAGTTAGCTGAAGACATGATGAAGCGGATAGATGTTTTGAAAAAGACTTTGAGCACTGAAGATCTCTTAGAATTACTGCGTCAGTTGGAAACTTATAACAAACATCAAGGAAAATTGCATAGAGAGCAAGAAAACGATATTATGTCTGTTTTTAAGAGTTCAGTTTTTCCTGACAAAGCTGAGACAATAAATAGTAATAAAATTTTATATTCTTTATTGCAGGCAGTCCGTAATCTGGAACAGAATAAATATGGAGAGTGGGGTTTAGGCGATTGGGGTGAAGTAAAGCCAAAAACTGTTAATGATAAAATTTACTTAGTCCTTAAGCATACTGGTGAGCCTCTTCATTTCACAGAAATTGCCAAGAAAATAAACGAAGTAAAGTTTGACAAGAAGACGGCCAATGCTGCTACGGTTCATAATGAGTTGATATTAGATGATCGCTATATTCTAGTTAGCCGCGGGACCTATGGTCTTAAGGAATGGCAGAAATAAGTACTGAACTGAGGATTATTTAAATATTTTTTACTATCCGCCCTGATGTTTTGGGGCGGATTTTATTTTTTATAAGCTATATGGTAAAATTAAAGTAATTATTGGCCAGCTATAAGCGAATATTAACGTGGATATTGTAATCAACATCAGTCCGTTTATTGAATTTATTAATCTGCCACCCGAGCAGATGTTTTGGGTTTTTTTCACTAATATAGGTTGGATGATATTAGCGATAGTTTTTCTGTACGGAGCCAGGGAAATGTATCTATTTTATATTCGAAATAAATGGGCAGACACGCATAAGAGTATATTATTAGCGATTGATATTCCCAGGGGCAATGAGCAGACCCCTAAAGCCGTAGAAAACATGTTTACCTATTTATCTGGTGCTCACGGTTCTATTAATTTTTTTGAGAAATGGTTTGAGGGGAAGTTTCAGAAATCATTTAGCTATGAAATTGTTAGTTTAGAGGGTTATACCCAGTTTTTAGTTTGGACGCCGGCTGAATATCGTAATTTAGTAGAATCATCGGTTTATTCTCAGTATCCGGATGCCGAAATATCCGAAGTTGATGATTATGCCAAGCTATTGCCGACCCAGTTGCCAGACGAAGAGTATGATGTTTGGGGAACCGAGTTTGTGCAGAAGGATAGTTGGGTTTTACCCATTAAGACTTATTTAGAGTTTGAATATAAGATGGGCCCATTAGAAACGCAGTTCAAGGATCCCATGGCCAGTTTAATGGATCTTTGCTCTTCTTTGCGTCAAGGAGAATATCTTTTTATGCAACTTATTGTTATTCCTATAGGTTTTGATTGGGTCAAAGAATCAGAAGCAGCCATTGATAAAATGTTAGGTCGGAAAGCTAAGGCGGAACCTGGTCTTTTCCAAAAACTTTTAGTCTGGATGGGAGAAGCTAGCGAAGCTATTTATGCAATTTGGGGCGATATTGAGGGGAAGTCGGATGAAGTCAAAACCAAGACCATGTTAGAACTTACCCCTCAAGAGGCTAAACGTGCCAACATGATACAGATGAAATCAGCTAAACTTAGTTTTGAAGCTAAGATTAGGATTGTTTATGTGGGTCGTCGGGATGTAATTAATAAGTCTAAAGTGGCTAACGGCGTGGTCGGTTATATGAAACAATTTGCTGCCCTAGATCTTAATAATCTTAAGCCGGATATTAACATGACTTTTACCAAGGCTCAGTATTTTTTTCAGAATTATCGTTTAGAAGAGAAAAAGAGAAAAATATATTCAGCTTATCTAAAACGTTCCGATGGCCGAGGCCGGAATCCAGGAGTTTTCAATATAGAAGAGCTAGCTACTTTGTGGCACTTTCCTATCGAAGCTAATGTTAAAGCTGCTATGGTCCAGAAAGCGCCTGGCCGTAAAGCTGATGCGCCAGCAGCTTTGCCGCTTGAGCCCACTAAGGTTGAGCCTTTAGCTGACATATTCCGTTCTAACCAAACGGCTTCTACTTTAACTGATGATCAGTCTTCTGTTCCACCGGATAATTTGCCTTTTGTATAAAAAATAATTAGATGACTATTGGAATCGATGCCCGCTTCTATGGTCCCATTGGTAAAGGCTTGGGGCGTTATGTTCAGGAAGTGGTCGACAATATTGTTAAAATTACTGGCGATCAGCCGGAAGATAACAGTTTTAAATTTGTTATTTTTCTTAGTGCGTCCAATTTTGATGAGTTTCGTTGTGAGCGGACTGATATTAAAAAAGTCAGGCTAGACTGTGCTTGGTATGGCTTTAAGGAGCAGTTGTTTATGCCTTTTTATATATGGCGGGAAAAAGTAGATCTTATGCATTTTCCTCATTTTAATGTTCCTATTTTTACGCCAGTTAAATTTGTCTTAACTATTCATGATCTGATTTTAACCAATTTTCCTACGGTCAGGGCCACAACTCGCGGTCGTTTAGTTTATTATTTAAAGAATCTAGCTTATCGTTTGGTTATTTTTTTCGCCTTACGTCGAGCTCAGCTTATTATTGCTGTTTCTAATTTTACTAAGGATGATATTGTTAATAAATTTAAGATTTCGGCTGATAAGATTACAGTTATTTATGAAGGAGTAGCTAATTTATCCCGGGGCCGTGATTCTTTATTTGTAGCTAAACTTGATAGTCAGGAAATACTAAATCAATATAATATTCCTGAGAATTTTTTACTTTATGTTGGTAATGCTTATCCACATAAAAATTTAGAGAGCTTGCTCCGCGTCTTTAGTCGGTTACATACTATGCGTCCGGAGATGAGGTTAGTGCTAGTGGGGCGTAGTGATTACTTTTATGAACGAATAAAAAATGTAGCCCGTTCTCTTAATCTTTGGCAGGCGGAAAATCATAATAGTGCCGTAATATTTCCTGGTTATGTTCCCGATGCTCAACTTGAGGTTTTTTATGGGGCAGCTCGAGCTTATATTTTTCCTTCTTTGTATGAGGGATTTGGTCTACCGCCTTTAGAAGCTATGGCTAATTCCTGTCCGGTCTTAAGTTCTGATCGATCTTCTTTACCAGAAATATTAGGCAAAGCAGCTGTTTATTTTAATCCCAATAATGAAGACGAGATGCTAGAAAAGATGATTATAGTTTTAGATAACGAAGAAGAACGTTCTAATTTAAAACAGCAAGGGCACGAGCAAGCTAAGAAGTATCATTGGTGGGATTGTGCGCGCGAAACATTGACTATTTATGAACAAGTATTAAAAAAATCTAGTAATGACCGCTAAACAGACTTTTAAATTTAATACTAATCCGCAGCGAGACAGATTTTCTAATTTTGTGGTAGATTTGCGTCATCAAACAGCTCAGAAGTCCACAGAGCGGTTAGTATCTGCTCCCATTGTAAAACAACAATTAAGCCGGCTTTCTCGTCAAGTTAAGAAGATGAAACCAAACCTTTTGAGTTCTGAAAAGACATTTTTAGGTTGGATTAGGGATTTGCAATTTTCCTATCGCTTGCCCTCGTTTAAATTTAGTTTTTTAAAACGACAACGCTCTCCCTGGCAGGAGTTTAAGATTAAGCGGGAAAAGGAATTTCAAGTATTAGTTAAGGCGGTTAAACCCTCTAAACATTTTAAGAAACTTAATTTTCGTAAAATCCAGCCGGCTAGGGCTAGTTGGTATAGTCCGCTTTTATCTTTTGCGGTTGTACTTATTTTAATCATTATTCCTTTTAAGTTATTGGCTTATTTTCATATTGGTGATTTTTCCGCTTGGGAACAGGACATTAAATTACAGTCGAAAACTGCTGTGTCTAATCTTTTGGCTGGAGCGCAAGCCGTATCTAGGCAGGATTTTCAGGGGGCGGATGATAGTTTCCAGGCAGCTAGCGCTAGTTTTTTAGCAGCCCAAGCTGAACTTAGCCATATAAATGACGGTTTGTTAGCGCTGGCTAGTTTTTCTGACAACCCTGAAATTAAGCTAGCCGCGCAGAGCAAGAATTTTTTAGCAGCTGGCACAATTGCTTCTTCTTTAGGGCGTAATTTAGTTTTAGCTACCGACAGGTTGTTTGATAATCAGCAGACCGATTTTTCTACTCGGCTGTCTAATTTTTTGGAATATGGATCTAAGGCAGTAGAAGAAGCAGAGTCTTTGGAAAAAGCTATTGGTCGCATTAAAGTTAATGACTTGCCAGAGGAGTATCGCGGACAATTTAGCGTTTTATCTAAGCAAATTAGCCACTTATCTTCTACTTTAGGGGGATTTGTTGAGGCAGGTCAGAAGTTTAAGGAAGTGTTGGGCCTGACTCGAGATAAACGTTATCTTATTGTTTTCCAAAATAATGCGGAGCTAAGGGCTAGTGGCGGATTTTTAGGTAGTTATGCTTTGGTGGATATTCGTCAGGGGGGTATTAAAAACTTAGAAGTTCCGGCCGGTGGTTCTTATGACACTGAGGCGGGACGTCGGGTTTCAGTAGTTGCTCCAGAACCCTTATGGCTGGTTGATCCTCTCTGGCATTTTTGGGATGCTAATTGGTGGCCGGATTGGCCGACCACAGCTAAGAACCTAATGTGGTTTTATGAAAAGAGTGGCGGACCAACTGTAGATGGGGTAATTGGCGTAACGCCATCAGTAGTAGAAAGTTTGTTAGAAATAACTGGGCCAATTGACATGGGTCAAGAGTATGGCTTAGTAATTGATTCTGATAATTTTTGGGAAACAGTAGAGAGAGTGGTAGAACGTGATAATTTAGCTATTAGTCATCCTCAGGAGGTCAATTCTGTCCCCCCTGTTCCTGCTACGGCTATTGTTTCATCAATTCCTTTACTTCAAGATTTAGAAAATAATAGCGATAATAAACCGAAGAAAATTATTGGTGATTTGTTAGTGAGAATCATGGAGGTCTTGCCCAGCAAATTAGATCGCGATAATTTACCCAAGATATTATCAGTTTTTGAACAGAATATGTCGGCTAAGCATATTTTGCTTTATTTTTCCGATTCTTACTTACAGGCTGAACTGGCGCAACGCAATTGGGGCGGAGAGGTGCGGTCTACTCAGGCCGATTATTTAATGGTTGTTAATACTAATATCGCGGGACAGAAATCAGACCGTTTAATGCAGGAAGTAATTGATCATCAAAGTGAAATTAGTGCAGACGGTTCGATTGTTAATACTATTAATATTACTCGAACTCATACGGGGATAAAGAATGAACCCTTGACCGGGGTGCGTAATGTTGACTGGCTCCGTATTTATGTTCCAGAGGGAAGTGAATTACTGGAGGCTTACGGATTTCGCCGTCCCGATGATGTTTATCTTCAAGACAGGCCAGAGACTAGTTGGCAAAATCTTCCAGGTTTGTCAGCTGAAAATTCTGCTCGTATTGATCAAGCCAGTCTGACTAAAATTTATGAAGAAAACAATAAAACAGTTTTTGCTAATTGGTTAATGGTTGATCCAGGCGAGACAGCTGTTGTTACTATTAAATATCGCCTGCCTTATAACCTATATCATTTAAATGTTAGTCAAGGTTGGCGTGAGCAGCTTAATTCTTGGCTTAATCCTGGTAATCGTGATTTAATTCCTTATTCTTTATTGGTGCAAAAGCAACCAGGGGCGACCCCTAGTTCGTTTACCAGTCACTTGCAGTTGCCATCTGGGTTAGATGTTTTTTGGCGTTATCCTGACGACTTGTCAGTTGATCAAACTGGCTGGAAAACATCATCAATGTTAGATAAGGATAAATATTGGTCAATCATCGTGAGAAATAATAAGTAATAAATATATGGCAGAAGGTAAAAAGAAAATAAGACGGGTTTTGAAGGTGGGGCGGGCAATTAATTCCAGTCTGTCTTCATTTGTGGAGCGTCCGGTTCCGACTGATCAAGAGGTTTCAGTTTTTGAAAGAGTTGTTAAAAGAGAAGTGCAGGAACAAGAGATAGACTCGAACTTATCAGAAATATACAGCGATTCTAAAGGGCGCAAAGTTGATGTTAGTCGAGTAGAAGAAAGGCGCCGCTGGCCATTTTTACTTCGTTTTGTGATTAAAGTAATTATTTTAGGTCTATTTTTAATTGGCGCTTATTTTGCTTATAATAATTGGTTTTCCAGTAGTAATGATGTAAGCGGATTAATTTTAACAATTACTGCTCCGGAAAAAGTACAAGCGGGAGAGGAAATATCTTATTTGATAGAATATCGCAATCCTACTAAATATCCGCTTTCTCATCTGCGCCTGGAATTACAATATCCGTCTGGTTTTATTTTCTCATCTTCTTCCCAAGAACCAGATAGCGGTAGTTACGGCTGGGACCTTGACGATCTAGCGCCTGGAGCCGACGCTTATTTAACCGTTACCGGCCGCTTAATTGCTCCGCCCGATTCGGTTCAAGCGTTGTTTGTAAATTTGAGTTATATTCCAGGATCATTTAGTAGTCAATATCGCAAGGAGGCTTCAGTGACCTCATTAGTTAATGGTCCAGGCTTCCGTGCCGATTTAAATTATTCTCAGACGGCATTTATTGGCCAGGAAAACGAAATGACGCTTATCTTATCGGAAATTGGAGAAAATTATCTAGGTGATTTTAATATTTCCTTTGCTTTACCCGCCGAAGCTAATGCGTTTGTGTCTGATCAAGCTCTGACCGCTAGCTCTTCTACCACTACAGTTCGTATTCTTAAAAGCGGAGGGGCTAGCTGGCAGGTAAGCGGACTAGTTGCGGGTCAAACTCGCCTAGAAATTCCTCTAATTTATAAAATTAACCAACGTTCGGATAATCCAGAAATAAAAGTACGACTAGAAAAGAAACTAGAAGACGGCCAATCTTATGTTTTTTGGGAAAAAGCTATTCGCCCTGAATTAGTAGACAGCGATCTTAATTTAACTATGTTGCTTAATGATTCCAAGAATGATGGGGCGATTAATTTCGGCCAGAATCTCTCTTATTCCGTTACTTACGATAATCGAGGGGCAAATACTTATAAGGATGTGGTTATTATGGCGGTTTTATCTGGAGATTTTTTAGATTTTAATCAGCTCAGCGATACTAACAACGGACAGACTAGGGCGGGTACTATCATCTGGACCAAAAAAGAGATACCGGCTTTAGAAGAAATAAAACCAGGAGCTAGCGGTGAAATAAAATTTTCTATTGGTCTTAAGTCTTGGCGTGAGGGGGATTTGGATAAGAGTCTAGAGGTTTTGGCCTATTCTCAATATGGTATGAATAATACACCAGCCAAAGGCGAGGCTAATAAAAGCAATACAGTGACTAGTCGTTTAAATAGTGATTTAGAGCTTAAAGAACAGATTCGTTATTTTAATGATGATAATTTACCAGTTGGTTCTGGCCCCTTGCCGCCGCGAGTTGGAGAAAAAACATCTTTTAAAGTTTATTGGACGGTGACTAATAACTTACACGAATTATCCGAGACTCGAGCTGTTTTTAGCCTCCCGAGTTATGTTAATTGGGAGGGGAATCAAGCTACTAATGTTGGTAGTGTTTATTATGACGAGACAACTCGTCAGGTTATTTGGGAGATTGGCCGTTTACCGGTTTCTGTGTATCGAGTTGATTCTGAGTTTAGTATAAGCCTTATTCCGTCTGATACTGATCGCAACAAGCTATTAGTCTTGTCTCCTGGCTCGATTGTCTCTGCCATGGATACCGAAACTAAAGACATAATTAGTCGTAAGAGTAGTCCTCGCACTACCAAACTCGAAGATGATGATATCGCTGGGCTTAATAATTCCGGCATTATTCAATAGCATGTTTAAAATTGTTAAAACTAATCCCAAGGGTCAAAGGCGTGGTATTTTGCAAACCGCTCACGGTTCTTTGACAACGCCGTTTTTTATGCCCGATGCTACTCGGGGCTTTATGAAACTAACGGCTAATGAAGAGTTGATTAATACTAAGACGAAGGCCTTGGTGGTCAATACTTTTCACTTGTATCTGCAGCCAGGCCTAGAAATAATAAAACGGGCCGGTGGAATTCATAAGTTCATGTCTTGGACTGGACCGCTTCTATCTGATTCTGGCGGATTCCAAATATTTTCTTTAATCCATAAGAATCGCCAGTTAGGCAAGATTACGGACGATAAAGTTATTTTTCGTTCACCACTTGATGGCTCCCATCATGAACTTAGCCCAGAAAAATCTATTCAAATTCAATTTGATTTGGGTACCGATATGATGGTTTGTTTAGATGATTGTCCGCCCAACGATTATTCACGATCTCAGTTGTCTATAGCAGTCGAACGCACTATTTCTTGGGCCAAGAGATCTAAGAAAGAGTATGAGCGTCAGTTGAAAAAACGAGGTTTATTTAAATCTAAGCGTCCTCTTCTTTTTTCAGTTATTCAGGGCGGGGCCGAACTTGATTTGCGTGAACATTGCGCTAAAGAGTTAATTAAAATAGGTTTTGATGGTTACGGTTATGGCGCTAGGCCAGTTGATAAGGACGGTAATTTTTTAGCGGAGACTCTTAAACGGACGGCTGAACTAATACCACCTCAGGCTCTCCGGTTTGCTTTAGGGGTAGGAAAGCCAGAAGATATTAAGCAATGCGCTCGTTTTGGTTGGGACATGTTTGATTGTGTTATTCCTAGTCGAGAAGGACGGCATGGTAAGCTTTTCCAATTGGGTAAGGGTTGGCGCTATAGCGAATTAAATATAAAAAATGCTAGGTTTATCAAAGATTTTAAATCTATTAATTTAGTTAGTCAGCTGACTCCTCTTCGTCAGCATAGCCGTGCTTATCTTCATCATCTGTTTCGGCTTAACGAGCCTCTAGGACAGAAATTGGCTAGTCTTAATAATTTAGAGTTTTACCAAAAATGGTTAAAGCTTGTGAGTCAAGATAATAAATAAAAAGATATGGCCATACCTTCACATATTGGCATCATTATAGACGGTAATCGGCGCTGGGCTAAAGCCAGGAAACGTTCGACTTTAGTCGGTCATCGCGAAGGTTTAAAAAATGTTAAGATTGTTACCAGAGCTGCTTTTAAGCAAGGGGTAAAGATAGTTACAATCTTTGCCTTTTCTACGGAAAATTGGCACAGAGACAAGAAAGAAGTAGATTATTTAATCAAGCTTTTTACATCTCTAGTTAGAACTGAGATAAAAGGACTTATTAAGAATGGCATTAAGGTCAAGTTTTTTGGCCGGGTTAATGATTTTCCTGTTTCTATGAGACAGGCAATGAAAGAAGCCGCTAGTTTTTCTAGTAAGGGACAATCGGGGCAACTCAATGTTTGTTTAAGTTACGGCGGTCGGGACGAGATTGTGCGAGCGGTCAAGAAGATTGTTAAATCAAGACGGCCAGCCCAAGAAGTAAATGAGGCGTTAATTAATCGTTCTTTAGACACGGTAGGCCTGCCTGATCCCGATTTGATTATCCGGACTTCTGGCGAGCAGAGATTATCAGGATTTTTAACTTGGCAGTCCGTTTACAGCGAGCTTTATTTTTCTCCCAAATTTTGGCCAGATTTTGGACCAGACGACTTAGCCGCGGCTATTTCTGAATATCAACGACGTCGCCGCCGGTTTGGCGCAAATTAATTGAGAATTGCCTTTTTAAACGTCAAGTGGTAATATTTATTTGTGTTTATTAAAGGACAATTCCCGTTGTCTTTATTTTTATAAGCGGGTTAAAAGCCGTATCTCAAATATTTAAATAGTACTATGACTACTAAAATAATTGCTACTATTGGACCTAAAAGTGAGTCGCCTGAGGCGCTTAAAGCTTTACTTGATGCTGGCGTTGACATAGTCCGGGTTAATTTTTCTCATGCTAGCCATGAGCAATATCGTAGGATTAAGAAACAGATTGATGAGTATAATAAAAAATCTGAACATAAAGCGAGTTTATTGCTTGATCTTCAGGGGCCGCGTATTCGAGTCGGCGTGATGCCTAAAGAGGGGATATTGATGACCGATGGCCAAAATTATGATTTTACTTATTCCCACACTCCTTATCAAATAAACGGCCCGGTTCCTATAGATAATCGCGATCTCCATCTTTACATTAAGAAAGGAGAGCCGCTCTTTCTCTGTAATGGTGAAATAGAGCTGATTGTTAAACAGGTCAAGAGAAAGGTTATTAGTGCTGAAGTAATCCATGGTGGACTTTTGACTTCTAATAAAGGAATCAACGTGCCACATACTAACTTAAAGAAGGGCGGGCTAACCCCTAAAGATATACAAGATCTTAAATGTGGTCTGAAAGTTGGTATGAACTATGTTGGCTTGTCTTTTGTCCAGACAGCTGGCGATATTTTACGTCTGCGACGTTTATTGGGAAATAAAAAAAAGCAGGTTAAGATTGTTGCTAAAATTGAGCGGGGTATAGCTCTAAAAAATATTGATAAAATTATTGTGGCCTCAGATATGATAATGATTGCCCGCGGTGACTTGGGCATCGAAACTCCGATTGAGGACCTGCCTATAGTCCAGAAAAATTTAATTCGTCACGCTCATTGGCATAAGACTCCAGCTATCATCGCTACTCAGGTTATGACCTCGATGATTAAGAACCCAACCCCAACTCGAGCCGAAGTTTCTGATATTGCTAACGCTGTCTTAGATGGGGCTGATGCTATAATGTTATCGGACGAAACAACAGTCGGAGATCATGGCTTGGCGGCGGTTAGCATGCTAGCGAAGGTAATAGTCCGCACTGAGCACTATATTAACAGGGAGTGCCTGACTTATTAATTTAGTAGATTATGAAAATAAAAGAGATAAAAGCTTTAGAAATATTAGATTCACGCGGTAATCCGACAGTTTTAGCTACCGTTATTTTAGATAATGGCCAGTTTGGTCAAGCGTCTGTTCCGAGTGGCGCTTCAACCGGACGTTATGAAGCAGTCGAACTGCGTGACGGCGACAAGCAACGCTATAGTGGGCAGGGCGTATTGTTAGCTATTAAGAATATAGAAGATAAGATTGCGCCGGCTCTTCTTGGTCTTAACCCCATTGAACAAGAACAGATAGATAGAGTAATGATTGAGCTAGATGGTACAGAGAATAAAGAAAATTTAGGCGCCAATGCTATGTTAGCTGTTTCTTTGGCGGTAGCTCGAGCAGCAGCGGTTAGCAACAACCAGCCCCTATATCATTATCTAACCAAGTTTAATCCAGATTTTTCCGGTTTATTTCAGTTACCCATGCCGATGATGAATGTTTTAAACGGCGGCAAGCATGCTGATTGGGCCACAGATATTCAGGAATATATGATAATGCCGGTAGGAGCCAAAACCGTAGCGGAAGCGATAAGGATGGGAGCAGAAATATATCAGAAGCTAAAAATAGTATTAAAAGAACGCGGTTATAGTATTGCTCTGGGAGATGAAGGCGGCTTTGCTCCAGCTGTTTCTAGCAACGAAGAAACTTTTAGTCTTTTATCAGAGGCAGTTAAACTGGCTGGCTATGATTTAGGTTCTGAGGTTGTATTTGCTATTGATGCCGCGGCTAGTGAATTTTATGAAGATGGCGTATATGTTCTAAAAAAAGAAGGGAAGAAATTAAGTGGTCAAGAATTAGCTGATTTTTATACTTCTTTAGCAGTTAAATATCCTATTCGTTCTTGGGAGGATGTGTTTAGTGAAGATGATTGGGCTAGTTTTGGTAATTTTACCGCCCAACATCCCGATGTCCAAGTGGTGGGCGATGACCTCTATGTTACCAATGTTAAGCGTTTAGAGCAGGGAATATCTCAAAAAAGTTCTAATTCTATACTTATTAAACTTAATCAAATCGGCACTCTAACAGAAACGGTTGAAGCCGTCTTGTTGGCTCGCCAACACGGACTAACCTCAGTGATTTCTCATCGTAGCGGGGAGACTGAAGATACTTTTATTGCTGATTTAGCTGTTGCTTTGGGTACTGGACAGATTAAAACCGGCGCTCCTGCCCGAAGTGAACGCACAGCTAAATATAATCGTTTATTGGCTATTGAAGCAGAGCTAGGTGAGCGGTCTACTCTTAGCCCTCTTTCTTTTGTATGATGGAGTTAGTTTATTTTTCTGCCACTCTACTTACGCTTCTGGGCGGACACGCTATTTTGCTGGCAGTCATAATTCGCTTCTTTTCTATTGAATCTTGGCCCGCTCAGTTTTTGTTAGGGGCGGTGATGCTATTTTTTTTCTTGAGCGTTTTGTTTTCTTCTTATCTTATTCATAAGCGAGATAATTTTTTTATTCGATCTTATTATATATTAAGTGCCCTGTGGATAGGGGTGTTTGTTAATTTATCTCTAGCTTCTACGGTGGTGGTAATAATTAAGATTACTACGCCTTTCACCGGTTTTTATCTGCCTTTTTGGCTACAGAACGTTATACTTTTTGGCGGAACACTGGTTATTTCGGTTATTGGTATTTATAACGCTCTTAAGCCAAAAGTTACATCTTACGATGTGTATATTAAAGATTTGCCAGAGTCATGGGATGGTAAAACTATAGTTCAAGTCTCTGATGTTCATTTAGGTCCAGTTTATCGCAAACGTTTTTTCTATCGAGTAATTGACCAGGTTAACGCTCTTAAACCAGAAGCCGTTTTTATTACCGGCGATTTGTTTGACGGCATGGAGGCGGAATTTTCTTGGCTTAATCATCCCTTTACCCGTTTGCACGCTCCCCGCGGAGCCTACTATAGTTTTGGTAATCATGATCTTTATTTAGGTTTTAGCCGAGTGAAGCGCCTGTTGAGCGATAATCCTATTAAAATATTGGATGATAAGATGGTGGTGGTTGATGGATTACAGATAATTGGCATTAATTATTCGTTTGATTCTAATTTTGATTTACAGCGGGCCATTTTAAAGCAAGTTGAATATTCAGTCGATAAGCCTAGCTTACTTATGTTCCATGCTCCTAAAAATATTGATTTAGCTAAAAAAGTTGGCATTGACTTGCAGTTATCAGGACATACTCATGACGGACAAATGTTCCCTTATAATTTAGTTATTAAATGGGGGCATCACGGTTATGGTTATGGCTTTTTTAATGAAGGAGACTTCAATTTAATTGTTAGTTGCGGGGTTGGTAGCTGGGGGCCACCTATGCGAACTGCGGCCCGGAGTGAGATTGTGAAGATTGTCTTACATAAAAAATAGATTTTTACTTGAAAAGAAAAAACCCTGTTAAGAAACAGGGTTTTTTTGTAAGGAAGGTAAAACAGCATACCTAATTTTTAGGTATAATTCCTTTAATAAATATTTTTTTGGCACCCGTTCTTCGGAGTTTGAAGAAAAATATTGCCAATGTTGACCCAGCTTAGCTGAGACGGCTTCTATTTTTTCTAGGCCATCTGATTCTAGTCGATAGACCAGAATAAATAGCCAAGGAAATTGGTAAGAGCCTTTTTGTAGGATGCTAAATGTATCCGTATGATTTGGGGCGTATTCTAACTCAAGGTAGCCAGCTGGCCGTCCACAACGTTTGAGTTTTTTTAAAAAACTCCAATTAGTAGTTATAGCTTGGGTGGCTATTTCGGTTATTACTAGCATGTCTTGATAGCAATCGCACATGTCATCAACTGGCAGATATTTAACATTGTCTGCGCATTCTAAGGCGATAGCCATAAAAACAGAAGAGTTACCATTTATTTTTAAATTTTGACTTAGGACTGTGCTGGCACTAATAGCTTGGAAATAGCGGCGTGCCAGAGGGCTACTCCTTAATCCGTCTAGGCTAAGATGGGATAGAACTTTTTCGGCCTTTAACCACCGTACCGGCGTTTCGTATTGCATTTCTCGCAGTACTTTTAGGGGAGAAAAACCATATTTGTTCACGACAATCGAGCGATGATGATTGCAATAAAATATTTGGTTTTTTTGCCAGGTATGCATGGTATCTAGCCAGAAGATTATTTCGTTTTCGTGACGATCTACAAAATTAATCACATGCTCCATTTCATCGGCATTTTTAGGGCCGATATCTAATATTATATATTTGACTAGGGGCGGGATAAAAGAAAGTATTTCAGGATAATCTTTATCTTCTTGATTATCATCTGGCCAGCCATTTTTTAAGTAGCTTTCGTTTTCTTGATGTTCTTGAAATATAATATCATGCTCCTCCGTTTCTAGAAGTTGATCATCACTAGAAAAAACTAGTTCTTTTGCTATATGATAGCGTAGGCCATCTTCGTCATCGAGAAATTTAGGGTCAGCAGAAATGGCCACCACCGCGTCATCGTAGTTTTCCCACCTGCGGATGATAGTGGCGACTGAGAAAAAAAGCTCTGGTCGCTGGGGATTATAGAGTACAACTAAAACAGACTTAAGTTTCATGGCAGGCTCCATTATTTAGTTGGAAAAAAACTATTATTAGTATTACTACTATAAATTTATGACATAATTATTTACCTGTCAACGGGGGAAGTGTAATTAAAAACCCGGGTATGTAATTATATATCCGGGTTTAAAGAATCAGTTTATTAGTGGCTCTTTATAGGACAGTACCGTCTGTTTCAAAGCCCATAAGAGATCTGCGTTATTTAATCCTTGGTATTGACGTTCTTTTTTAGAGACATCAAATTTTAGAGAAGAGAATTCAATGAATTCTTCATCCTCTATGTTATAGCGGACTATGGCTAAATCAGGAAATTTACTTAGACCCCTTTTTAGAATGCTAGTAGTATCAATATATCTTGGCGCTTCACCCAGACGAGCGTAACCGATTGGTCGGCCAACTGATTTGGTTCTTGCAAATAGATAGAAGTTATCAGTGAAGGCCTCTTTAGCCTGGTTAGTGTATTCTTCCATCTTCTGCCAAGTTTCGATGAGGCTATTTATGTAGGGCTGCTGTTTGACGCTTGTTAGTTCCAGGGCCATCGCGACGATTAGTTGCAATGTTTCGTCTTCTCCATAATTTTTAGTTATAACCTTGATTACAGATAGAGCTTGGACATAACGATATACAATGTCATTGTTTTTTATAGCCTCTTCCTCGTTACTTAAGAGTAGGTCGTTAGCTTCTTCTAAATATTTCCAAGTAGTTATGTATCCGCTGCGTCTCAGAGTAGTCATGAGCCCCTCATCTTGGCTCGCTACAGTTAAAGTACCGTAAGATGAAATTAAATTAGCTGTTTCTTCGCTGAATCCTCGCCCAATCCAGAGTCTTATTAGGCCTTGGTGTTTTCGAGCAAAGGTTAATAGGTGTTCATTATCTAAAAAATTTTCCGGGCCAATATCTAGTAAATATAGATTAAGATTTACCGGTGTGTTAGGACTATAATTTAGAGATTTTAATATTTCACCTACTTCTTGTTTTAAGTTATCATGGTCACCGAGCCAGGCGGGAGTAGCGGGAACAATTTGTATTTTTTTCTTCGGTAAGGATTTAATTAAAGCGGCCAACAAGAATATTAAGCGGTCCATTCGGACTTGGTTAATGATAATTATTATCAACTCCATGAGCTATTCTCCTTCTATTTTTGTTTTAAAAAGAACATTTTAATGATGTAAAATTACTCTTTCTTGGCGTAATTGTCAAATTAAGGGTAAAATAAAATTGACTGTTATTCTTCAAGCCGTTAAGATTACTTAAGATAATATGAAAAAACTTTCTTCCAGCGCTTTGAGCGTCAAATTTATTAAATTAGAAACACCGCGCCATTTTCTTCTCAGTGGTCTTTGGTTGGGGCCAGATAAGCCTAGTCGGGTTTTTATTTTTATCCATGGTTTGGGTGGCAGTATTTTTTCTCGTCATGAGCTCTTTGGTTCGCTAGTTGATTCTAAAACAGCCGTTTTAACTTTTAATAATCGAGGGTCGGGCTTGGTTAATGGCTTAAAGAAGGTTAAGAACGGAAACAGTTTTTATCAGGGATTAGGCGGCGTAGCCCATGAAATTTTCACCGATTGTGTAGATGATATAGATGGTGCCGTATCTTTAGCTAATTTATCTGGAGTTAAGGAGATATATTTAATCGGGCATTCGACTGGTTGCCAGAAGAGTGTCTATTATTTAGCCAAGCGTCCCAAAAGTCTAGTGCGCGGGGCAGTTCTTTTAGCGCCGGTCAGTGATTATTCTGCTTTAATGAAAGAAGTTAATATTAGTAAATATCGCCGAGCTCTAGCCACAGCTAAACGTTTAGTAGCAAGGAATAACCCACACGGTTTGTTGCCGAACTTGGTTTGGGAGGGAATAATTGATGCTCAGCGTTTTTTAAGCCTTTATACTCCAGATAGTTCAGAAGAAATTTTTAGCTATGCCTCAGATCGTTTTCCTAGTATCCTCAGGCAAGTTAAAAAGCCCTTATTAGTAGTTTTAGCTGGCCAAGATCGTTATCATGACCGCCCGGCGATTGATCTAGCCGCCTGGTTTAATCAAGCTTTATCTAATCGTCCAGCTCAAATCGGGATTATTGATGAAGTGGATCATGATTTTTCTCCAGCTTTTTCGGCTTTGGCTAAATCTATTAAAAGATGGGCAACTAGCCAATTTTTTAGAAAAAAATAATTTAACTAATAAAATGGAGAAAAAAGTCATCTGTCATGACCATCAAGAACAAGAACATTTAGTGACTTGTTCAGATTTAAAATGGCGGCCATCTGTTTATGGTTTTTTAATAGAAGGAAATAAAGTCCTTTTGTCACCACAGTGGGATGGTTACGATTTTCCTGGGGGTGGCGTTAATATTAATGAAAGTCTAGAAGAAGCGTTGGTGCGGGAATTTAAAGAAGAAACCGGTTTGGATGTTACTGTGGGACAGACAATTTATGCTTCAAGCTCCTTTTATTATTTAGAGCAGCCAGATGAGGGCAAGCATTGGAATTGCCCGATTGTTTATTTCTTAGTTTCTTGCCAGGGCGGGGAATTATCTCTAGATTACGCCGAGGAATATGAGAAGGAATATATGAAAGAACCTGTTTGGGTGGATATAAATAAATTATCAGGGTTAACTTTCTATAATGGCCTTAAAGGTAAGAGTCAATTTTTAGTTGAGCTAGCTAAAAAAATAAAAGAAAATATATGACCAGTGAACATAATTCGCCTTATAGGTTCAGGCTTATAGTCTTGTCTGCTGGTCTATTATTGGTAGGGATAATTTATGTTTTATCTTCTTATTTAGATATCAACAATAGTTTGGAGAATAAAGCCTGCTCGACTGAGGCTAAAATTTGCCCTGATGGCTCAGCGGTTGGGCGCCAGGGGCCGGAGTGTGAATTTTCTGCTTGTCTTGCTATTGTAGATGAATTGCCGCCAGATTTAGCTCAGCAGATAGAAGCTTGTCTGCCTCTTAGTAATTGGCAGGCTAAAGAAACTTGTGATCGCTTAATTGCGCTTATTCAAAACTTTGATGACTGTGTCGAGGCGGGTTTTATGGTAGAAGAAATTTATCCGGCTCGTTGCTTTACTCCGGATGGACGTAATTTTGTGCAACCGATTGCCTTAGATCCGGTTTGGTTGGAGTTAAAGCAGGCTGTTTTAGATTGCCAAGCCGTTTCTATCATGCAAACACATAGCAGGGAGGTATCGGTGACTTTAAAGGATGGTAATGTAATTAAAGCCATAGAGCCGGAGATAGACGACATCATGTCTATTGCTCAAGAAGCCAGAGAAAAATGTTGGTTTAAGCCGGTTATAGCCACAGAATAAGTAAATAAAGTTAAGATTATTTAGCATAGCCTAGGACCACTTAAAAGGAGATTATATTGGCAAAAAGGCAGCCAATAGCTACTGATTATTTTTTTCTTGACGTTTGCTGATAAAAAATGTAATATAATAACGACTTAATCGCTAAAATTACGTCAATGCGTAATTTTTTTTATTACTATGGAAATTAGAAATATCGCCATCATTGCTCACGTCGATCATGGCAAGACCACATTAACTGATGCCTTAATGCGTCAGACTGGCATGTCGGGAACAGACACCAGCATGGATTCCAATGATTTGGAGAAAGAACGAGGAATAACTATTTATTCTAAGAATACTTCAGTCTTTTATCGTGAGAATAAAATAAATATTGTTGATACGCCTGGCCATGCTGATTTCAGTTCTGAAGTTGAGCGTATTTTACGTTCCATTGATTGTGTTCTTTTGTTAGTTGATGCCCAAGAAGGGCCCATGCCTCAGACTAAGTTTGTTCTTAAGAAATCTTTGGAGTTAGGACTTAAACCGATAGTAGTTATCAATAAAATAGACAAGCCGGCTGCTCGACCAGAAGCTGTCAATGAGATGGTTTACGAACTTTTTCTGGATCTTGGCGCCAGCGATGAACAATTAAATTTTCCCGTAGTCTATGCCGCCTCTAAGCAGGGCATAGCTAAGCGTCATCTTAATGATGAATCTACTGATCTTAATCCTTTGCTTGATCTTATCTTAGAGCACGTTCCGGCTGCTTCCAGTCTCGAATTAGCCGCTAAGCCTCTTTTAGCTCAACCGTTTAATTTAGCTTATGATAATTTTTTGGGAAGGCTGGCTATTTGCCGTGTTTATGAAGGTAAAATAAAAGCCAATCAAAATATATTTATAGAAAATCTCGACGGTCAGACCAGAGCAGGTAAGATAACTAAGCTTTTCACTTTTCAGGGTTTGACGCGCCAAGAAGTCTCCGAAGCTTCAGCTGGAGATATTGTAATGATTGCTGGTCTATCTGATATTTATATTGGGGAAACTGTGGCTCAGTTTGTTGAACAAGGCCCGTTACCAGCTATTAAAATTGATGAACCAACAATCTCTTTAGGGTTTTTAGTTAATAATTCTCCCTTTGCTGGTCGGGAAGGAAAATTTGTTACTAACCGCCAGATTAAAGAAAGATTAGAAAAAGAATTAGAAGTAAACGTTGGCTTGAAGATAGATTTTTCGGATATGAATTTTTATAAGGTTTATGGCCGAGGTGAACTTCATATCGCTATTTTACTAGAGAATCTTCGCCGTGAAGGTTTCGAACTCCAGGTTTCTCAGCCTCAGGTTATTGTTAAAGAAGAAAGTGGAGTAAAACAAGAACCATTTGAAGAAATAACCATTGATGTTCCTGAAGCTATGACCGGGGTGGTTATGGAAAAAGTTTCTAAGCGAAAAGGCCAGCTTAAAGATATGAATAACCATAACGGCCAGGCTCGCTTAGTTTTTGAAATGCCGACTCGTGGTTTGCTTGGTTACCGTAGTGAATTTATTGTTGACACTCGGGGCGAAGGAATATTATGTACTCATTTTGCTGGCTTCCAACCTTTTACTGGCGAAATTGAGCGCACGCATTTAGGTTCTATGATTTCTATGGCCACTGGCAAAGCTCTGGCTTTTTCGCTGTGGAACTTGCAAGATCGTGGAGTCTTGTATATTTCTCCTAACGCTGAAGTCTATGAAGGCATGGTAATCGGCAATGTCTCTAAGGGTAATGATATGGCGGTTAATCCTACCAAAGGAAAACAGTTAACCAACGTTCGTGCCTCTGGCACTGATGAAGCTATTATTTTAACTCCACCTTGGGAAATTAGCTTAGAAAGAGGTCTTAGCATCATGAACGATGATGAATATTTAGAGATAACCCCCAAGAGTATTCGTTTGCGTAAGCAGCGGCTTACCGAGAACGAACGAGTGCGATTCAAACGTTAATTTTTGACGTTATTTAAATAGTGTGTTATTATTTAAGTTCTTGGTTCTTTTCTATGTATTTAGGCAGCAGAACGCTTAGTTCGGATTGTTTGTGTTAGGTACGAAGTAAATGAACGAAAGTAGTTAATGAAGGTTATTTTGCCGGACACCCAGAAGCGTTCTTGCTCCTTTATTTGAAGCTTTAACAAGTGAATAGTTCTCTAGACTAATTATCTAGAGTGCTATGTTAGCTTGTTAGAGCTTCTTTTTTTTAAGGATAATTTATGATATAATGCCAATTAATAATAAACTACTAATTAAGGAGTTAGAAATAAATTTAAAAAATATGAAAAAAACAATTTGGATAGTGCTCGGTCTGGTTGTAGTTTTAGCTTTATGGTTTTGGAGTGGTTATAACCGTTTAATTACTATTAATGAATCGGTTGATAATCAATGGGCTCAAGTAGAAACTCAATATCAACGTCGGTTTGATCTTATTCCTAATTTAGTAAATTCTGTTCAAGGGGCGATGTCTCAGGAACAAGAAGTATTTGGTCAGCTGGCCGAAGCTCGGGCTAACTATAGTGGTGCTCAAAATCAGGGCGATCGCGTAGCCGCCGCGGGTCAAGTAGAGGGCGCGCTTAGCCGGTTACTGGCTATTATGGAAGAGTATCCAGAACTTCGCTCTATTGATACCGTTAACACTTTGATGGCTCAGTTAGAGGGAACAGAGAACCGGATTAGCGTGGAAAGAAGCCGTTTCAATGATCAGGTGCGTGAGTTTAATACTATGACTAAGCGTTTTCCGACCAACATATTAGCGGGGATGTTTGGCTTTAGTCAGAAGACATATTTTGAAATAGCTTCGGGCGTAGAGACTGCCCCGACGGTTGATTTACAGGTTACCCAATAATATAGTCTAACATTTAGTTTTGATGTCAAAGCGCATACTTATTATTGCTTGTCTATTATTTTTAGCTGTAGCCAATCCGGCTGCGGCTTTTTCCGTACCGGGCTCACCAACGGGGTTGGTCAGCGATTTTGCTAATTTACTCGAGCCTAGTCAGAAGCAGGATCTGGAAACTAAGCTAGAATCTTTTAAAGCAGAAACTTCTAATGAAATAGCAGTAGTGATTATTGACAGTTTAGAGGGTGACACTATTGAAGATGCGGCCGTTCGCTTGTTTAATGCCTGGGGCATTGGGGGAGAAAAAAATGATAACGGTATTTTGTTGTTGGTTGCTATAGGTGATAGACAGATGCGCATTGAAACCGGCTATGGTCTGGAAGGAGCTGTGCCGGATGCCACTGCTTATCAAATTATTTCTAAAACTCTGCAGCCGGCTTTTCGGCAGGAGGATTATTATGGCGGATTAAATAAGGCGACCGACCAAATAATAGCGGCTACGCGCGGAGAATATACAGCCGAAGCAGTGTCTTCTAACTGGCTGAGTAATTTAAATCCAGATAGCTTAATTTGGTTTTTTATTTTTATTTTCTACGCTCTTTCCTCCCTATGGCGCTGGTTGGCTAAGAGCAAGGGCTGGTGGCAGGGCGGAGTAATCGGGGCAGTTATTGGTTTGGTAGTAGCTTTAATTTTCTTTTCCAGTCTTTGGCCGATTATGATGCTAGTAGTTGGTGGACTGGGCTTATTAGCTGATTTCTTAGTTTCTCGAGTTTTGCCAGCCCCTAAACCCCGGCGACCAGGGTCTAATAATTTTTGGTTTTTTGGGGGGCCAAGAGGGGGAACTGGTGGTCATGGTGGTTTTGGTGGTTTTGGGGGCGGACGATCTGGTGGTGGGGGAGCTAGCGGTTCATGGTAGGTAAAAATAATTTTTAGCAAAATAAAAAGCGCTTATCCATTATGGTTAAGCGCTTATTGTTTAAGCTTTGATGTATTGTTTGTTGTCTTTTATAAATCTATATATAACAGACAACATTATTAAAAGAAGACCAAACAAGACTAAGGACAGAGCGTAGTTAGCCGTTTTTTGGCAACTATATAGTCCTGTTTGGAAACCGAAACCGGAAGCTAGATTATACATTGTTATTAGCAACCAGATTTTTACCGTTTTTATTTGTTCATGGAAAACAGCAGTGAGCAGGACAGACCAAATAACAATAGTTGTGGCAAAAATGTAGACTGATTGACCGGGAAACGTTTTTCCTACTAAACCAATGACGTAAAACAGTCCGAATGTTATTGCTGGAAATACAAAGTAAGCTAAGAAAATATCACTTAGTATTTCTTCAGGGTCTCTTTTTGAGACTTTTTTTCTGAATAAATGGTAAGTTGGTATGCTTACTATAATTAGCCAGAAGATGATATTAGCAGGGTTAATACTAAAACTATTTGGCAGCCAGTCTAGTTTAGCTGGGAGAATAAATAATGCTGATAAAATCAACATTACAAAGAAAACAATTACCTTTTTCATTGTTGCTCCGAGTTTGTTGTGTTTGTTATTAAGTTACATTGTTGTATACTATACAACATTATATAAATTTTGTCAATGCCTAAGAAACAAGTAAAAAAAGCGCTTAATCTTGATAGATAAGCGCTCTTAATTTTTACAGTAGTTCATCTCGATTACTAATACTTGCCCTTTTTAAAGAGCTAATTAAATCTTTTGTAATGAACAGTTGTCTTAGTCCTAAAGCCAGGCCAGACAGTATTATACTTATACCTAGCAAGCTCCAGATAAATTCTGCCTCTTGAGATAATAGCCCTAAGCCAAAGAAACCTATTTGCCAGCCGCTTATACAAGCTACTAGTGAAATATAGGTCACGAATATAAGCTTAGCTGCTGAAAATGAACTGTTGTGATTTCTGAAATATGACATTATCATTAAGCTGAATAATGTTAAAATTATCCCAGAGAAAAAAGAGAAAAATATTAAAGCAATAAATTCTGTTCCTGAATCAACCATTCCCAGGACTAGTCCGCTGAGATAGGCTATGATATAGCCGAGGCTAGTAGAAAAGAAAGAAACTATGGTAAAACTAAATACCGCCTTTGATTGATCTGGCGAGTGCCGTTCCCGTAGTATATAAGAGGGAGCTAGCATCATCATTAGCCAAGTTATTATAGTAAAAGTTAGACTATAACCGCTATAAGTAATTTCTTGCTTTTTTTCTTCTAATATAATCGCTTTATTAAGATAGCGGTATATATTTTTCTTTTCAAGATTTAAGGTGCCAAAATTAGGAAAGTCAGTTACCGGTATCTTCCCGGTAGTATAGAGATACTCTGTTTTTCCGGTAAAGTATAGTTCCTGAATTTGTTTGGAGTTAAGCCATCGAATGATTCCCGTACTATCTTCTATGGTTCCTATTTTGGCTTGGGTGCGTATTATAATATCTGCACCTTGTTTGTTGGTAAACGCGATTGTGTCTACTTGTGCCCACAGAGGGGATGTCAGTAGCAGACAAATAAAGATTAAGATTTTCATTTTGTACCTCTTTCTATGTGGTTGTTAAGTTACAGATTTTTATCGGATTATATTACAATTAAATATTGATTATTGTCAAACAAGGAATTATTTAAGAATAACCGTTTATGTTATAATAATATTATGTTAGATATTACTTTAGTGGCCATTGGAGCAATAAAAGACCAACAAATAAGGGCGTTAGTTGAGGCTTATCAAACCAGACTAAAGCCTTATGCTCGTTTACAGATGGTAGAATTACCAGCGGTTTCTTTTAGTGGCTCTAGCCGCAAGATATCTCAGAATAAGGAGAGCCAAACAATTATTGAATATCTTAAGAAACGAGAAACATCTAATCAGCCGGCTACTCCTTATTTATTAGCTGAGCGCGGTAAAGTTTATGATTCTTTAGGATTCTCTAAATGGCTGTCTAAATCTAGCCCAATTATTTTGGTTATTGGTGGGGCTTTAGGTTTCAGTGATGAGCTTTATCGGTCTTATCCTCAGATATCTCTTTCTGCCCTTACTTTCCCCCATGAAATGGCTAGGTTAGTCCTACTAGAACAGTTATATCGGTCCAGCACGATATTAGCCCATAAAGACTATCATTATTAAGTATGATAAAAGCAAATGGTGATTTAAAACATTTGATGAGTGAGTTAAACGCCCAGCGTGATGACAGCCGAAAAGATATTTTGCAGAGATTCTTTAAGACTGGACCAGGTCAATATGCCGAGGGCGATATTTTTTTGGGTTTGAATGTCCCTGTGCAGCGTCAGATTGCTAAAAAATATAGTCATCTGGGTTTTGAGGAATTATCGCGCCTTTTGTCTAGTGATATCCATGAATATCGTTTAGTTGCTTTATTGATATTGGTTGAGCAATATAAGACCGCTTCTAGTTTAAAGCAGAAAAAGAAGATAAGTGATTTTTATTATTCTAAAAGACGGCGCATTAATAATTGGGATCTAGTTGATCTTTCGTCTTATCATATTTTGGGTGACTATCTGCTTGTTACTAAACAAGGAATTTCGCGTCTAATTAAGATGAGCGCTTCTAGCAATATATGGGAAAGGCGTATCGCCATGGTTTCAACTTTTGCTTTTATTAAAGCGGGTCGGACTAAAGAACCACTAGCGATAGCCAGTAGATTATTAGCAGATAAGCATGACTTGATTCACAAAGCAGTGGGCTGGATGCTACGTGAGACTGGTAAGCGGGCTAGCGAAGCAACTCTCTTAAGCTTTTTAGACCATAATGCCGCTAATATGCCCAGAACAGCTTTGCGTTACGCCATTGAGCGTTTAGGGCCTAAACAAAAAATGTACTATTTAAATATTAAGAAAGTGCTATAATATAAAGGTTTAATCACTAGGCTGCACTAATTATGGCAGCCAAAAATAAATATATGTCAGAAGACAAAAAAATTTCTAATGTTGGGTGGGTGGCGATTATAATTATTGGCCTCTTAGTCCTGGGGGCGATTGTGTCATTTGCTATTTTACGAGATCGTTTCGTTAATCAGCAGTGGCGAACCGTGACTGTTACTGGTCAAGGGCGAATATCTTATAACCCTGATTTAGCTATAGTAACGCTGGGAGTTCAGATAGATAAAATTGCTAAACCAGATGAAGCTTTAAATCAGCTTAACAGCAAGGTGGCTGGTATAGTCTCCGCTCTTAAAGAAATAGGAATAGCGGCTGAAGATATTCAGACTCAGAACTATTCGCTTTATCCTCAGTATGACTATATTAATAATGCCTCCAAAGTCACTGGCTATAATGCTAACCAGCAGCTAGTAGTTAAAATTAGCGGGTATGATAAGGATCAGTCTCGTCTTAGCCAAGCAATTGCTGCGGCCTCTAAGGCTGGAGCAAACCAAGTTAATAGTCTGACCTTTGATTCTTCCCAGATGAATGATTTAAAACAGCAGGCTCGTTTAGCCGCTATCTCTGATGCTAAAGATAAAAGTGCGGCTCTAGCTGAGACAGCCGGGGTAGAGCTTAAGGAAATTGTGGGCTGGTACGAAAATTATATCAATCCTACGCCAGTTTATAGCACCATGGATTATGCTCGTGGCGGGATGGGTGCCGGTGGAGAGGTTTCTCCCCAAACTCCAGCTGGAGAAAGGGAAGTGGTAATAGAGATAGGCGTAAATTATAATATTAAATAAGTTATGAATTCACCCGACCCCCTGACTGGTCGTACTATATTGGTTGTTAACACGTCCAGTGCTAATGACCCTTTACATTCTAAAAAGCAGTTCATAAAAAAGCTTAAAGGTCTTAATGCTCGCCTTATTTTACTAGGAAAAGAAGCCACTAGTTTTCAGCCTACGGTTGATTATTGCTTAACAGCCGATACTAAAGATTATGTAGCTTCTTTGGCCACTTTAGAAAACTTCTTTAAGGATAACCCGGACATTCATTTAGATGGAGTGGTTACTTTTTTAGAGGACGATGTTTTATTGACCGCTAAGATAGTTGATCGTTATCGCTTACCAGGTATTTCTTACAAAGTTGCTAGTCGAATACGCAATAAACGGATTTTGCGTGATTTTTGTGCGGATAATAACCTACCAACAGTTAAATATAAAGAATTAAAAAATTACCGAGATTTAGAAGAGGCGGCTAGTCTTTTATCTTTTCCGCTAGTAGTCAAACCAGCTTTTGGCGCGGCTAGTGCCTTTGTTATGAAGGTTAGGGATAAAGAAGAATTTAAGGAGAGTTATGAATATATAAAAAAGAATATTTCTCCTAAGGTTGAGTCAGCTCTGAGTGATGGCTTGGAAGTCTTTGCTGAAGAATATATTGATGGCGATGAAGTTGATCTCGATATTTTAGTCCAAAATGGTAAGATTAAATTTTGTGCTATTAGTGATAATGGCCAGACCAAAGAACCTTTTTTTATTGAAACAACCAGAACTACGCCTTCTAGCCTACCGCAAAAGACTCAAGACCAATTGTTAGCTATGGCCGATGAAGTCCTAGAAAAATTAGGGATTTTAAACGGTTGCGTCCATTTTGAAGCCAAGGCAACGGCTAGTGGTCCTATGCCGTTAGAAATAAATTTGCGTTTGGGCGGAGATGAAATTTTTCCTAGTGTTAAAGCTGCTTGGCATGTAGATTTGGTAGAAAACTTAGCTAAGATTGCTTGTGGCATATATATACCCAAGTTTGAGTTTCCGGCTGGCCCCTATGAATATTTAGTAGCTAAGACTTTTGCTGCCGATCGTTCCGGTATTATTGTTAATTTAGAGATAGCTGATGATTTGCGCCGTCGTGACTATGTGCGTGAGTTTCAGTTTGAAAAGAAGATAGGTGATTCAGTTCTAGCTCCTCCGGATGGCTATGAATATTTAGGTTGGATTTTGGTGTCTGGGCAAAATCATTTAGATGCCCATGATAATCTGTTAGCGGCGGAAAAAGATATTGATTATGAAGTTGCTAAATTTCACCCCGCCTCTTCGCTGGGCAAGACTCGGCGCCGTTCGCCTTTTTCCGCCTCAGCTATTAATGTTGATATCTTGCGACGGCGTTCTAAAATAGAAAAGATCAGACGCATGGCCATTTCTAACCAGCGTAATCTTCATGTGGGAATTGCTTGCAATTTATATGAATCAGCTGGACCAGATCAGGAAACCACGGTAGAAAAAGACTTGACCGTCATCGGCTTAGATATTGAAAAAACTTTGCGAGCCCGGGGGTATAAGTTGAGTTTTTTTGATTTTAATGATTTGCCTAAAGCTTTTAATGATTTAAAAAATAGCGATGTTGATTTAGTGTTTAATGTTTGTGAACGTATTAATAATTCTAGTTTATTAGAACCGCATGTCGCCTCTATTTTAGATACTCTGCAGATTCCTTATACGGGCTCTAATCCTTTTACCTTGGGTTTGTGTATTGATAAGATACGGGTTAAAAAGCTGCTTAGCTATCACAAGATTCCTACTCCAGAATGGGATTATGTCTATTCCTTAGACGATGATGTACGTGATGATTTGCGTTATCCTTTAATTGTTAAACCAGCTAATACCGATAATTCAATTGGTATTACCAACGACTCAGTGGTGCGTAACAAGGCTGAACTTGATCGTCAACTTGAGAAGGTAATCAGAGAAATTGGCCGGCCGGCTTTGATTGAAGAATATATAGATGGCGATGAATATGATGTGCCTATCATGGGCAGTGAAGAGGAAGATCTTAAAGTTTTACCACTGGCCCGGTCCATTTTTGATGCCTTGCCGTCTGATTTATGGCATATTTATCCTTTTGAGGCTAAATATACCGATAACACGGAATATAATAAAATTGTTATTCAGCGGCCACCTCGCAACATCGGTAAGAAATTGGAGGCCTTGCTGGGTGAGATTGCTCTTGATACTTATAATATTTTAGATTGCCATGATTATGGTCGAGTGGAAATTCGGGTTGATAAAAATAACAATCCTTATGTCTTGGAACTAAATCCCAACCCCTCGCTTGATTCTGAGGGTACATTTGCGGGATCAGCGGAAGTGATTGGCCTTGATTACGGTGATTTCTTAGAAGATATAATACGTTTGGCCATTCGTCGCTATAAGGATAATCCTCCATATTATCATCTCCAGCCGAACTTGATGTAATCCAGTATGATTGAAATTAAAACTGTGACCGATTTATCGGCGGCAGAAAAATTATGGCGCCAGCTTTCTCCTAAGAAAACTGTTTATGACGATTGGGATTTCCGCTCTGCTTTTTATCCGGAAGCTCCTTACCCCCTTTTATTTATAATAGCTCACGATAGTATAAGTAATGAACTACTAGGTCTTTTGCCTTTGCAAGAGCACCCTCGTTACGGTTACGAATTTTTTGCTGAATATCCATCAGAAGAAAGCCGACCGTTTGTTAAGCCGGGTCATGAGGATCTCATTCCTCAACTCTATGGAGCTATCCCCGGACCAGGGAAGTTGAGCGATATTTCTGGTGATGATCCGTTCACTAAAAATTTTTTACTGGAAGACTATAAATATTTTTTACCACTTAAAGATTTAGCTTCGTTTGAAGATTTTTTAACTACTCGATTAAGTCCTAAACGTCGACGCAGTTTGGCTAAAGAAATAGTAGCCATAGAACTGCTCAATCCAGAAATACATTCTTATCATGCCCAAGATGGAGCCGAGGCTTTGGAACGTTTGTTCGTTCTTAATATTAATAATTTTCGAGAGGATTCTTATCTTCAAGAAGATGATCGTTTATCTTGGCGGAGACTACTTAAATCATCGTTAGATATTAGATTAATAGAAATAGCTGTGGCAGGAAAAGTAATAGCTGTGTCTTTTGCTATATTATATAATGGTACTTGGGATTACATGCTTACCGGCGCAGCTTTTAAAGATTATCCGGGCTTAGGTAAATATTTAGTGAAGATAAACATAGAAGCAGCCATTTCTTCGGGCGCTAAAACTTTTGATGCTGGACTGGGAGATTGTGGCTGGAAGCATAATTGGCACTTTGACAGGCGGGAGCAATACGAGCTAGAAGTCAAAAGTAAGAAATAGCCCGTGTCTATTGGCATATTTTTCTAGCTATGCTATAATATACTTATAAACATTAGGGTTTATTTAAGTTATTTAAAAATTTATCCTAGAGATGTTTATTTATTTACTAATTTATTAAATCATTTTTATAATTTGGATATTATTATAAAGCGGTGTTAGCTGTTTATAATAATCCCCATGCAAAAAATTATGCCAAAGATGACTAAGTCCCAGTTAATTACCTCCCTGGCCGAATCAACCGGCCTGAGCAAGAAAGAGACCGCTGCTTTTATGGATACTCTAGCTCAAACTGTTTATAAGGAAGTTAAGAAGAGTGGTGAGTGTGTCGTTCCGGGTTTTGGTAAACTGGTAAAAGCCAGCCGTAAAGCTCGTGAAGGTCGCAATCCAGCTACTGGCGAAACCATTAAGATACCGGCTAAGACTGTGGTAAAGTTTCGCGTTGCCAAAGCAGTCAAAGACACCATTTTGTAAGATAACGTTCATTTTGGCGGGTCTCAGATTAAATCCCATAAACCCGTCTAGACAAAGATAATTTAAAAAACCGTCCCGACGGAATCCGGGGCGGTTTTTTATTTAATCAAAAAATATTAATATTTTATTTTTCTTTATTTATATCTTCCATTCTTTTACATATTGACCTAAGCCAAAGTCTCTCAGTTTATTATTGAGCTTGGTGTTCTTGTGGAGAACTTGGATAAGGGATCCGACCTCTATTTGATAACGGTTCTTCACTATTCTATATCTTAATTTAGGATCAAGCTTAATCGCTCGCCTGATAGTCTTATGTTGAACCCCGCCTAAAATAGCTGCCTCTGATACAGACACCCAAAGGGGAGAGGCGACCAAACCGTTCTTATTGGCCAGATTTGGTAACTTGTTTTGTAAATTGGTATTTAAGTCCACAATATCTTAGACTTAACTAATTTAAAAAGGCTAAATAAAAAATATATTTATATTTAAGTCTAAGCTATCTTAGACCTAAATATGATGTTTAAATTAAAGACTAGACAATAAATAAAGTCAATAGGCGTATTTAATAAAAGAGGTGATATCTTATTTTTAGGTTTCTAATTTATTATTAAATTCAGTTGCCCCATGAACCCCTTGTTTTCTATTTTAAAGACAAGAAAAAAGCTTGCTTTTGTTGCTTCCTTATGCTAGTATTAAGGCTAGATTTATAAGGTTAGTTAAGTGTGGCGGGCATAATATTTATCCCGTTATTTTTTGTTAAATTGCTATTGCCATAATGTCTATAGGATTTGTTCAGAATTTTAAGGACCAACAAGCTTTTCGTCGTTTAAAGAATCGCGACCGCGAGGCTTTTGTGCGTGTCTATGACGAAAACGTTCGTGAGATAAATCGCTTTGTTTACTTTAAAGTAGGCAATCAAGAAGAAGCCAATGATTTGACCTCTGTCATTTTTCTTAAAGCCTGGCATCATATTCAGAATAAAACCTTAGAAGATGCTAAGACTTTGCGAGCTCTTTTATATAAAATAGCAAGAACCTCGATTATCGATTATTATCGAGAAAGTGGACGTAAAACTACGACTTCTTTAAATGATGAAAGAAATCCTATTGATATGATAGATGAAGCTATAGATCCTCAAGCCCGCCTAGATTCGGCTACCAACTTAGAACTTATCATGCGCCAGTTGCCGCGGCTTAAAGAGGAGTATAGGGAAGTAATTATTATGCGTTTTATCAACGACTTGAGTTTGGAAGAAATTGTTGAAATAACTGGAAAGAATAAAGGGAATGTCAGGGTTTTATTACACCGGTCTTTGAATGCTTTAAGGGAGCTTATTGATGAGAATAAGCAAGTGTAACGTTTTTGTTGTTTCATCGTATATTAGAGTGTATGACTAATCAGGATTTGACCAAAAAATTATCTGATTTAAAACACGTGGCTCCGAGTCAGGAATGGCTCGAAAAGAACCGCGTTTTGTTGTTGGCTCAAATTTCTAATTCGGGAGCAGAGACTTTGCCAGCCTGGAAAGTAGCTGTTATTAATTTTTCCAGCTTTACTAGAGCCGCGGCGCGTCCGGCTACAGCTTTCGGCGCTTTTGTTCTCATGCTTTTGTTCGGTAGCGTTTACAGTCAACAGATCTTTGCTCAAGCTAAACCTAACGACTCTTTATATATTGCTCGTATTATCTCGGAGCAAGTTCGTCTTAATACCACTTTTAATGAAGCGACCCGCGATAAGCTGGCTGTTCAATATGCGTCTAATCATGCTCAGGACATAACGGCAGTTTTAGCTAACCCGGAATTTAACAAGGAAGAGAATAAAGATAAGGTGGCCAAACTTAACGACAGTTTCAAAGCAGAAATGGAAACAGTGAAACAGAAAATAACCAGATTAAATAGCAGTCCGGTAGTTAATAACAATAAAGAAGAACTTGCTCCAGTAGTTAGTGAAACTGATTTAGAAATAGTTATAGCTGATAGCACTAAAGATGAGAAGGGAATACAGGTACAAGAAAATATTCCAACCGCAATTACTCAATCTCCGGAGGTCGGTTATAAAACTTCTGGAAGCGAGGAGGCTGTGGCTATTACTACACCTGATGTCGTAGTTGACAAAACAGATGCTAGTAAAATGTTAGAAGAAGTTCAACAGTTGTTTGAAGCTAAAGATTATGAGAAGGCCTCAGAAAAAATTCAAGAGGTTAATCAGATAGTTAATAAATAAATATTAAGCGCTAATCTGTTAGTTTATCTCTGCTTCGCGGTTCACCGATCAAGAAGATTCGTCGTCTGGTCTGGCTACCCAGTGAGATAAATTAACAGATTCGCGTTTAGACGCCGCCTTAAAACGGCATCGAGATAGCGGATCGGCAAACCCCGTAAAGGGTCGAGTCGCGCCAGCGACGGTTTGTCCCTTATAAATTATTCATTTTCGGATCAATGCTAAAGCGATTTACCGGACTCATCCAAAGTAAATCGGTTAAGCTTTTCTCCAGCTCGAGGCAACACGCGCTCGGCTGGCAGAACTTTATCCTAAGATCAGTCAGCCTTCGCCTTAAGCCTTAACGGGTTGGTGGAGCGGGATTCCGACTGATTTATCAGGAGGGGCTCTAAAAGATCGCCCCGGCCTGATCCGAAAAGCAATCATTTGTGTCTGTCCATACTACTATTGTCTGGACAATACAATGATTTAACTATTACTTATGCAAAAATTACGCAAGTTCCTCGTTATCGGCGTAATGGTACTTACGGTTCTGGGCATGACCGGTTTGGTCGCCCCGTCCGCTAAGGCGGCGGCTTCGTCTGGCGATCTGATTAAGATGGCTGGCAATTCCTCCGTATATTACCTTGGCTCCGATGGCAAGAGATATGTCTTCCCGAACTCCACTACTTACTTTTCCTGGTACAGTGATTTCAGCGGCGTGGTAACCATTCCTGCCTCTGAACTCCAGAGCTACCCATTAGGTGGCAACGTGACCATGAGAGCTGGTACTAAGCTCGTGAAGATCACGACTGATCCTTCGGTTTATGCTGTTGAACTCAATGGCACTCTCCGCAAGATCCAAAGCGAAGCTCAGGCGGCTGCCCTCTACGGCACCGATTGGGCCAAGCGCGTGGTTGACGTTCCAGATGCTTTCTTCGTCAACTACAAAATGGGTTCCGCCCTCACCGACGGCGCCGTTCCTGCCGGTTCATTGGTAAAGAATGCCGGTTCTGCCAGCGTTTACTACTATGACGGCACCAATTACCGCATGATTGGTAGCGAAGCGGCTTTCAATGCCAATCGCTTCATGTGGTCTAACGTGTTGACCGTTTCCAGCACCATTACTGCTGGCGGTACTGCCGTTAGCAATGCTGAAACCACTCTGATCAATGTTGCTCAGGGTTCTGGCTCCGCTCCGGTTTCTACCGGTTCTGGCGTTATGGTTTCTTTGAGCTCTAACACCCCAATGGCTAAGAACATTCCGTCCAATGCCACTGGTGTTGTTATGGCCAGCTACAACTTCACCGCTTCTAACGACGGTTCCGTTGTTTTGGAGCACATCATGGTGAAGCGTACAGGTGTTGGTTCTCCTTCAGAATTTTCTAAGGTTTACCTGTATGAGGGTAACACTCGTTTGACCAACGGTCGTACCGTTAGCTCTAGCGATAACACTGCTACCTTCAGCAGCGTAAACTACACCATCCCGGCCGGTACTACCAAGACCATTTCTTTGGTTGCGGATATTAATTCCGGTGCGTCTGGTAGCCACGCCTTCAGCCTCGAAGCCGCTTCTGCGGTAACTGCTGGTGGCGCCAATGTTTCCGGCTCCTTCCCAGTTGTCGGTAACACCATGTCTCTTAGCACCACTTCTGTTGGTCTGACTGATGTGGAAGGCAGCAACACCTACACTGTTAAGGCTGGTGAAACCAATATTGAAGTAGGTCGCTTCACTGTTTACGTCAGTAACACTGAAGATGCCTCTATCAACGGTATCACCTTGTACAACGGTGACCGTGATGTCTTGAGCAATCTCAAGATGTACCGTGGTGGCGACTTAGTCGCTACTGGTGTTAAGAATGGCTCTTACTTCACCTTTACCCTCGCCAACCCGATTAATGTATCAAAGGGCGAGAACGTTGCTTTCAATGTCATGGGTGATGTAACTGGTGCTCGCGATGGCGATAAAGCCACTTTGACTGTTCGTTATAACACCGATCTCCAGGTCATGGGCAAGACTTATGGTTACAACTTGAAGCCAACTTTGGCTCAGGGTACCGGCGTCTCCATGATCGAAGAGCTCGGTAGCCAGAAGCAGACCATTAACGTCGAAGCTGGTCAGGTTACCCTGACCTTCAACGGCCCGGTTACTTCTAATGTTGCCAAGAATTCCAAAGATGTTGTCTTGATGGATTTTGCCATCTCTGCTCAGTCCGCTTTGGATGTAGAGAAGGTTGGTATTATCATCAAGGATAGCGATGCTGATGCTACTGTTCATGATTTAGTGAATGCTGAAATTTTCTGCGGTAATTCTCTTATGAACGAATGGGCTACTTTCACTGATGACGCTTCCGAAACTCTAACTGACACTTCAGTTTGGAGTATTGCGGCTGGCGAAACCAAGAATTGCCAAATTCGCGTTGATGTCGAAAACACCAAGACTAATAATGATACTATTAGCGCTGATTTAGATGTTTCTAACTGGATCTTTAAGGATGCCAACACCGGTGATACTATCACTGATGTTGTTCCGTCCGCTGATTTAGTTGGTAACAGTATGACTGTGATTGAGGCCAGCTTGACTGGTACCTTGTCTTCTACCCCTGCTTCCCAGACTTGGGTTAGCGGTTCTACCGTGGAAGTCAATGGCTACAACTTTGTAGCTGGGGACGCGAAAGCTGTTAAGGTAACCGCCATTTCCTTGGCTGGTTACATTGATGCGGATGTCAGCGGTACATTTGGTGCCGGTTCTGAATTAGCTGCCCCCAATACTGTTTATGTCAAGGACGTTTTGTCAACAGTTGAGCTCTACGACGGTAACACCAAAATCGGTACTACTAAGACTGTAGCCACCGATGGTACTGTTACCTTCAACACCTTAAGCTGGGACATTCCGGCTGGTGTAACCAAGCAGTTAATTGTTAAGGGTTTGACCTCTAACAATGCTCCTTATGGCGCTGATAATGATGCGATTAAGTTCGCCGTTACCAGCGTAACTGCTGAATACGACAATGGTACGGGTGTTACCCCGATCATTACTGCTATTGATGGTGAAGCTGATATTACTATCAAGCAAACCATCACTGGCACTGGCACCTTAGCTATGGCTGTTGATGCCGATACTCCGACCGCGGCTTTGCTCGTAATGGGCAACCAGGGCGTAGCTATCACTAAGGCTAAGTTCACCACCACTAAGGAGCCGTTTGTTGTTGAAAAACTTCAGGTTTCTAATGGCGGTACAGCTGATGCTGATATCACTGGCGTCACTCTTGAATATAAGAATGAAGCTGGTTCGACCGTTACTTCTACTGGATTCTTCAGCGGAGGTGTGATTAACTTCAGCGGTTTGAGCATCTACGTTCCAAAGGATGGTAGTTCAGTTGTTACCCTAAAGGCCGACTTGAATACCTCCACTGGCGGTGCCATTAATGGCAATACCATTGCCTTAGATGTAACCGAAACCAATTTCCGTGCGGTAGCTAAGAATTCAAGCACCGTTGTTACTAACCCGGTAGGTGCCGGCGTTGCTGGCATCGATATGTTTGTCTTCGAAAGCAAGCCAGCTGTTAACTTTGCGGCTGATACACCTACTGGCACCTTGTCTCCGTCTGCTAATACTTTGTTAGCTAAGATTGCGGTGACTGCTGATGCCTCTAAGGATATTAGCTTTGTTACTGGCGAGGGCAACACCCTTACTGTCCAGTTAGCTTTGGCCCGCGCTGATGATGCGACTGCTGATGATGACACTTTGACTTTGAAGGATGAGAATGGCGATACCTTAGACTCTATTACTGGTGTTGATTTTGACGCCACTAAGGAACATGTCTTTGACTTTGCCACTAAGTCTTTCACCGTCGCGGCTGGTACTACTAAGTACCTCTATGTCTATGGTTCAACCACAGACTTCGAAGACCAGGGTGATTCTATCCAGGTCTGGCTCGACGATGTTGATGGTGACATCGACTGGGGTATTAACGGAGCTGGCTCTTACAACAAGGGTAATATCTTGTTCAAGGGCGATAAGTTCGGTGGTACCTTCGTAAAGCCGTAATAGTCTTAGGACTATAGAGTTCTCTCAATTTACTTTTCCTTAAGTTGAGACCGCTAACAGGCTTTAGTCTGAAGGCGGTAAAAAGAGCCTCCCTTTATTGGGGGGCTCTTTTGTTTAGTATATTCAGTCTTTAACGCTTATTTACTAATAGTCTGTTTAGTGCTATAATAGGTTAACGTTAATAAATTATTCATTATAATAATATGACAGAAAATACTAAGAAGATCGTCAATACCCAGGTCAGGGAAGAGCTCTATAGCAGCTACATCTACTTGGCTTTGGCTGCTCGTTTGCAGGTCCTTAACTTACCGGGTATGGCTAATTGGATGACTATTCAGGCTAAAGAAGAAGTAGATCATGCTATGGGCTTTTTCCGTTTTATGCTGGAGAGAAACCAAGAACCGGTGTTAGAGGCAATTGCTCAGCCGGATGTCAGTAGCGTAAAGAATGCGGCTGATGCCTTTGCTATGGCTTTAAAGCATGAAGAGTATGTGAGCGACCTTATCCATAAAATTTTAGAAATGGCCAGAGCAGAGAAAGATTATGCTTTGGAATCATTTGTAAAGTGGTATGTGGACGAACAGGTTGAAGAAGAGGCTAATGCCATTGCGGCTTTAGAGAAGATAAAGATGGCTGGCGGCCAAGGCCCAGCTTTACTCATGGTCGATGCAGAAATGGCTGCTAGAGCCTATAGACCGTCTGGTCCGTATGCGGCTAAAGCCTAAATTAGAAGACACTATTTAGATAAAAGACCCACCTTAAAGGCGGGTCTTTTATTTTGTCTTCATATTAATTTCAGGAGATAATTGCTATATTATTATAATACTTAGTTAATATAATGTGAAAGTTGATATAGACTCGTTTTTTATTTATTAAATAATTTAAACATATGAATCATATTTGGACTGTTTTATGCCAGCGATCGTCTATTGACTACGAAGATAATTTAGTCAGTTTGTTTAGCTGCTTAGAGGAGTTAGCGGTAGTATTGGATTCTCAGTTGGCTTCTAGCGGTAAAGCGGTAGTACCGGCCCAGATGCAGTTAGTTAGTTTCTGGACTATTAGTGATATTAGTCAAGAGAATAAGTTAGAGATAAAAGGAGAGCTGATAGATCCTAAGGGTGCAGTTTTAAACTCTTATCACAATAACTTTACTATTAAAGCCGGGGTGGAACGTTTCCGTAATCGTACTAATATTCAGGGTTTACCCCTAACTGTTCCTGGCCGTTATTTTTTCCGTCTCTCACAAAAGTCTAATGATGAAAAGGAAATGAAAGTGGTCGCCGATTTGCCGCTAGACGTTAAAATTTCTTATAAGTTGCTTGATTCTAAAAAAGGGAAGTAATTTTAGCGATTGTTAGCGACTAGCGCTACTAGGTAAAAAATGCTATACTAATTGCCACCTCTCTTAATTAGACTAAGGATAAAATATGACACGGAGGCAATTATTTATTTAATTGCTAATACCTGTTTTGTTGGTTGTTTGATAGCCAGGAAAGCAGGCGAGGCCCCTTAATTATGAGTATTCCCCATGTATTGCTCACATCTGAGCAATTTAACAAGTTAGCTACCAAAGATGACATTGGTCGTTTAGAAGTAAGGATATCTAAATTAGAGAAAAATTCTGCTACCAAAGATGATTTGAAAAATTTTGCTAAAAAGTATAATTTTAAGAACTTCGCCACCAAAGATGACTTGAAAGACTTTGCCAAGAAAGACGATCTAAAGAATTTTCCTACCAAAGATGATCTGAAGAATTTTCCTACAAAAGATGACTTTAATCGTTTAGATGATAAATTAGATTTGCGGTTTAATCAGTTAGAGTACATGATTACAACTTCATTTGATCACCTGGATAATAAGATTGATAATATGGAAAGAAACTGGCAAAAACATGATTATGATATTAATAGCTTACAAATGATTACCGCTGATCACGCCCTACGTATCAAAAAATTAGAACCCCGCACTTTCCCGGCTAAATAGCCGGGAATTTTATTTTTATGCTATAATCTAGATAATTAACATTCTCAATAATTGGGCTAAATTTATGTCTGCTAAAGTTTATTTACGTATACTTCAAGGCGGAGTGATTGCCTCGTTGCTTGTCACTTTCTTTGTGTTTGGCGATTTTTTATTTCCCTACATTACGTCCAAACAGCTATCATTTAATATTTTAATGGAGGTAATGCTGGCAATATGGTTAGTATTTATCTTTCGTTACCCCCAGTATCGTCCCGCTAAAAATTATATTACCATCGGTTTGTCTGTTTATTTTTTAGCTATTTTTGCCTCTATAGCGGTTAGCGTCGACCGTAATTTAAGTTTCTGGGGTGATGCTGAGCGCATGATGGGATTATTTCATTTGGCTCATTTTCTTATTTTTTATTTGATATTAATTACCGCTTTTAGGACTTGGGCGCAGTGGCGTTCCTTATTGGTCTCTTCAGTAGCAGTGGCAGTTGGAGTGAGTCTTTATGGCATATTCTGGACAGAAACCTATAGTACTATAGGCAATACGGCTTTTGTTAGCGGCTATTTAATTTTTAATTTATTTTTTGCTGGTTTATTATTTTTACGAACCAATCATTCTAGGCGTTGGTTGTATCTAGTTGCTATTGCCATTATGTTGGTGGAATTTTCCCTGGCTAGAACTTCTGGCGCGATTATCGGTTTAGGTTTGAGTATTATATTGTTTCTTTTTTTGCTGGGTTTCTTACATCAGGACAAAAAGCGTCGTCGTTTGTCTTTAGTGCTGGCTTTATTGGCCGTGTTGGGGGTGTTATTTGTCTTTTCTCAGAGTAGCAGTGCCTGGTTTCAGGATAGTTTTTTAAAGGGATTAACCTTTAACAAGCCGACTTTTCAGACTCGTCTTATTTCTTGGCGAGGAGCCCTAGCGGATTTACCCAAGCATTGGCTATTTGGAACAGGGTTTGGTAATTACGCTATTATTTTTGATCGCCAGTTTGATGCTAAATTTTATGACTACACGATTGTAGAAACTTATTTTGATCGGGCTCATAATAATTTAATCGATATAGTTTCTACTACTGGACTAGTTGGTCTTCTTAGTTACTTGAGTATATTTGGGGCGACCGGATATTATTTAGTCCGTCGGTTTAAGGCTAATGGTGGCCAGTCTGGGATTGGTAATTTAGAAGTTAGCTTACTAGCCGCTCTTTTAACTGCATATTTTATCCAGAATTTAGCGGTGTTTGATTCTTATGTGACCTATATCGGTTTAATGATAACTCTGGGTTATGTATATTGGTCGTCTAGTCCCGTTAATACTGTTGATGATGAAATGGTTGAATCAACTGATACCAAACGACGCTTGGTTATTAGTCCTAATATGGAAATGATATCTTTGATTGTATTTCTGTCCATTGCTTTACTGGCGGCTTATCAGTTCAATATTAAACCAGGACGGATGTTTAAGGGGGTAATAGCTGGTTATAGCGATATCATGGAAGGTCGCCTGACTCCGGGTATTACGGCTTATCAAAAGGCCTTAACCAATACTCCGCTTGATCGCGATGGCCGCTCAACTTTAATTAATCTTTTGACCGCCAACCCTACCTTATTGCAGACCGTTAGTCCAGAACAAGCTGAGGCAGACTTGCAGTATGTAATAAATCTGGCGGAAGAGAATGTTAACTTTAATCCTTTTGATAGCATTTCTCAGTTGCAACTTGCTCAGATTCTAGATACGGCGGCTCGTTATTCTTATACTGATTTAGCTCGGTTTAATTATTATTCTGGACGAGCGCTAGAAGCCATGGAGTATGCTATCGAGTCTAGCCCCAACCGTCCTCCGGTTTATATTGTAAAAGCCCAGATGCAGTTAGCTCGAGGAGAAAGGGAAGAAGCTATTTCTACTCTAGAGTATGCCATTAGTCTGAATCCCCGCTATTATGAAGGATATTGTCGTTTGGCCCAGTTTTATTTATTTTTAGAAACAGCTGATAAGGAAAACTCTAAAAATTATTCAGCTAAGGTCGGTTCTCCTTTGGATAGTTGCATTGATCTGGGTGGAGTCAAGGAAATTCATTCCTCGGCCCTACTGGCCCAGGCTTTAGCCTATTATGCCCCTCTAGGCGATTATAATCGGGCCTTAGTGATTGCTGAGCGCTTAGCAGATATTAATGCCTATGATGGGCAAGCCTGGTTGCATTTGGCTAAGTTATATCAGGCGGCTGGTCGTTTAGAAGAAGCGCAGGAAGCCGCTGCTAAAGCAGCAGTTTTAGACAAAGAAACAGTGGCTCAGTGGCAGGACTATCTAGATTCTAGAGAGTAATACAATTCCAGAAAAAAATTATTTTAACCTTAACGCCCCCTCAGGGGCGTTTTGTTATATTAAAAAAACTGATTACTAATTACTAAAACATATGCGCTGGCTAACTAAACAATTCCGACGTCTAGGGCGGAGAATAAAAGGGTATTCTAAGCCACATCAGATACTATTTTTTATTAGTTTGTTGCTTTGTGTTTTAGTCGGTTATATTTTTGTTTCTCTAATATTTATCAGTCGGGTTGATATCCATTTAGCATCTTTAAGATCCTCCTATCATAAAGAAACCATTTGCCGATCTAGTTGTTTATCTAGTAGGCGCCAAGACAAAGAAGTGATTATTGAGTCCTTAAGACAGAATCCTCACTCCCGCCTAAGTCGTCGGATAGAGCGATATTTTTTAGATGAAGATGAGATTTATAATTTTCGTTCTGAGTTGGCTCTAATTTTTAAGGAAGCATTTGACAGTAATAATCCGCCAGATTTTATAATTGATTATTTTAACTCTCCTCAGCCCAACCCTAATTTAATAGCTCGTTTGTTGGCTTTATTTAGTCCCGAGGCCTTGGTTGAGAATAAAGATCAAATTAATGGACCTTTAGACTACTATTTTTCTCTACTTAATTCACCTCAAGATATGGCAGTCTATGAGGCGGCTTTAAGAGGAATTAGCACTTATCCAGATAAATCTATTAGTTTTTTACCTGAGCAAATTAGCCAAATAAAAGATTTGATTATGGATAAAAAGACAGACGTCCGCCTGCGCCCCCTGCTAGTAATGTTGCTGGGAGATTATTATCCGGTTTGGCCGGACGAGAGCTCTGAGGCTTTACGTCTAATTTATAGCACCTCAGCCAGCGATGCGATTAGTCGAGCTTTTAGCGCTGATTTTCTTAATCGTTTTGAAACAGACGGTGGACCAGACGGTGGTAAGTGGCCTTTACCCGAGATATCGGCCGAGGATTGGAATAAATATTATGAACGTTAAATATATGTCTGTAAAATTAAAATTTATTTTTTTTATCTTTTTCTTAGGGCTTTTTAGTCCTTATCAGACCAGAGCCATGGCTCCAGGCACTTTGTTGTTTAGAACCGGCAGTAATGGCCAGATGTTTGGTTATAACGGACCCTTGTTAGAAATAGAAAAGGGCATAATAAAAGGGATAAACGCTGGCCATGTAGCAGTTTATATTGGTCGAGAAGACGGAGAAGATTACGTGGTGGAGGCTACAGCTAATGGGATTGTTAAAACCCCGGCTCGTTATTTTGTGAATCGATCTGAGCACGAGACTTTTTTAGGAGCTCGTTTGCCCAAAGACCTAGACGCTATTAGGCAGGCTAAGGCAGTGGCAATTGCCCGCAGTTTAGCGGAAAGCAGCTTGGGTTATGATTTTGATTTTCATCGGCAAAAAGGAGCTTGGAGTGGCGATTGGACCTGTGTCGGACTAACAGAAAAGATCTATGAAAGCGCTGATATTTCTAATCCCAGTAATATTGGAGCCCTGGAATATGATAGACGTTATTATGCCTTAGATATTACTCCTGATGGTTTTGATGATTATAGTTTACCAGACGATCATGGCGATCGTTTTTCTAAAGAAAAAGAATTTTCTGAGATTGCTCGTCGACCTCAATTATTATTTCCCGCCCCGGAGTTGATAGGATTCAATGCTGGTTTAGAGCATGAAGGCAAGCGTTATCTTTTCTTGCCTTATACGCAATTTATTCAACCCAGTTTAGAACCGGTTCCCGCTGATATTCCTATCGCCTCTTATTTTTCTTCAGATGAGAAGCGAGGCCAGACAGCCTGGTTGTCTATTGGTTTGCGCTGGAGTTTAGTTAATAACCCCTTGTCATCGTTAAAACGTTTAGCTAAGGAAACTGGTGAAATAGTTAATGGGGTGATTGCTAAATTAAAAGGGCCCCAGAAGGACAAAGATATAGTTTTAACTGATTTCTTAGATAGCGGCACTGACTTACCAGAGGAATCGTTGAAGAATAAAGTGGTGGTTAGTAAGAAGGATGAATCTATTATTCCGCTAGAGAACGACAAATTACCAAAAGAGACGACAAAAAATATTTCTGATAAAAATAATAAGTCTATCGCGGCTGCTAAGCCTTCAGTGGTAATTAATTCGCGAGTAGATTCTCCAGAGCCAATAGAAGCAGAAATGAATGTAACCTCGCCTACAATTACACCGGTTTATAATTTGCCTGTAGTTGAGGCTAATAACAAGCCAGAAGAAGCAGATGATAAACCGATTAAGATAGCCAAGGATTTGACGGCTCAGGCGGCAGCCGATGCTTCACATTTAGCTCGGATTGAGGCGGTGTATGCTACAGGTGATAGTGATTGGATTGAACTATATAATCCGACTGACTATGACTTTGATTTAGCGGCCGCTGGTTATCGCTTGGAAAGGTCTAAGACGGCCGAAGATCCTGGTCTGGCCATGAGAATTGGCAATTTAGCTGATGGATCATATCCGGGCGGGACAATAATTAAAGCTAAAGGTAAATATTTGATTGTTCGATCAGGAGCTAGTTCTTATTATCAGGCTCGAGCTCAAGCCATTGCTACAAGATCAGAATTTTCTTGGTCCGGTTCCGGTTATACTTTATATCTAGGAACCGGAGCTATCAGTTCCAGTCAAGATGAAGATATAGTAGAGGCTGTTGGTTTTGGGTCTGCCACCTTTTTTCAGGGCACTAGTCCGGCTTTAGAAATAAAAGATAAGTATATTCTTAAGCGACTAAGCTCGACTCAGAATAATATTAACGATTTTTATTTGCAAGCAGCTGATGATCCATCATTAGACTGGACCTCTGGAGAAGAGGAAGATGATAGTGATCAAGAGCCTCCGGCAGAAGAAGAAAATACAAATAATGATTCAGAACCTGAACCGGAAATAGAAGATGTACCATTAATGCTGATAGATCAGATTTATGCTACAGGAAATAACGATTGGCTAAAAATAATTAATCCCAATGATTTTCCGGTTGATTTAGCGGTTAGTGGCTACCGTCTAGAGAAAACAAAAACTGCCCAAGACCCTGCTTTAATGATAAGAATTGGTAATGAATCAGATGGTTCTTATCCCGGAGGAACCATAGTCGATGCGAGTGGCACATATCTCATAGTTAGAGACGAAGCTAGTGAATACTATCTTTCCTTAGCTGATGCTATAGCCACTCGTACAGAATTCGGTTGGACAGGAGAAGACTACACAATCTATTTAGCTAAAGATCCGGTTAGTGTTAGTAACGACGAAGATATCGTGGATGCTGTTGGCTTTGGTGGTGGCGCTAATTATTTTGCTGGCACTGGTCCGGCTTCAGCTATTACCGATGGTCAAGTTTTGGAGAGAATAAGCCAGACAGGAAATAATAATGAAGATTTTCGGCTAGTTTTTGCTAATGATCCTGGGTTTACCCAGACACCTGAAGTTGATTTGTCTCGATTTGTAGCGCCTGAGCCAATTTCTTCATCGGGCCTAGTTAATGTCTGGCATTTTGATGAATGTTATGGTCTGGGTCAATGGTCAGTGGGACGCTGGGATTGTGCTCGAGAAGTAGGGTATAACTTACCTGGTTTTCAGATGTCTTTATCACCAGCAGCTGATTTAGATAGTTTTTCTTTGGCGTTTTATTATCGTGACAGCGGGCCCAGCTCTGGCTTAGATTTACGTTTGTCAGGAGAGGACGGAGCTTTAGCTGCTTTGCGGTTTGAAACAAATTTAGCCACTTTTGAGGGTTTACCTAATTCCCAGTGGCGATATTATCAGGAGGTGCCGTTTGATGGTAATTGGCATCAGGTAGTTTTAGTAGTTGATCAGGCTAGCGATTATTGGTCGGCTTATTTGGATGGGCAGGAAATTATTAGGGAAGATTTTATGGCTCGTTTACCAGAAATGAATAGTTTAGAGGTGTCTAGCGATATGTCTCCGACTTTAATTGATGAAATAGCTGTCTGGCATCGACCACTTGGAACTGAGGAAATATCCGCTAATTACGCGGCTGGTGCTCCCTTTGCTCCGCTTACTAAAAGAACAGCGCAGTTGGCTCCAGTTTTACGATATTTCTGGGAGTTTGAAGAAGACGCTGGCCAAGAAGCATCTGATAGTATACAAGGCACTATTATGACAGTTGATAGCGAGCATTGGACCGCTAGGTCTCATAATAATTATGCTTTAGCAACTGGCATAATGTCTGGAGCGACCGCTGATTTAAATTTGCCACTATCATCTAGAGATTTTACCTTGTCCTATTGGTGGAAAAATTCTTCATACCCGGGTGATGGGCAGGCGGAAATAATAGTCTGGGGCGGAGAGGGAGATGAAGATAAACGCCTAATTAGTTTGGATACTAACTATTTTCGCCTGAATTATTATTTTAATGGTCAGCATAGCATCTTCATTGAAGGTTTGGGTGATGGCTTGCCACTTGATGATTTGTGGCACCATGTCGCCATAGTCTATGATTCTTATCGTTATCGCTTGAGTTTATATATAGACGGGGAAGAGAAAACATTCGTCAATTATATTTGGATGCCAGAAGATACAGTTATGCGCCGGCTAGAAATAACGCCTGATACTCCAGCAGCTATTGATAATCTAAGAATTTATAGCGGAGCCTTACATTCTAGTGAGGTAAGGGAATTATACTCTAATAATAAATAAAAAACACAGAAAAGAGCTGCTGGAATGTAGCTCTTTTTTAGTTATTTTAGCCTTGATTTTTATTATCTTTTGTTGTATAGTGGTAAGAAGTTGTCAGGGTAAGCGGGCGATCGCTCTGTTTTTAAGGATTACCTTAAACGGCAGAGAGGAAAGTCCGGACTTCATAAAAACGATAGTGGGTAACGCCCACCGTCTGCCTTTAAAAGCAGATAGGGAAAGTGCCACAGAGACTATACTAATCCTGGATTTAAAAACAGGATAAAAGGTGAAAAGATGCCGGATGCGCTTTTAAGTGCTATCGGTATCGGCCTCCGGTGACGGAGGATTCGCGGTAAACCCTATCGGAAGCAAGAGCAAACTGGTTTAGCCTTAAAAAGCTTAGCCAAGACAAGTGGCTCGCCCGAGCCCGCCAGTAATGTCGGGCCTAGATAAATGATCGCTAGAACAGAATCCGGCTTACGGCTGCCCTGATAACTTCATAAGTAATTAGACTTAATAAAAAGACCTTTCATAATTTTTAGAAAATTATTGTAAGGATTTTGAAGATTAACGTTACTATTATGAAATGGACATTCTTAATTGCTGGAATGGTTGTGTTCCTTATAACTTACGCCGGCAATTACTCATCAGATACAAGCATTTTTTGGGTAATGAACTTAGGTTGGTTCATCTTACTAGGTTTGGGATTATCTTTAGGTAATAAAGAAGAATAGTTATGAAAAAAACAGAATCATTTTTTTCCGCCTTACTAGTCCCATTAGATTTTTTAATGATGTTTTTGGCCGGTATTTCGGCTTATTATTTAAGATTTTCTGATATTTCTGAAGGCATTAGGCCAGTAATTTTTAGCTTGCCTCTTCATTCTTATTTACCATCGGTTCTAACAGTGGCCGCCCTGTGGATAGTTATATTTATGTTATCTGGTGTTTATCAGATAAGAGACGCTCGTCGCATTGCCCAGGAACTTCAGAAGATTATTCTGGCCTCTAGCGCCGGTCTGGCGGCCGTAGCTATAATAATTTTTTTCCAGCGTGAACTTTTTGATTCGCGCTTTATTGTTTTAGCTGGATGGTTGCTAGCTATATTTTATATTAGTTTTACTCACATTTTTCTGCGTTGGTTGCAGCGTTGGCTATTTAAGTTTGGCTGGGGAGTGCATAAAGTTATTTTGGTGGGTGATTCGGCTACTACAGAAAATTTATTAGTGGAATTTTCAGCTAATCATCGATCAGGTTTTGAAGTAATAAAAAGAGTAAGAAATTTTTCTTTAGAAACTGCCCAGGAACTAGCTGAGTTTATAAAAGACAGGGAAGTGGATGAAATCATTCACTGTGATCCTAACTTATCTAAAGCTGAGACTTTGCGGTTGTATGATTTTTCTAACGACAATCATCTGACTTATAAATATGTTGCTGATTTGTTAGAGGTTAAGGTTTTGCGGACTGAAGTTCAGGAAATTATCGGGATTCCGGTGGTAGAAGTTAAGCGAACTACACTAGAAGGCTGGGGAAAAATGATTAAACGTATTTTTGATATTGTAGTATCAGGAATTTTAATTATTTTGTTTTCTCCAATTTTGCTTTTAACTATTTTAGCGATTATTATTGATTCTAAAGGGCCAATTTTTTTCTCGCGTCGTGATGACGGCAGTTATGTGACTCGAGTCGGACAAGGAGGAGTTCCTTTTCGTTATTTTAAGTTTCGCTCCATGATCCCTAATTCCGATAGCATGAGATATAAAGAGCTGGCCGATCGCAATATTCGCTCCGATGGGCCCATGGTCAAGATCAAAGATGATCCGCGCGTTACTAGAGTCGGTGGCATTATAAGACGTTGGTCTATAGATGAATTGCCTGAGTTGTTTCTAGTGTTTGTCGGTCGCATGAGCCTGGTTGGACCCCGTCCTCATCTGCCAGAAGAAGTAGCAAAATATGAGAATTATCACCGTAAGACTTTGACTATCAAACCTGGTATCACTGGTTTAGCCCAGGTTTCCGGTCGCAGTGATTTGTTATTTGAAGAGGAGGCAAAGCTTGATATATATTATATAGAGAATTGGTCTTTGTTATTAGATATTTCTATTATTCTCAGGACTCCTTGGGCAGTCCTTAAAAACCGCCAGGCGGAGTAAATTATGAAAGTAGCTTTGGTTCACGATCATTTAGCCCAAGACGGGGGAGCAGAAAAAGTGCTTAAGGTTTTAGCGGAAATGTTTCCTGAAGCGCCTATTTTTACTCTTCTTTATGAACCAGAGAATGTAAATAAATATTTTAAAGGAAGACAAATCGAAACTTCCATCATCCAAAAATTACCTGGTGGCGTCCGTCACTATCAATGGTATCTGATTTTTATGCCGCTAGCGGTCGAATTTTTTGATTTACGAGGCTATGATGTGGTTATTTCTGATACCAGTTCGTTTGCCAAGGGAGTAATAACTTCTCCCGACACCGTTCATGTTTGCTATTGTCACACCCCCACCCGCTATTTATGGAGTGACACTCACCAATATATAAACGAACTGCCTTATAATAAGTGGTTTAAAAAGATAATTTCTTTAGTCTTAACTCGTCTGCGTATTTGGGACCGAGCAGCCAGTGATCGAGTGGACTATTTTATTGCTAATTCTCGGACTATTGCTAAGCGAATTGAAAAATATTATCGTCGCCCCAGCACGGTTATTTATCCTCCGGTTGAAATTGATAGTTTTAAGATTTCTGACATCAGCCAGCAGAAGGCCGAAGAAAAATATTTTTTGGCCGGCTGCCGTTTGGCTCCCTATAAGAGAATAGATTTAGTAATTGAAGCTTTTGCTCTACTTGGCTCAGATTATCATTTAAAAATTTTTGGTGACGGCGTTGATTTAGCGCGTCTTCAGGGCTTAGCCCATGGTTATAACAACATTAGTTTCTTAGGTAGAGTTTCTGAGGAAGAAAAAGCTCAGTTATATAGTAGCGCTCAGGCTTTTATTAATCCTCAGGAAGAAGATTTTGGCATTACTGTAGTGGAGGCAATGGCCAGCGGACGTCCGGTAATTGCTTATAATAAGGGAGGGGTAACAGAAACCGTGGTAGAGGGGCAAACTGGCCTTTTCTTTTCTGAACCAACTGCCCAATCTTTAGCTGATACTGTTAAAAATTTTAATTCGTCTAATTTTAACCCTCAAGCTATTCGGGCTCACGCCGAGAAGTTCTCAGTAACTAATTTTCGGACACAAATAACTGAATTTATTTCTTCTAAGCAGCGGAGCTATGAAAATCGGAGTTGATATCAGGGTTCTGATGGACAAAAATTATAGCGGAATTTCTGAGTATACAGCTCAGCTATTAGACGCTATCTTGCGCCAAGATAATATTAATGATTATCGTTTATTTTATAATTCTTGGCATGATTTAGACGGCCGTTTGGGTTCTTGGCGACGCCAAAATGCTCAGATAATATCAACTCGTTGGCCCAACAAGATATTCAATTATATTTTGCAAAAAACCTTATTTTACCCTAGATTAGATAAATTATTAGGCGATCCGGATATATTCTGGTCGCCTCATTTTAATTTTACTAGTCTAGAGCCGTCTACCAAATCTGTAGTTACCGTCCATGACTTGTCTTTTCTACGTTATCCTGAGTATTTTAGTGTACGCAAGAATTTTTGGCACAGGGCTCTGGGAATAAAAAAGATTTTACATCGGGCAAGAGCAATTGTTGCTGTCTCTGAGAACACTCGTAATGACATAATTGAATTAATCGGTATATCACCTGATAAGGTGCGAGTCATTTATTCAGGAAATAATCTTCCAGTTTGTTCACTAAGCGATGATGAAAAAAAAGAATTGGTCAGTCGACAGGGAATTAAGGGCCGGTTTATATTATATGTAGGAAATATTGAGCCTCGAAAAAATATTGCTGGACTGATTAAAGCTTTTGATATATTAAAAAAACAGAATTGTTATCATGATTTAGAGTTAGTTTTAGCCGGTGCTCCGGGCTGGAAAGATAAAGAGATTTATCGGACTTGGCAACAGTCTCTTAACCAGTCGCAAATACATTTTATTGGTTATATAGACCAGCTGACCAAAGAGGCGCTTTATGCTTTGGCTGTTGCTTTTTCTTATCCTTCTTTTTATGAGGGCTTTGGTTTTCCGCCGCTTGAGGCTATGGCCAGAGGTTGCCCAGTGGTTTGTTCTAATGTTTCCAGCTTACCGGAGGTAGTGGGAAATGCTGCGCTATTAATTAATCCTGATCGTCCGGAGGAAATTGCTCAAGCTTTATCAGAGGTTTTATCTGATAAAGAGTTGGCCCATGATTTATCTCAAGCAGGACAAGAACAAGCCAAGAAATTTTCTTGGGACAGAGCAGCTCAGCAATATCTTGAACTATTTAAATCTTTATAAAAAACCGAAAAGTTAATTTCGGTCAAAATATTATATAAATTTGGGGAAAAATTTTAACGGGAACCAGACGGCTTAAGCGCCGCCTGTTTTATAACTGCGCGTATTTGCTCGCTAACAAAGCCATTGTCTAGCAATCTTTTAAGAGCATTTAACTGTTTAGGTAAAATAGATTGTCCGCATAGTTCTTGGACGCGATCGGCTACTTTCTTTGTGCTATGAAAGGAGATGACCATATTTTCCAAACCAACCTTTCTTAATACTTCAGCACAGCCCATGTTTTCGCTTACTAGTACTGGTATTCCTAAGCAGACAGCTTCCATGGGGACATTGCCAAAAGTCTCAAAGGTTGAGGGGCAGATAATAAGGCCTTGGGATAGATAGAAATTTTTTAGACCTTCTGCTGTCATGGGAGGCAAAACATCGATGCTGCGTGGCAGCTTCTTTATTTTTGTGCCGCTAGTAACAAAGGATGAAGTATGTCCCCATTTGCGACGTCCCAGTTCACGGTGGATATCAAAGAATTTTTCAAAGTTTTTTATTTTAGAATAACGGCCCACGGCGGCAATTCTTTTTTCTAAGGAAAAATCGACAGCGGTGGGTTCAGTGAAAATATGAGAAACAGGATTGGGAACAATATAGCTATTATCTATCTTGGCTAATAATACTTCTTTTTCTACAGCTTTTTTACAAAGTAGGGAGGGAAAGATCATTTTAGTGGCGCGCTTGACCATAGATTTTTCCATGGCTAAGTATAACTTACGCATCTGAGCTGGCAAATGAGCAGTTTCTTTACTTAAGACGCCAGCATACCATAAGACAATCGGGATACCTTCACGTTGAGCAGCAATAGAAATTAACCAAGGCAAGTAATAGGTGCCGCTAAGCAAAAGAACATCCGGCCTGGTTTCTTGTAGTATTTTTCTAATTATTTTTATTGGTTTGCTAAAGGCGCTTTGTACTTCGCGTAAATCCTTAGCCGATTCCATTATTTCCCGCAGGTTCAAATGATGGATATTAATTATATGGTGATCAAATATTTCTGGAGAAAAGCCACGGAAGAGGGCTGGCCCCTTCATATACATGCGGCTAGTTAGTTCTAAACCAATGAATTCATGATCTTCCTGATAAAGATAATTGATTAAATTAAGACTGGACGAGGTTATTCCTCCCACGTTATCTCTAGTCAGGTTGATAGCTATTTTCATTTAGGTTTAATCTTATCTCTTGTTAAGAGATTGAGTATTTTAAGTGTGCCGCGAGAGGGACTCGAACCCTCATGAAGTCGCCTCCGCATGATTTTGAGTCATGTGCGTCTACCAGTTCCGCCATCGCGGCTTATATATATGGCTGATGATTACGAAAATAGTATAGTGAATATATTTTCAATTGTCAAAGGAATTACTTTAAGATATAATAAAATATAGCTAATCAAATATGGGTAGAATCATTGCAATCGTCAATCAGAAAGGCGGGGTCGGCAAGACCACTACCGCTGTTAATTTGGCCGCCTACCTAGCCCATTTAGGTAAGCAGGTTCTGCTTATCGATCTCGATCCTCAGGCCAATGCTACTTCCGGCCTAGGAGTTGATCATCGTCAGCTCGAGGCTGGCTTATATGAGGCTCTTTTAGGCCAGAAATCATTACCAGATGTTTTAAAACGGACTGTTCAAAAAGGTTTGAAAATAGCGCCAGCCACCATGTCTCTGGCGGGAGCAGGGGTAGAAATGGTGGGCATGGAAAACAGGGAATTTCGCTTGTCTTTATTGTTGAATGAGGTTAGCGAAGAGTATGATTATGTAATTATTGACGGCCCCCCTTCTCTGGGGTTGTTGACCGTCAACAGCTTAGTAGCGGCTGATTCCGTTCTTATTCCCATTCAAAGTGAATATTATGCTCTAGAGGGTTTAAGCCAACTACTAGAAACTATTAGTTTGGTCCAGAATAATTTGAAGCCGGAATTGGGTATTATGGGAGCAGTTATTACCATGTATGATCGGCGTAATAAATTATCAGAATCGGTTATGGCCGAATTATACCAATATTTTCCTAACCGCATTTTTCGTTCTGTTATTCCCAGAAGTGTTCGTCTCGCCGAAGCCCCAAGTTATGGTCGTTCTATTCTGCATTACGATCCTAAGTCTAAAGGTGGACGAGCTTATGAGGGGCTAGCTCGAGAAATCATCGGTTTAGAAGATTAATATGGAAAAGTTTAATAAGGCCAGAGGTTATAAATTTCGTTATGAAAAATTAGTGCGTGATAATATCCCGGAGATTATTAAGGGCGAGGGTTGGTTAGTCAAGGAAAAATCTTTATCAACTGTTCGCTATCGCTTAGAGCTGAAGCGTAAAATGCAAGAGGAGGCAGCTGAATTGGCTTCGGCCCGAACTCAAGAAGAAATAGCGACTGAACTGTCAGATATCTTGGAATTAGCCCAGTGTTTAGCTGATTGTTATGGTCTGAGTCAGAGTGCGGTGAAATCAGTTAAAAAAGCTAAACAAAAAAAGAATGGCAGCTTCAAGCAGCAGCGCTATATTGAACACATTAGTTATCACCCAGGAGCCGATAGCCGTTGGCTCAAATATCATCTTAAGAAATCTGACAAATATCCTTTAATCCCCTAATATATGCCACAAGGTCTAGGCCGGGGGCTCAGCTCCCTTATTCCCAAAAAAACAGTTTCCCCTGGAGCTAAATTAACTTCGGATGAAGATATAGTTATCTTGCAGGATGGCGATCGTATTTTACGTGTTGATCCAGAGCGTATTAGCATCAACCCACAACAGCCACGTAGCTACTTCAATGAAAACGCTCTTAATGACTTGGCAGCCTCTATTCGCGAGCATGGTATTATTCAACCACTAGTTGTTACAAAGAAAGGAAGTGGTTTTGAATTAATTGCTGGCGAACGTCGATGGCGCAGTGCTAAACTAATTGGCCTTAAAGAAGTCCCAATTATTATCAGAGCGGAAGAGGATCAGAAGAAGCTGGAGTTAGCTCTAATAGAAAATTTACAGCGTGAGAATCTTAACCCCCTAGAAACGGCCCGGGCTTATCGTCGTTTGATTGATGAATTTAATATTACCCAAGAAGAGACTGCTAAAAAGGTAGGCAAAGCTCGTTCTAGTGTGGCCAACTCTTTACGTTTATTACAACTACCGTTAGCCATTCAAGAAGCGCTGGGTTCTGGTCAGATTACCGAAGCCCACGCTAAGTATTTGCTCGGATTAGAAGATCCAGTTAAGCAATTGGCAGTGTTGAAAAAGATTGTTCGTCAAAATTTAACCGTAGCCCAGACAGATAAGGAGATTAAACGTTTAGGTGGGACCAAAGCGGCTAAGACTAAAGACTATTTTGATCGTGCCAAAGAGGACGAATTATCTCAGAAGTTAGCTACTAAAGTTGAAATTAAGCGTCGGGGACGCGGTGGTCAGTTATTAATAGATTTCTATAGCGAGGAAGAATTAGGAGAGATTATTAAGAAAATAAAGTAATATATTAGTAAGTAAAAGAGCCGGCCTGAGCCGGCTTTTGTTGTTTAAAGGTGAGTTTGCTAATCTCGGCTCGTTATACTAAAATAAAAGCGTTGATTTAGACTATTTTTATTAGTTATTTATTACTCATGTCTTTTGTCCACCTCCACAATCATAGCCATTATTCTCTACTTGATGGTTTGAGTAAGATTGATGAAATAATCTCTTATGCCAAAGAGCAGGGGTCTCCGGCTGTAGCTTTGACTGATCACGGTTCCATGTATGGGGTGATTGAGTTTTACCAGAAGGCTAAAAAAGCTGGTATCAAGCCAATTATTGGCATGGAGGGGTATTTAGCGGCTGGCTCCCGTCATGACAAAAATACCCGCGATGATGCTCGTTCTTATCATCTTCTTTTGTTAGCTAAGAATTTGGTTGGTTATAAAAATCTTATTAAATTAGTTTCAGCGGCTCATTTAGAGGGATTCTATTATAAACCTCGTCTAGACTGGGAACTTTTAGAACAATATCATGAAGGGCTGATTGCCACTTCTTCTTGTTTGGGTGGAGAAATTCCTCGCCTTATTTCTTCTGATCGTTTAAAAGAGGCTAAAGATAGGATTATTAAATACCAGAAATTGTTTGGTTCGGGCAATTTTTACTTAGAAATTCAAGATCACCCGGAGTTAGAGGGTCAAGCGAAGGTTAACAAAGCTCTAATTGCATTTTCTCAGGAGCTAAACATTCATCTAGTGGCCACTAATGATAATCATTATTTACACAAAGAAGATGCCGAAGCGCAAGATATTTTATTGTGTCTGCAAAATAAAAAGAAATTAACAGATACTGACCGCATGAAGATGCTTGGTCACGGCGATTATTCCATGCGTTCCAACGCTGAGATGATAGAGGCTTTTCGCGACATTCCTGAGGCAGCGGCTAACACTTTAAAAATTGCTGGTGATTGTAATTTAGAGCTGGAGCTGGGTAACATCCAGTTACCATATTTTGAGGTTCCCAGTGGTCATGACGGAAATTCATATTTACGGCAGTGGTGTCAGCAGGGAATAGAGCATCGTTTCCCTCAGGTAGCTGAATCCGAACTTAAAGTTATTAAAGAGCGTCTAGATTATGAGTTGTCCGTTATTGCTAAAATGGGCTGGCCTTCGTATTTTTTAATCGTGGCAGATTTTATCAAGTGGGCTAAGGATAATAAAATAGTGGTCGGTCCAGGCCGCGGCAGTGCCGCTGGCTCACTGGTGTGCTATTTAACTGGGATTACTAATTTAGATCCTTTAAAATATGATTTAGTTTTTGAGCGTTTTTTAAACCCCGATCGCATATCGATGCCTGATATTGATATGGATTTTGCTGATACTCGTCGGGGCGAAGTGTTGAATTATGTGGGCGAAAAATATGGTCACGATCATGTGGCTCAGATAATAACTTTTGGAACCATGGCGGCTCGAGCGGCTGTGCGTGATGTCGGGCGCGTATTAGACGCTCCCTATGATTTTTGTGACAAGATTGCCAAAAGCATCCCCATGTTTACGAAGTTAGAAGAAGCGCTAAGAACAGTGCCGGAACTAAAAGAGATGTACGCTAATGATCCAGCGGCGCGTCGGCTTCTAGATTATGCTAAGCGTTTAGAAGGAGTGGCTAGACACACCTCAACGCATGCTTGCGGCGTGCTTATTACTAAAGACCCCCTAACTGAATATGTACCGATTCAGTATGCCTCATCTTCCGATAAAACTATAATTTCTCAATACTCCCTTCATCCTATTGAAGACTTAGGTTTGCTTAAGATGGATTTTTTGGGTTTGAAAAATCTAACCATCATTGAATCAGCACTTAAGATTATTTCTAATACTCGAGGGTTAGATATTAATATTGATAGAATTCCTCTTGACGATGCTTCGGCCTATAAACTCTTTCAGGATGGCGAGACTACTGGGGTTTTTCAATTTGAGTCTTCAGGCATGAAAAGATACTTGAGGGAGCTGAAACCAACTGAGTTTGAAGATATTATTGCCATGGTTGCTCTTTATCGCCCAGGGCCGATGGAATGGATTCCTGATTATATTACGGGTAAGCATGGTCGTAAGAAAGTAGCCTATCTCCATCCTAAGCTTGCTCCGATCTTAGCTAAAACCTATGGGGTGGCTATTTATCAAGAGCAAGTCATGCAGATTGCTCGTGATTTAGCTGGCTTTAGTATGGGCCAAGCTGATGTTTTGCGTAAAGCCATGGGTAAAAAAATAGCCAGTCTGCTAGCCGAACAAAAGGAAAAGTTTATTGAAGGTTGCATTAAAAACAATGTTTATCAAGAATTAGCAGAAAAGATTTTTTCTTTTATCGAGCCTTTTGCTGGTTATGGCTTTAATCGCAGCCATGCCGCTTGCTATGCTTTAATTGGTTATCAGACGGCTTACCTGAAGGCTCATTGGCCAGCGGAATTTATGGCCGCCCTTCTCACCTCCGATCAAAACGACACAGATAGAGTCGCCGTAGAGATTGATGAATGTCGAAACATGGGTCTGGTTATAATGCCGCCAGATATTAATGAGTCATTTGCTAGTTTTACCGTGGTGACACCAAAAACTAAAGATAATGAGGCCGCTTCGCTAGCCACCGATTTGCGGACTATTCGCTTTGGCTTAAAGGCTATTAAAAATGTGGGCGAGCATATTGTTGAAGAGATAATCCGTGAACGTAAAGCTAACGGACCGTATCAGGATATTTTTGATTTGCTGGAGAGGATAATGGATAGAGACATGAACAAGAAGTCTTTAGAGAGTTTAATAAAGAGTGGTGCTTTAGATAGTTTTGGTGAGCGAGGTCAACTGTTAAGCAACATGGAGCGCCTATTGGAGTTCAACAAGGATATAGCCAAGAATAAGGATAGTCGGCAGGTTAGCCTGTTTGCTGATTTGCCTCTGGCTGCTGCTCCTCGCCTGTCATTAAGGGATAGCGCTCCGGCTGAGTCTAGCGAAAAGTTAGCTTGGGAAAAAGAATTGTTGGGTTTATATATTAGCGCTCATCCTTATAATGTTTTTCGTCCTTATCTAAATGGCTATATTCGTCCTTTGGGCCAGTTAGCCGGAGCCAAAGGTGATGATAGAGTGATTACGGCTGGTGTAGTTGCTTCGGCTAAAAAAATATTAACTCGACAAGGTGATGCAATGTTGTTTGTTAAGATGGAAGATTCTATAAATAGTATTGAATTTGTAGTTTTTCCTAGGGTATTAAAAGAAAAACCCGATCTTTGGTTGCCGGGCAATGCTTTACTTGTAGATGGTAAATTATCAGAAAAAGATCAAGAAGTTAAGGTGCTAGTAAATTTTGCTTTAATGCTTGATGCTGCTAACCCAGCTAAGTCAGTTGATGATTTTAAAAAAGCTTTATCTTCTCGTCCGGCCCCTAAGAATTTTCGTAATGGTTTTCGTAGCGGACAAGCTGTTAAAAATCATGCCCCCATTGCTAAATCATCTCTTAGTGTAACAACTCCTGTTAATCCTCCAGTTAAGCCCGTAGTAGTTTCGGAAAAGCCTTCTCTACGAACCTTGCGACTGACACTGGCTGATGGTTTTAGCCCAGAGCAGCTTGTTTCTTTGCAAAATATTTTATCTGACCACCCTGGTTCTGATCCTGTCCGTTTGCGTATTAAGGAAAAGGGCAAGATGAAAGTCTTAAAAACGCCTTTTAGCGTGAATAACGAAGATAAACTTCGTCAGAAAATAATATCCTCCTTTCCTCAAGTGGTGACGATTGCTGATTAGAATTGTCGGCTGATATTTTTTCTGTTATAATCTTATTATCCGATTAAGATCATCATTAAGTTTTTCTAAAATATTTTTGGTTATGCCGCAAAGTAAATCATCTGCCGCGTCCGCTACCCCTAAGCGTCCTCGGATTTCTAAAAAATCTGCTCTCAAAACTGTTCGTCCTAGAAAAAAAGCTAAGGCGGTTTTGGTTGATGTAATTGAGGACGATATCAAAGAAAGCTCTTCCGGTTGGTCTGAGGAAAAACCAGTGGAATCGAGTGTTATTTTTAAACATAAACAACCAGAAGAAAAATCATTGTCTAGAGATGAGCTGGATAAGCAAAAGAAATTTTATGCTGAACTAGCTGCCCAGATGAAAAAAGATGATCCAGCTGATAAAACTGAAGGGGAGAAGAAGCCACGTTGTCGGGTCGGTCTTTATCGTCGGTTGGTTATTAAATTTGTTCTATTGGTTTTGGTGATTGCTGGTGTTACCGCCTATTTTTCTTTCTCTAAACTAACTGTTAGCTTAAGCCTTAAAGGTGAGAGTCTAAATAATAATTTATTGTTTAAGGTGTCATCTGCTAGCTCCACTCCGGCTGCCACGGATGAGGTTTATGGTAGTTCTGCTATTTCTTCTGACCTTGATCCTCGCGAGGCCATTAGTGGTTCGGTCCAGACTTTGGAGGTAAAAGTATCTGAGACTTATCCCGCGACGGGTGAGACTTTTTTGGGTGACGAGGTCAGTGGCCAGGTGAGAATTATAAATAATTACAGTAAAGATCAGCCACTGGTTGCGACTACCCGCCTTTTATCTAAAGACAATAAGCTATTTAGAATAAAGGAAGCAGTTAATGTGCCGGCTGGTGGGGAAGTAGTAGTTGATATTTATGCTGATAAACCAACAGCGGATATGGCTATTGGTCCAGCTGATTTTACTATTCCTGGTTTATGGGCTGGTTTACAAGATAAAATTTATGCTCGGAGCGATAAAGAATTTTTCTTTACTAAGAAAGTGCAGAAGCATGTTAATGCTAGTGATTTAGAATTAGCAACTAAGGATATTAATCGTCGTTTATTAGAACAGGCCAAGGGTGAAGCTAACTCTACTTTAGGCAGCGACTGGCTTTATCAGGTTGATGGCTCGCCTAGTGTGGATATTGAAGCTAAGATTGGTGATAAAAAGGATTCTTTCACAGCTACTGCTACGGGGCGAATTATCGCGGTTTCTTTTGATAAGGAGCAAGCTGGAGTTTTAGCTAAAGCAAAGCTTGATCTAACCATACCTAGCGATAAAGAACTGGCAGAATTTGATCCGACGCGTATATCCTATAGTTTTGAGAATTATGATGCTGTTAGCGGCAGCGCGACTATTAAGGCGATTTTCAACGGCACCATGATATTAAAACAAGACTCTTCACTCATTGATTCTCGTCAGCTGGTGAATCTGACATCTGATCAGATTGCCAGTTATTTGCGGGATAGACCGGAGGTTAAGGAGTTTTCTTTAGATTTTTCTCCGACCTTTATTAAGCGAGCTCCTAGTTTGGCTGATCGTATAAAAATTGAGATTAGAAAAAATTAAATATTATTGTAAAATATAAGTACCAAAAAGCCGCCCGATTAGGCGGCTTTTAGTTATATATAGATTTTTATTTTTAGAATAAGCCTAAGAAACGGGAATTACGTGTTGGCGTTTTTTTCTTGCGCCCCTGGTACAAGCTAATTGCTTCTTTAGTTTTAGCTTCGTGCCACAGCATAGCGCCTATAGCTTCAGTTAGGCGGTTAGCCTCGGCTAGGGGTCTTTGGTGTAAATTGCGACCGATGGCCAGGCCCGATGTCCCACTGATGTTTAACTGAACCTCCAATTCTGTTAGTAAATCTTGAGCCGGACGCTGTCCTCCTCCTACACAAATAACTTTGGTCTGACCGGCAGCTTTAATTACTTCTTGGTAACGTTTAGCGGCTTTTTTTATATCCTTAGCCCCAGCTGGGTATTTGAGCTTAACAAAATCGGCGTCAAGCGAAGCGGCCACTCCAGCTGCTCCAGCAATAGTGTGGACATCTTCTTCTTTTATGCCTTTTCCTCGCGGGTATATCCAAAGAATAGATAATAGTCCGGCCTGGTGAGCTTGCCAGGTAGCTTGGGCAGCTGCAGCCAAGAGTTGTGATTCATAGCGACCTCCGAGATAGATAGTATAACCAATAGCTGCGATATTTAGTTTGCTTTGTTTTTTAAAACGAAGAATATCGTCTACTGTCCAAAAAGGTTTATGGGAATCTTTTGAGTCGTTATCTCCCAGGTTGGTTTTGCCGTTTATTTTAATGATGTAGTTTAAGTCACGATAATGGTGGCCATAACGGGAAGCCAGCCCCAAAGGAACGGCGAGTGCACCGTGTTTAGCGGCGCGAGCGATTCTAAATAGATGTTCTGGCTCAGCATCTTCAGGAGCGATACCAGAGCCAAAAAAATCATTATTGAGATGTTCTACTTTCTGGTCGCCAGCAATTAGCAAGAGGCGGCCCTTAGAGTTAGTTAAAGTAGAGAAGTTTTTACGATATTCGCTAGCCTGGCTAGCCGGGACACTGAGCGGAGGACTAATTTTTTCCATAGTGGTCATTATTTATATTTTCAAAATTATATGGTAGGATATAAATGATTATATCATAAATATGGATAAAGACGGAAATACTCAAAAAGAAATAGATCTCAAGAATTATGATGACGGGGGTGTTAGTCTGCGGGAGATGAACATCGGCTTGTGGTTATCAGAGAGACGACAGACCTTACTTAAACTTTTGACGGCTTTTTTAATTCTCATTTCCGCCTTCTTTTTCATTTTTTCTACTTATCAATATATTCGTTATTTTTTAGCTGGCGATCCTAATGATGATTTTACTACCGATAGTTTTGTGTCTTCGCCCCGTAAACTAACCGACGATTTTATTATTTCTCCTTTGTCGATTTTTTCTGCTGGTGATAAGTTTGATTTGACTATCGAGTTGTCTAATCCTAATAGTAATTTTTTAGCTACCTTTGATTATTGTTTCTATCAAGATGGCTCTCAGCTATCTTGTGGCCAGAGTTTTATTCTACCTTCAGAAAGCCAACAGATTATGGCTCTAGGCACTAATTTGAACCAAACTAGCGGTTTATCATTTTCTATTGAAGAGATATTCTGGCGTCGTATAGATACTCGTAAGATAAATGATTGGGGGCAGTTTTCTTCCGATCATCTTAATTTTCCTATTTCTGAATTAGAATTTTCGTCAGCGGATAAAAGTGGATTATCAGAAAAAGTAGATCTTAACTCTTTACATTTTTCAGTTACAAATAGCACCCCATATGGTTATTATGAGGTGCCCCTTGATATTCTATTTTATAGCGGCGAACGTTTAGTTGGAGTTAACCGTTATGTCTTAAATAATTTTTTGCCTGGCCATAAACGCTCTGTTAATCTTAGCTGGTCGGCACCCTTAGCATCTGTCACTAGGACAGAAATTAGGCCTAGATTGAATATTATGGATGACGTGGTGTATATACCGTATAGTGGTAATTAGAATGTGGAACCGTTTTAAACTCTATCTTAATAATTTTGATTGGATAATGTTGGCAGTCGTCTTCCTGTTGGTAGTTTTTGGTTTGGTTGAAATATATAGCGTAGCTCTGGGCCAGGGAACAGTTGATTTAATTAATTTTCGTAAGCAGTTGTTATTTGCTGTAGCTGGTTTTATTGGTTTGTTTATTTTTTCTTTTGTTAACTCCTACTCTTTGCGCAGCTTCAGTCGTTATCTCTATGGACTCGCTGCTCTAATTTTAAGTGGTGTTTTAATTTTTGGAGTAACCATTCGTGGAACTAAGGGCTGGTTCAGCTTAGCTGGTTTCAATCTTCAGCCAGTAGAGTTTGTTAAGATTGTATTTATTATATTTTTAGCTTCTTATTTCTCTTATTTAGCCACTAGAGTTAAGACGGCTCGTCATTTTTTTGTGTCGTTATTAAGCGCTTCGATTATAATGGGCTTAGTTTTGCTACAACCGGATTTCGGTTCGGCCTTAATGCTAGGAGCCATTTGGTTGGTGCTAATTCTGGCAGCTGGGTTTAGTAAAAAATATTATTTATCTGTTTTTTTATCTGGAATTATAATTTTAGCCCTGTCTTGGTCTTTTTTCTTTAAAGATTACCAAAAAGAAAGAATAATTAATTTTTTCAATCCTGGCGCCAACGCCCAGGAATCTGGTTATAATATTTCTCAGGCTATTATCGCGGTTGGTTCGGGCGGACTGACCGGCAAAGGAGTCGGTTTCGGTTCCCAATCCCAACTTCGTTTTTTACCTGAAGCTCAAACTGACTTTATTTTTGCGGTAATTGCTGAAGAATTAGGTTTTTTGGGGGTAGTTTTGGTTTTAGGCTTCTATTCGATATTTTTTTACCGCTGCTATCGGATATTAGGCAAAATAAACAATGATTTTGGTATTTATTTCATTATTGGAGCGGCGGGCTTGATTTTTATCCAAATGTTTATTAATATTGGTATGAACCTAGGGATCATGCCAGTAGTTGGTTTGCCGCTGCCATTTGTTAGTTATGGTGGTAGCTCCTTAGTTTCACTCTTAATCCTGGTAGGGATTATTGAGAATATCATTATTAAGTCGAAGATAAGTTATTAATATGGGAGAAATTAAATTATCCGCTAAGACGCGGTCTAAAGGTGAAAAAATAGTCATTGATTATATTCCGGCCGTTGTTTATGGCAAAGGGATTGAAACACAAAGCCTGAATGTTAAGCGTAGTGAATTTGAAAAGATGTTTAAGGTGGCTGGTGAGTCTAACCTTATTAATCTTGAGCATGAAGGTCAGACTGTTAAAGTTTTGATTAAAGATATTCAGCGTAACGTTGTTAAAAACTTTGTCACTCATATTGATTTTTATCAGGTCAATATGAAGGAGAAAATCAAAGCAGAAATTCCACTTCATTTTTCTGGAGAATCTAAGGCAATTAAAGAATTGGGCGGCACCCTGATTAAGGATATGGATACAGTTGAAGTTGAGTGTTTGCCAGGTGATTTAATTGATCATATTGACGTTGATATTTCTGTCTTAAATACTTTTGATGATGCTATTCGTTTAAATGACATTAAATTACCTCAGGGGGTTGAATTAGCTAGTCAGACCAATGAAATGATAGCGGCTGTGCGTGAGCCTAAGGTAGAAGTAGAGGAGACTCCGGTAGTTGCGGCGGAAGAGAGTGCTTCGACAGAAGAGAAGAAGGGTGAAGATTCTAAGGAAGAAGACAAAAAATAGTAATTATTTTTAGATACAAAAACTCCGGCTTCAGAAGCCGGAGTTTTTTAGCTGTCAATTTTTTATTTCTATTAGCCGCCATCTACCAGCTAAATCTTTATGACTTCTGATTTTGGCTTGGACAAAATATGATTGAGCCAGAAGTATCATTTTAGCTTTTTGGCTTGGATCAATTTCACATAGTAGCTGGAGATGTTTAGTTTTCTTTAGAGATTTTAATTGTTTGAATAAAGCCCGATATAAATGGAGGCCGTCATAACCGCCATCAAGGGCCAGAGTTGGTTCCTTTTGTATAGTTTTAGACTCCTTTATTTGTTTGGGGTTTAAGTAGGGAAGATTAGCCGTGATTATTATTTCTTTGTCTATATTTTTATTGATTACAGCTGTAATGGCCAAGAGTAAGTTGCCCAGTCGGAACTTTATTTTTTTATTAAGTTTATAAACAGAAGCATTCTGTTTAGCTATTCTCAGAGCAGCTGGAGATATATCTGTGGCCCAAAAAGAAGTTTTTCGATATTTATTAGGCACCAGCCGTTTAGTATTATAGCTAGCAGCTATAATAATAGCTCCTGAGCCGGTGCCAATATCGATAACAGTGCAGGGAGTATCTAGGTTTTTTAGGGTTTCTATGACTTTATCAACTGTCATTTCAGTTTCTGGACGCGGAATTAGGACAGCTGGCGATACTTTAAAGTTTAAGCTATAGAACTCTTTTTGCCCACTTAGATAAGCAAACGGCCAACCAGCTAAAAGTTTTTTACTTAATTGATGATAGCGGCGGATAGTAGAGGGAGTAACAGTTAGTTGAGGGTGGGTAAGTATGTATTCTCGAGGTTTTTTTAGAATTAAAGCAGCTAAGAGTTCAGATTCTAATAGTGGCAACTTAGTAGGAAAAACTAATTCTTGCAAGGTCATGGAGTTCGGCATAGTCTTTACTTAGTTTCTGCCTTGGCAGCTTTTTTTAGGGCTTCAACTATCTCCCCAATTTCTCCATCCATAAGACGGGGTAGGCTGTGCCAGGATATATTAATACGATGATCAGTGACCCGATCTTGAGGAAAATTATAGGTTCGAATTTTATCAACTCGGTCACCGCCACCTACTTGTGTCTGTCTGGCGCTAGACTCGGCCTGTCGTTTTTCTTCTTCTTGTCTAGCTAGTAGACGGGAACGCAATACTTGAAGAGCTTTTTCTTTATTTTGGTGTTGTGACTTTTGATCCTGACAGCTAACAATAACTCCAGTCGGAATATGGAGAACGCGGATAGCAGAATAGGTGGTGTTGACGCTTTGTCCGCCTGGACCGCTTGAGCAGAAAGTATCTATTCGGATGTCACTAGGTTTAATTTCAATATCTACTTCTTCGGCTTCTGGTAAAACAACAACGGTTGCCGTGGAGGTATGAATACGACCTTGTTTTTCGGTCTCGGGCACGCGTTGGACGCGATGAGTGCCAGCTTCGAATTTAAGTAACCCATAAGCGCCCTCGCCCTTTACAGAAAAGATTATTTCTTTATATCCACCTAGTCCAATTACGCTAGAATCAATGAGTTCTAACTTCCAACCTCGGCGTTCACAGAATCTGGAATACATGCGAAATAAATCACCGGCAAACAAGGCAGCCTCATCGCCGCCAGTACCGGCTCTAATTTCTAAAATAGAGTTCTTTTTATCGTTGGGGCTAGCAGGGTGAATTTCATCTTCAAGTTCTTCATTTAATTTTATGGCTCTTTCTTCCCAACTTACCAGTTCGTCCTGCGCCATGGTTTTTAATTCGCCGTCTTTTTCTTGAGCAATTATTTCTTGATTTTGGCGAATATTGTCATTTATTTTTTCTAGTTCAGCAATTAAAAGCATGGCCGGCTTGAGACCAGAGTGTTCCTGAGAAATTTTAATAAGCTCCTTTTGATCTTTCATTACTTCCGGATCCATGAGTTTTTCTTCTAGGGCGGCAAAACGTTTTTTTATGTCTTCGTGCATATTTTTCCAAAATAAAAAACAACCGGTCTTACATAATCATTGTAGCACGAAGGTGCCATCTGATTACAGCCGGTTGTAGAGAAGTTATTTCTTGTCTTTGGACTTAGCTAAGTGGACTTGAGCAATTTTTTTAAGATCTTTGGTCTTTACTACGACTTCTTTCTTAGCTCTAACAGCTGCCCGTTCAGCGCGTTTTACCTTTTTGCCTTTTTTAAGAGAGGCAACAGCATCCTTAGCGCTAACCTTAGCGGAGAACTTTTCAACACGGCGAGCAGTATCCACAAGTTTTTGTTTACCTGTATAGAAAGGATGACAGGCAGAGCAAAGCTCAACCTTTATTTCTGGTTCAGTAGAACCGGTGACAAAGCTATTACCACAGACGCAGCTGACCTGACATTCTGAGTAGTATTTTGGATGAATATTGGCTTTCATAGTCCCTTTTTCATGCAAGCGCAAAATTTAAAGCCGCTTGGCGACTTCTAAAATCTTAGCTATTATTATGATTATTTTTATGGTAATATGATGTTATCATAAGTTTCAGATTTAATCAAGACCTGTTGCCGTTTTTTGTATATTGGTCTGGCCAAGCCGTTATATTATGACAAAAATAGCTAATATTGCTAAAAATACTTCTTATTTGACCTTAGCTCTGATCTTACAGAAGGTCATTTCTTTTACTTACTTCACCTTATTGGCTCGTTATGTTGGCCCAGCTAGCTTAGGCCAGTATTATTTGGCTATTTCTTTTACTACTATATTTGCCATTTTTATTGACCTGGGTTTTGCTAATGTCTTGACTCGGGAAATTGCTAAAGATCAGTCTCGAGCCGGGCGCTGGTTGGCTAGTGTGTTAGCGGTTAAGTTACCTTTATCTTTTTTGGCAGCTCTAGCCACTATATTGGCTATTAATTTATTAGGTTATGACGGTCTAACTCGTTCTTTAGTGTATATTTCCATAGTTTCTATGGTTTTGGATTCTTTTACCGCGACCTTTTTTTCTGTGGTCAGAGGTTTTCACAATCTTAAATATGAGAGTATTTCATCGGTTATTTTTCAATTAATTGTTTTAGGGGCTGGGTATGGAGCATTACTGGCTGGCGGCGGGCTACGCTTAGCAATGGGCGCTTTAGCTTTAGCCAGTTTGTTTAACTTTATTTATTCGGCAATAGTGGTTCGTCATCGCTTAAAAATTGCTTTACGCTTAATATATGATTGGCCGTTAATCAAAGAAATTATAATGATTAGTTGGCCGTTTGCGGCTTATGCCATATTACAACGGATTTATACTTATATAGATTCGGTTCTATTGTCTATTTTAGCTGGTGATACTCAAGTTGGTCTTTATCAAGTGGCTTTTAAGATTATTTTTGCTTTACAATTTTTACCTTTAGCTTTTACAGCTTCTCTTTATCCGGCCCTAAGTTCTTATTGGCAATCTAATCGTGAGCAGCTAACAGTCTCTTTCGAACGGGCCCTAAATTATTTGGCTATTATTTCTTTGCCTATAATAGTTGGAGCAATAGTTTTATCAGATCGCATTATTTTGCTGTTTACCTCTGACTATTCCCAAGCCGTCTGGCCACTTAGAATATCTATTTTATCTTTATTTTTTATATTTTTAAATTTTCCCATAGGTTCGCTACTTAATGCCTGCGATGCTCAGCGCCGTAATACTGCTAATATGGCAGTGGTAGTGATTGTCAGCGTAGCTCTTAATTTCTTGCTCATTCCTTTCTGGCAAGCTACCGGGGCAAGCGTAACTGTTTTAGTTACTAATTTTTTAATGTTTATTTTAGGTCTAGTCGCGGTCCGGCGCATTATAGTTTATCGGGCTAAGCGCAATTTTATAGTAGTAACTAAGGCTTTAGTCGCCGCCACTCTTATGGGCGTAGCTGTTTATTTGGGCGGATCATATCTTAATATAGTAGCGGTCACTTTAGTTGGGGCAATTATTTATTTTGCTAGTTTACTGGCTTTAGGTGGCTTTAAAAAGGAAGATATCTTAAGCATTTTTCGTTCCTTTAGTAGAGGGCAGATAAATAAAAATATAGAGACAGAAATAAAAAGTGAATTATGAAGACTTTACTTGTCAGTTTAGAATACCCGCCGTTTAAGGGTGGAGTGGCTAATTACTACGGTAATCTGGCCCATTATTGGCCACTAGGCGAACAGTTATCAGTTTTAGATAATTCCCGGCAGGAACTTTTGGATCTATCTAAAGATTTTAAGTTGTTGCCGCCATGGTGGCGATCGTTTGGCAGTATTAATCGGAAACTGACTAGCGGTCATTTTGATTATTTATTAGTTGGCCAAGTCTTGCCATTAGGCACGGTAGCTTTTGTTTTATCCTGGTTTCGCTCTTTGCCTTACGCAGTTTTTTTACACGGCTTAGATTTAAGTTCAGCTCTACATTCACCACGTAAACGCTGGTTAGCAGCCTTAATTTTTTGGCGAGCTAAGCGCGTTATTTGCGCTAATAGCTATGTTGCTCGTTTGTTGGTTAAGTCTTATAGCTTTTTAGATGAAGATAAAATTGAGGTTATCAATCCCGGAGTAGCGGCAGGCGCTCCTTATGTGCAGCCGACAACATTATTGTCGTTACGACAAGAGCATGGTTTAATTGACAAGGTAGTATTGATGACAATTGGGCGTTTAGTCCGACGTAAAGGAGTAGATAACACTATTATAGCCCTGTCTCTTTTAAGTCCAGAAGAAAAAGAGAAAATAGTTTATGTGGTGGCTGGGGTGGGGCCGGAAGAAAATTATCTTAAGAAATTAATTAAACCAGAAGATAAGGAGAGGGTTTTATTTTTGGGAGAGATAAGCGAGGAAGAGAAGTGGCAGTGGTTACATGCTTGCGATATTTTTATTATGCCAGCTCGCCATATCGCTGGTGATTTTGAGGGTTTTGGTATAGTTTATTTAGAGGCTAATATTTGTTTTAAGCCGGTTATTGCCGGTCAAAGCGGAGGTGTCAGCGACGCCGTCTCAGATGATTATAGCGGATTGTTAGTTGATCCCGATAATCCAGATTCAATCGCAACGGCAATTAGCCGGCTAGTTAAGAATAAGGAGGAACGAGATTTGTTGGGTAGGCAAGGTCAAAATCGCGCTTTAGTAGATTTTAATTGGGAAAAACAAGCAAAAAAGTTATTGGCAATAATTAAAGATTGATATGATATCTATAATCATCCCAGTTTATAATCAAGCTGAGAAATTAATAACTGCTCTTAAGAGTATAGCTTTACAAAAATATACTGATTACGAAGTTATTATTGTTAACGATGGATCAGATGATAATGTTGAGCAGTTATTTAGCGACTATTCTCGGACCATTAAGTCGAGTAATCGTTATGTTTTTTTAAATCAGAAAAACCAAGGAGCCCCAGCTGCCCGAAATCGAGGTTGGCGTGAGTCTAAGGGGGAATTTTTGTTTTTTTGTGATGCTGATGCTGTTTTAAGGCCTGAGGCTTTAGAGGCTATGGTTAGCTATTTATACTATAGCGTAGGGATAAGTTACGCTTATTCTTCTTTTTACTGGGGAAAGAAATTATTTCGGTGTGGCCCGTTTGATGCTCAGAGGTTACACCGTGAGCCATATATACATACCATGGCTCTTATTCGTCGGGCAGACTTTCCTGACATGGGTTGGGACGAGAATATAAAGAAATTTCAAGACTGGGATTTGTGGTTGACTATGCTAGAGCAGGGCAAAATTGGCTACTTTATACCGCAAGCGCTGTTTACCATATCTCCAGGCGGGACGATAAGTTCCTGGCTACCGTCTTTTGCTTATAAGCTTTTACCATTTTTACCAGCTGTCAAAAAATATCAGGCGGCTAAGAAAATAATAATGTCTAAACACGGGTTAAGTTAATATAAAGAAATGAAATTTTGTCAGGCCAAAATAATTTTCTGCCTAGCAATATCCGCCTTAGTTGTGATTAGTTTTGTTTTTAGTCTGCAGTTGTATTTAAAATCATCTCAGCGGCTTAGTGAACCAATTTTTATTCAAATTAAAGATATGACGATTAAAGCCGAGGTAGCCACTTCGCCTCAAGCTCATTACAAGGGTCTTAGTGGTCGTCGTGATTTATGTTCTGATTGTGGCTTACTCTTTGTTTTTCCTGATAATCAAATTCGATCTTTTGTTATGAGAGACATGAATTTTCCTTTAGATATAATATTTATTGAAAAGGGGGTTATAAAGAATATATCAGCTTCTGCTAATCAAAATGACCCTAATACTATATATTTCAGCCAAGGAACGGCTGATCAAGTTTTGGAAATAAATGCTGGGCTTAGCACTAGTTATAGCTTAGTTCCAGGTGATGAAATAAAAATAAAAAACTATGAAAATTAATTGGCGCATTTCTTTGGGTCTAGTAATAGCTTTTTTTGCTCTAGAGATATTTTCTTTTGCCGCGACTTATAATCTCCCCGCCTTTATATTACTGGTTATAGTCACGGCCGTTTTAACTGCCTATCGTAGTGAATATGGTTTATTAGTTCTGTTATCTGAATTGTTTATTGGCTCAATGGGCCACTTTTTTTATTTAGAGTTGCAAGCAGCGCGTTTGCCTCTTCGTATTGGCATGTTTGCCGCCCTGATGTCTGTCTTTTCTATTCAATTTATCTGGCAGATCTTTAAGAAGAGGGGCCAGTCTATTTACTGGCAAGCCCTTAGTTCGTTTAGAGGCTGGTACCCCTACTTCTTATTAGCTGGGGTTATTTTTATAGCTTTTTTAAATGCTTGGTGGCAAGGGAATAACCCAGGACTAATTTTTAGCGATTTAAACGGTTGGCTTTATTTATCCATCATTATTCCTATTGTAGCAGTATATGGGCAACCGTCAGCAGGAGCGTTGGATAGATTAAAAACTATATTTTTAGTGAGTGTTTTGTGGTTAAGTTTAAAAACCTTATTTATATTATTTATATTTGCTCATGATGCGAGCGTTGCCCCGGCTTTATATTATTGGTTGCGGCGGATATTAGGCGGAGAAGTAACAGTAGCTGTTGCCGGCTGGCCTCGAGTTTTTATTCAAGGCCAAGTATTTGTAGTTATTGCTTATTTATTAGTTTTTTGGCTTCGTCCCGCTTTAAAAAGCTTTAAAGACTTATTTGCTAAGAAGCAATTGCCGGCGTTATTACTAGCTTCTTTATTTTTTTCCACGGTTCTTATTAGTTTATCGCGGAGTTTTTGGGTGGGGCTGGTAGTTGCTTTATTTTTAAGTGGAGCAGTTTTGCTTTGGCAAGAAAAATGGAAGGGACTTTATCTGGGTGTAGTTTGGCTAGCTGTTTCTTTTGTTTTGAGTCTAGCTATAATTTATGGGCTAATGGCTATTCCTTATAATCGGATGCCTAATACAAATTTAGGTCAGAGTCTAATCGATCGTGTAACTGATGGCAACGAGCCAGCGGCAGCTTCTCGTTGGGCTCTATTACCAGTTTTATGGCAAGAGATATCTTATGCACCTATTTTAGGTCAAGGTTATGGGGCCACTGTCACTTATTTTTCTAGTGATCCGCGGGTGCTAGCTATAAACCCCAGTGGTGAGTATACTACCTATGCTTTTGAATGGGGTTATCTTGATATCTGGTTAAAATTAGGATTTATTGGTTTAGCTGTTTATTTATGGTTACTAGCTAGTCTGCTCTGGTCAGCGGGAAAGAAGAGTTTAAAAAGTAATGATAAATTATATTTGGGATTAGGGGCGGGATTAGTTTTTATCGCAGCTACCAATTTTTTTACTCCTTATTTAAACCATCCTTTAGGTTTAGGATATTTAGCCTTAAGCTCTTGCTTGATTTGGGCAAATAAAGTATATTAAACATTACTAACTTTCAATAATTAAGATATGAGTGAACAAATTATTTCCCAAGAGGGCTACGATAAATTACGCGATGAACTTAATTTATTAACTACAGTCAAGCGTAGGGAGATTGCTGAGCGTATTGAACGGGCCAAAGAGCTAGGAGACCTCAGCGAAAATGCTGAATATAGCGAGGCAAAAGACGCTCAAGCCCTTAACGAAGGTCGTATTCTAGAGCTCACCAACACTTTAAAAAACGTAACCATAGTTGAATATAGTTTTTCCAAAGATATAGTAGCGATGGGATCAACAGTTACAGTTAAATCAGCAGCTGGGGAAAGAACGTTTACTATTGTTAGTTTTAATGAGGCTGATCCAACTGGTGGTAAAATTTCCAATGAGTCACCGTTAGGAGTGGCTTTTTTAGGTAAAAGCCGAGGAGCAGAGGTGGAGGTAGAAACTCCCAGGGGAACTGTCAAATATAAAATACTCAAAATCGCTTAATATTAAAGCAGTAAAGATATGGCCGCGGCTTATAAGCATGAAGACAAAGCCTCTTCTTCAGAAAGAGAAGACCGTCTCAAAAAATTAGAACTCTTGAAGCAACAAGGCATTAACCCTTATCCTGCCCAGACTGGGCGCGATAGAGAGATTGCCGCTGTTATTGCTGAATTTTCTAGTTTGATATCGTCTCAGACCAGCCTTTGTTTAGCTGGTCGTTTGCGTTCTAAGCGGGAACACGGCAATTTAGCCTTTGCTGATTTAGCTGATGGCTCAGGTGGGATTCAATTAGCTTTTTCTAAAAAAGATTTGGGAGCTGATTCTTATAAGTCTTTTTTGAAACTTATTGATATTTCTGATTTTATAGAAATTACTGGGATAGCTTTTTTGACGCAACGGGGTGAAAAAAGTGTTTTAGTGAAAGAGTGGCGATTACTGTCTAAGGCGATTAGGCCGGTGCCGGATGCTTGGTATGGGCTAAAAGACGAAGATGAGAGATTCCGTAAACGTTATTTGGATTTTTTACTGAACCCTGAGTTGAGAGAAGTATTTATTAAAAAATCTCGTTTTTGGGAGGTGGCCCGTTCTTTTATGAAAGAGAAGGGGTTCTTTGAAGTGGAGACACCGACTTTAGAAACTACCACCGGCGGGGCTGAGGCTAATCCTTTCAAAACTCATCACGATGATTACGACTTAGATGTTTATCTGCGTATATCAGTAGGGGAGCTGTGGCAGAAGCGCTTAATGGCGGCTGGTTTTGAAAAAACCTTTGAAATAGGCCGAGTATATCGTAATGAAGGATCTAGCCCAGATCATCTTCAAGAATTTACTAACTTAGAGTTTTATCTGGCTTATGCCGACTACGAGCAGGGAATGAAATTAGCCCAAGAATTATATCAGAAAATAGCTAAGGAGGTTTTTGGTACTACTAAATTCACGACTAAGAATTTTCAGTATGATTTAGCTGGCAACTGGCCAAAATTAGATTACCGGAGTGAAGTTTTGAAACAGACGGGAATTGATGTTATAAAAGATACGGAGAAAAAGATGGTAGCCGCTTTAGATAAATTAGGCGTTAAATATGAAGGCGATAATCGAGAAAGACTGGTTGATACGCTTTGGAAGTATTGCCGTCGGAAAATCGCTGGACCAGTATTTTTAATTAACCACCCTAAGCTGGTTTCTCCTTTAGCTAAAGCTTTGCCCAATGATCCAGAGTTAACCGAACGTTTCCAAATTATTATTGCCGGCAGCGAGGTTGGTAATGGATTCTCGGAGTTAAATGATCCTATAGATCAGGCTCGACGCTTTAGTCTGCAGCAGGAGCTTATTGATCGGGGAGACAAAGAAGCAATGATGCCAGATTGGGAATTTGTTGAGATGCTAGAGCATGGTATGCCGCCAACTTGTGGTTTTGGTTTTGGGGAAAGACTATTCGCCTTTTTAGTAGATAAACCGGTTAGAGAAACGACTCTTTTTCCCTTAATGAAGCCCAGGAAGGAGGAGTAAGTAAGTCTCATCTTTACTTTTTGCCATCATCTGGTTATAATCACCCTTGATATTTTTATTCGGGGATCGTCTAATGGTAGGACTCATGCCTCTGAAGCATGCTATCTTGGTTCGAATCCAAGTCCCCGAGCAAATAGACAAAATTGAGCCGAAAGGCTCTTTTTTGTTAGGGAAAATAGTTCGAAAATTTTGGCTATAAATTTGCAGTTTTAGCAAGCAGGCCATTTTTATTAGGCGAAATCGGTTCGAATCCATTTGCCTGTTTTTCAGAGGTAAATATGCT